>Ga0207667_10001961_pt1 | contig 25785 bp, 17 predicted proteins | sample KBSCornC52_FD_184301 | JGI IMG/M metagenome (GOLD analysis project Ga0207667, IMG submission 184301) | Corn rhizosphere microbial communities from Kellogg Biological Station, Michigan, USA - KBS Corn C5-2 (SPAdes) (version 2) | ecosystem: Host-associated > Plants > Roots > Rhizosphere > Soil ...
CTATACGCATCCACGAGCACACCCTTTCCACGAACGGCCGCACGGACCTCGCCGACCAGCAAGGCCGCCACTTCCGGATTCGTCTGTTCGAAGAACGGCCCGCCACCCGGCGCGCGCAACGAATAATCCCCTTCCCGCACCGGCGTGGCGCGCAGACGTTTCAAGGCCCGATTCACCTCCGGCACGGCGAGCAGGCATTGCTCGATATCGACCAGTACGTGCGCGTCCTGCGCGAAGAATCCGGTCACACCGCCTTCGGAATGCACGCGAATGCGGTTGCGATAGCCGTATGGCTGCGGCGCGGCAACAATCGGCTGCATCGGCACCGTCTCCATGCGCCCGACACGCCGCAGGGTCTGCTCCACCTGCGCGGCCTTGATCTGCAATTGCCGCGCATACGTAATGTGCTGATAGCTGCAACCACCGCACTCACTGAAATAGGGGCATGGCGGTTCGACACGATCCGGCGATGGAGACTCGACGCGAACGAGCTCCGCCTCGCCAAAGTTCTTCTTCTGTCGCTGCACGCGCGCGGTGATCTTCTCGCCCGGAATGGTGAACGGCACAAAGTAGACTTTTCCATCATGACGGGCGACACCCTTGCCGCCAAAGGCGACGTCATGAATTTCAAGAGCGAGAGGAGCTGGATTGGGCATAAGGGAAAAAAAAAGGCTTCCGCCAACGAGGCGGAAGCCTTTTTCAGGAAAGAAAAAAGAGCTTACCAGCTGCTCTCGTATTCGTGCGAGTAGCGATAGTGGCTCTCGAAACCGAGTTCCGGCGGGAATTCCTCGAGACCACCATGGATCCACGGCACATCGCTGCGATACGGCGGCTTGTAGGTGCCACGATTGGTCGCAAACGGGAAGGTCGCGATCTCCCAGATCCCCGCACCCGTCCGGAGAATATAGCGACCGAAGCCTTTCACGCCACCGTAGGAAAATGCCGCCGAATTGCCTTCGTAGAAATTGACAACGGTCGGCTGATAGACAATTTCGACCACGCCGAAGGCCAAATTCGCCAGCCCACGACCGAGCTTGCGCGACGGGCCAAAATCATTACCGGGGGGATCCTGGATGTCCGCCATGGCGGTGGCAGCGAGGAGGGAAACAAATACGAGACTGAGGAGGGTCTTCATGCAGTTGTCGAAAATTACTGTGATTTCTCAGAAGAATGCAAAGCTAAATTCGTTCCGAGATAAAAGATTTTACCACCCATATTTGTCCCAGAGGTGAGTCGCACCGCTGCCGGCGAGGGTGAACATCGTTCCGAAGTAGATCCAGGCGCAGATATTCACCACGTGGCCAAAGAGGACCAGCAACCCGTCCCGTTCCATCAGGCCAGCCGTCAACAGCAACACGGATACCGCGGGGATCGTATTGGAAAATGGGATGAGCGGGGGCAACGGCAGGGACAACAGGAAGCCGCCGGAAGCGATCCCGAGGCCGATGAGATTGATCATGCCCGGCCAGCGCTGGAGAAAGTGCATCCGCGGCTTCACCAGCTTTTCCATCTTGGTGGCCAGCTTCAGGCCGTAGCTAAGTATCTTCTCCAACATCGCCCGCGACACTTTCCGGCGCAAGATGAAGCCCGGCAGGGACGGTTTCATGCCAAAAGTAATCCGCAACCCGAGCAACATGATGACGATGCCAAACGGGATCGACAGTCCGGGAATCGCGATCGGAAAAGCAAAGGGCAGCGACAGGAGCAGGAGAAACAGTGCGAAGCCGCGTCCTCTCAATATCTGCTCGAGCTCACCCAGCGTCACCGCGCGGCCCGCCGTCTCGCGGAGGAGTTCGTGCAAATCCGCAGAAAGCCGGCGCGGCGGCGTTTCGGCTTCGAAGACCGCAGTTCGGAGAAACTGGAAGGCCATGCTCGGACCTCAGGCAGCGTCCTTGCTTCGCTCCAGATTGCGGGCAAACCACCAGCCGAGCAAGGCGATGACGGTTCCCAACAGCCATGGCGCGAATTGATGGAGCACTTGCGCGAGCGTTTCTCCCAGCCAGTTCACCACCAGCGGATCATTGAAAATCATCTTCATCGCCACCCAGCCGAGCACGCCGCCACCGAGCCAGATAATTAGCGGAACGCGGTTCATGAACCGGGCCAACAGACCACTGCCCCACACGACCAACGGCAACGACAGGAGCAGGCCGAAAACGACGAGCACGAAATTCCCCTGCGCCACACCGGAGATGGCCATGACGTTGTCAAAACTCATCACCAAATCCGCGAGCATGATAATCCAGATCGCCTCGGCCATGGTGGTGCCATGGCGAACCTTGTCCGCGTGATGCGGCGGCTGGTGCACGAGCTTGATGGCGATCCAGACGAGCAACGTCCCGCCGATGAACCGGAGCAACGGCAACGTCAGCAGCCAGGTGATGGCGACGATGAAAATGAGCCGCAATCCGATCGCCCCGAGCGTGCCAAAGACCCGCCCCCAAAACTGCTGCCGCGCGGGCAGCGTCCGCGTGGCCAGGGCGATGACCAGCGCATTGTCGCCCGCCAACACCAGGTCGAGCAGGACGATCGAGCCCCATCGGCTCCAGAAATGCGAGTCGCTCAGAAATTCCATGTGGTTGCACCACTAACGCCGATCACCAGCCACGGCAACCTTTCGGCCACCGGCCGCCTCTACGGCACGAGCGAATACCGGCGCATCCAGTCCATTTCGTCTGGCGGATAAAAGTCGCCGAAACCACTGCGAGATCGGTTCAATCGCACCATCGGTTGCCGGGATCCAGCTGGAGCATTTTTGGCCCCTTTCTGGCCCATCAATCTTTCCAAGGCCGGGTCCGCTTCCGCACCCAATTTCCGCGCCTGCCGGTAATACTGGCGGGCCTTTTCCATGTCGGGCGAACTCTTCGTCGCGAGAAGCACGGCGAGATTGTAATCCGCATCAGCATAGTTTGGATCGAGCGCGATGGCCGTCTCGAATTCCCTCTGTGCCTGCTCCTGGTGCCCTTTCTGGCTCCACGTGACGCCAAGATAGTTGTGCGCCGTGGCGTTCTTTCCATCGACCGCGATCGCTTTGTTCAATTCACTGATCGCCGCGTCGTATTTGCCCTGCGTGTAGTAGACAATCCCCAGTGTGCAATGCGCGAAGCCATCCACCGGCTCAATGGCGATGGCCTTGGCGAAGCAATCCTCGGCCTCCTTGAGCTTCTTCTGCCGAAAGAGCACCACGCCGAGATTGGAGAGCACGGAAAGATTGTCCGGCGCGGTCTTCAGTATCTCGCGATAAATCCCTTCCGCCTGGCGATAATCTCCCTTCTCAAATGCCTGCCGGGCTTCATTTGCCTGGGCCTGCATGGCCGGAGGAATGCCCGGTGAGGACGCCGGCGCGTCGGCGACTCGCACGGCCAGCGGGTTCCAGTCAACCCTTCCTTGCGGAACCGACCGATCATCCAGACGCGATGATCCAGGCGCTCCCTCGTTGTAAACCGGAGCGAATTGGAGAGCTGCCTCGATTTCTTCCCGCGTGCTCTCCCGCCATTCCTTTTGCTCGAGGAGAATCCTGAGATAGGCGCCGGCCACGACACTGGGCGGCGAGGCTTGCGTCGCTTTGGTCAATTCCGCAACCGCCTCGTCGTACTTTCTTTCGCCGTAATACACCAAACCCAGCGTGCAATGAGCCACATCATCGCCGGACGAAACGGTCAGCGCCTTTTTTAACGCCTCCTCGGCGAGCGCATATTTTCGCTCTCGCAAAAGAACCACTCCCAGCATCGAAAGCGCGCCCACATGATCGGGCATCGCCGTCTCGATTTCGCGGCAGGTCTTCTCCGCGGCTTCGTATTCACCATCCGCAAATCGTCCCCTCGCCTGTGACGCGCGGCGCTGGAGATCGGGCGGAAGGTCGCGGCCTGCGATCATGTCCTCAATCTCGCTATTGCGCCCCGCTCCCAATTCCAAAGCCCGCTGGTAATATTGGCGCACGGCCTCCCGGTCGCGTGGTGATTGACGCGCCTTCAGGGCAGCGAGATTGAAAGCGGCTTCCGCATAATGGGGATCCGTTTTGAGTCCCAGCTCCAGTTCCTTCTGCGCCGCCTCAATCCAGCCCTTTTGGGCGGCGGCGAGCCCAAGATAATTATGCGCCGTGGCGTTCTTGGGATCGATCGCCAGCGCCTTGGTCAATTCGTTGATCGCCTCGTCGTATTTCTCCTCGCCATAGTAAATAATGCCCAACGTGCAGTGCGAGAAACCGTCCTTCGGCGCGATGGCGATTGCTTTCTTGAACGCCTCCTCGGCCTGCGGGAGCCGGTTGGCGCGGAAGAGAACGACGCCGAGGTTCGACTGCGCATAAAGATTATTCGGCGCCTGCGCGAGAATCTTGCGATAGGTCCGTTCGGCCCGGGCATATTCGCCTTTCTCAAACTGCTCTTTGCCTTCCCTCGCCAACGGCTGAAGTTCCGCCGGCACAGCCGGCACCGCCCCGTGCGACGGCCAGCCTGGGAGGCAACAAAGGAAAAAGGCCAGGACAGGAAGAAGGCGCATAACGAGCGGTCTACTCAACACCACACGGGCGAAAAGAAAAAGCCCCATCCCTTGTTTCCAAGGGATGGGGCGTAAAACTGGCGACGTCCTACTTTCGCACAAGCTAGACATGCACTATCATCGGGGCTGCAGCGTTTCACTTCCGTGTTCGGAATGGGAACGGGTGGGGCCACTGCGCTGGGATCACCAGAAGTCTGACGAATTTGAGGCCACACTAAGGCTCAATCTGGGAGGTTTCTCACTGGGGGGAGTGAGTCGAACCTCAAATTCGCCAGACTTCTAACGACCCCGCTAGCGCGGGGGCTTGCTCGCTGCTTCGCAGCGAAGGGTTTTCGATACTTTCATATCGGTTCCCTTTCGGTCAATGGGATTTTTGGTCCCATCGAACTGCTGCTGTCGCGTTTATTCTACTGTCAAAGAACCGGCTTTCGCTCCCGAATGACGCATTGAAATGCTCAATGCTCCATCCTGGATGCTCAATGCACCGATTCTCTGACATCTACATACAGGTTTCATACGGCCTTTTCAGGCTGAGTTTTATTTAAATTTGTCAATTTCGCTCATCTCTTGGAAAGAGGATGAGGAAATGACCAAGCCGAACGGATTATTAGTACTTCTCAGCTGAACATGTTACCATGCTTACACCGGAAGCCTATCAACGTGGTGGTCTGCCACGATCCTTCGGGGAAGAGTCATCTTGGGAGAGGCTTGGCGCTTAGATGCTTTCAGCGCTTATCCTTTCCGAACATAGCTACCCAGCACTGCCTTTGACAAGACAACTGGAACACCAGTGGTTCGTCAGACCCGGTCCTCTCGTACTAAGGTCTGAACCCCTCACTCTTCCTGCGCCCACAGCGGATAAGGACCGAACTGTCTCGCGACGTTCTGAACCCAGCTCGCGTACCACTTTAACCGGCGAACAGCCGGACCCTTGGGACCTTCTCCAGCCCCAGGATGTGATGAGCCGACATCGAGGTGCCAAACCGAGTCGTCGATATGAGCTCTTGGACTCGATCAGCCTGTTATCCCTAGCGTACCTTTTGTCCGTTGAGCGATGGCAATTCCACATTCAACCACCGGATCACTTGGACCTGCTTTCGCACCTGCTCGACTTGTAGGTCTCACAGTTAGGCTGGCTTATATCCATATACTCGTCACCTGATTACCAACCAGGCTGAGCCAACCTTCGTACTCCTCCGTTACTCTTTGGGAGGATACCGCCCCAGTAAAACTGACCGGCTGCCAGTGTCCCTCTGCCAGATCATGGCAAGAGGTTAGAGTTTCCAGTTTCAAAGGGTGGTGTTTCATTGACGACTCAACATCCCCCGAAAGAGATGTATCAAAGTCTACCACTTACGCTAAGCATTAAAACCGAAAACACAGTAACAGCGTACAGTAAAGGTGCATAGGGTCTTTCCGTCCTGCTGCGGGTAGGCGGCATCTTCACCGCCACTACAACTTCGCTGAGCTCCTCGTTGAGACAGCGGTCAACTCGTTACACGATTCGTGCAGGTCGGAACTTACCCGACAAGGAATTTCGCTACCTTAGGACCGTTATAGTTACGGCCGACATTCACGGGGACTTGGGCTCGAAGCTTCGCTTGCGCTAACCTCTTACCGTAATCTTTCCGCATTGGTCACGTGTCACACCCTATACTTAGTCTTGCGACTTGGCAGAGTGCTGTGTTTTTGTTAAACAGTCGGTTGACCCCTTTCACTGCGGCCCCTATTGCTAGGGGCACCCCTTCTTCCGAAGTTACGGGGCTAGATTGCCGAGTTCCTTAACGAGGTTTCACTCACGCGCCTGGGTATACTCTACCCACCCACCTGTGTCGGTTTACGGTACGGGCGACCTTGGAAAGGGGCAAAGGGTTTTCTTGGTGTTTGCTTTAAAGGATCCGTCTTGGCCGTAGCCTCAACGTCCGCTTGCGCGACAGTCACTTTCAATCGACTGCCCTTCTCCGCACCCACGTCACCTTTGCTTTAACCAAAGCCGGTGCTGGAATATTAAACCAGCTGTCCATCGTCTACGCCTACCGGCCTCGACTTAGGTCCCGACTAACCCTGTGAGGACGAACCTTGCACAGGAAACCTTGGGTTTACGGCGGCCAGGAATCTAACCTGGCTTATCGCTACTCATGTCTGCATTCTCACTCGTAGAAGCTCCACGGTTGCTTACGCTCCCGCTTCTGCGCCGCTACGACGCTCCCCTACCAATCAAGGAAAACGAATTCTCCTTAATTCCAGAGCTTCGGTATACCGCTTATCGCCAATCATTTTCGGCGCGAAAACACTCGATGAGTCAGCTATTACGCACTGTTTAAATGATGGCTGCCTCTAAGCCAACATCCTCATTGTCTAAGTATCTTCACATCCTTTCCACTGAACGGTATTTGGGCACCTTAGCTGCTGATCTGGCATGTTTGCCTCTCGCGCACGAAGCTTATCCCTCGCGCACTGACTCCAGGACTTCTCCCTGTGGCATTCGGAGTTTGATTGAATTCGATACCCTGGTGTGGGCTCTAGTTCATCCAGTGCTCTACCTCCACAAGTCAGCATCCTAGGCTAGCCCTCAAGCTATTTCGGGGAGAACCAGCTATCACCGGGTTTGATTAGTCTTTCGCTCCTACCCACAGCTCATCCGGGAACTTTTCAATGTTCATCGGTTCGGTCCTCCACGCGGTATTACCCGCGCTTCAACCTGGCCATGGGTAGATCACCTCGGCTTCGGGTCTACTGCCAGCGACTATGGGCGCCCATTTCGGACTCGCTTTCGCTTCGCCTCCACCCCAGAAGGGCTTAGGCTCGCCACTGACAATAACTCGCAGACTCATTAAGCAAAAGGCACGCCATCACCCTTGCGGGCTTTGACACCTTGTAAGCACATGATTTCAGGGACTATTTCACTCCGCTCACAGCGGTTCTTTTCACCTTTCCCTCGCGGTACTTGTTCACTATCGGTCGCCAATTAGTATTTAGCCTTACGCCGTGGTCGGCGTGGATTCACGCGAAGCTTCACTTGCATCGCGTTACTCAGGGACTCCCTAGGCGTGCGCGGATTTTCGATTACGGGCCTCTCACCCTCTATGGAGCGATTTTCCAGTCGCTTCATCTAATCGTTGCACTGCCACATCGGGGCCCTACAACACCACGAGTAAACCCGTGGTTTGGGCTGTTCCGCTTTCGCTCGCCACTACTTACGGAATCGCTTCGCTTTCTTTTCCTCTGGTTACTGAGATGTTTCACTTCACCAGGTATTGCTCACGCTGAGCTATGTATTCACTCAGCAGTAATGGGAGGTTAATCCCACTGGGTTACCCCATTCGGAGATGCACGGGTCAAAGCGTATTTGCCGCTATCCGTGCCTTATCGCAGCTTATCACGTCCTTCATCGCCTTTTGGCACCAAGGCATCCATCATGTGCTCTTTGTAGCTTGATCAATCTGATCCTCATGGACTTTCGTCCACGGGAAATATGATAACTGAAACTCTCGTTTCAGACTCAGCTCTAAAAAAGTTGTATTACTACCCTGTATGTAGATGTCAAAGAACCGGCCGAGCTCATGTTGGCTCGACGGGAGAATTTGATGTCATGGAATTTCTTCCGTCACACCAACTCAAAACGGTCGTTATTGCTTCTGGTTCTTCCCTTTCCACTTTTCCACCCTCACTTTCACCTTCCACTCCTCACACCCTCACTCCTGCACTCAGCATGGTGGGCGTGGCAGGATTCGAACCTGCGACCCTGCGCTTATCAAGCGCATGCTCTAACCAACTGAGCTACACGCCCGAAAAGCGGGTTGATAGTTGAGGGTTGATAGTTGATAGCCACGCAGCGTCTGCGGGGCGGCCTTTTGATGGCTGAACTAACAACCATCAACCATCCACTATCAACTTTCTGGTGGAGGCAAGGGGATTCGAACCCCTGACCTATAGCTTGCAAAGCTACCGCTCTACCAACTGAGCTATGCCCCCTTGGGTTCACTGGTCACACTGCGGTGTGTTCGAATGTCTTTTGGTGTTCCCTTGCCTTACTTGGGCCGCGGGTGCAGCCCTGGGAATCGAAGCAAAAACTGAATTGTGCGCTACCGTTTCAGATACTCTGATGCTGCCAGTTCTTTCGTTCCGACAGTCTTAGGGTCGCATCGTTTCCAGGGAACCCTTGCGAGTTCCAGGAGACATTAGCGATCGACCTATGCCATTTCCGTGAGGAAGTAAGGCATTTCTCCTTAGAAAGGAGGTGATCCAGCCGCAGGTTCCCCTACGGCTACCTTGTTACGACTTCATCCCAGTTACCACCCATACCTTAGGGCACTGCCTCCTTGCGGTTGGCGCATGCACTTCGGGTACAAGTGACTTCCATGATGTGACGGGCGGTGTGTACAAGGCCCGGGAACGTATTCACGGCGTCGTAGCTGATACGCCATTACTAGCGATTCCGGCTTCATGGAGGCGAGTTGCAGCCTCCAATCCGAATTGAGCCCAGTTTTAGGGATTTCCTCCACCTCGCGGTTTCGGTTCGTTCTGTACTGGGCATTGTAGTACGTGTGCAGCCCTAGCCGTAAGGGCCATGCTGACTTGACGTCATCCCCACCTTCCTCCCCGTTTCACAGGGCAGTCTGAACAGAGTGCTCGATCCGTAGATCGGTGGCAACAGTTCACAGGGGTTGCGCTCGTTGCGGGACTTAACCCAACATCTCACGACACGAGCTGACGACAGCCATGCAGCACCTGTGCAAATTCCATATTGCTATGGTCGCCGGCTTTCACCGACTTAGAGATGCATGTCAAGGCTAGGTAAGGTTCTTCGCGTTGCATCGAATTAAGCCACATACTCCACCGCTTGTGCGGGCCCCCGTCAATTTCTTTGAGTTTTAATCTTGCGACCGTACTCCCCAGGCGGCGCGTTTAACGCGTTAGCTCCGGCACAGAAGGGGTCGAATCCTCCCACACCAAACGCGCACCGTTTACTGCCAGGACTACCGGGGTATCTAATCCCGTTTGCTCCCCTGGCCTTCGTGCCTCAGTGTCAGTAACTGTCCAGAGATTCGCCTTCGCCACTGGTCTTCCTTACGATATCTACGCATTTCACTGCTACACCGTAAATTCCAATCTCCTCTCCAGTACTCCAGCACCACAGTATCAAGTGCAGTTTCGGGGTTGAGCCCCGAGATTTCACACCTGACTTATGGCGCCACCTACGCACCCTTTACGCCCAATGAATCCGAACAACGCTTGAGACCTCTGTATTACCGCGGCTGCTGGCACAGAGTTAGCCGTCTCTTCCTCTTCAGGTACTATCAATACAACCACAGTTAATGGCTGCACATTGTTCCCTAATGACAGGAGTTTACAATCCGAAGACCTTCATCCTCCACGCGGCGTCGCTCCTTCAGGGTTTCCCCCATTGAGAAAAATTCTCGACTGCTGCCACCCGTAGGTGTCTGGACCGTGTCTCAGTTCCAGTGTGGCTGGTCGTCCTCTCAGACCAGCTACCCGTCATAGCCTTGGTGAGCCGTTACCTCACCAACTAGCTGATAGGCCGCGGGCTCATCAAGAAGCGCCAGGTTGCCCCGGCTTTGGTGTCAGAGAGATGTCTCCCCTAACCACATGCGGTATTAATTCGCCTTTCGGCGAGCTATCCCCCACTTCTCGGCAGATTGCCCACGTGTTACGCACCCTTACGCCACTGGACATCATTTGTATTGCTACAAATAATATCCCGTTCGACTTGCATGTCTTATCCACGCCGCCAGCGTTCGTTCTGAGCCAGAATCAAACTCTCCGTGAAAAACGGATGAGAACACTTAAGTCCTCAAAGTTTGCGTAAGACAGCTGCTAAGGCTGCTTACTAAATCTGACTGTTCATAACCTGCTTTCTCGCCTCAACCCGAAGGTCGGCAGCTTAGGCAGGGTTTGTTCAGTCTTTATAATTTTTGAAATCAAAGATCTGACGTATAACGCACAATTCAATTTTTGCTTTCTACACCTCGTCTCTCCTCTTGGACTCAAACCTTGCGGTCCGAACCCTCGATTCAATCCGAGGCGTCTAGTTGACCGTTCTGAGTCTGCTCTTCCGCCTTCTGCTTTCCACCTCTGCTTGCGCTTCGGTTTCCAGCTTTAGACGGAGTCGTGTGACAAACTCCAGAATCAAACTTTCAAAGATCAATCGGCTTCACCAACATCCGGGCAACAAAAAACTCAATCTCATCGCTCCGACTTTAATGGCCACCGTCATCTCGACGTCGGCCCTCATTGTCGGGACAAGATTGAGTCTCAATCTGAAGTCCCAGTTGTTTGGAAGATCCACCGCTCCATCTTGAGGAGCAGTCCCGCCCTTTTTGAGTCGGGTCGATCACTTTAGCTAATCATCTCTTTCGGTCAACTCGAAATTTGAATTTCTTTCAACTTTCTTCGTCCCGATTTCGAAACTTTCGCTTCAGCAATCGATGCCTTTCTCGGCGGGGCGCGCACTCTAGCTTCTCGCTTCGTTCGGTCAACCGGATTTTTGAAATTTCTTTCATTCTTTTCCAGTCGCCGCTCGTCGCTTTTCAGCTTCAGGCAGCACCACCTCGTTGGGCGGGGCGCGGAAACTAGCGGGTACCCCAATTCGCTCAAGTACTTTTTCCAGAAAAGTAACGTGAATGACAAAAGCAGGCGATGAGAGGCGCTGCGTTTCTGATTGGCTCGTCACCCGCGAAGCAAGGAAATATCAGGCTTTGCGGGCGATTGCCCTTTTCGTCAGCGCGTGGATTTCGCCCGTGGATTATTTTTTGAGACCGTGTGCGCCGGCGTCACCGGCTCCGGATGCGCGATGCGATATCGCTTCACGAATTCACCGACCACGAGCGCGGAGATCAGCGCGCCGACGAGAATGATTTCATCTCGCGTGAGCCTCATCGGAGTGGGACGTTTTTCCGGGGGAAAATGGCCGGGCACGGAAGTGGTTTCACCGTGCTGAAATCGGCCTCAGCCCGACTGATGCATACACTGCATGCGGAGGTATTTCCCGGGAGCGTCATGATGCGTTGAGAATAGATGATTTTTCAGGCTCGCTGCGAGTTGATTCCGGGGTGAACCGAGGCGTGCCGATCTGACCAGCTCCCCGCCTCGAGATCAGCAGAGAAGTCCTGGCTCCTTTCAAAAAGCGAAAAGCCGCAGAAGCGAAGGATCATCGCGATCCTTTCCTCTGCGGCCCTCACAAGGGTTTCCCGGCGTCTCTCCTCCGCGTTTAAATCAATCCATCACGGCAGGCGCAGAGACTGTAGATGCTAGTTTTGCGCGTGGTGGTAGGCGAGGGCGGTGACGGGGTCAATATGCCAGCGCTCGGCGACCTGGTTGAGGTCGTTGCTCAGGCTCCAGCGGTCCGGAAGGGGCTCGCCGGAGTGGCGTGGGTTGCCGCCCTTGAGGTCCATGCAGCCGGTATTGTCGCCGATGCTGCGGATCTCCTCGATTTCATCGGCGCTCAGCGTGATCTCGGGCAGCGCGGCGAGTTCATCGATCTTCTCCTCGTAGCGTTTCGCGTCGGAGCCCACTTCCTGGATCAAGGTGGGAATGACGCTCTTCACCGGCTTGTGTCCGAGATTCCAAAGACAGGCGAGTTGGAGCGCGGTGAGGCCGTGCTTCTCGGCGATGGGGCGCATGGCATCGAGCTTCTTGTTGCCTACCTCGACCCAGCCGGGCGGACGGAAGCCGCGGTGATCGCGCTCGCCGAATTTGTGCCCGGGCTTCACGTCATCGTGGAAGATGCCGCCATGATCGACGACGCGGGTGATGAGCTTCACGTCGTGTTTTTCGGCTGCGGGCAGGCAGATGGAACCGGGCCACGGTTCCATGGGGCTGAGGATGATCATCGCCCAATCGAGCAACGGACCGAAACGTTCGAAATTGAGGATGAGATCGAGGGAAAATCCGTTGGCCGGCCCAGGGGCGACACCGAGCATTTCGGTGAGGCCGGCTTCCCGGACTTTTTCCATCGCCTTCCACACGGCGTCGCTGGTGTAGCCGATGGAATCCGGATTGTGCAGCATAAGGCAGTCGAGATGATCGGTCTGGCAGCGCTCGAGCACTTTTTCGGTGGCCATGTGCACGTAGTCGGCGTAATCGCGCGGACCACGGAGCTGCGGATGGGTGAAGCGCGGGTAGCCCTTTGAGCCATCGCGCTGGCCGCTGTAGAAGTCGTGCCCGATCATGCCGACAAGAGCGTAGGTGTTGCGCGGCACACCGGAGAGGGCACGGGCGAGCATTTCATCGGCGCCGCCATTGGAATAGACGTCGGCGGTCATGAAGGTGCGGATGCCTTTGTCGTAGGCGTGGCGAATGGCGGAGAGGAAACGTTCCTCGGGGAGCGGTTCGCCAAAGTGCATGAAGCGGCCGCCAGACCAGGTTCCGTAAGCAGTGCGTGTGAGGTCCATAGGTATTGAAATCGGGGATTTAAAGAATCGGGGTGATACTTCTAATCCTCGAAGGCGGCGGGGAAAACACGGATTTTGCGCGAGCCTGACCTAAAATTGCGGTGAAACGAATGGGGCGGACCGGAGCCGATCGAGTTGCACCCAATGACACCCCGGCGGCGGATCAGTGCGGGAGGAGCTTACGCGCTTCGGCCATGTGACCTTGATTGACGAGCAGCGTAATGAGATTACGGCGGGCGTGAGCGTCCGTGGGATCGAGGGCCACGGCGGCGCGCAGTTCGTGGAGCGCTTCTTCGTTCGCGCCGGTGTGAGTGAGAGCCTCGGCGAGAAGCGAATGGATTTCGGCGGTGCGCGGCATGAGGCGTTCGGCCTCGCGATAGTGGGCAATGGCGTGCGGATAATCTCCTCGCCGCACCCAGCCCATGCCGGCGAGCGAATGGGCGACGCCATTGGGCGGCGTGACGACCAGGGTGCGCTCGAAGAGAGTGACCGAATCGGTCCAGTAGCCGACCTGAGTTAGCGTAACGGAGGCGAGGAGGGCAATGACGGCGGTGGCGGCAGCGAATTGCCACCGGACAGCAGGCCGCGGAAAAGTGCGCGCCGTCCACACGACTGCCCAAAAGATTCCCAGCTCCGGGATGTAGGCAAAGCGATCGGCGTACGCCTGGGAGCCAACCTGGAAGATGCTGCTGACCGGGACGAGGATGCCGAGAAACCACAACCATCCCACGAGGAGAAATGGGAAGCGTTTGCGCAGGACGATGAATATCGCGGTCAAAAGCAAGAGCAGCGTGAGGGAACCCATGACCTGGGCCGGCGCATGCGTGGCTTCGATGGGATAGAGCACCGCGAGGCGGGTTGGGCAAACCAGGTTTCCGAGATAGGCGACGTAGCCGATGGCGGCGTTGGCCAGTCGCTCGCGCAGCGGGAGCATGGCGGAACCGGTGAGCTGATGGTCGTGCGCGGCGGCAGCGAGCGTGGTCGCGCAGGAGGCTGCGGAGAGGAGAAAGAGAACGGTCTTTTCGCCGACAAGGCGCGGCCACGATTCGGCCGGCGCGCGGCGGAGCGGCCAGACATCGAGCAGGAGCAGGGCGCAAGGCAGCGTCACGAGCATCGGCTTGGCCATTAAACCCAGAGCCATGCAGCCGGCCACCGCCCACATCCAGCGGCCGCGAGGTTGCGCCGCGTGGCGCGTGTAAGCCGCCATGGCCAGCAGCCAGAAAAAGGTGCTGAGCACGTTCTTGCGCTCCGCGATCCAGGCGACGGATTCGACGTTGATGGGGTGAACAGCGAAGAGCGCCGCCACTACCACGCTCGGCCAGAATTCGCGCGTCAGCTGATGCAGCACGGCCAGGACCAGGCAGGCATTGGCCGCGTGGAGGACGACATTGCCCAAGTGGTGCCAGCGCGGGTCGAGACCGAAAAGGCTCACGTCCAGCATGTGCGAAACCCAGGTAAGAGGAATCCACTGGGAGGCAATGAAATGGGAAAACGCCCACGCGATCGATCGGAGGCCGAGGCCCGCGAGCACGCAGGGATTTCCGGTCACGTGAGTCGGGTCATCCCAATCGATGAAATCGCAGCGAAAGACGCGCGAGTAGATCAGAATGACCGCCGCGGCCAGCACAAGGTAGACCAGTTGGACCGTTCGGCGCGGTGAAGCTGGCTGGGTGCTGGCGGCGGAGTCGCTCATTCGCTCGGATTTTAGCTAGGAATATGCCACCGACGCGAGGCGGGCGAGCGTCTGGCTCGGCGCCGATGCGGCCCCGCACGGCACACTCAGGACGCCCGGATTTCCAGCGACTCGGCGACCATGAGGACCGGCACGCTCAAGCCGTGGTGTCGGAACGCCGTCCCGTGAGTTTGCCGAAGAACTTTTTGAGTCCGCCGACGAGGGCAACGAAGGCCACGATGACGAACTTTTTCAACGCCAGAATGCCCCCCAGCAAAACCTTGAAAAAGCCGGCTTTGGCAAGCAAACCACCGGCCACCAAAGTCGCCAGGCCATAGGTCGCCACTTTGTCGGTGCCGGGCTTGAAATCAGCGTAGCGATGCCCTTCCTGGAAATCGACCATCGAAAGAATTGTCGGCGTGGCTTTCTCGATCTCCGCGAGTTGCGAGGTTGCGGCCACGGCATTGAGCACGAGCACACCACGACGACCGAGCATGCGGATGTTGTAGTTCAGCGTGGTCTCCGGATTATTGGCAAAGCGGATTTCCTTGGCCCAATACATTTTGTGCGCCTGCGCATCGTAGCGCGGCGGGGTTGCCCACCCAACAAGTTCGATCGCCGGGTAGCCCTTTTTCACACGCTCTTTGCTCGCCTCGCGAGTGCCGTCCTTCATCTGCTTGAGCAGGTCGTCGTAGTTGATCTTCGCCGCATCATTATCTTTGACGTAGCCGTCCTCTTCGTAACTGATGATCACCGCCCACGCATCGTCGGCCATGGGGCTCAGACCAGTGGGAACGAGCATACCGAGCGAATGGACGCCCGTATCCGGATTGCCCCAGATGCGGGTGAGGACAGTGCGTGTGTCGTTCGGGTCAAGATAGCGGAAGTTTTCCGGCAGCTTGATCTTGGCCAGGCCGCCACTGAGAGCGATCTCGCCCTGTTTATAGTTCAGCCCATCAGCCAGTCTCTGCATTTCGGCGAGGCGCGCCTCGGGTGCGGGCGAAGCCGCTTCCGCGAGTCCGAGACCGGCGGCGAGGAACAAGGCAAACGGGAGGAGAAATCGTTTCATAGTACGGAGTGCGTATTGGGGGGATGTGTTTGTTATTCTTTGAGGGGGAAAGAACCAATGAGCCGCCTCAGCCTGCCTGCGGATAAAGAACCTGCATCACGATTTGGCGGATCGGGGAAAATAGATAGCTGAAACCCTGCCAGGCGACCAGCAATCCGACAATCCGGAACGAAGGGTTCGACATGAAAGCCATGTATTTTTGCGCCGCTTGGCCGTGGAGGAAAAGCAGCGGCCAACTGCTGCCATCCAGCGAAGGCAGCGGCAGGAGATTGAAGACGGCGAGGAGCAAGTTGAGAGAAAAGATGATGCTCAAGAGCGTGGCCAGCCACGGGTAGAGCCCGCCGGCGAGCGAATCGGCCAGGTGGGAGAATGTAAGGTGAAAGGGTTCCTGCCAGAGATGCCACTCCACGCCGACTCGTAACATCAGGCCGGAGAGCAAAACGAGAACGAGGTTGGCCGCGGGTCCAGCCAGGGCCATGATCGCGGAGCGGCGCGGAAATTGGATCGCCCACTGGGGATTGTAGGGCGCGCTGGCCCACCCCATCATCCACCCTGCCGAAAAAAACAGGATCAGCGGGACGGCCACCATGCCCAAGGGCTCACGGCGAATGTGCGGCAACGGGTCGAGTGACACCTGGCCGCCCCGATAGGCGGTATCGTCTCCCAATTTCATTGCCGTCCACGCATGCGCCGCCTCGTGACAGACGGTGGAGTAAAGAAATACCACGTACCAGAGCAAGCCATCGGAAAGATCGAACGACATCGGGAAAAAGAGCGCCGACGTTTAAAGCGCAGGCACGCCGCGGAGCATAGCGAAATCGGGCCGCCAATGGCGGCCTTGGTCCACCTTCCGGGGGTTTCCTCCCAACTTTTGCGATTTAGGATTTGAGCCGGATGGCCGCGTGTCGGCAAAGTGCGGAGCTGCGGCATGCTTTTTTCCACCATGACTGACGACCAGTTGCGATGTTCATTTGGCGGGCACGCCACCGCGTCCTACATCGAATGAACCTGCCCAATCGTCTTACCGTCGCACGGCTCTACATCACCGCGGGATTTGTCGCGGCGATGACCCTGGCCTGGAATTGGAAATCGCCGGGCGCCCCGGACTGGAGGCCATTCGGCTTGTGGACCTGGAGTTGGAGCTGGGGCTATACCGCCGGTCTCATTCTTTTTGTCGCGGCCTCGATCACCGATTATTTCGATGGCTCCATCGCGCGGCGGCGGAATCTGGTCACGGATTTCGGCAAGCTGATGGATCCGGTCGCGGACAAGGTGCTGATGGCGGCGGCATTCATTTGCCTGATTCCCGAGCACGCGATTCCAGCGTGGGCGGCCATTGTCATCATCAGTCGCGAGTTCCTCATCACCGGCTTGCGTCTGCTCGCCTTGAGCAAGGGCGTCATCCTGCCGGCGGACAAGATGGGGAAACACAAGACAGTGTGGCAGATGGTAACGGTCATCTATTTTCTCCTGCTGCTCTCGCTGTCAGAATTCGAGCGCGCTGGCTTTGTCAGCGGCCTTTTCTGGTGGTTCCACGCGTGGCGCTATGGCGGCGCGGTGCTCGTCGCGGCCGCGCTGATCCTGACGCTTTATTCGGCGTTTGGGTATCTGTGGAAGAACCGGGAGCTGTTTGCCGCGGCGTAGGCCGGCGATCAGCTTACCGCTTATTCGCGCACGATCACCTGATCGCCCGGCAGGAGCTTGGGATCCTTCGCCGGATATTTTTGAATCTCTTTGAGATCGTAGACACCGACCACTTTGCCTTCGCGGATGACGCGAATGCCGTTTCCCTTCCCGAAGTCGCTCAGACCACCGCATTCGCCAATGGCCGAAGACAAGGTCGCATCCGGGCTCCAAGCCAGGCGCTGCGGTCTTTGAACTCCTCCAGTGAGAGACATAAAACGCGTGGCCGGGGCCACGTTGACCAGCACGGTCGGCTTGGTGAAAAACTGCCCAGCCACGAGCTTCGTCTGAATGACGCGTTCGAGTTCCGCAGGCCGCAATCCCGCAGCCTTTACCTCGCCGATGAGAGGCACGTTGATCGTCCCGCCCTGATCGATGGTGTAAGCGAGCGCGAACTCCGCCGCCGATTCCTGCGGCACGCCTCCGAGGCGCATTTCAAAGACATCGCCAGCCCGCAAAGTCGCGACGACTTCAGCCCGGAGGGGAGGAATGGAAACAATCAAGAAAACAGCGAGGGCAAAGGCAGTGCGCATGGGATTATAGAGGGAAATCGAATCTCGGCGGCGGCAAAATCCGTTGCCCTCAGCGGCCACACTACTCGCGCACGACGACCTGGTCGCCCGGCAGCAGCTTCGGATCTTTCGCCGGATCCTTCTGCAGTTCGGTGAGGTTGAACATCCCGAAGATCTTGCCTTCGCGAATGATGCGAATGCCCTTCGGGCTGCCAAAGTCACTGAGGCCGGCGCAGTTGCCGATGGCGGAGGAGAGCGTGAGATCGTTGCTCCACTGCAAACGCTGGGGCTGCCGCACGCCGCCGCTGATAGAGACGTAGCGGGTGGCTTGCGCGATATTGATCAACACGGTGGGGTGGGTGAAAATCTTGCCACCGACGAGCTTCGATTCCACCTCGCGTTCCAATTGGGAGGCGGTCAATCCTGCGGCGCGCACCTCGCCGACGAGAGGGACACTCACAGTGCCTTCCGAACCGACGGTGTACTGGAGATTGAAGTCGCTGGCATACTCCGCGGGCATGCCGCTGAGACGCATCTCGAAAATATCTCCAGTCCGCAAGGTCGCGATCGTACCGTTGTTCACCGGGACCGCGAAGGAGGCGGCCGGAGTGGCTACCGCCGGCTGGACCGGCACGGCGCGTGGGACGGAGAGCCGTTGTGCGTGCAGGGCAGGCGCCGCAGTGAGAAGGACGAGGAAGAGAGAAAACGAATGACGCATGGCGAGAATCAGTAATCTTCGCGGTGGGTGTCGCGCGGACGCGCGAGCTGAGGCGCAGGAGCCTCAATTTTCGGAGTGCTGCGGCGCGGGCCGTAGTACTCGTTGTAGTTGTAGTAGTAGGAGTAGCCGTCGTCGTGCTTGGCATCGACGTTGTTGAGGACGACGCCGATGAGGCGGCCGCCAACGTTAAGCACGGCTTGCTTCACACGCTGGAGCATCACGCGCGGGAAACGGCGGTGCTGCACAACCATGATGGTGACGTCCACTTCGCTGGCCAGCACCGAGCCGTCGCTCACGCCGAGGATCGGCGGCGAGTCGAAGAAGACGAGGTCATATTGCGACTTCACCTTGGCGATGAGGTCGGTCATACGCTGCGAATTGAGAATGCCCACGGAATCGCCCGGAAGCAGACCGCTGGGGATGAACGACAGGTTGTCGATCTTCGTGGTCTTGATGATTTCATCGATCTCCGCGCGGCCGAGCAGGTAGTCGGTGAGGCCAAAGGAGTTGTCGACGTCGAAGAAGTGATGCTGCGAAGCGCGGCGCAAGTCGGCATCTACGACGAGCACGTTGTAGCCACCCTTGGCACAAGTGTAAGCGAGATTGTTGAGCGTGGTCGACTTGCCTTCGCCGGGGCCGCCGCTGATCAGGGTGAAGGTATTGGCGTCGCGATACGGCTTGTTGAATTCCACCGCCGCGCGGAGGATGCGGTAGGCTTCGGCGTCCGACGTGTCGCTCGCGTTCTTCATGAGGATCGAAACGTTGTTCGGGATCACGGCCAGCACCGGGATCTGGAGATAACGCTCCACGTCGTCCAGCGTCTTCACGCTGGTGTCGAGGTAATCGATGAAGAAGGCGAGACCCACGCCGAGGACGAGGCCGATAATCGCTGCCATGCCCATATAGGCGGGCACATTGGGCTCAGAGGGATATTCGGCTTTTTCCGCCTTTTCCCAGATCTTGGCAGAATCCCCCTTCACCGAGTTGTTCATCTTCTGGGTGACGTAGGAAAGCTCGACGGACTCGTAAAGCTTGCGGGCCTGGATGTATTTGTTCTTGGCGTCGACGTACTCGACGAGGCTGGCCTTTTCCTTGATGTCGTCCGTGCGAGACGCCTTTGACATCTCCTGCAAGCCACTGAGTTTATCCTTCTCGAGCCGGAGCCGGTTGGCCTGAGTGATCTTGATGGTGTTGAGCTGGTCGGCGAGAATTTTTTGGTAGGTCGCCATCTGGGCGTCCAGAGCCTTGATCCGCGGGTGGTTCACGCCCAGGCCAAGACTGGTGAGGCGGGCACGTTCCGCCGTGGCGTCCTGCAGCAAGGGAAGATTACGGGAGACCGTGGTATCATCGATGCCGAGCGTCTTGAGCGCGTCCTGAAGTTGCTCCGGGCTCAGGCTATTGATCATTTCCAGTTGCCGCTCCAACTCCACCACTTTGATCTGCTGTTCGTTCACCTGAAGCTGGCGTTGCTGCACGTTGCCGCCCTCTCCGCCGCTGATGACGGAGTTGTCTTTATCGGGATCCGAATCCACGATCCCCTCCCGGGCGCGGATTTGCATGGCGACGGCGGAGGTGTCCTCCATCTCCTTGCGCCTTCTGTCCACTTCGTCCTTCAACTGCTCCAAGCCACGAGCGACGTTCTTGTCCAATTCATGCTGACGCTGTTCCTGATAGACCACGGCGATCGCGTTGGCGATGTTGGCCGCTCGCTGGGCGTCGGTATCCTTGGCCCCCACCTCGATGAGGCCAGTGTTACGCACTTCGTTCAGCTTCATGGAGTTGCGAAGCTGAATGTAAACCTGCTGCAGCGGGAGCCGTTGTCCCGGAGGCGAAAACTCCTTGATCAGATCCAGTCGTTCGATGACCGGATAGAGAATCTCGGTCTTCTGCAGGATCTGAAATTGTGTAGCGACAAACTGCGGATCGTATTGGGTCCGGAATTGGCCCGGCCCAAACGGCTGCACCTCGCCGGACTTGTCCTGCTTCACCTCCATGGTGACCTTCGAATAATACTTCTTCGGCAGGAAATAAGTGGTGACGCCCGCCGTGACCATCACGAGGAAAAACGTCAGCAGGATGAGACCCATCCGCAGGCGAATGATTCTCCAGTAATCGAGAAAGTGCAGTTTGACTTCGTTGGAGTCGTTCATAGACGAGGAGTGGGGGGAGGTGAAATTATTACTAGCTCAGTACGGCGATTGCGCAACCGTACAAACACGAAACATATTTTTCATCTGTTTGAATGTTAAAATTGGTAGGCGGCCCCGAGGAAAATGCGCTGCCGGGTGTAATTCAGAGCGGCATCGTCACCGACTACCATCGTATAGGAATACGTCAGATTCAGCGACCAATGCCGGTCGAGCGTATAGTAAAAACCGAGAGAAGCATCGATCGTATCCTGAATGAAGTCCGAGTTGCTAGTCGGGACAACGCCGGTTTCGGGAGAGACCGCAGTGGTGGAAGTGGTGGTCGCTCCATTGAGCACTGTCTGAAAGTCGCTGTGCAAATAGTTGACATTCAGAACCGCCTGAAGCCGAGGGGTGAATATCTGTGTCACCTGCAGTCCCGTGCGCGCGACCAGGTTGCGGGAGTTCGCTACGCCGGCTTCCTCGTAACCGTAGCGCGCATTCCAAGCGAGACTGGTCTGCGGCAGGACGCGATAATTCAAGCTCAGCTCGAGGTAGGGCGACGAGCTGTTCCCGCCCCCTTCGGTGAAGTCCTGCACTACCTCGCCGAACCGGAGAGTCGCGATGAACCGCCGACTCAGCGAAAAGTCACCACCCACCAGCAAATAGTAGGAACGTGTATCCAGGGCGGAATCGTTTGTGTGAGAATCTGAACTGTAACGCATCTCACCCGACAGAGTGAGTCGCGGGGAGAAAAGATAACGCAACTCTGTCCCGAAAGTGGTCGTCCCGTAATTGTCGGCATTCTGTGCCTGCTCCTGGTACCAGAGGGTGTTGTAACTGACGCTGGTCACCGAGGTAAATCGGGGGGTGAGACGATACGAAAGATCCGCCTTTAGGTTTGAGCTCAGGTAGCTGCCGACATTGGCATTGGTCGGTTGGTTCAGCTGCGAAAAATCAGGCTGCGATTGATAAGACGCGTCCGCCGAGAAGGTGAACTGCGCCCGTCCGGTCAGCTTTCGCAGGTAAACCATCGATAAGGTGCCGGTATAGTCTTCTTTCTTGCCCGGTCGATTCCAATAGTAGTCCACGCCAGCGCCCAGATCGAAAGTAAACAGCGTGCGGCGATTGGCCATCTGGACATCCCACTTCGCATCCGTGCGGGTGATCCAACTGCCGATCCGTTCTGGCGCAGGAACACCAGGAATGGTCACCGTCCGAAATTTAGGCGCCGTGGCAGGAACCTGTACCGTCTGCACGGAATCGGGAATGCTGGGGTCGCCAGATGGCACCAGAACCTGCACGGAACCCGCGGGTGTTCCAGGTGTTTCCACGACCTGCACCTTCTGAGACGGCACACCCTGAGGATGCGATGGCGTCTGGAAAACGTTGTCGTCGTAGCCTACCGCAATGTTCCCGGAAAAGCGGAATCTGGGTCGGGCCAACCGGCCCTCACCGACGGTAAAACTTTGCGGTCCCCGCCCATAAAAGCCCGGGACTGTGAAAGAGGCGGGGGCCTGCTGCAATTGCGAGGCGCCGCCCGGCTTCTCCGTATTACCGAAAGCCGAGGCACTGCCTCCGGCAGCGGTGTTATCCGGCGTCGGCTGGCCGTTGGCCGTCCCGGGCGGATTGGGATTCTGTGGTCCCTGGTTTTGTCCGCCCTGTCCTTGCGGATTCTGCGTCCCATTGGGGAGAGTTCCTTGACTCGGCACACTCGGATTGGCGCCCGCCGATGGTGCGCTGGGCGCTGCTCCAAAAGCGGAACTGGCACCGCCCGCTCCAGTTCCTGCAGCCGGAATCCCCCCCGCGGAGGATCCTGCCGCTGGCGCTCCTGTTGCGGGTGCCCCGGTGGTCGAACCACCGGCCGCCGATCCTGCGGATCCCGCCCCGGTATTATCCTGAGCCGAAACCCATCCGGGCAAAAGACAACCGGCCACGAAGAGTGGGAGCCAGGGCCGGTGAAATATCATGCTTGGAATAGGGGCGTAAGGGGGTGTCACCGCACGCAGGCGCGCGGAGCGTGCTGCCATTAACCGAGGGAATGAAGGTACGCAACAGATTAATAATAACCCTCATCATCTCTCTGTAGTCGTCACCAAAAAGTAACAGGCCTTCAGAGAAGCGGGATTTGCGCGTTTCAACTGAGTTCCCCGAGGGCGGAGCACCTCCTCTCGGGGCAAAATCTGTGCCAGGATGGCTCGCCGCGCTTCCCGCCAAAAAAACCGTATTTTCGCGCACCGAATCTCACCTTTCACTCACTCCCCCTTCACGGGCGATCGCGATACCGCTGACTGTCCCAGTTCCCGAGCCGACCAGTGCTGCCCTACTGGGACTCGCCGGCCCCTTGATCGCTGCCAAGCGCCGCCCGAAAGGGCATCGTCCGAAGGGCCTGTCAGCGCATCCAGGCTCCGACTTGTAATTTCACCTTCATTCCGGATGCCCTTCATCCATCACGCCGGCGTGATGGGCAGCCGGTAACTCGTCGGGAAGCGGGCTGCTGCTCACGCCAGTAGCGCAAGAGACTGATATCCCTCACGGCGCGGAAGGAACGGGCGAAGTGAGCGTGATCGAACCATCACGGATTCTTCACTGCCGGAGCAGGAGAATTGCCCGGCAGGGAAGACGCCGGTGTGGTGACCCTGGCCGGCGTCACCGGCGGCCGGTTGGGCAGCGTAAATCGAGGTGGCGTCGAGAATGGCGCAGGCGTGAACCGCTGCAGGGCTGGATTCATCTGGTTGAACGGCATCGCCCCATTCGGTTGGCGCATCGGTGCCACGGGCATGTTCCCCCGCTGATAATACGGAGAAACCGTCGCCGCACTGGCGGCCTTCTGCTCCGCTTGCGCGGCGGCTTCCCTGTTCACCTTGGTGATCTCCTCCCCGCCAAAGTAAATCAGTGCAAAAAGGATGAGATAGAACGGCCAAACGGAGAGCGAAATCAGTTCACGACAGAACCGTCCAAGACCTGCGTCCCCACCTTCCCAAAGAAGGACGGAGGCATCTCCCTTTGTCGGATTCTTCTTCAGCAACTCCGCGCACCGGCGCTGTCCGGCCGCCAGTCCAGTGTCCAGCAACCAGAAGAGCAGCAGTGGCGAAGCGATCCAAAATACCGAAACAGCAGCGGTTAACTTTTCTATAACCGCGAAGGCTAGAACAGTAACACCGAGAGCGGCGCACACGAGCTTGCCGATAAACCTTTGAGACGAAGAACGCAGAATCCAATCCTCAATCATGGCGATGAGCGTCCTACGTAGCGAAGACAGAACCGATGTGAAATCAAATTCGCGCGGTTGAACCCAACCTCAGCGAGGCGATACCATTCACGCCAAACGTCCCCAAGGCTCCAACTCTGAGTTTGGAGCGGGTAGCGGGAATCGAACCCGCATGGCCAGTTTGGAAGACTGGAACTTTACCATTAAGCTATACCCGCGAAGATGGCGGGAGAATCTGTCGCGGTGGGCGCGGTTGACAAGCGCTTTTTCGAACGATTCGCACATCCGGACGGAAATGGGGCCGCGTTGATAAACTTGTCAGGGTAGGGCAAACATGCCTACGCTGCCTTCCCGGCAACCCCTCCGAACTCTATGCGCGCACTCCCCCGCCTGCTTCTGTTTCTCGGTCTCGCTTACCTGGCTTTCGTGCTTTTCCACGAGGCCCGGCTGGCCAAGGCCCATCCCGATGTCGACCCCAGCAAGGTAGTGCTGCTTTTCGCCGGGTTCATCCTCATCGGCGGTTCCGCGGCAATCATCGTGGTGGTGATGGTCATGCCCCGGATCGGCGATGCGGTGGGCAACTTCTTCTTCCAGCCGAACCAGGAGATCGAAAAGGATCCGCACTCTTCCGCGCAAGCCGCGTTGGCCCGCGGCGATTACGCGGCGGCAGTCGAGGAGTATCGGCAGATCCTCCAGATGGATCCGAACGACACCTTGTCCTACAGTGAGATCGCCAAGATTTCCTGCGAGCATCTGGACGACGTGGCCGGCGCCCAGAGCATGCTGGAGGAAGCGTTGCAGCGCGAATGGGCACCCAATGACGCAGCGTTCCTTAGCGCACGACTGGTCGATGTGTATTGGAAATTCCAGCACGACGCGCGCAGCGCCCGTGCGTTGCTCGTGCAGATCATCGAGAGCATGCCCGGCACACGCCACGCGGCGAATGCCGAGCATCGCCTCAAGGAAATCGAACACCAGCTCGCGTTGGAAGGGTGAGGGAGTCCTTCGGACCAACATCCAATATCGAACACCCAACGTCCAACATCCAATGAGCTGGCGCCTGTGCGCTGGCTCCCTCCCCGCGGTCATTCTGAGCGAAGTGCCCCGGAGGGCGTAGGCGGCGGGGCACGCAGTCGAAGAACCCGGTCGAACAACCAGCGATGATCTCTGGTAAAGCGACTGGGTTCTTCGACTGCGCGCTCCCCACTGGCCCACGAGCGCTCCGCTCAAAATGACATCGGGGAGGAAGTCACTTCCCGGCCAGCGCAAGCGCACGTGCGCCAGCTGATTGGATGTTGGGTGTTCGATGTTGGATGTTGGATGTTCTGCCTTTCCATTTCTCTCGTCATCGCAATTTCACATTCCCTGAATTGATCTCCACGGCGGGAGCGCGAATGTCTGCGGCCTCATTCACGCTCATCATGATTCGCCATTCCACCTCGTTTTATTGCAGGCGGTGCGGGCAGACACGCCAGTTCACCAGGCGCGGTATCGATCACCGTAAACATCGACTCGCCACGATACTCACCTTCGGACTTTGGGGATTCGTTTGGTTCTATCTTCATCAACGCGACCAGCGCCGCTCGTGGCGTTGCAGCCTCTGCCGCGGGCGGCAACGCCCGGGACAGGAATCGGCCGAGGGGGAAGAAACAATCGAGGCTCCCGAGCCGGCTACGATGCCGATTCCGCTCGTGCCGCGTCGCTGATCACTGGCGCAAGCGTGCCGCGCAGCCCGACTCGCCACCAGCGTCCGCTCCACCACACCCGGCGAGTGAACCAACTGAGCAGCCAGCACGTAGCTTCCACCACGCTGGCGATGCCCAGAACCACCGGCAGCGCCGGCACTGAAAATCGCAGCAGCCGGGCGGCGCTGCCGGTGGTTC
>Ga0207667_10001962_pt1 | contig 25779 bp, 25 predicted proteins | sample KBSCornC52_FD_184301 | JGI IMG/M metagenome (GOLD analysis project Ga0207667, IMG submission 184301) | Corn rhizosphere microbial communities from Kellogg Biological Station, Michigan, USA - KBS Corn C5-2 (SPAdes) (version 2) | ecosystem: Host-associated > Plants > Roots > Rhizosphere > Soil ...
TATGTTCATCCTGCGCCCGGTGAGTGTCTGGTGCGGAGTTGGCGCGTAGCGCATGAGAGCGGGAGGGTGCAGCCTCCCGTCCGCCGCGGAGTGCACCCAATCTGTTGAGCCCGTCTGCGTAAGGTGAATCAGAATACGAGGCTGACACGTTCGACAAATGACTTCGAGCTCGTCGATCGCATCGCCACCTCCCTCCGATAGGTGGTGAGCTCGCGCAGAGCATCCAGCACCATCTCCCGGGCCTCTTCGACCGTGTCACCTTCCGAAATGGCGCCCGGCACCTCGGGAATGTACGCTGTGAACCCGGCTCCATCTTCAGCAGGTTCGAACACGATTGTGAATTCATTGTCCATGCCTACATTATACGGCAACGAATTGACGATCGGCATCTATAGTGTGGACACTTTGACATTATCCTCCCTGCTTCATCGCTGTCCCTCTCGATTCGGACCATTGAAGGGGCAATGAACGTCGGACAAGTCGGCGCGAGGAAGAGCCTCCGAGGTTGTTGGCCGTACGCTCGTGGTGATATACGCTTTAGGGGGCGAGGGCTGCGCCAAACGACCCGAAATAAGGTCGCCACGTCGACTCCTCCCTACCGCGTGAATGCTGGCTATTTTGGACCTAAGCCACGCGCCACACTGCTTCAAGCTCCCGCTACTCTACCCAGACTTCCTGCCGGCCCACGAGGCTCTCGACGAGACTGGCCAGCCCGTTTGAGAGATCTACAGTGAGACGGCGCGATTCGACTTTGCGGACGGCGAGGCCGTCGTGGACGTGGAGGTAGACCGCCGCAGCGCCACGGTGCGTCTCCAGCGCGTCCTTCAGGAGGCGGATTCGCTCGCGTTTGGTCGGGTCCAGGCGGATGTGGATGGCGCGCGGGCCGAGGGAAGATTCGGCGGCGACGCCCGCGCCGAGGAGGCGAATCTTGTCCGCGAGCAGCTCGACGTTGCGGCCGCCGTCCTCGTCGTCGCGCACGCGCTCGCGAACCGAGATGCGGCCCTCCAGCAGGATGATCCGGTCCTGCTCGACCGCCGCGCCGACCTCCCGGAAGATGGAGGGGAACACGGTCACGGCTACCGACTTGCCAGTCAAATCCTCCAGCGTGAAGAAGGCCATCGGCTCGTTGGATTTCTTCGAGCGGAACGGCTTCACGCTGGTGATGAGGCCGCCGATCTTCACCAGCTCGCGCTCACCCTTCTCCTGAAGGTCCTCCACCAGGTCCGGCCCCTCCTTCTCGATCTGGGCGCGATATTGCCGAAGCGGATGGTCGGAGATGTAGAGGCCGAGCAGGTCCTTCTCGAACTTCAGCTTCTCGGCGAGCGCGTAATCCGAAACAGTGGGAGGGGTAACGACGTGCGGCTCCGGGGCGCCCGCCTCGCCACCGCCGTCGAAAAGATCTCCCTGGCCGGATTCACGGTCGCGCTGGGCGCTGGCGGCAAGCTGGCAACAGGCGTCGAGCGTCTCCACCAGAGCACGCCGATTCGCGTGAATCGAATCGAAGGCCCCACACTGAATCAGCGCCTCGATGGTGGATCGGGTGACCGAGCCATGCTCCGAGGTCCGGCAGCAGAAATCCGTCAGCGAGGTGAACGGCCCGCCCGCGACGGGATCACGCCGCGCCGCCAGGATCACGTCCACCGCCGCCCGCCCCGCGTTCTTCACCCCGCCCAGGCCATAGCGGATGGCTCCGGACTCGTGATTCGTGATTCGTGATGCGTGATCCGGACCGGTCGGTTCTTCGCCCGACGACCCGACGACGCCATGACCCGACGACCCGTACTCGGGCGTGAACTCTACTTCCGAGAGGTTGATGTCGGGCGGGAGGACGGGGATACCCATCTGGCGGCACTCCTCCTTGCAGGAGGCCATCTTGTCGGGCTTGTCCACATAGCAGGCGAGGAGGGCGGCCATGTATTCGATGGGGTAGTTGGCCTTGAGGTAGGCGGTCTGGTAGGCGACATTCGCGTAGCAGACGGCGTGGGCCTTGTTGAACGCGTAGCCGGCGAAGGGCTCCACGAGGTCGAAAATCTCGCCCGCCTTCTTCGCGTCGACGCCCTTCTCCTTCGCGCCGGCGATGAAGCTGACCCGCTCCTTCGCCATCTCCTCCTTCTTCTTCTTGCCCATCGCGCGGCGCAGCAGGTCGGCCTTGCCCAGCGTGTAACCGGCAATCACCTGCGCGATTCGCATCACCTGGTCCTGGTAAACGATGACGCCGTACGTCTCCTCGAGGACCTCCTTCAGCCACGGGTGCGGGTATTGGATCTTCTCCAGGCCGTGCTTGGCGCGGATATAGGTCGGGATGTGGGCCATTGGGCCGGGCCTGTAGAGCGCCACCATGGCAGCCAGATCGCGGATGGAGGTGGGCTTCAGCTCCTGGATGTAGCGCCGCATGCCCGCAGACTCCAACTGGAAGATTCCCGTTGTCTGCGCGCGGCCGAGGAGGTCGAAGGTCCTCGTGTCGTCGGGCGGGAGCTTCTGCACGTCGATGGTCTCGCCGGTCGTCTTCCGGATGTTCTCGACCGACTTGCCGAGGATGGAGAGGTTGATCAGCCCCAGGAAGTCCATCTTGAGGAGGCCGAGCGTCTCCAGATTGGCCGCTGAGAACTGCGTCACGTAGCCGCCGTCCGCCGACTTCTGGAGCGGCGTGTACTCGACCAGCGGGTCGTGGGAGATGACGACGCCGGCCGCATGGACCGATGCGTGGCGCGACAGCCCCTCCAGGCGCATCGCGGTGTCGATCAGGTTCTTCACTTCGGGCTCGCGGACGTAGATCTGCTTGAAGTCGGGGTTCGTATCGAGCGCCTGCTGGATGGTGACGTGGAGCGGCATCGTGGGAATCATGCCGACGATTCGGTTCACGTCCGGGATGGGCATCGCGAGCGCTCGGCCCGCGTCCTTGAGCGCGGCGCGGGCAGCCAGCGTCCCGAAGGTGACGATCTGCGCGACGTGGTCCTTGCCGTATTTGTCGGTGACGTACTCGATGACCTCGCCGCGGCGCGCGTCCTCGAAGTCCATGTCGATGTCGGGCATCTGGACACGCTCGGGGTTGAGGAAGCGCTCGAACGTCAGCTCGTAATCCACCGGGTCGATGTCGGTGATGTCGGCGCCGAACGAGGTGAGCGAGCCGGCCGCGGAGCCGCGCACGCCGAAGAAGATTCCGCGCTCGCGGGCGAAGAGGGCGAAGTCGCGGACGATGAGGAAGTACTGCGCGAATCCCGTCTGCTCGACGATTCCCAGCTCGTACTCCAGCCGGTCGCGGTATTGGTCGGTGACTTTGCCGAGCTTGCGCGCCACCCCCTCATAGGCGATCTCGCGCAGGTACGACTGGGGCGTGTGGCCCTCCGGGAGAGTCGGCGAGGGCATGGGCGCGCGGCCGAACTCCAGATTGAGGTCGCACATGTCCGCGATCTTCAGCGTGTTCTCCAGCGTGTGCGGGAGCTCGTGGAAGAGGGCGGCCATCTGGGCGGCCGATTTCATGTAAAACTGCTCGCTGTTGTAGCGGAGGCGGTTCTGGTCATGAATCGTCGCGCCGGTGCCGATGCAGAGGAGCACGTCGTGGGCGTAGGCGTCGCGGTCGGTGAGATAGTGAACGTCGTTGGTGCAGATGACGTCGAGGCCCAGCTCCTTCGCGATCTTCAGGAGCTGCTCGTTGCAGGCGCGCTGCTCCGGCAGCGTGTGGTCCTGAATCTCGATGTAGTAGTTGTCCCGGCCGAGCAGGTCCCGGTACCAGCCCGCGATATCGCGCGCCTTCTCATAGCTCGTTTTCAGGAGCGCCTGGCAGACTTCGCCGCCAAGGCAGGCGCTGGTCGCGACGATGCCCTCGTGCCACTGCTCCAGCAGTCCGTGGTCGATTCGCGGCTTGTAGTAGAAGCCGTCGATGGCCGCGGCGGTGGTAAGCTTCAGGAGATTCTTGTAGCCGGTCTCGTTCTTCGCGAGGAGGAGCAGGTGGTAAGCCGACTTCTCGCCGCCCTTCTCGCCGCCTGCGAGGGTGCGGCTGCGGTCCTTGTGGCTGCCCGGCGCGACGTACGCCTCCACCCCCACGATGGGCTTGATTCCAGCGGCTTTGCACTTCGTATAGAAGTCGAGCGCGCCGTACATGACACCGTGGTCGGTGAGGGCCAGCGCCCCCATCTCCAGCTCCTGCGCGCGGTAGATGAGCTTGTGGAGCTGCGCCGCCCCGTCGAGAAGGCTGTACTCACTGTGGGCGTGGAGGTGACAAAATCCCGGGCCTGCCATGATTTCCCTTGCTCTGCATATATAGCGTCTTCAATTGCCAGGACGCCCTGGATGTAGTGTTTGTTCCGCCCATTGTAGACGCTGGGACCGTTGGAGTCAAGGAAGAATCGGGTATTCACCGCCCGCTTCGCAAGACGCACAGACGCACGAAGAACGGTGGGAGAACGACGGGATTCGTGGACAGGATTTACAGGATTTATAGGGTGAGGATTCGGACGCGACAAGGTTTGCAGGGACTGCCGGGCCGCGTCGACGTTAAGGGGCGTGCGAAATTGTTCGACGCGCGGTTGGGCGCGCGGAAGATTCCGGCTCGGTTGCCGCTCCGTGGGTTGAATTGTAACCGAGTGAGGAGTCAGGCGACTTTCGCGATGGCGTCGCAGATGTAGCCCATGTTCCGCTCGTTCATCGCGGCGACGCAGATTCGGCTGCTGTCCACGATGTAGAGGCTGTAGTCGGAGCGCAGCTTGCGCACGGCTTCGAGCGGCAGCCCCGCGAACGAGAACATCCCCCGCTGGCGCTCGATGAAGCTGAAGTCCTGAGAAACGCCCTTCGCGCGCAGCGTATGGACGAAGAGGGTCCGCATGCGCGCGATTCGCTCTCGCATTCCCGCAAGCTCCTGCTCCCACAACGCTCGCAGCTCCGCGTCACCGAGCACCAGCGCGACGACCTGGCCGCCGTGCGAGGGCGGGTTCGAGTAGTTCGTGCGGATGACGCGCTTCAACTGGCTCAGGACACGCTTCGCCTCGTCCGCCGTCTCCGTCAGGATCGTGAGCGCCCCGACCCGCTCGCGGTAGAGCGAGAAGGACTTCGAGAACGAGCTGCTGATGAGGCACGGGATTCCCGCCGCGGCAAAGGCGCGGACCGCATAGGCATCCTCTTCCAGCCCGGCTCCGAAACCCTGATAGGCGAAGTCGAGGAAGGGGACCAGATCGCTGTCGCGGAAGAGCGAAACGATGGAATCCCACTGCTCGCGATTCAGGTCGACGCCGCTGGGATTGTGGCAGCAGGCGTGCAGCACCACGATGGAGCGGGAGGGAAGCGCGCGCAGCGAGGCCATCATCCCATCGGAGTCGAGACCGTGTGTCTCGGCATCGTAGTAGCGGTAGCTCTCGACGCGGAACCCGGCGGCCTCGAACAGCGCGCGGTGGTTCTCCCAGCTCGGGCTGCTGATGAAGACGGTCGAATCGGGGAAGAACCGCTTCAGAAAGTCCGCCCCGATCTTCAGGCCTCCGGTTCCGCCGAGCGCCTCCGCCGTGACCGCCCGTCCCGCCGCGATGAGCGGGCTGTCCGGCCCGAGAAGCAGCGCCTGAACCTGCTTGTTGTAGGCGGGCGCGCCGTCGATGGGGAGGTAGCTCTTCGAGCTCTCCTGGTCGTACCAGCGCTTCTCCGCCTCGCGCACCGCCTTCAGCACCGGCACTTTGCCGTTCTCGTCCTGGTAGACTCCCACGCCGAGATTCACCTTGTTCGGGTTCGTGTCTGCGTTGAACGCTTCCGTTAGGCCGAGAATCGGGTCCGGCGGGGCCTGCTCGATTCCTGCGAAGGGAGATCCCTGAGCGGTGGCAGTTGCGGTCATATTAGGTTCCTTTCGGGCGGCGAACGGCTTCAGCGATTATCCTGCTCCGGGTCGAACGTGCGGACCGGCCGCATGTCATGGGGCTCGAAGGCCCAGTGGAACTCCAGCTCATAGGCCATCGAGCGCGCCAGGCCGTGGAGGTCCGGCATCAGCGTCGCGTAGGTGATGTTCATCGTATAGAGCGCGCGCAGCCCCTCTTCACGAACGCGGTCAGTGGCGATCACGAACTTCGTGAGCGTCTTCGCCGGCTCCGGGTAGTCGCTCAGAATCGATTCGAAGGGCTCGTCCAGGATCCCTGGCATGACGAACGTGCCGGACTGGGCGATGAGGCGCTGATTCATGATGTACGGCTCGCCGATGACGACGAACGGGATGTCGCCTTTCAGGAAGAACCGCTCGTAGTTCCCTGGAACCCAGGGGCCCATCTTCGCCGGGTCGATGGTCTTGCCGCCGCGAATACGCTGGCTCTTGCTGTGGCTGACGCGCGGCGGATTCAGCGCCCAGATCGCGCATTCGCCGGTGGCCCGCTCCAGCGCGAAGAAGGCCGCGACGTAGGGCGACCACGTCAAGTCGAGCAGCCGCGTCGGCGCGCCGTGATGCTGCATGAGCGCGAGCCATTCGAAATCGGCGTCCTGCGCGGGCAGGCGGTCCAGATAGAGATGGGCCTTCCGCTTGAACACCCGCAGGATTCGCGCCTCCTGCGCCGGCCACGCCCGTCGATCCACCTCGAAATCGAGGAAGTAGCGCGACAGCGAGCTGATCAGCGGATAGGTCGCGTCCGGCTGTCCCCGGAAGGCCCAGCTCTCGTAATCCGGCCCGGCGACGACTTCGCGGAGCTGCTCCCACGACTCGATTCGCCGGACATGGTACGCGGCAGCCGGTTCGGTGCGGTGGGCGCGGCCGCTCCTGTTCATGCGCATTTCCCGTCGGTTCTTCGCGGGTACATGGAGTCATTATACCGAGCGGCGCGTCGGTCTGGCCGCGCGATTCGTGCTCAGCGGAGAATGGAGGGGAGCTGGGACTGGAACTCGGCGTAGCTCTCGGCGACGCGGCGGGTGCGGGAGTGGTCGGGCCCGAGGTGTTCGTTGAAGATGGCGAGGGATTCGTGGAAGAGCGCGTCCGCCTGCTCGGGATGACCCAGCTTCCAATGTACGCGGGCGAGCCCCCAGAGGACGACGGCGGTCTCCGGGTGGCGCGGGCCGCGCGCCCGCCGGTTGATGGCGAGAGCCCGCGTGTAGCAGGCGTCCGCGTCCGCGTAGCGGCCCATGGTGAGGTAGAGGAGCGCGAGGTTGTTGTTGGCCGTGGCGAGATCGACGTGCGCGGGATCCAGTATCTCCTCGTAGGTGATGAGGGCGCCTCTGCAGTACTCTTCCGCCCTGTCGAACCGGCCGGAAGCGCGGTAGACGCCCGCAAGCTGGGTCATCGCCGTCGCTATCAGGGAGCGGTCCGGCTCCGCCTGCTTCGCATGAATCGCGAGGGCGCGGAGGAAAGCCTGTTCGGCCCGGCCGTAGTCCTCGACCTGATAGTAGAGAAGGGCCATGTTGTGGAGCTTCGAGGTGAGGAGTACGTCGTCAGGACCGAGCAGGCGTTCCAGCGTCTCGACGGCGCGCTTGTGGAGCGACTCCGCCTCCAGCGTCCGGTCGAGCGTCCGATAGAGGCACGCCAGCTCGTCCACGTAATCGGCGACGACGCGGTGGACTGGCCCGAATACCCGCTCCGCGATCGTGAGCGCTTCCCGGATACAGGTCTCCGCCTCGGAATAGAGCGCGCGTGCGCGGAGATAGCGGCCCGTCTGGTAGAGGAGGTATGCCGCCTCGGAGGTCGCGATGCCGGCGCGGCGGATGTACTCGGCGCAGGCGCGCCACTGCGGCAGGAGCTGCTCGCAGAGCGACCACTGCTCGTACTCGAAGTCCGGCGACGCGGCCGAAACCGCCTCTACGGCCTTTCCGCGCCACTCCCGCCGCTCCTCCTCCGTCATGGATTCCCGAATCACGCGCTGGACGAGTCGGTGCATGGTGAAGGTGTGATTCGACACGTTCCTGGTCATCAGCGAGAAGCGTGTCGCGGCGGCATAGACCTCTTCGAGCGGCGGATCTCCGTGCGCCGAATCGAACCGATGGTTGGCGAAGATGGTCTCCGGCATCTCTTCGGGGACCAGGAACGCCGCGAGCCGCGCCAGCTCCGCCGCGGAACCGCCGTAGAGGGTGTGAGCGGTCATCTGCGCGAGCGCGAGCGTAAAGGTTACCGTTACCGAGGCGTGTTCCGGCTCGGCGGAGGCATCGAGGATGCGGAGGCCCTCTTCGCGGAATCGCCTCCGGTAGACGGCAATCGACGCGCCGGTCTCGGCGAGGTACGCGCCAGCCTGATCGATGGCAAGAGGCAGACCATCGAGATCCTCGCTCAACGCCTTCGCCTCGCAGACGACCTCCGCTGGCGCTTCGGACAGAGTCTGCCGCACGTCCAGCATACCGGCACGCCGCAGCAGTAGCAAAGCTCCGTCGTCCGGCCCGAACTTGTGGAGGGCGATTGGAGACGCCCATTTTACAGGGTTGCGGGCGCGCGTCGTCAGGATGAGCCGGCCGGCGTGGTGGCGGGGGAAGTGGGGCGCGATGGCGTCGAGGTCGTCGGCGTTGTCGAGGACGAGCAGCCAGCCGGATTCGCGCGCGAACCAGTCGTGAATCATCCGGAGCGCCTGCGGCTTCGTGGCGGGGGACGCCGAGAGCAGTCCCATCTCCTCCGCCAGCGCGGCGAGGCCGTCGTCCAGCGATTCGATGGTGTCGGCGGTGACCCAGAAGACCCGCGAGTAGCTGCGCCAGTGGGCGTAGACGTACGCGAGAGCGGTCTGCGTCTTTCCGATGCCGCCGAGTCCGGTGATGGCCTGCGGGTCGGAGACCAGCGCGGCGGAGGTATGTTTCAGCGCTTCGTGCAGGCGGTCGAGCACGTCGCCGCGGCCCGTGAAGAGCCGGTTCGGCCGGGGCACGCCGCGCGAAATCCAGCCGCCGGGATTTTCCGTGCCGGCCTCGCCGCCGCCAGCATGGACAGCAGCCGTCTTCGCCTCCGGCTCATCGACGTACTCGAAGTCCTCGCCTTCCACCAGATACGGGAGCCGCTCGCCGGCCTCCGCGGCGCGGCGCCGGAAATAGTCCCATATCCGCTCCAGCGTGGACATGAAGACGGGATGCTGCTTCAGGGCGCGCTTGACGGTGTTGACGGAAGGGGTGGAGGGATCGACGACGATGTCTTCGACCGTGGAACGATACTGGCGGCGGACGGCCTGGAGACGCCTGACGCCGGAATCGGTCAGGCGGACGTAGCGGTTTGTCGTCGAGCTGTTGCGCATCACGGACTTGCGGTACTTGCGGTACGACCGTTGCGGGTCAGGCGCGATTGGAAATGGAAAGCTTCTGATTCGCCAGGGAATCAGCGGTCTCCTGCGCCGCGCTGCCAGCCCTGGCGCAGGAGACCGCGGTCGGGCCTATCCGGTCAGCGGCAGCGTGACGGACGGCGCGGCGACCTGATGCGTGGCGGAGATCGCGGCGACGGAGGTGCCGACGGCGAAGTACTCGATGACGTGGCTTCCCCAGCCGTGGCTCGCCTCCTTCACCTGCGCGCCGACGATTCCCTCCGCCTGCTGCGTCTCGGCTTCCGCCTGCATGCGCGAGAGAGCGAGCTCCCGCGCGTCGTAGAGCGCCTGCGTGTAGTTCTCCATCTCGATGTTCCGGCCGACCTGCCGCAGCGACTTCAGCAATCCCTGGTGCGCGACGTGGTAGACGCAGCACCCCATGACGAGCGAGATGGGGCGGTAGCCGGTGCGCAGGACGGTCCAGAAGTCCTGTCCGGAGAGATCGGAGGTGAACGGCCGGTTGTCAGGAGTACGATAGCGCTCGCCCGATTCATGACGGATGGCGGTGCCGACGGCCATGAACTCGGCGATCGACTCGCCCCACTCGTAGCGGCTCACCTCCAGGCGGACGCCGACGATTCCGTCCGCGCCCAGCATGTCGGCCTCCTCCTCCATGCGGGTCATCGCCAGCTCGCGCGCGTTGTACATGGCCTGCGTGAGCACGTCCACCTCCTGGCTCTGGTAGAACCCGGCGGCCTGGAACCCGATGTGGTAGATCGAGCTGCCCATGACCAGTCCGAGCGGCACGAAGCCGGCCTCGCGGACGAGCATGAACTCGTTTGCGGAGAGGTCGCTGGTGAAGAGCCCCTTCTTCTGATCGGTCCCGCGCATCCCCATCAGTCGCTGGCGGGCCGCCTGCGGCAGCCCCTCTGACGAACCCGGCGTGTACGTCATGTCAATCTCCTTTCATCCTCCCGGATAGCAGTCGAATCAGGGATTTCGCTGCGCGGGCTGGCGGAACGATCGCTCGACCATATCGTTCGGATCGGTCGATACCGGTCCGTCCCGCCAGAGCCACCGCATCATCTCCGGCATCGCCACGCCCCCGAACTTCTGGCCGTGGTTGTTCATGCCCCACGTGTAGTTCACGTCGTAGCCCTTCTTGGCTAGCGCCTTCATCAGCTTCACGTTCTGGTAGAACCAGTCCCACGTCACATCGTAGCGGCCGTTCCGGAATCCGCGGTTGTCGTTGCGGCCGTCGCAGAGGAAGACGCGGATCGGCTTCTTCGGGCTCTTCAGCACGATGTCCGAGTACTGGTGGCCGCCGCGGATGTTGGTGAAGCTGCCCACGTTGCTCAGCACCTTGCGAAACTCGTTCGGGCGCTCCCACGCGACCGTGAACGCCGCAATCGCGCCGGAGCTGGAGCCGCCGATTCCGTGCTGGTCCGGGTCCTTCGAGATGTTGTACTCCTTGTAGAGCACCGGCATCAGCTCTTCGGTAACAACGCGGGCATACTTGTCGTCGAGCGCGTTGTACTCGACTCCGCGATTCGTAAATCCGTCGCCCCAGCCCCTCCGCGGCGAAGGCTCGTCCTGATCCGGCCGGCGGCCCGGATTGATGAATACGCCGATCATCACCGGAATCTCGCGCCGGTAGATGAGGTTGTCCATCACATTCTGCGCCCGCATGTCCGCCTTCTCGTCCTTGAACGCCTGCCCGTCCTGGAAGATCATCAGGCTTGCCGGGACCTTCGGGTCATATTGCGCGGGCACGTAGACCCAGTAGGTGTGCTGCGTGCCGGGATATGCGCTGGACTGAATCACGAACGGCCCGCGAATCTCGCCTTTCGGCACCCCCTCCTGCGGCATCGAATCGGGTCCGAGGTGGTACTGCGAATCGGGGTTCGGCCCCGGCGGCCGGTTCTGCCGGGCGCGGACGTGGGAGAGGGGCGCTGCGTGGCCAAGGCCAACGACGGCGAGGACGACCCCCATGACAATGATGACGGAGGAGGGTGAAAGCGAGATCTTCATACAGTGCATTCTCCGATGAATGGTTGGTCTTTGGCGAGCCGTTCGACGAGGTTCCGGAGGCGACGGCGCGCCGATTCATCTGATTCGGGTGGCCGGGAAGGACTTGCCGCGGGCTCCCTCTTCGCTCCGGCGGCCGGAAACTCCTCGTTTTCGCGGACCGGCCATGCGAAACCGGAGTCAGTTTGAGTCAATCTGCGTTCCGACTCCGTCGCGGATTCCCTATCATGTCTCTGTCGCCCAACATCGGGCGGCTGGTCATCCAGAGGAGAAGAGAATGAACATCGGTCGAAACATGCTTGCAGGAACCGGCGATCTTCGCAAGAAGATCATGATCGCAGCGGCGGCCGTCATGGCGCTCATGGTCCTGTTCCCTCCAAAGGTCATCGCGATGACGATGATGGGCGAGACCGATTCGAAGGCGGCGGGCTACGTCTTGCTGTTCAGCGACCCCGCGGCTACGCCTTTCGGCGCGAACCCGCTCGTCACCTCGTCCATCGTCTGGTGGAAGCTGCTGCTCCAACTCGGGATCGTGGCGGGTGCGGCGCTTTTCGCAATGCGCTATTTCGAGCGTCAGTCCGCGGCGCAATGACGGTGACGATGCCATCGGGCAGGGTGACGAGCGGAATCGACCTCCAGGCGCCGGACCGATAAAGCCGGCCGTTCAGGGAAAGGGGAGAGCACAAAATGGGCGGGAGTGGCGCGAAGTACATGGGAGTGGCGGTCCTGATGGTGGCGCTGGGAGTGGTCTGCGCCTATCTCGTCGACCAGACGCACGACCCGGTGATGCCGGTCATGGTGTTTTCCGCGATCATCCTCTGTTTGGGCGGCGTGGGGCTGTTCCTGCTGGGACTCTACAAGGTGATAGCCGGGCTGGTCAGTGGGCGGCAGCCGCGGGCGAGCGCGCATGAAGAGTCCGCCGCGGCCGGAGAACCGAGGCCATGATGCGGATATGCAGGATAATCCTTGTCGCCGCACTGGTCGTCGGACCCGTCGCCGCCGCTCGGGCGAACGACACGGCGCTGCAATACGGCGGCACGCCGCGGCCGCTCTCCGGCCATCCGACGGTCTCGATGAAGAGCGAGCTCATCCGGATGGAGGTCGGCGAGCGGGTTGCCACGGTGGACTGCCGGTTCGTCTTCGACAACCAGGGGCCGGAGTGCAAGGTGAGGATGGGGTTCCCGGACCAGGGCCGCGGCGCGGGCGACCCCGACGAAGAGGGGCAGCAGAATCCGCCGAAGGGGACGTTCAACTCATTCCGGTCATGGGTGGCCGGCAAAGAGGTGAAGACGACCGTGGATCGCGCCGCCCACAGCGGCAACTTCTGGCACATCAAGACGGTCACCTTCCCGGCGCACCAGACGCTCGAGATTCGCGACCGCTACACAGTGGACGTTGGCAACACGGTCGGGTTCGACGTGCCGTGCAGCGTGCAGTGGACCACCTATCTGCTCCATACCGGCGCGTCGTGGCACGGGAATATCGGCCGGTCCGAGGTCGTGGTGACGTTTAAGCGGGCGGGCGTGAAATCCCCCATTGTCGCCAGGGAGATTCGTGGGGACCGGCCGCATCCGAATTACGTCGAGCACGGCAACAACCCGCGCGTGGTCTACTACCACGGCCCGTGCAAGCCGGTAGTGAGCGGAAAGACGCTCCGGTTCGTCCGCACGAGCTGGCGGCCCACCACGAACGACGATATCGACGTCGTTTTCGAGATTCACCGGCTGCGGGCGACGACATCGTCCCGCTGAGGAATCGATTCAGAGGACCCATGCATGAAGAGACATATCGCGTACGTAGTCGCCATTGTCGCGGCTTCGCTGACCCTTACGGGCCCGGCGCGAGCGCAGCAGACCAACCCGGAGATGCAGTACTACGTCATCGGCGAGAAGTACCCGAAGGGCCTCTCTGACTTCCAGGCTTTCGGGCTTTTCCGCAAGGCGGCCGGCGGAAAGGCGCGATACGACGGCTGGGTGATGTCAAATCTCGAGGACCCGGATGGCTCGGTAGTCGACATGGCGAGCGTGCGCGTGGAGGGAAAGAAGCTGGCGTTCAGGACGAAGCCGAAAAAGTCCATCTCCTTTGCGTTCGACGGCGTATTCCTCAAGAGCGGCGACTTCAAGCGGTGGATACACAGCGACACTGCCGTCGTCGAGGGCCGCGTGCGCAAGCTCCGCGGGGGGAGAACAGTCGCCGAAGGCACGATTCGATTCCACTGCGGGGCGGGAGGATAAGACTCCGGCCCGATCAGGCAAACAAGAATATCGAGCCGCGGACGACGCTACACGGTCCGCGGTTCGCTGTCGTCCAGTCGTGGTCTGCCCGCCGAGGCGAAGTCCGTTCAGGTATAATAGGCGCATATCGTTCGATTCGCCGCATACTCCCTAACGGACGAAATGAAACGCGAATCGGCAGGGAAATCCAACCAATCGGGTCGTTTGCGGGAACCACACTCATGAGTGAATTCGATAGCCAGAAGTCGACGTGGCGGACCAAAGTCGGCCTCGCGGAGATGCTGAAGGGCGGCGTCATTATGGACGTCGTTACCCCGGAGCAGGCCGTCATCGCGGAAGAGGCCGGCGCGGCCGCCGTGATGGCGCTGGAGCGCGTTCCGGCGGACATCCGCGTGCAGGGCGGCGTCGCGCGCATGTCCGACCCCTCGATGATAAAGGGAATCATGGCCGCGGTCACCATCCCGGTGATGGCGAAAGCCCGAATCGGGCACTTCGTCGAGGCCCAAATTCTGGAAGCGCTCGGGGTCGATTTCATCGATGAGAGCGAGGTCCTCACCCCCGCCGACGAGCAGTTCCACATCGACAAGCACGCGTTCAAGGTCCCTTTCGTCTGCGGATGCCGCGACCTCGGCGAGGCGCTGCGCCGCATCGGAGAGGGCGCCGCGATGATCCGCACGAAGGGCGAGGCCGGCACCGGCAACGTCGTGGAGGCCGTGCGCCACATGCGCTCCGTGATGGGCGGAATCCGGCGGCTCCAGGCGATGGCTCCGGAAGAGCTGATGACCGCCGCCAAAGAGCTCCAGGCGCCGTACGATCTCGTGGTCGAGGTCCACAAGACCGGCAAGCTTCCGGTCCCGAATTTCTCGGCGGGCGGCGTGGCCACTCCCGCGGACGCAGCCCTCATGCGCCAGCTCGGCGCGGAGGCGGTCTTCGTGGGGAGCGGAATCTTCAAGTCGTCCGACCCGAAGGCGCGCGCCAAAGCCATCGTGACCGCGGTCACCTACTACGACAAGCCGGACATGCTTGCGGAGGTCTCCGTCGGTCTGGGCGAGCCGATGAACTCCATCGATATCCGCCAGCTCGACGACAAGCAGCTCATGGCCGTCCGCGGCTGGTAGAAGGCAGACTTGGAGAAGGGGAGACAGGGAGACAGGGAACATCCTTCGCGCGCTAACACTCTGCCGCCCAAACAAGATATAAGTCACCTTACGCAGACGGGCTCAACAGATTGGGTGCACTCCGCGGCGGACGGGAGGCTGCACCCTCCCGCTCTCATGCGCTTCGCGCCAACTCCGCACCTTCGTGCGCAGGATGAACATATCGGTTCCGATTCGCGCACGGAGGGGCGGGACTGGCCGCAGGCATGGCAGCGGCGGGGTGCAGCCCGCCGACCGTATCGAGTGCGGACTCCATAACCAATTGCCTGCCTGCGTAAGGTGAGTTCATAAGTGCTGAAAAGCAGACTCTTCGGTCGCTTAGGCTCTCTCAGAGTGACGTGCTGTTACTTTCAATTAAAGAACAGTACAGCCCGTTATGCTGAACGGAGTGAAGCATCACACACCCGTCATGCTGAACGGAGTGAAGCATCACACACCCGTCATGCTGAACGGAGTGAAGCATCACACACCCGTCATGCTGAACGGAGTGAAGCATCACACACCCGTCATGCTGAACGGAGTGAAGCATCTGCTTTTGACGTTTGCAACAGGTCCAATGCAAATTGCAAAATGGCCGCGTGGTCGCCGATTTGGTATTGGACATTGATCATTCTGCATTTTGAATTAAGACGTGCAGGTCTGTAGGAGGAGTAAAGCTCATGCGGATGAAGGTGGCCGGCGCAGGGATACCGTTCGTCGCCGCTGCCCTGTTAATAGGCGCGGGAGTATTGCCGGCGCTCGCGCAGCAGAATCAGGACCAGCAGCAGAATCCGAACCAGAATCAGGTAGCTCCGGGCACGCTCGCCGTGGGCGGCAGCGAGGCCATCGACCCGAATCAGCCGATCCGCGTCGGTTTTACGCTGGGTGTCCGCGTCGAATCCGCGGCGGGTCCGGAACCGGATCTGACGGGATCGTTCCAGGTGGACCCCTCCGGTTCGGTGCAGATGAAGCTCGCGGGCTCCATCCTGGTGCGCGGCCTCACGCCCATCCAGGCGGCGGACAAGATCGCGGTCGCGCTCAAGCCGTATATCAAGGATCCGAAGGTCCAGGTCTCCATCCTCGCGGTTCCCAAGCCCGTCGTGACGCTGGGCGGCTTCGGCGGCTCCATCCTGCGGCCCGGCGCGACCATCGTGAACGACACGACGACGCTCGCGGAGCTGCTCACGGTGGTTGGCACCGGCGAGAACGCGGATCTCTCCCACGTTCGAATCTCGCGGCGAAACGAGAAGGGCGGAACCACGAGCAAGGAGTACAACCTGCTGCGGTGGCTGAAGCCGGGTCCCGGCGAGGCGCCCGACGAATCCCAGAATCCGGTGCTCCAGGACCGCGACATGGTCTACGTGCCGCCAAAGACGGTCTCCGCGGCTGGCAACGTCACCGTCGAGGGGCAGGTCCTGCGGCCCGGCCTGGTTCCGGTACGGAGCGGCGGCGTGCCACTCACGCTGCGGGAAGCGGTCTCGCAGGCGGGCGGCCCGACGGCCACCGCCGAGCGGCGCGAGATATCCATACGGCGGCTCGGCGTCGAGCGGCCTATCTTCGTCAATTACGACAGGATGGAAGCGGGCGATCCGGTCAACAACATCGTTCTCCAGCCGGACGACATCGTCTACGTCGAAACTCTCGCGAAGAACCAGTACATCACGCTCGGCCAGGCGTTCATCCGCCCCGGCAAGCTTCCCTACACGGAGCCGGTGCTCCTCTCGCAGGCCATCGCGGAAGCGGGCGGCCCGACCCTGGGCGCGAAGACGAAAGAGGGCCGCATCATCCGCTATCCGGTTCCCGGCGACCCGACGAAGGTTCAGGTTATCGCGTTCAACTGGCAGAAGATGCGCAACAACAAGCAGGGCGACCTGCTGCTGGAGCCGGGCGACATCATCGACGTGGAGCAGGGCGTTCCCCCGCGGCAGGCGCTCACGCCGCTGGAGCTGACGCAGTCGCTTCTCAGCATCGCGCTCATCGTGGACCGGCTCTTCAATCCGGGCCGCGGGGTCAACGGATACTAAACCGCGGAAACCTGTACAAGGCGGTTGGCCGGCCGTGGGAGACTTGCACTGAATCTCCCACGGCCGGTTTTTCAATTCCGGAACTCGGCGTAGTTCGGAACATCTCACTGAAGATAATACGGTTTTTTGCCGAACGTGGAAGGATATGGCACGAATCGTGCTGAACCGGTTCTCTTAACGACGTAAATTCTTCGGTTCGTTTGCTCAGGAAGCGATTCACTTTCCAGCGGGGCCGGAAGGCCGCGCAGCGAGGTACCATCCCATGGCTCATCGAAACACCCTGTCCGTGCTCTCGTCCGGCCGCCGGCGCGTCTCGCTCCTCGAGGCATCCGCCATTCTCGGCATCGTCACCCTGCTCGCCGCCTGCCTCTTCCCGATCATCGCCCAGGCGCGCGAATCGGCAAAGAACGCGTCGCACCTCACCCGCTACCGCGTCGCCTGCCTCGCAAACGCGATGTACGTCAGCGACTACGACGGCGACGACGACCTCGTCCCCTCGGGCGTCCACGGCCGCAAGGAGACCAACAGGCCGGGGGGCCAGGCCGGCGGAGGCGGAGGCGGTTTTCCGATTGCTTACCATGGCGGCCCTATCATCACGGGTACGGTTAACGTCTACTACATCTGGTATGGCAACTGGTCCGGCAATTCGGCGACCACGATTCTGCCCGACCTCGCCAGCAACATCGGCGGTAAACCGTACTTCAACATCAACACGACCTACTATGATGGCAGTGGTAATCACGTTCAGAACCTCGTGACAAATAAGCTATCTACGACAGACAACTACTCGCAAGGCACTGCGTTTGGCGATGCGGGCGTGCAGGCGATTGTGGCAAACGCTATCAATAGCGGGAAACTGCAGGCGGATGCAAACGGTGTTTACTTCGTGCTCACCTCCGCCGACGTCAATGAGACGTCCGGTTTCTGTACTCAGTACTGCGGCTGGCATACACATGTCAAGACCACGTCAATCGCGAACGGGATGGACATCAAGTATGCATTTGTTGGGAATCCGGATCGATGCCCGTCCGCCTGCGAAGCCCAGACGACCGGACCGAACGGAAATGCAGGTGCCGACGGAATGGCTTCCATTATCGCTCACGAACTGGAAGAGGCGACGACTGACCCGGACTTGAACGCCTGGTTTGATCGGCGCGGGGCTGAGAACGCGGATAAGTGCGCTTGGACATTCGGTACCACGTACACGACGTCGAATGGCGCAAAGGCTAACATGAAACTTGGAACTCGCGACTTCCTGATTCAGCAGAACTGGGTAAATGTCAACGGCGGCTACTGCGCCAAGCAATACCCGTAGGGAGCGCCTCTGACAATCTGTAGATTGGGCCCGGCCGATCTCTCGGCCGGGCCGGTCTGCGTTTTGGTGGTATGGCGCGAGGGATTGGAACCGCCCGGAGGTTCGATTCGTTCTACGCGTGGTGACTGATTCGATACCGCGGACGGGAAGGGAATCCCGGGAAAGGACAGAACGATGCAGGACACACGCGAGCGGCTCATCCGCTATCTGGACGATGCATGGGCGGTCGAGAAGGGGCTCGTCTCCACGCTTCAGGACATGGCGGACGAAGTGAACGACCCGCAGCTCAAGAACATGTTTGAGCAGCACCGGCAAATAACCCACCAGCAGGAGGAGAACCTCGAAGCCCGAATCCGCGCCCTGGGCGAGGAGCCCTCCGGCAGCAAGGGCTTCTTCACGCAGTTCATGGGCAAGATGGGCGACTTCATGCACAAGGCGAAGGACGACTACGACCAGACGACCCAGGACCTCATGAAGGCCTATGCGACCGAGAACTTCGAGTGCGCGATGTACCAGTCGATGGAGGCCTTCGCGACATCCATCGGCGACAACGAGACGGCGAACCTCGCCCGCCAGCACCATCAGCAGGAGCAGGAGGCCGCGAAGATGGTCTGGTCGATGATCGACGCGGCCGCGATCCGGCCCGCGCAGGTCACCGACGCCTCTACCGCGAGGGCCGCCTGACGCAGCTCCGCAGCCGAAACCAACAGCCCGGCCGGGGAATCGGCCGGGCTGTCTTCTGACTAACCCTTTTCGTCCGTGAGGACGTTTGGCCGCAGGCCCGCGAGACATGCATTTTACATGCATGGTTGGCCGCAGGCCCGCGAGACATGCATTTTACATGCATGGTTGGCCGCAGGCCCGCGAGACATGCATTTTACATGCATGGTTGCCGGCAGGCCCGCGAGACATGCCTTTTACATGCATGGTTGGCCGCGGGCCGGGCTGTGGTCCGTTCTCGCTCTTGCGCCGCCGCGTGCGTTACCGCTATTTCGCCGGTACGCCGAATACCTGCACCCAGTAGGCGCGATGGTCCTTCTTCGGCGACTGGGCGTAGCCGACGCCGATGTCCGTGAAATCGCCGAGCAGATTCTTCCGGTGGCCGGGGCTCTTCAGCCACATCTGCACGACCTGCTGCGGCGTCTTCGCGCCGTACGCGATGTTCTCCGCGCACGATCGGTAGGCATACCCCTCCGCGGCCGCGCGGTCCCACGGCTGCCCGCCCTTCTGATCCGTGTGCGAGAAATAGCCGTTCTTCGCCATGTCCTCCGCATGCTTCATTGCCGCCGCCATGAGCTGCTCCTGCCGCTTGAGCGGAGACAGGCGCTGCCGCTCACGCTCCGCGTTGGTCAGCTCGATCACCGTGTCCGCCATTCGCTCTGCAACGGTGGAAGCCGCTGGCGTTGCGGCCTTCGGCTCGGCCTGTGGCGGCCGGCTCTGCAGCAGCGCACCCACCGACTGTTGCCCCGGCAATACAAAAGCAAAAAGCAGTAGTCTCCACGGGAATATCGACATGTTCGGCACCTTGCGGTTCTCTGTACTACCCGGAACAGCGAGACGAGGCGATCGAAGAGAAGACTTCAGAGTGACCAGTCTTCTACGTGGAGTCCAGGGATTCTCTGAAAATCGGCGAGATTGCGAGTGAGGAGGAGTGCGTTCGCGGCGAGCGCAATGGCGGCTATGCGGCGGTCCATCGTGCCGACCTTGATTCGCGCATCGTACAGGCGCTGAAGGCGGTCTGCCGCTGCGCCGTCGAACGGGAGGATCGTGATTCTGGCGAATGTACGAACGTGACCGTGCAACCTGTCGTAGGCGTGACTGAGCTTCGGTATTGTGTTGGCGGTTGCGGTCCAGGCCAGCCAGCCTCGCATCTGCTCCCCGTAGTTAACAATTGTCGTCGCGATCTCCTCCGGGTTCACCCTATCGAGCCGCACCTGCAAGTTCCGGCTATTGGCTCCGCCGCGCTCGAGGATGCTCAGGTGATCCGTGTCGAGGACGTAAATCAAAGGGGAGCCACCTCATCGTCCTTCGGCTTGAACGATTGCCGCCACTCGCGGCCCAGGCGGTCTGCTTCCTCGAATTCAGGATCATCCTTGTAGATTCCGACGATTTGCTTCCACCAGGGCAGCGCTTCACCACGACCAGGCAGCAGACTCTTTATTTCCGCTACCTCCGATTCCAACGAAGCGAGCCGCTCTTCAACTGTAACGGCAGCCATCGTTTCATCCTCCTTCGTCAGGTTATCGCCATTAGAATTATATCAGGGCAGTTCATTGTGTCGAAACAGAGAATGACAGCGGGAGACGAAGTAAAGCTCCGGTCCCGGACGAAATCGGCCCACGCCACCGTTTCTAAATCGACGCGCCCTCTTTGCGGATCGGGTCGACGATGACGCCGTCGAAGATGGCCGCGTTCGTCTTTACGTGACAGCCCCGGCCGACCACGCACCGCTCCAGCCATGTGTCGCGCATCGCTACCGCGCCGTCCCAGAGAATCGACTGCTTCACCACCGCCCCGCGCTCCACCGCGCAGCCGTTCCCCAGCACCGTGTTCTCCAGCACCTTTGCACCGGCCTCGATTCGGCAGTCGTTTCCGATGGCGACGGGGTACGCGATCTCCGCGGAGGGGTCGATCTCGACGTTCTCCCCGATCCAGACGTACTTGCGTACCTCTTTCATCGGAAACTTCATCTCGCACCGGCCGGCCAGCGCGTCGATGTGGGTCTGCTGGTAGATCTGGAGGTCCCCAACGTCCTTCCAGTAGCTCGCGGTGAGGTGACCGAAGAGGGCGCGCTTCTGGTCGAGCATCTGCGGGAAGAACTGCTTGCCGAACAGATAGAACGTATTGCGTGGAATCAGCTCGAACACCTCCGGCTCGAAGACGTATACGCCGGTATTCGCGCTGTTCGAGAAGATGACCTCGCCCTTCGGCTTCTCGAGGAATCGTGTGATTCGACCCTCCTCGTTCATCAGCACGATTCCGTATTCGGACGGGTCGTCCACGAGCGAGAGCGCGATGGTCGAGAGCGCGCCCTTCTCTCGGTGTGTCTTGATCAGTCGCGTGAGATCGATGTCCGCCAGGTCGTCGCCGCCCACCACGATGAACGTTTCGTCCCTGAAAAACTCCTCGCACCGCTTGACGCTGCCCGCATCGCCCCAGAGTTGTTCCTCGCGGGACCAGTGAATCTTCACTCCGAGCTGGCTGCCGTCTCCGAAGTGGGCTTCGATCTGGTCGCCGAGGTAGTGGAGGTTGACCATGATCTCGGTGAATCCGTGCTTGCGGAGCAGCTCGACGATGTGCTCCATGACCGGCCGATTTACGATGGGAACGAGGGGCTTGGGAAGGTTGCGGGTGAGCGGGTCGAGCCGGGAACCGACCCCGGCGGCAAGAATCATGGCTCTCATTCGGATACAGTCTCCTGAAGCGGTCGTGCGTCAGTGGCAGCGCGTCTCGCTGCTCAATTGTCGAACTCGCGAATAAGGTCCGCCACGAGATCGACCTGCGCTTCGGTCAACTCCGGGTGGACTGGAATCGAGAGCACTTCGCGGGTGGCGCGCTCGGCGGCCGGGAAGTCGCCTTCCTGGTATCCGAGAGACTTGTAGGCCTCCTGAAGATGGAGCGCCAGCGGGTAGTACACTCCGGAAGCGACGTCGTGCTGTTTCAGCCATGCCTGGAGCGCATCGCGCCGCGGCGAGCGAATCGTGAACTGGTGATAGATATGGCGCGCGCGCGGGTCGATGCACGGCAGCGTGACCCCGGCTCCCGCGACCAGTGTACGATAGCGTTCCGCGTTGCGGCGGCGGGTCTCGTTCCACGCGTCGAGATGGCGCAGCTTGACGCGGAGGATGGCGGCCTGGAGAGCATCCAGGCGGGAGCAGTACCCGACTTTCGCGTAAATGTAGCCGCCGCCCGAACCGTGAAATCGAACCTGCCGCAGGCGGTCCCGGAGGTCGGCGTCGTTGGTGAGGACCATGCCGCCGTCGCCGCACGCGCCGAGGTTCTTCGTGGGATAGAAGGAGAGAGTCGTCGCTCCGGTGAACGCGCCGAGCGGCCGTCCGTCCCATGCGCACCCGATGGCCTGCGCGGCGTCCCAGACGAGCGCGAGACCGTGACGCTCGGCAATCTCGCACAGAGCGGCGCGGTCCGCCATCTGGCCGTAGAGGTCCACCGGCATGATCGCCCGCGTTCGGGGAGTAATTGCGGCCGCTACCCGCTCCGGGCAGAGGTTGAAGGTAGCGGGATCGATGTCGGCGAAGACGGGCGTCGCCCCGACGAGGACAATCGCCTCGGCGGTCGCGACAAACGTGAAGGGGGACGTGATGACCTCGTCGCCCGGCCCGATACCCAGGGCAACCAGCGAGAGGAGCAGCGCGTCGGTGCCTGAATTGACGCCCACGGCATGCCGCGCGCCGGAGTATTCGGCGACCTCGCGCTCGAGCTGCTCGACATGCGGACCGAGTATGAACGCGCCGGACTCCATCACGTCGCGGATGGCGGCATCGACCTCCGCCTGCATCGCGTGATACTGCTTTACCGGGTCCGCAAGCGGTACTTTCAAACGGTATGCCTCCAGCGGGATGGCAGACGGTGCAATCTGTTGGCTGGTCAACTGGTAAATTAGTCAATTAGTCAATTGGAAGTGGTCAACTGGTCAACTGGTCTATTGGCCGGTCAGGTTATTGACTAACTCACCTTACGCAGGCAAGCAATTGGTTATGGAGTCCGCACTCGATACGGCCGGCGGGCTGCACCCCGCCGCTATCATGCCTGCGGCCAGTCGCGCACCTCGGTGCGCGAATCGGAACCGATATGTTCATCCTGCGCACGAAGGTGCGGAGTTGGCGCGTAGCGCATGAGAGCGGGAGGGTGCAGCCTCCCGTCCGCCGCGGAGTGCACCCTATCTGTTGAGCCCGTCTGCGTAAGGTTATTGACTAATTGACTAATTGACCGATTGACTCCTAAAGCCGGGTCCCACGGCGCAACACGGTTCCTCGTGCAAGGACCACGCCCCGCCGCGCGGTCACGTCGTCCTCGATCACCACGTCCTCTTCCGCGATGACTCCGTGCAGATGGACGTTCGATCCGACGCGCGCGCCGTCCATCATTATACTCTCCGTCACGCGGCTTCCGCGCCCGACAATCACATCCCTCCCCAGGCTCGTCGCGTCATCGATCTCTGCATCCGGGAGAGCGCTGCGATCGATTCCCGCGCTGAAGGGCGCTTCGGTGCGGACGAGCCCCCGAAGCACCGCGGCGTTCGCCAGGAGATACTGCTCCGGGTGGCCCATATCCATCCAATAGCCCTCCGGCGCAATGCCGTAGACAAGAGCGCCGGATTCGAGCAGGCGGGGGTACGTCTCGCGCTCGATGGAGACCGGCCGGTCCGCAGGTATGGAGGCGATCACATCAGGCTCCAGGACGTAGATTCCCGCGTTGATGTAGTCGACCTCGCCCGTCTTCTCCCCGCCCTGCGCCGCGACCCGCTTCTTCTCTTCCTCGCTCGGCTCGCGCCAGCGGCGCACGCGCCCATCGGTCTCGGTGTCCAGCACGCCGAACGCGTGCGGCCGCTCGACCGGGCGGAGCGCAATCGTTGCGCGAGCGCCCCTCTCGCGGTGGAACGCAACAACCGCCCCGATGTCGAAGTCGGTCAGGATGTCGCCGTTTAGCACGAGCACGGTATCCGGATCGAGAAGCGAAGCCGCGTTGCGGATGGCCCCGGCGGTGCCGAGCGGCTCGCGCTCGAGCGCGTAGCGCATCCGCACGCCGAATGCGTCCCCCTCCCCAAAGTGCGCCTCGATCTTGTCGGCGAAATAGTTGGTCGCGAGGACGATTTCGGTGACGCCATGCTCACGCAGGAGCGCAACCTGATACTCGAGGAACGGCCGGTTGGCGACGGGGAGAAGGTGTTTCGGACGGTTATTGGTGAGCGGGCGGAGGCGCGTGCCGAACCCGCCCGCGATGATAATGCCCTTCATTCGACCTCAATTCGTGGGATGCGAGCGCTTGCCCGTGACATGAAAAGAGGCGCACGGCGCGTGCGCCCCATCGCGTTTCAGATCCAACCTGATCATAACAGAACGACCGGCGGCATGTCAAACCGCACGAAGACTGGAACTGTGCGAATCATGCCGCTCTTTGCTGGGATGGGCCCATGCGCGCCTTCTGAAACTTGTGGTGGCCCGCCTCGACCAGCCCGCGCGCCGCTTTGGGGCCGGATCGCTTCATGGGCCGGAACTCCTTTCCCTTCACCTGGTTGTATGAGATGAAGAAGTGTTCGATCTCCTTCACCAGGTTGTTACTGAGGTCGTCGAGCGATTCCACGTCAGCGTGGTTGCGAGAGTTCGACGCGACCGCGATCAGCCGGTCGTTGCGCTCCGTTTTGCCGTCCTCGGTCTGGTCGGCCACAATGACGCCGATGAGACGCGCCGGAATCACGCATCCGGGGAACGCGGGCTCGTCCATCAGCAGGAGAACGTCGAGTGCGTCGCCGTCCTCGCCAAGCGTGGAGGGCACGAACCCGAAATCGAAGGGAAAGACCGCGCCCGCCGGAAGGACGCCGCTCAGCTTATAGACGTTATGGTCGGAATCGTACTTGAACTTGTTGCGGCTCCCTTTGGGAGTATCGACCACGGCATTGAGGTCTCCTGTCTCCGGGTCGAACGGCTCGAGAGATGCGGCCGCATTGCGCGTTTCAGAAACCATCTTTGACTCTCCTGGCTTTCTCCCTCACTACGCACCGGCCCCTCAGACAGTTCGCCCCTTTCGCTACCGCCGTCGCGGGAGGTAACCGCAGTACGGGCAGTAGAGGGACCGCGGGTACTGCCGGAGCACCCGGTTCAGCCGCCACTGCTTCCAGTTCGCCCCGACGACGTCGAACAACCCGGTCCCCTCGCCGGAATAGTAATCCTACCGTCCGCCGATGAGGCTGCCCTGGTCCACGGAGGACATATCGGCCCGCGCATCGAAGTCAGCCGGGTCGGTCAGGACGAGATAGCAGCTCGGCCATGTCTCGTTGCCGTCCGCTCCACGCATGGATTCGCCCTCATGAAACCATCGGATATGCCGGAAATGACCTGCGTCCGCCTGGAGACTCCCCTCGAATCACGGGTAAACGCGGCATGGCTCCTCGGAAGGCTCGAATCGGCTCTCCTCGTGCCGGTCGAGCTTGCAAGTCGCGATTCCGGGACTCCACGGCCGCCGCACCAGCGGACCATCGTCGGCTGCGCCTGGACCGACACGCACCTCCACATCGCCTTCCATTGCGACGACACCGACGCGTGGTCCACGTTTTCACAGCGCGATGATCCCCTCTACGGCGAGGAAGTGGTCGAGGTTTTCCTCTCTCCCACCGGCGACCTCCGCCACTACTTCGAGCTGGAGCTGAGCCCGCGCAACGTGCTGTTCGACGCCGCCGTCCACAGCCCGGACCTGCACCGGCTGACGATGACCGCGGATACGGCATGGGACTGCGCGGGCATGACCACGTCCGTAGAGACACCGTTCCCAGTCCACTCCGCGCCGCCGGACGCGCGCGTGAATCGTTCAAATGAGAGGGGATGGTGGCAGGGCGAGTTTTACATCCCGTTCGTCGGGCTCGGCGTGGAATCGCCGCGGCCCGGCGATGCCTGGCGGATCAACTTCTTCCGCATCGACCGCCCCGGTGCGCCCGCAAGTGTGGAGTTCAGCGCCTGGTCCCCGACCGGGGAATCCCCGCCGAACTTTCAAGTCCCGTCGCGATTCGGACGTCTGGTGTTCGGGTCTCGCTGATTGCTGAGAAGTGAGCGGACCTGAGGTACGCGCAACGGAGTCGCGGGGCTGGTTGTCGCAATTCGGAGTTCAACGGGGATTGTCGGCTTCGTCTAACCGAGAAGGCGCTCGTATTCGTCG
>Ga0207667_10001967_pt1 | contig 25724 bp, 21 predicted proteins | sample KBSCornC52_FD_184301 | JGI IMG/M metagenome (GOLD analysis project Ga0207667, IMG submission 184301) | Corn rhizosphere microbial communities from Kellogg Biological Station, Michigan, USA - KBS Corn C5-2 (SPAdes) (version 2) | ecosystem: Host-associated > Plants > Roots > Rhizosphere > Soil ...
CTTGCGCCTCTTGGCCCAGCGCGGCCGCTGAGAATCGCACCTCCGGAGCGGCGGCAAAACAGTTGTCCACCGCTCCGGCGCACTTATCCACCGGGACGTCGGCGACCTGTGCATAATTGCATCTGAAACTTCTTGCGCGACTCAGTGCCCGGGCGCAGCTTCTGTCCATCGAAGACGGCGGAAGAAGCCAAGGGCGGTAAGAGCGAGCCTCCGAAGCCCCGGTAAATCCAAGGTTTTCGTTCCACCAGTCCCAGACGGGTGGATGAACGTTCCTGCAGGCTGACCTGCCTGCCTGACGGTCGCACGGCTGCGGAACCCAAGGGGTAAAACCCGAAGGCAAAGCACCCGCGAAGGTCGCACGGCAAGGGCAACGAAGGCCGGCAAGAACGCTCACGGAACCGCCGGGCGGCGGGCGACGGTGAAGGACATGACCATCGGGTCATGCTTCCCATCATCCCAGCCCCCGCCTGACGGGACCGGACGCCGCGCCAGGAGCAGACAGGACGAGCGGTTCTTCCGCAAGCCCCGCATGCTCGGGCAAGAGGTGAGGCCGGGTCCCGGGCAACCGGGCAGGGCGAAGCGAGCAACGGCGGGGGAAGGCGGCGCTTCGGCGCAGGCACGAAACCCACCGGGTCCGATGCGACGAGCATCACGATGCGCAGCACCCCCCGGTGCAACGGTCGGGGCGCTCGGCAGGCATCACCGCGACCGCGCGCTTCAGGTCAGGCCAGAGGCAAGCCGCAAGGCGAGCGCTGGTCGGGACGACACCGGACGGCATGGCAGGCGTATAATGGGGCTGGCCGCAAGGCCGGCCCCATTTGTCATCCGCCGCTCACGCAGCCCCTTACTCCGGCGGCAGGTTCTCCGGCTCCCCGCCCTTCGACCACAGCACGTCCGTCGCCACCACCTTCACGTCCGCCGCGGGCCAGGGCCGGTCGAACCGCGCCAGTTCGCCCAGCGGCGCGTGGAGCCAGGCCTGCCAGTCCTCCGGCGCCAGCAGTACCGGCGAGCGGTCGTGGATCTCCGCCAGCTCCGCCGCGCAGGTGGTCATCACCGCCGAGTAGACCGGCCCCCACTCCTCGCTCACCGCCCACAGCCCGGCCCAGGCGAACAGCGGCTGGCTCTTCAGCGACAACCAGGTCGTCGTCATCCGCCCCGGCTCGCCCACCGCCTCGGCATAGCGCATGGCCGGGATCAGGCAGCGCTGCGCGGGGAAAGCGGCCCAGCGGTTCCAGAACGAGCCGAGCTTGTCGAATCGCGCATTGTTGACCGGCTTGGGCTTCAGCGGCTGCCCGCGCTTGCCGACCCTCCCGTTCACGAAAACCGGAAACCCCCAGGTCATCTGGTCGAGCACCAGCCCGGTTCCGCCCTCACCCGAGCGGATCACCCACCCCGGCTCGCGCGGATGCACCACCCGCGGCCCTTCGTTGATCTCGCGCAGCACGCGGGCGTCGAAGAAATCGACGATCCGCTTGCGCTCGCCCGGCTGGTAGCGGTTGCACATCAGTCAGGCGCGCCGCCTCCCCTCCTACTTGGTCAGCTGCCCGCGCACCGCCCCGCCGGGGAACTCGGCGGTATGCACGTTGACGTAATAGCCCGCCGGATTGGCCACGATCGGATCGAGCTTCTCCTTGTCGACCGCGAGGCATTCGTCGCTGTCCTTGCCGGTCACCTCGAGGGTGAGAATCGGCGGCCCGCTCGCCCCCGCCGCGCCCGAGTGGAGGTGCGCCATGGTCGGCTTGCCGATCTTGTCGGCCCACAGGGTGTAGCAGAAGTCGTTGGTCTCGGGGTCGGCGGTAACCGTGAAGCCGCCGGTGCCGTCGGCCTTGCCCGGGGGCGTCTCGGCCGCGCCGGTGAGGGTGGCGGTGAGCTTGACCGGGGCGGCGAGCGCCGGGGCGCCCACCAGGGCCGCGCAGACCGCGGCGGCGACAAAGGCGTTACGGATCATGGACATCACTCCTCGCGGGCGAAAGCCCGGGGATCGCGCGCCCCCAGCGCCAGCCCTCGCGCTCGAGACTATACCCGCCGCCGCCCAGCGGCAAGCGCCCGTCCACGGAGCCCCGCCGCCCCATGTCCCCAAACAGAGTCAACGACTTAACCATGTTCGTTGCCCCGGCCTTGAGGCGGAATTGGTAACCCTGAGGCGAGAGACTTCCTTCACCCAGGGCATCCGCCAGATCGAAAGGATGATGCCCGCCAACCGCCAGCGCCACGGCAGGGGAAAGCCGCGGCGCCGCTCTATCGAAGGGGGCCTTTCGATGCGTGCCGAACTCCTCGTACCCGTTCCCGCCGCCAACCTGCCGGGACAGACCCTGATCCGCGTCCTCGCCGCCACCGCGCTCACCGCCTCGGCCATCGCCGGCACGGCCCTCGCCCTGGCCCTCGCCAGCCCGGCCCATGCCGAGACGCTGATGGCCCCGCGCGGCTTCACCCTCCCCGCCGGACCCACCCACCACATCGGCCCGAGCGACGGCGACAGCGCCGCCCTCGCCGCCCCGGGCGCGGCCCTCGCCACGCGGACCACCGCCGCCCGCGCCGCCATCCCCCACTTCCGCCTCGAGGCCGACGACGGCGCGGTCTCCACCATCTACCACGTGCGCGACTACGACCTGCGCCTCGAATACGGCACGGTCTTCGCCCGCGGCGCCCTAGTCTCCGGCGCCGTCCCCGGCGAACCCGCCGCCTCGCTCCTGCGCGGCCGCCTGATGAGCCGCGTCGTCACGAGGTTCTAGGCCCAGGAGCCATCCAGGCCCTAACAGACCTCCCCCAGGCGGGCGACGGTCGGGAGGAGGCCCCACGCCCGCGCTCCCCAATAATCCTGAGCCCGTCCCACCCCGAGCTCCCTCCCCCCGCACCGAAGCCACCCACAAGGCCTCCGGTGCGGGGCTCCCCGGTCGGCCTGTCGTGTTCCCCACGCTGGGCCGGCCGGGGGGCGTCGTTGACGAAGCTGAGGGGAGCAGCGGCGCACCAATTCCTCCCCCGGGGGGGGGGAGGGGGACCACCGAAGGTGGTGGAGGGGCACCCGCCATTATCCGGACGATCAGACGAGCAGAGTAAGCCCCTCCCGCAAGCGGGAGGGGTTTGGGGCGGGCGCGCGACCTGAAAGGTCGCGCTCCGACGCCGGCGTTGCAAGCCCACCCCCGGCCCCTCCCGCGTGCGGGAGGGGAGAGCAACCGTCGCACCTAACCGGCAAACCAATCCCCACCCGCCGAAGCCGCGCGAGCCTGGCCGCCAGCACCTCCGCGCGGAACCAATCAGTGCTTCATCAACTGCCCCCGAACAGCCCCGCCCGGCTTGTCGCTGGTATGAATGTTGACGTAGAAGTCCCCGGGGCTGGCGACGAGCTTCTGCGCCGTGGCCTTGTCCACCGCCATGCAGGTCTCGCTCGGCGCATTGGCCTTGAGCGTGACGACCGGCGACCCGGCCACCCCGGCCTTGCCCGCATGGATATGCGCCATGGTCAGCGTGGCGAGGTTCGCGCTGGTAAGCGTGTAGCACAGCTGCCCCTGCCCGACATTGAGCCGGCCGGTAAACGTGCCGGTCCCATCAGCGTCACCCGGCCCCGGCACTTCCGCCGATCCGGTGAGCGAGGCCATGAGGTGCACGCCGGTGGCCTTGCCGGGCGCGGCCGAGGCGGCCGAGGCAAGGGCCGTGGCCGCGATCATGGCAACGAGGGAAGCGGTCCTGAGATGAGGCATGGGGTCTCTCCACAAGCAACGACGGCGATCGTTCGCCGCCTGTGGGAGCAACGGAGGGGGTGGCGGGGCGTTCCTTTGCCCTTTGGGGTGGGGTTGGACGGCGGGTATACCCATGGCCGGCTACGTCGGGATTGGCCGAGGGTGCCCCTCCACCATCCTTCGGTACCGCTTCCCACAGGGGGGGGAGAATTTAGGTCACCACTTGCCGCCGGCGTCTTCGATAGCCTTTAGCAGCGCCTGCTTGCTGGCCGTCCGGCGCTTGCCGGAGTTGCGCGGGATCGGCTGGGACGGGCGCGCGCCCCCCACGGCGAGGGCTTCGAGCTTCACCGGGTCACGCTTGGGCTTCAAGGTCTTGAACGCCATGGCTGCCTGCCGTTTCTTCGCGGATGCGCCGTTCCATATAGGCGATATCGAGGGCTTCGCACAGGGTGTAGAGCGCGCGGGCCTGGCCGAGCATTTCGGGGGCGCTTCCCGAGGCGTATTGGCCCATGCGATCGGCGATGATGTCCTCGGGGGCGATCACCGCAATTGAACCGTCATCGCCAAGTTCGACGACCTGCACCATGTCGCGGTCTGCCAGGCCATCGAGCAGGACATCGGCGACGACCTCGACCCCCAACCGGAAATCCGGATGTATCCAGCCGCGGGTGGCCATGCCGGGGCCAGATGGGCGGACGAAGCCATGCTCTTGCATCAGGGCTTCCAGCTCCTGTTGGCGACCGCAGCACAGGTCGAAATCCCCGGTCATCACCGCGCCGCGCGTGTAAATCTCGACCGCCGCGCCGCCGACGATCACCGGAGGGCGATAACCCGCCTCGTCCATGGCTCTGCTGATGCGGGCGAGGAGGCGCAGGCCGGCCTCGAACTCGGGGCGATAGTCGCTCATGCTTTCAGCAGCGGCTTCAGGTAAGCCCCGGTAAAGCTCTTCGGGTTCTTCGCCACCTGCTCCGGCGTCCCCTCCGCCACGACCTCACCGCCGCGCACGCCGCCTTCCGGTCCCAGGTCCAAAATCCAGTCGGCAGTCTTGATGACATCCAGGTTGTGTTCGATCACCACCACGCTGTTGCCCTGGTCGACCAGGCGGTGGAGCACTTCGAGCAGTTTGCGGACGTCCTCGAAGTGGAGGCCGGTGGTGGGTTCGTCGAGGATGTAGAGGGTCTGGCCGGTGGAGCGGCGGGCGAGTTCCTTGGCGAGTTTGACGCGCTGGGCCTCGCCGCCCGATAGCGTGGTGGCCTGCTGGCCGACCTTGACGTAGCCGAGGCCCACTTCGTTGAGCATGTGCATCCGGTCACGGATCGGCGGCACGGCCTTGAAGAACTCCTCGGCGTCCTCGATCGTCATGTCGAGCACGTCGGCGATGGACAGGCCCTTGAACTTCACTTCCAGCGTTTCGCGGTTGTAGCGCTTGCCGTTGCATTCCTCGCAGGTGACGTAGACGTCGGGCAGGAAGTGCATCTCGATCTTGATCAGGCCGTCGCCCTGGCAGGCCTCGCAGCGGCCGCCCTTGACGTTGAACGAGAAGCGGCCGGCCTTGTAGCCGCGCGCGGCGCTTTCGGGGAGGCCGGCGAACCAGTCGCGAATGAGGGTGAAGGCGCCGGTGTAGGTGGCGGGGTTGGAGCGCGGGGTGCGGCCGATCGGGCTCTGGTCGATCTCGATGACCTTGTCGCACATCTCGAGGCCGGTGATCCGATCGTGCGGCCCGGCGATGACGCGGGCGCCGTTCAGGAGGCGCGCGGCGCCGGCGTGGAGCGTGTCGAGCGTGAACGAGCTCTTGCCCGAGCCCGAGACGCCGGTGACGCAGGTGAAGGTGCCGAGCGGCAGGCTGGCGGTGACGCCCTTGAGGTTGTTGGCCCGGGCGTTCTCGACCGTGATCTTGTGCCCGTTGCCCTTGCGGCGGACCTTGGGCACGTCGATCTTCATCGCGCCCGAAAGGTACTGCCCGGTGAGGCTTTCCTCGCTGCCGAGGATGTCCTCCAGCGTCCCCTGCGCCACGATCTCGCCGCCATGGACGCCCGCCCCCGGCCCGAGGTCGACGATATGGTCGGCAGTGCGGATCGCGTCCTCGTCGTGCTCGACCACGATCACCGTATTGCCGAGATCGCGCAGGCGCTTGAGCGTCTCCAGCAGGCGGTCGTTATCCCGCTGGTGAAGGCCGATCGAGGGCTCGTCGAGCACATAGAGCACGCCGGAGAGGCCCGAGCCGATCTGGCTGGCCAGGCGGATGCGCTGGCTCTCGCCGCCCGAGAGCGTGCCCGAGGTGCGGTTGAGGTTGAGATAGTCGAGCCCGACGTTGTTGAGGAAGCCGAGCCGCTCGTCGATCTCCTTGAGGATGGCGCGGGCGATCTGGCGCTGCTGGTCGGTCAGGCGCTCCGGCAGGGCCGCGAACCAGTCCAGCGCGGCGACGACCGAGAAGCGGGTGACGGTGGAGATGTCCTCCCCCGCCACCTTCACCGCCAGGGCCTCTGGCTTGAGGCGCTTGCCCTCGCAGGTCTCGCAGGGCTGCGCGGTCTGGAACTTGCCGAGCTCCTCGCGCATCCACGCGCTCTCGGTCTGCAGCATGCGGCGGTTGAGGTTGCCGATCACGCCCTCGAAGGGCTTCCTTACCGTGTAGCTCTTGCGCCCGTCCTGGAAGGTGAGCGCGACGGGCTTGCCCCCGGTGCCGTGGAGCACGATCAGCCGCACCTCGCCAGGCAGCTCCTGCCACGGCGTCTCGAGGCTGAACCCGAACTCCGCGGCAAGGCTGGACAGCACCTGCATGTAATAGGGCGAAGGCGGGTTCGACTTGGCCCAGGGTACGATCGCCCCCTGCTTCAGGCTGAGCGCCTCGTTCGGCACGACCAACTGCTCGTCGAACAGCAGCTTCTCGCCGAGGCCATCGCAGGCAGGACACGCGCCCTGGGGCGCGTTGAACGAGAACAGGCGGGGCTCGACGCTTTCGATGGTGAAACCGGAGACCGGGCAGGCGAACTTTTCGGAAAAGACGATGCGGTTGGGGGGGAGCTGGGCGCCCTTGAGGCTCCCCTCCCGCTTGCGGGAGGGGTCGGGGGAGGGCCTGATATCTGCGCCCTCGCTTAACATGCCCTCCCCTAGCCCCTCCCGCAGGCGCGAGGGGGACTGGGCGGCCAGCGCCTCAACCGTCGTATCCGCCAGGTCCACGTAGGCCAGCCCCTCGGCCAGCTTCAGCGCCTGCTCGAACGAATCCGCCAGCCGCGTCTGGATCCCGTCGCGCACGGCGATTCGGTCGACCACCACCTCGATGTCGTGCTTGAACTTCTTGTCGAGCGCCGGCGCGTCCTCGATGGCGTACATCTCGCCGTCGATCCGCACGCGGGTGTAGCCGGCCTTCTGCCACTCGGCGAGCTCGCGGCGGTACTCCCCCTTGCGCCCGCGCACCACCGGCGCGAGCAGGTAGGCGCGGGTGCCCTCGGGCAGGGCCATCACCCGGTCGACCATCTGCGACAGGGTCTGCGCGGCGATCGGCAGACCCGTCGCCGGCGAATAGGGCACGCCCACCCGCGCCCACAGCAGGCGCATGTAGTCGTAGATCTCGGTCACCGTCGCCACGGTCGAGCGCGGGTTGCGGCTGGTGGTCTTCTGCTCGATCGAGATCGCCGGCGAGAGCCCGTCGATATGCTCGACATCAGGCTTCTGCATCATCTCGAGAAACTGCCGCGCATAGGCCGACAGGCTCTCGACATAGCGACGCTGCCCCTCGGCATAGATCGTGTCGAAGGCGAGGCTGGACTTGCCCGAGCCGGATAGGCCGGTGATGACGATCAGGCTGTCGCGCGGCAGCTCGACGTCGAAACCCTTGAGGTTATGTTCCCGCGCGCCGCGGACGGTGATCTTGTTGAGCGACATGCGAGCGCGTGTTCCACATCTGTTCGCCAGAGGCAAGGGAGACGGCCGCCCGGACGGACCGGCCGTTGCGGATGTGGGGGATGGATCGCCCGCGTGCAAGGCGGACGGGTGGGCAGTGCAGGAGAATGCCGGAACGGCCGCTCTTGCCGCCGCGGCCCGGTCCGGCCGCAGGCCCCTGATCCCCGTCCGGCTGGACTCCCGCTCAAGGCTATGGCATCGATTGCAAAACCGGGTTAACAATACAGTCAGCAAAATTGGCGGGAGAGACGGAAGTGAAGAAATTTCTAGCTGTCTTGGGGGCTTCCTCGATTCTTGTGGCGGTTCCGGCACAGGCGCAAAATGCTGCCGCGGCCGCTGCACGCGCCAACGTCGCCGCCGTCCGGGCCGCGGCAGCGCAGGTCGCCCGGACCCACGGCTCCAAGGAAGCCATCGACGCGCTGAAGGCCGCGGTCGCCGCGGTCAGGGCCGACGTGCAGGCCGTCAAGGCTGACACTTCGGCGAGCAAGGCGCAGCAACTCATCGCCCAGCGCGAAGCCGCGCAGACCAGGTCTACCCTGGCGGTTCTGAGGTCGCTGGCGAAGAAGCCTTAATCACCAAGGCAAGCCTGTCAGAGATGAAGCTGGTGCGGCAGTCGTTCGCAGCCCTTTGTTGTGTTCTTCTGGCTGCAGCACCAGCGTCCCTGAATGCCCAAAACAAGGACGTTGAATCCGTCGTTTCGGCTTCATCCGTCGATGAAAGCCGAAGGCCCGTCGTTTCCATCGGCCTTGACCTGTCGACCGGTCGTTACGGCGATGTCGATGCGACCCGCACGCTCATCGTGCCGCTCAGCCTGCGCGTGCCTGTCGGAACAAGCCTCGCGTTCACCGCCAGCATTGCTCACGTCCAGATCTCCGGCCCCAACGTGGTCATCGGTCCCGATGGCGGCGCAATTGCCGGCATCGGCGGCAGCAGGGCGACCCGGTCGGGCATGGGCGATTTGACGCTGAGCGGCTATTGGGACGTGCCCATGACCAGCGACCACTGGTCAATCCAGGCGTCCGCTCGCGTCAAATTGCCGACCTCCAGCAAATCGAACGGCTTTTCCACCGGGAAGGCCGATTTTGCCGGGAAGGTGGAGGTCACGTACATCACGGGAAAGTGGGCGCCATTCGCGAGCCTGGAATATCAGGTCATCGGCAAGCCCGAGAATCTCGAACTTCAAAATTCCATAAATTCTTCAGTAGGTTTCGCCTGGGTATCGGGTGGCAACGCCATCATCGCATCTTACGACTTCAGCCAATCGACCAGCCCGTTCATCGACGATGGGCACAGCCTGTTCGCCGCCTATAGCCTGCCTGTTTCCGAACGGATCCGGCTCACCCTCTATGGCATCAAGGGCCTCTCGGACGGCAGCGCCGATATCCAGGGCGGCGCTAGTGCAAGCCTAAGGTTCTAGGAATGGCCATTTTCACGGCGGATCGGAGCTATGCCTTCATCCTTCAGGACATAGACCTCAATTTCTATGACCGTTACACCTTCGACGCCGATATCATTCCCGGCGGCAATTTCGAGGTCGACGGCACCACCTACAGTGATGGCGCCTACGTGGTCGCCTCTGACCCTTACAGCATCCTCGAACTGGATTTCCTGGGCGATGGTTTCACCGGGTCGGTGCAAACCGGGATAACCGGAGGTGTGGTGCAATGGATCCGGGAGATCGATCTTGAAACATCGGCCACCGATTGGGTCGCATCAGGCATCACTCTAAGCGCAGTGACCCTCTACGCCGCGACGCAGACAACACCCAACGACGATGACATTGCGGTCCTGGCTAATGCCTTTTCCGGTAACGACAACATATACCTGTCGGACCTGTCCGATCAGATGTCCGGGTTTGCCGGCGACGATCTGATTTTTGGCTACGCCGGAAACGATGAAATCTCCGGCGATATGGGAACGCCCGGGAACGACACGATCGACGGCGGATCGGGCGCCGATGTCGTCACCTATGTGGCAAACCGTTCAGCGGCCACGGTCACCCGCAACGCCGACCGCTCCCTCACCATCACCACCCCCGCCGAAGGCACCGACACGGTCCGCCACGTCGAGCAGGCGAAGTTCGCCGACGGCCTCTATTCCTTCACCTTCGCCAACACCAACGGCGTGCCGGTCGTCGCCAACTTCAACCCCGCCTTCGGCTGGGCCAGCCAGGACCAGAACCCCCGCCACGTCGCCGACGTGAACGGCGACGGCTATGCCGACATCGTCGGCTTCGGCTTTGCCGGGGTGCTGGTCTCGTTCGGCTCGGCGGCGGGGACCTTCTCCGGGGCAGGGCTGGTCGTCTCCAACTTCGGGCAGACCGCCGGGTGGACCAGCGACAACGGCTTCCACCGCGAGCTCGCCGACGTCAACGGCGACGGCCGCGCCGATATCCTCGGCTTCGGCTATGCCGGAACCCTGGTCAGCCTCGCCAAGGCGGACGGGACCTTCGACAATCCCGCCACGGGCATCGCCGATTTCGGCGTCAACCAGGGCTGGGCCAGCCAGAACGGCTTTGCCCGCACGGTCGGCGACGTCAACGGCGACGGCAAGGCCGACCTCGTCGGCTTCGGCTATGCCGGGGCGCTGGTCGCGCTGGGCAACGGCGACGGCACCTTCCAGCCGGTCAGGACCGCGCTCGCCAACTTCGGGGTCAACCAGGGCTGGTCGAGCGACAACGCGTTCCACCGCGCGGTGGCCGACGTCAACGGCGACGGCAAGGCCGACCTGGTCGGTTTCGGCACCGCCGGGACCTACGTCGCGCTCTCCAATGGCGACGGCACCTTCGCCCCTGCGCAACTGGTCCTCAATGACTTCGGCGCCAACCAGGGCTTGACCAGCAACGACAGTTCCAGCCGACTGGTGGTCGACGTCAACGGCGACCACATTGCCGACATCGTCGGCTTCGGCAGGGCGGGCACCATGATCGCCTTCGGCAAGGGCGACGGCACCTTCACCGCGGCTTCCAGCGACCTTGCCAACTTCGGCCGGAACCAGGGCTGGTCGAGCGACAACACCTACCACCGAGAAGTGGCGGACGTGAACAAGGACGGCCTCGCCGACATCGTCGGCTTCGGCATCGCCGGGGTGCTGGTCGGCCAGAACCAGGGCGATTTCCTGATCTGACGCGCCCTTTCCCCGCCTACCCCGTAAAGTCCTCTGTCACGCAGACCGGGCAGGTCGGGGATGAGGCAATGGAGAGGGCAGGTGCAAGGCGAATTCCTGGCCCTGTGCGACCTACGTATTCATATGCATTTATCTTTTGAATCCATGTATTTATATCGGATGGCAGAGCGTACTGCCGCAACCGACAGCACATGAGTCGTGCGTTGAGGGCAATTACGCACACCGCGTCTCACTCCCGCGGCCCCTGTCGACAAGCGGCGTGGGGCAGGACTGTAGCGACCCCACAACTTGACACTATGCATCGCCCGAAAGATACAGTTGATCTGGTTATTTAGCGCGGAATTTGTTGAGCGCGGGGAAAGGCTTGGCTGGCGATGGCAATATTTCCTCTGTCGTTCTCGACCGTCAACAGCGCCCTGCAAACGCCAGGCGCGGCGCTGACCGCAAGCCAGTTCACCTTTTCCATTCCCGGCTCACAAGCCGTCTGGCCGGAATACGCGGCCGGGACCGAACCGACCATCGGCTACCAGGCCTTCACAACCCAGCAAGCCGATTACTTCCGCCAGGCATTGCGTTCGTGGGACGAGCTCATCGCGCCCAACTTCACCGAAGTCGCCGACACTGCGACCTCGCAGGGAGTGCTGCGGGCGGCATTCAGTGCGAATTTCGGCCCGAACGAACTCGGCCACGCCTATCAGGCACCGGGGCCCAAGGCCGGCGACATCTGGATCAATCTCGCCCTCAGCAAGGGCATCCTTTCGCCTGGATCGGTCGGCTACGAAGCGCTGATCCACGAGATCGGCCATACCCTCGGGCTGAAGCACCCGTTCGAGAGCCCTGCCCTGCCCACGCAGTACGACAGCACCGACTATACGGTGATGTCGTACACCCAGAAGCAGCAATTGGTGACGTTGTATTACACTGGCGGGTCTTACGGCGCCAACTTCTCCGTGGTCACGGCGCTGACGCCCATGGTGGCCGACATCATCGCCGTCCAGTCGCTCTACGGCGCGGACACCACTACCCGTACCGGCAACGATGTTTACCAGTTCACCCAAGGCGAAGTGGGCTTCCGCACGATCTACGACGCCGGCGGCACCGACACGATCAACCTCATCAACTTCGACCGGCCGGTCAATCTCGACCTGCACCCGGGCGCCTATTCCGATATCGGCATCTGGACCCTGAACGATCAGATTGCAGCTCTGAAGGCCCAGACCAACCAGCTGGACCCGGTGCAAGCGGCGGCATTCCAGGTCTTCGAGCACTGGGTCCAGGCGACCTTGCTGCCGTCGTTGATTGCCAGTGGCACCAAGCCATTCTTCTTCACCGGCAATCTGGCCATCGCGTTCGGGGTAACGATCGAAAACGCAGTCGGAGGTTCCGGCAACGACACATTGACCGGCAACGAGGTCGACAACAACCTCTTCGGCAGTTTCGGCAATGACGTGCTGATCGGCAACGGCGGCAACGACACGCTCGCCGGTTCTTTCGGCATCGACACCATAACCGGCGGAAACGGCGCTGACCTGTTCGTGCTCGATGGCGGCGACGATCTCAGCCCGGCGGATACGGTGACCGACTTCACCAGCGGCGAAGACAAGCTCCAGGTCACGCGCGGCCGCTACTTCATCGGATCTGCCGCCTTTGGCGGACACGCCGGCGAGGTGCGGCTGGGAACTGCCGACAGCGTGCCGGCACTGCTCCTCGACCTGAACGGCGACAAGGTGGTCGACTATACCGTCAAGCTGACCGGGGGCCTCGCCCCGACTGCCTCCGATTTTGTCGGCCTGTTCACCAATCCGGTGTTCGGCACCTCGGCGGACAATCTGTTCACCGCCACAGCAACCCCCGCAACCTATGTCGGGGGGCTCGGCAACGACACCTATTTCGTCAATCCGGCCGATGCGGTGGTGGAAGACGCCGGCGGCGGAACCGACATGGTCATGGCAATCGGCAGCTTCGTGTTGCCGGCGGACTCGGAAATCGAGCTGCTGCAAGCTTGGTCATCCGGAGTTACGCCCGGGATTGCGTCTGCTGCGACCACTCCCGCCGACCTGACCGGGAGCAACACGCCAAACCAGCTAATGGGCAATAACGGGGTCAACCGTCTCGATGGGCGTGGCGGGAATGACTCCCTGCGCGGCTTTGCCGGCGCCGATACGCTGATCGGCGGGGCCGGCGACGACACGCTCGATGGCGGCGCCGGGGCCGACGAGGCGGTCTTTACTGTAACCCGCAACAGCATTGTCCTGGGCCGTTCCACCGGCCATTGGATCACCATCGGCTCGGTCCCCGAAGGGACCGACACGATCCAGCGGGTAGAACAGTTCCGCTTCGCCGATGGCCTGTTCTCCTTCACCTTCGGCCGCGGCGGCGCTCCGGTCGTGGCGAACTTCAACCCGGCCTTCGGCTGGGCCTCGCAGGACCAGTATCCCCGCCACGTCGCCGACGTGAACGGCGACGGTTATGCCGATATCGTCGGCTTCGGCACGGCGGGCGTGCTGGTCTCGTTCGGCTCGGCCGGCGGAAGCTTCACCGGGGCGGCGGTGAAGCTGGCCGATTTCGGGCAGAACGCCGGCTGGGCCACCGACAACGGCTTCCACCGGGAGCTCGCCGACGTGAACGGCGATGGCCGGGCCGACATCCTTGGCTTCGGCTTTGCCGGGACGCTGGTCAGCCTCGCCAAGGCGGATGGGATGTTCGGTACCGTCGGCACCGGCATCACCGATTTCGGGGTCAACCAGGGCTGGACTTCCGACAACAGCTTCCATCGGGCGGTGGCGGACGTGAACGGCGACGGGCGCGCCGATATCGTCGGCTTCGGCATCGCGGGGACCTACGTGGCGCTGGCCAATGCCGACGGGACCTTCGCCAATGCCCAGCTGGTGCTGAACGACTTCGGTGCCACCCAGGGCTGGGCCAGCAACGACAGCTTCAGCCGGCTGGTGGCCGACGTCAACGCCGACCACATTGCCGACATCATCGGTTTCGGCACGGCCGGCACCTTGATCGCCTTCGGCAAGGGCGACGGCACCTTCACCCAGGCCAGCCTGGACGTGACCGACTTCGGCAAGAACCAGGGCTGGTCGAGCGACAACACCTTCCATCGCGAAGTGGCGGATATCAACAAGGACGGCCTCGCCGACATCGTCGGCTTCGGCATCGCCGGGGTCCTGGTGGGTGCGAACCTGGGCGATTTCCTGATCTGACGCCGCCCGCGCCTACCCCGCAAAGTCCTCCGCCACGCAGACCGGGCAGGCCTCGTCCGCCTCGCCGGCCACGGCATCGACCATGCGGGCAACCACCGCTGCGCGTTCGGTGCGGATGGCGGGTTCGGCGCGGGTCTGTCCGGCGGCCAGCCGGGCGGCGGACATCGCGGCTTCGGCGAGGGGGTTGATCACCGGCACGCGCACGGCGGAGGCGACCTTTGCCGCCATGGGGGACATGCAGGTGCAGCCGAGCATGACGGCTTCGGCCCCCGCCGCGGCGGCCTCTTCCACTGCGGCGACGACGCGGGCGAAGATCGGCTGGTCGGCGCGGTGGACGCGGCCGAGGTAGCCGTCGGGACCCGCGAGGTCCCCGATCACCGCCTCCTCGCCGACATTGCGGATGCCGAGGCACTGGTCGGTGACGCCGTGGCTGCGCAGCAGTTCGACGGGCACGAAATTCATCGAGGCGGGCCAGACCGTGACGATCGCAAAGCGGCCGTGGCGGGCGGCGGCGGTGACGCCCGCCTCGCCCGCGCCGACCACCGGCAGGGCGAGGCCGGCGCGCAGAGCGTCAAGTCCGTAGTCGCCGACTGAATCGATCGCGAGGGCATCCATCCCGGCGGCTGCGGCGGCGAGGCCCGCATCGAGATGGCCGATCGCCTGCAGCGCCCGCTCCAGCGGTGTCGCCGGGAAGGCGCCGACGCGCGAGGGCCAGGCGGTGACCTCGGTGCCCGCGGGCAGCAGCGGCAGCAGTTCCGGGCGGACCTCGCGCTCGAGGGTGCGGACGGTGCCGAGCAGGCCGATGCGCATGGCGGGAAACTCCGTGGGGCGGGCAATCGGCAGTCTTAGCATGCGGGGCCCGCGATGCCAGCGCGGGGGCGGCGGCCATCCGCCAGGCGGCATGGGGAAACCGGCGGCTCCCCCACGGGTTTACCTTGGTAAGCGCCTGTGTGGCGCTCGATGAAAAGGAGGAGCGGATGCTCAAACCGAACAGGACTCTCACCGCCGCCCTTGCCGCCGCCGCCGCGCTCAGCGTGGCCGGCGGGGTGGCCCAGGCGCAGCCGGCCTATGGCTATGGCGGCACCAGCACCTATGACCGCGATGCCTTCTGGCGCGGGGCGCCGGATGGCCTGCAGCAACGGATCGACTGGCTGCAGCAGCGGATCGACCGCGGACGCAGCGACGGCTCGGTCGACCCGGCCGAGGCGCGGCGGCTGCAGTGGCAGCTCGACCAGCTGAAGCGCGACGCCAATGCGCTGCAGGCGCGGCTCGACAACCTCAGCCGCTCGATCCGCTGGGCGCGGCAGGACGGCTGGCGCCAGGGCGCCGGTTATGGCGGGGGCGCCTATTACGCCGCTCCGGCCGCGGTCGACTATGACGCCGCGCGCTATTACCGCGACGATCCCCGCTATACCGAGCGGCGGCTGGCGCCGACCGACGAGGTCTATCGCGGCTCCGACGGGCGCTACTATTGCAAGCGGAGCGACGGCACCACGGGCCTCGTCATCGGCGCGATTGGCGGGGCGGCGCTGGGCAACGTGATCGACGGCGGGCGCGACCGGGTGGCCGGCACCCTGATCGGCGGCGCGCTGGGCGCGTTCCTCGGGAAGACCGTCGACCAGAACCAGGACGTGCGCTGCCGGTAAGGCACCAGTCCGCGGCTGACCTGAGGGGGCCGCGACCCGCAAGGGTTGCGGCCCTGTTGGCAAGCGCCCCCGGCCCCCTTTGCCCGCCGCGTCCGGGCCCCTACCTTCCGGCGCCATGCTCCGCCGGCTGATTCTCCTCCTCTCGCTCGTCCTCGGCGCCTGCGCGCAAACCCTTGCCCCGCCGCCGGCGATCACCGCCGCGCCGCCGCGGGTCCGGCCGGTCTGGGCGATGGAGGAGAGCGACGTCCCGCTCGATCCCGCCTACCGCACCAGCCGCCTCGCCAACGGCATGCGCTTCATCGTCCGCCACAATGCCACGCCGAAGGGCACGCTGCTGGTGCGGATGGAAGTGGCCGCCGGTTCGCTCGACGAGACCGAGGCCGAGCGCGGCTATGCCCATTTCGTCGAGCACATGGCCTTCAACGGCTCGACCCGGGTGCCCGAGGGCGAGATGGTGCGGCTGCTCGAGCGCAAGGGGCTGGCCTTCGGCGCCGACACCAACGCCCAGACCAATTTCCACTACACGCTCTACACCTTGGACCTCCCCCGCGCTGCGCCCGACCTGCTCGACACCGCGCTGATGCTGATGCGCGAGACGGCGAGCGAGCTGACCATGTCGCCCGAGGCCGTGGCCCGCGAGCGCGGCGTGGTCCTCGCGGAAATGCGTGACCGCAATTCTTACGCCTTCCGCGCCGCGGTCGACGAGATGAAGTTCCTCAACCCAGGCTCGCGCTATTCCGAACGCCTGCCGATCGGCACCGCCGAGGCGCTCAACGGGGCGACGGCGGAGAGCCTGCGCGCCTTCTGGCGGCGCGAATATGTCCCGGCGAAGACCACCGTCGTGGTGATCGGCGACATCGCCGACGATGCGGCCGAAGCCGCGATCCGCAAGCATTTCGAGGACTGGCAGGCCGCCCCCTCCCCGCCCCAGCCCACCGCCGGCCCGGTGAACTTCGCCGACAAGGGCCGAACCGCACTCTATGTCGACCCGGCCCTCGCCGAGAAGGTCACCGCCTCGCGCCACGGGCCCTACGAGGACCTGCCCGACACCACCGCCCAGCGCCGCGAGGTCCTGCTCCGCCAGATCGGCTACGATATCCTCGGCCGCCGGTTCCAGCGCCTCGCCCGCCAGCGCGAAGCCCCGTTCCGCGCCGCCTCGCTCGCCACCGGCGACGTGTTCCGCGCCGGGCGCACCACCACGCTCGAGGTCAACACGGTCGACGGCGGCTGGCGCAAGGGGCTGCTCGCGGCGGTGCGCGAATACCGCCGCGCCATGGCCTATGGCTTCACCCGCGACGAGGTGGCCGAGCAGGTCGCCGTGGTCCGCGCGGCCCACCGCAACGCCGCCGGGGCCAGCGCCACCCGCTCCAACGCCGCGCTGGTCGCCGCCGCCCTCGCCCTGGTGCGCGACGACCAGGTGCCGGCAACCCCCGAAAGCTCGCTGGCGCGGCTCGAGGCCTTCATCCCGGCGATCACCCCCGAGGCGGTGCTCGCCGCGCTGAAGCGCGAGGCCCTGCCGCTCGACCAGCCGCTGTTGCGCTTCGCCGGCCGGCGCGCGCCCGATGGTGGCGCCGCCGCGATCCGCGCAGCCTGGGACGAGGCCACGCGCGGCAAGATCACCCGCTCGGGCACGGCGGCGCCGGACGCCTTCGCCTACACCGACTTCGGCCCGCCCGGAAAGGTCGCCGCCGACACGCGCGAGCCCGCGCTCGGCATCCGCGAGCTGCGCTTCGCCAACGGGGTCCGCCTCAATGTCAAGCAGACGGCGCTGGAAAAGGACCGCGTGCTCGTCTCGCTCAATCTCGACGGCGGCGACATGCTGGTGACCCGCGCCGATCCGCTCGCCACCGAGATGATGAGCGCCTTCGCCGCCGGGGGCCTCGGCAAGCACAGCCAGGACCAGCTCCAGTCGATCCTCGCCGGGCGCACCGTCGGGCTCGACCTGCAATCCGGCCCGGAGACCTTCACCGCCATCACCCAGACCACGCCGGAGGACCTCGAGCTGCAGCTGCAGCTGATGGCCGCCTATGTGACCGACCCGGGCTACCGGCCCGAGGGGGAGACGATCTACCGCCAGAACGTCAACAACTTCTTCGCCCAGCGCTTCGCCACCCCCGGCTCGGCGCTCGGCTCGACGCTGGGCGGGATCCTCGCCGACGAGGACCCGCGCTTCACCTTCCAGAAGGTGGAGGACTACCGCGCGCTGACCTTCGCCAGGCTGAAGGCCGATATCGCCGACCGGCTCACCCGCGGCGCGCTGGAGATCGGCGTGGTCGGCGACATTCCCGAGGAAGAGGCCATCGCCCTCGTCGCCCGCACCTTCGGCGCCCTCCCCCCGCGCGAGGCCGACTTCCTGCCCTATCCCGAGCAGCGCGAGCGGCCCTTTACCCACGATCTCTCGCGCCGGGTGATCCGCCACACCGGCCCCGCCGACCAGGCGATCATCCGCCTCACCTGGCCGACCCGCGACGGCGAGGATCCGGTGGCGGCCATGAAGCTGGAATTGCTGGAGAAAGTCGTCCGCATCGAACTGACCGAGCAGCTCCGCGAAAAGCTCGGCAAAGCCTATTCTCCCGCCGCGAACAGCGAGACCAGCCGGACCTGGCGCGGCTACGGCACCTTCGGCGTGGCCGCCTCGGTCAACCTCGCCGACCTTCCCGCCACGCGCGCGGCGATCATGGAGACCGTGGCCGCCCTGCGCGACGCCCCGGTCAGCCCCGACGTGCTCCAGCGCGCCCGCGAACCTCTGCTCGAGGCGCTCGACAATGCCCTGAAGACCAACCGCTCGTGGCTCACCCTGGTCGACCGTGCCCAGACCCAGGCCGAACGGATCGACCGCCAGCTCAAGGCCCGCGAACGGCTCGCGGCCCTCACCGCAGCCGACGTGCAGGACATGGCCCGGCTCTACCTCACGCCGGACCGGGCAGTGGAGGTGGACGTGGTGCCCGAAGGCGCGGCGGTCCCCCTGACGCACTGAAACTCCCCTCCCCGTCGGGGAGGGGCTGGGGGGAGGGGGTTCAACGCCACGGACGGGAGAACCCCCACCCCAACCGTTGTTGCTGCGCAACGCCTGTGGCTCCCCACCGGGGAAGGGCTATCATGGTCCCAGCTGAACAGGACAGAGCCTGACCGGCCACGATCCCGCACAAGCCCGACCCACCCCCTACAACCGTTTCAAACCAATCGTTAACCGATTGCAGGCTACACCCCGGCACGGATCCACATTCGACTGCCGTACCAATGGTTAACCGCCCGTTCGCGAAAGCTTTGCAGAAGGCGCGCTCGTTCCTCGGGCGCCTCGCCGGCAATACGGCGGGCAACGTGCTGGCCCTCGTCGCCGCGACGCTGCCGCCGATCCTCATCCTCGTCGGCGGCGGGGTCGACATGAGCCGCGCCTACATGGCCCAGACCAGCCTCCAGAACGCCTGCGACGCCGGCGTGCTGGCCGGCCGCCGCGCCCAGGCCAAGAGCGGCACCTGGGGCACGACCGAGCAGGCCAAGGCCCAGAAGATGTTCTCCATCAACTACCAGGGCGCCGCGGCCAATGCCACGAGCACCAGCCTCACCCTGACCAACCCCTCGACCGGGGTGATCAGCGGCGTCGCCACCACGACCATCCCGACCACGATCATGAAGATCTTCGGGACCAACACCTTCACCCTCACCGCCAATTGCAGCGCCGAGTTCCAGGTCTCCAACATCGACGTGATGATGGTGCTCGACACCACCGGCTCGATGGCCTGCCGGCCCGACGGGACCAACTGCTATTCTGACAGCACCTCGAAGATCGAGGGCCTGAAGAGCGCGGTGCGGTCGTTCTACTACACCATCGCCGCCGCCGTGCCGTCGGCCAGCACCACGCGGGTGCGCTTCGGCTTCGTGCCCTACAACGGCACGGTCAACCTGACGAACCTCGTCTCGGGCGCCACGCCTGACATTCCGCAGAGCTATCTCGCCAGCAGCGCGAACTACCAGACGCGGCTCTACCATTTCGACCAGCCGATCTACACCAGCTCGACCTCATCGCCGACCATCACCTACGAGACCTACGGCGGCTCGCCGGGCACGCCGATCTCGCAGACGGATTGTAACAACTACGGGATCAACAAGTACCCGACGACCGGCAGCACCACGGTGACATCGGGTACCCGGCCAAGTCCGGTCACCACCACAACCTATTCCTATTACACGTGGAGCCAGGCCGGCTGCGGCAACTGCCAGGGCAACAACGGCAACGGCAACGGCAACATCGCCAAGGGCTATTGCACCCGCAAGGTCACGACCACCACCACGACCTATACGCTGACCGACTACGGCCTCAGCCCGACCACGCCCTACCGCTACACCCAGGCCTCGCTCGACACGTCGAATCTCAAGGCGCTGACCGCGGTCAACCTCGCCACCGAGGTTTCCTCCTCGGCGACCGTGCCGGCTGCCGGCTATACCACGGGCTACTACGACATGGTCGCGCTCGGTTCGCTCGCGGGCACCGCGGGGGTCACCACCACCAGCACCACCTGGGGCGGGTGCATCGAGGAGCGCTCGACGGTCAACTCGCTGATCAGCGCGGCCTCGATCCCCGCGGGTGCGACCGACCTCGACCTTGCCTCGGCCCCGACCGGCAGTGCCTCGAGCCAGTGGAAGCCCTATATCTCGACCTTCCAGTTCGACCGCGGCCAGACCGCCACGCTTGATACCACCTCCGACATCTCGCCGATGTCATCCTACTGCCCGCCATCTGCAATGAACTTCACCACGGTCGACACCTCCGCGCCGACCACGGTGCCCACCTGGATCGAGACCTACCTCGGCACGCTCTATGCCTGGGGCGGGACCTATCACGACACGGGCATGATCTGGGGCGCGCGGCTGGCCAACCCAAACGGGATCAACTCGGCCGTGGTCAATGCCGGCACAGTGACCTCGGTCAGCCGCCACATCATCTTCCTGACCGACGGCGAGATGGCCCCTCGCTGCAAGGGGCTCTATTCGGCCTATGGCCACGAATACCTCGACAACCGCGTCATGCCCGCCCAGGCCACGACCGACAGCACCTGCGACGCCACCCTCACCACCTACCACAACGGCCGCTACCTCGCCGCCTGCAAGAAGGCGCGCGACATGGGCTACTCGGTCTGGGTGATCGGCTTCGGCCAGGCGCTGACCGCCGAAATGACCGCCTGCGCCGGCAACGGCGGCACGGCCATGGCGGCCACGACCACGACCGAGCTCCAGAACAGCTTCCGCGACATCGCCAGCCGCATCGCCAACCTGAGGCTGAAGACGTGACGCGCGCTCTCCCTAAATCCTCCCCGTCGGCAAAGCCGATGGGGAGGGGGACCGCCGCCAAAGGCGGTGGTGGAGGGGCCAAGGCGCTCCTCCGCCACCTCGCCACCGACACCCAAGGCGCAGCCCTCGTCGAATTCGCCATCATCGTCCCCGTCCTCGCCATGCTTCTGCTCGGCTCGATCGAGTTCGGCCTCAACGTCTACATGCGTTCGGTGCTCGAAGGCGCGATGCAGCAGGCCGGGCGCAATTCGGGCCTGCAGAGCTCGCAGTCCAGCCAGACCACGATCGACACCTTCGTGCGCGACCGGGTCCAGGCGATCCTGCCCAATGCGACCGTGACCTTCGCCCGCGAGAACTACCAGGCCTTCCAGACCGTCGGCCGCCCGGAGGACTTCACCGACACCAACGGCAACGGCGTCTACGACAGCACCGAATGCTTCCAGGATGCCAATGCCAACGGCGTGTGGGATGCCGACGGCGCGCGCACCGGGATCGGCGGGGCCAACGACGTCGTCGAATATGTCGCCACGGTGAACTACCCCAGCATCATCCCCGGCGGCTCCGCGCTCGGCCTCTCGCCAACCACGACGATCAAGGCCACCACCATGCTGCGCAACCAGCCCTTCGCCAGCCAGCCGAGCTGGACGACGACGCAGGTCTGCCCGTGAGCCTCCGTCGCAAACCAGCGCAACAAACTCCCCTCCCGCAGGCGGGAGGGGCTGGGGGTGGGCCAGCGGCAGAGCGCAAGCTAGTCAACCTCGCCAAACGCCTCCGCGCCGACCGCGCCGCCATCTCCGCCGTAGAATTCGCCCTCGTCGCCCCGCTGCTGATGTCGGTCGGCCTCGGCACGATCGAGCTGGCCAACATGGCGCTGGTCTATACCCGCGTCAGCCAGGTCGCGATCCAGGTCGCCGACAACACCAGCCGCGCCAAGCAGGCGACCGGCTCGAGCGGCGCGATGATGCGCGAATACGACGTCAACGACGCCTTCGCCCAGGTCGGCCTCGTCTATCCCGGCCTCGATTTCTTCAACAACGGGCGGATCATCGTCTCGAGCCTCGAGCAGAATTCGAGCGGCGGGCAGTGGATCCATTGGCAGCGCTGCCGCGGGCTCTCCACCCTCGGCAATTCGAAGTACGGAACGCAGGGCACCGGCTCCAGCGGTACCACCTTCGCCGGCATGGGCCCCACCGGAACAGTGGTCACCGCCGATGCCAATTCGGCGATCATGTTCGTCGAGGTCTACTACAAGTACCAGCCGATCTTCTTCAAGATCGGCAACACCACCTCGCCGACGATCTACCGGGCCGCGGCCATGTACGTCCGCGACGACCGCGACCTCACGCAGATCTACAACCCCTCCCCTGCGGCGACCTCCTACACCTGCTGACCCAACCGCGCGAACGGCAGAATCGCGCTCATGCAATGCTTTGCAAATTCGGCTCATCGTTAGCCGACCATTTACCCTCCGGCGATATACCTAAGCGCGGGCAAAGGAGGTCGTAGCAGTGCCGGAAGCGAATTGGGTCCACAGGTCGGAACGGTTGAAGGTCACGCTCCACGCGAAGATGGCGGTGGGCGAAGGGGCGGAAGCCGGGGTTACCCTCGTCAACATCAATTCCGAAGGCTGCTGCCTCACCACTGGCGGCGTCACCCTCCACGAAGGCACGCCCGTCCTGGTGCGCCTCGAATCGGGCGACAGCCTCAACGGCATCGTCCGCTGGTTCGACGGCGAGAAGGCCGGCCTCGCCTTCCAGTACCACCTGCCCCCGGCCCGCGTCGAATACCTGCGGCGCGAGCATTCGACCTTCCTCTCCGAGGCCGACACCACGATCGGCAAGGTCCAGCGCTCGGTCTGCTGAACTGGCCTTAACCTTAATTTCCGCGCCTGCGCGCCGTTAAGAGGCGCATGGACCGCGCGCAGAACTCCGACGCCCCTTCCGGCACCGCCCAGCCCCTCCTCCGGCGGCTCGCCGGACTGTGGCGCAGCGACCATGGCGCCGCACCCGATGCGGGCGAGAGCCACGCCGAGCGCCTCCACCACCAGCTCGACGAGATCGCGACCTTCCTCGCCGACAACCGCCTCCACCTCTCGCACACCACCCTGTGCGTCGCCTTCGACTGCGTGAGCGGGGCCGACCCGCGCCTCGCCGGGGCCATCGCCCACCGCGTCGAGAGCGGCGAGCCGGTGACCTTCGAGTGGCTCGCCGAGATGCGCGGGCCCCATGGCCCGGCCGACGAGATGCAGGCCCTCACCCGCCTGACCGACCGGCTCGAAGAAGGCATCGACTCCTTCGCCCGCACCACGGTCGAGGCCGGCCAGGCGACCAGCGCCTACCGCACCGCCCTCGGCAGCCAGGTCGCCGAGCTCCAGGCCGCCCCCGCGACCGCTCCGATCCTCTCCGACCTCGTCGCCATCACCCGCGCCATGCTCGAGCGCACCCGCGAGATCGAGCAGCAGATGGCCCGCTCGGAGAAGCAGACCCGCGCGCTCCACCGCAGCCTCGACGACGCCCGCCGCGCCGCCGAGCTCGACCACCTCACCGGCCTGCCCAACCGCCGCTCGTTCGAGAGCCGGTTCGAGCGCGAGGTCGTCGCCGCCCGCGCCGCCGGCGAGCCGCTGTGCCTCGCCATCGCCGACATCGACAAGTTCAAGCGGATCAACGACACCCACGGCCACGAGGCCGGCGACCGGGTCCTGCGCGTCGTCGCCGGCGTGCTCGGCGAGATCTCCGACGAGCGCTGCCATGTCGCCCGCCACGGCGGCGAGGAATTCGTCGTCCTCCTGCGCGGCCGCACCATGGACGAGGCCTACGCCCTGCTCGACCAGGCCCGCGAACACCTCGCCGAGCGCCGCATGGTCAACCGCGCGACCGACGTGCCCTTCGGCAAGGTCACCTTCTCCGCGGGCCTGGCGGATGTCTTCGCCGACCACGACCCCCGCGCGGCCCTGCGCGCCGCCGACGAGGCGCTCTATGCCGCCAAGAAGGACGGCCGCAACCGCATCGTCCGCGCGCCGGTCGAACCGCGCCCCGGCGGCGCCAAGCCGATCCCCCTCCACCCCCGCGCCGCCTGACCCGGGAACCGGGCCGCCTCCCCGCGCTGGATGCGCGAAGGAGACGCCCCATGCCCCGCCCCCTGATCCTCGTCCCCGCCCTCGCCCTCGCGCTCACCGCAGGGGCCTGCAACCGCAGCTCCCCCGAAGGCCAGGGCAACGCCAACCCCGGCGCGATCCCCGAGAACAACGGCATGGGCCAGGCCGGCACCGGCGTCGGCGACAATGCCCCCGGCGGCAGCGAAGGCGCCAATGCCGGCCCGAGCATGGCCAAGCCCAGCTCCACCCCCGGCGGCGCCGCCGACTACCCCGCCACCGGCAAGCCCTGACACCCTAGATCCTCCCTGTTTGCGCAATGCGCAAATGGGGAGGGGGACCGCCCGCGCAGCGGGTGGTGGAGGGGCACCCCCCAGCAAAACCGCTGTCCTACACCCCCGCCCTCATGGCACCACCCCCGGCGCCATGATCGACAAAAGCCGCCCCACCCCGCCAGATGGCACCGCCGCCGCGCTCCCCGCGCCCTCCTTCACCCCCGTGCCCCGCCGCCACAACCGCCACGACGGCTGGACGGCCGAGCGCCAGCAGGGCTTCATCGAGGCCCTGATGGCCACCGGCAGCGTCAAGGCCGCCGCCCACGCCGTCAACATGACCCCCGAAGGCGCCTACATGCTGCGCCGCCACCCCCAGGCCGCCTCCTTCCGCAAGGCCTGGGAACAGGCCCTCGCCCATGGCGTCCAGCGCCTCGAAGACCTCGCCATGGACCGCGCCCTCAACGGCCAGGACGTCCCCGTCTATTCCTACGGCAAACTCGTCGGCACCCGCCGCGTCTACAACGACCGCCTGATCATGTTCCTCCTCAGGAACCGCGCCCCCGCCCGCTTCGCCCACACCCACGCCCGCGGCCCCAATGCCCCTGCCAAGATGCAGGAACGCCAGAAACTCGAACGCCTGCGCAAGCAATGGCGCGCCGAATGGCAGGCCGAAGCCGAAGCCGACGCCCCCACCCCCGAACAGATCCGCCAAAGCCTCGACGCCAAGATCGCCGCCTTCCGCCGCCAACACCACGCCACCATGAGCGACCAAACCCGCGCCCTCTACGCCAAGGCCCAGGCCAGCCACGAAAAAGACCGGCAAGCCGGCGTCTGGCGCGAAGAAGAAGAAGAAGGCTGAAATTACCCCTCCGTCAGCCCTGCTGGCTGACACCTCCCCATTTGCACTTCGTGAAAATGGGGAGGACCCGTCTTTCCGGATCCTCCCCCCCAGATCCTCCCCGTTTTTGCGAAGCACAAATGGGGGAGTCGCAGACGGCTCACCGAAGGTGTGCCAGCGGGACCGCCCGCGCAGCGGGTGGTGGAGGGGCAAAAGCACAACGTCCGCTCACCCCAAGCCTGTCGAAGGGTCACCCCGAGCCCGCAAAAGCCCCGCTCACCCTGAGCCTGTCGAAGCCTGTCCTGAGCTTCGCCGAAGGGGGCCTGAGCTTGCCCAAGCCCCCCACACCCCCTACCCCAGCCCAGTGACCGCCAAACTGACCACCACCCCCGCCCTGCTCTTCGTCTGCCTCGGCAACATCTGCCGCTCCCCCCTCGCCGAAGCCGCCTTCCGCCACCGCGCGACCGAGGCCCGCCTCCCCCACCAGGCCGACTCCGCCGGCACCGGCGACTGGCACGTCGGCCAACCGCCCGACCCGCGCGCGATCGCCGAAGCCGCCCGCCACGGCATCGACATCACCCCCTACCGCGCCCGCCAGGTCCGCCCCGCCGACTTCACCCGCTTCACCCACATCCTCGCCCTCGACGCGCAAAACCTCGCCGACCTCACC
>Ga0207667_10001969_pt1 | contig 25720 bp, 18 predicted proteins | sample KBSCornC52_FD_184301 | JGI IMG/M metagenome (GOLD analysis project Ga0207667, IMG submission 184301) | Corn rhizosphere microbial communities from Kellogg Biological Station, Michigan, USA - KBS Corn C5-2 (SPAdes) (version 2) | ecosystem: Host-associated > Plants > Roots > Rhizosphere > Soil ...
GTCACGTCGCTCTCGGTCGGAAGCAGCCTCGCAACGCTCCCCGTCACGCTCAAGGCGCTGAATGACCGGCTCCACGTCTCGCCCGATTCCGCGCGCCTCGCCGCCTGCGTCGGCACGAACCTGAATCACGACGGCATCATCCTCTACGAAGCCTCGGCCGCCATCTTCGTCGCGCAGGCGTTCGGCTTCCACCTCTCTCTCGCGCAGATGGCCGCGGTCGCGCTGGCCTCGGCGATGGCGGGCGTCGGAATCGCCGGCGTACCCGAAGCCGGCCTCATCACGCTTCCGCTGGTCCTCGGCGCGGCCGGGCTCTCGGCGGACATCGTCGCCACGGTCATCCCGCTCATACTTCCGGTGGACTGGATTCTCGGCCGCGGTCGCGCCTGCGTAAACGTCCTCAGCGACATGACCGTGGCAACCCTCCTCGACCGCACCGAACCGCACACCGAAAATCTGGCGCCGGATCACATGGTCGTCGCGCAGCCAGTGGACGCCGTGCCATGAACCGCATGGAGCGCATGACCGGGATTCTGCTCCTTATTCAGGAGAGGGGGAGCGAAGGGCCGTACCGCGCGGCGGAGCTGGCCGATCATTTCGAGGTGTCGCGCCGCACCATCCTCCGCGACATGGACGGGCTCTGCCAGATTGGCGTCCCTGTCGTCTCGCGGGACGGTCCTGGCGGCGGCTTCTTCCTCCCGAAGGACTACTCGCTCACGCCGCTCCCCCTCACCGTCAACGAATCGATTCTCATGGTCTTTGCCCTGAGCGCACTCGACCGCCTCGGCGACGCGCCATTCGCCGCCGCCCGCGAGACCCTGCGCGCCAAGCTCCGCTCTCTCGTCTCCGCACGCCACGCAGAGGACGTCGGCCGGACCCTCGGCGCGCTCTCGTTCGACGTGCCGGAGCGGGCGACCCGCGCGCCCTTCCTCGACCTCCTCATCGAATCAGCCGAGACCTCCGCGTGGCTCCGCGTAACCTATCGCTCGGCCTCCCGACTCTCGACCCAGCATCTCCTCCCACTCCACCTCTCGACCTCCGGCGGATTCTGGTACTGCCGCGCCTACTCCTTCGAGCACGGCGAAGAGCGGACCTACCGCGTCGACCGGGTCATTGCCGCCGAGCGTGCCGACCCGCCCGAACCCGTCCGCCCGAAAGCGAATGTGGACTACACGCACGAATCGCACCCGCAAATTTGCATCCGCCTGACGGCCGAGGGAGTTGAGCGCGTGGAGCAGGAGCGGCATCTCGGCGCGGCGATAACCCGCGAAATGGAGGGCGGCGGCGTGCTCCGGCTCCGCTGCCCGCCCTCCGAGCTCCGCTGGTACGCGGAGTACGTCGCGAGCCTCGGCCGCCACGCCGAAGCAATCTCGCCGCCGGAGCTCCGCGACCGAGTCCGCGGCCTCGGCCTCGACATAGCCGGCCGCCATCGCGAAAAAGAATCGGAATCCCCGTGAGTCGGTGACATACCGTTGTCACCGTGAGCCCGCTATCCTCTTTATAGCAATCCGGCCGCAAGGCCGGCACGAGAGGAGAGGACACCATGTCACGATCAGCCAGCGCAAACGAGGGACGGATCGACTACATCGAGTTCCCCGCTACCGAGATGGAAGCGACGAAGAAATTCTATTCGGAGCTGTTCGGGTGGACATTCGAAGACTACGGGCCGGATTACATCAGCTTCGTGGACGGCCGAATCGCCGGAGGGTTCTACCGATCCGAGGAGCCGCCCGCCACACGTCCCCTCACCGTAATCTACTCCGCGGACCTGGAGGGGACCGAGGCGCGCGTGAAGACGGCCGGAGGTAAAATCGTGAAAGAGATATTCTCTTTCCCAGGCGGTCGGCGCTTCCACTTCACCGACCCGAACGGCAACGAGCTCTCCGTCTGGTCGGATAACTGAGGACCCAACCCCCAGCCCCCTCCCGGAGCGGGAGGGGGAGCAAAATCGGTCACGAGTGCGCTCCCCGGCAGGACTCTCGAGACGGAAGGGGGAGCATATGCGAAAGAGATTACGCTCGGTGACGGGAATTGCGGCGCCGATGGGGGAGACTCGTCGTGGAGCGCACGCGGTGGTAATATGTCTCACCTCCCGTCACACGAGTCCTGGCGGGGAGTGCACTCGGTAGCGGTTTGTCTCCCCCTCCCGTTTCGGGAGGGGGCTGGGGGGTGGGGCCGTTAATATCCACGATGAATACGAGCTTCGATTCGATCGGGCGCGTGCTGCAACGGCCGACCTGGAGCGCCGGGACCGTGCTCTGTCGAACGGCCGCCTCGCGCTGTTCGCAGTCGCAGCGGCGCTTGCATGGGCGGCGTGGGGCTTGCAGGTGCTGCCAGGTGGGCTCGTTGTCGTCCCGGCTGCGCTCTTCGTCGCGCTCGTCATCGCCCATGACAAAGTGCTGAAGGAACTCGAGATCTCCCGCCGCCGAGTCGCCTTTTATGAGGCCGGAATCGCGCGGCTGGAGGACCGCTGGATCGGGACCGGCACGCACGGCACGCGATACGGCGACCCTGCCCATCCGTACGCCGCTGACCTCGATCTCTTCGGACGGGGCTCGCTTTTCGAGCTGCTCTGCGGCGCGCGAACGCGCGCCGGTGAGGAGACGCTCGCGTCATGGCTCCTCGCGCCAGCGGACCCGGAGGCGATCCGCGCTCGACAGCGGGCCGTCCAGGACCTCGCGCCACGCCTCGACCTTCGTGAGCAAATTGCGCTTCTCGGTTCGGAGGTACGCTCCTCGGCCGACCCCGCCGCACTCGCCACCTGGGGCGCGGAACCCGCCCATCCGTTCCCGCCCGCGCAGCGAATGGCCGCATTGGTGATCGGGACCCTCTCCCTCGCGGCGCTTATCCTGTGGTTTGCCGGATTCGGGCTACTGCCGCTCGTCGCAATGTCGGCTGTCGGACAGGTGTTCGTGTACCCGGTCCGCGGACGCGTGAAACGCATCGTCGATTCGGTGGGCAAGCCCGCGAAGGACCTGGAGCTCCTCAGCCTGATTCTCGCGCGGCTCGAATCGGAGTCGTTCGAATCACCGCTCCTCCGCGGGCTGCTCTCGAACCTCTCCGGCCACGAAATGCCGCCGTCACGCCGCATCGCCCGCCTCCAGTCCCTCGTGGATTACCTCCGCTCGCGCGACAACATGCTCTTCATGCCCTTTGCCGTCCTGCTCCTTTGGCGCGCCCAGTTCGCGTTCGCCATCGAATCGTGGCGCGCGGAGAACGGCCCGCACGTCGCGGACTGGCTTCGCATCGTCGGCGAGTTCGAGGCACTCAGCTCGCTCGCCGGTTATGCGTACGAGCATCCCACCGATGTCTTCCCGGAGCTCGCCGAATCCGGAGTGTGCGTCGAAGGCGTCGGGATGGCGCACCCGCTTCTTCCGGCCGCACACGCGGTCCCAAACGACCTCAAGCTGGGAGATGGTGTTCAGGCATTTATCGTCAGCGGGTCGAACATGTCGGGCAAGTCCACCCTCCTGCGCACGGTCGGCGTGAACGTCGTGCTCGCGCTCGCGGGCGCGCCCGTCCGTGCCGCGGCCTTCCGCCTCAGCCCGGTCAGCCTCGGTGCATCCATCCGCACCGAGGATTCGCTGCAGGGCGGCGTTTCCCGCTTCTATGCCGAAATCACCCGCCTCCGTCAAATCATGGAGCTCGCCTCGGAGCGCCCGCCCGCCCTCTTCCTCCTCGACGAAATCCTCCACGGCACCAACTCCCACGACCGACTCATCGGAGCGGAGGCGGTCGTGCGCGGCCTCCTTGCGCACGGCGCCATCGGCCTGGTCACCACCCACGACCTCGCGCTCGCCCGCATCGCGGAGGAACCGGCCCTGAAGGTATCGAACGTGCACTTCCAGGACGATATCGTCAACGGCAAAATGACGTTTGACTACCACCTCCGGCCCGGCATCGTCGAAAAGTCGAACGCCATCGAGCTGATGCGCTCCATCGGCCTCCCGGTCTAGCGCCGCCAGCGGCTTTCTCCTCGTCCGGCAGGACGTCTGGCTGAAAGCCCGCGAGACAAGGATTTTTCATCCGTGGTAGCGAAAGCCCGCGAGACACGGATTTTACATGCATGGTCGCCAAGCCATCCGTGGAAACGATTTCCACGACTTCGCGAACGACTGGCTGGCGCGCCGCGTAGAAAGAACGGGTTGATTTTTCCGACCGTCGGACGTATAATTTAGCGTAGCTAAAAAGTCTTTCGGGACGCGGCGCGCCGGAACGGACGCGGAGCGGACCTTTCAGGGAGCCAATAACAACATGAGCGCGACCATCACCGAGCAGACCACCGGCGTGACGCTGACCGACAAGGCGGCGACCGAGATCAAGGGCCTCTTCGAGCGCCAGGGAATCGAGAACGCCGCCCTGCGCGTCTTCGTCTCGGGCGGCGGGTGCAGCGGCCTCCAGTACGGCATGGCCATCGCCGATGAAGTCGAGGAGGGCGACGTAGAGTTCGAGCAGCACGGCGTCCGCATCCTCGTCGACCCGCTCAGCATGAACTACATCGGCGGCGCGTCCGTGGACTACGTCGACGACGTCATGGGCGGCGGGTTCAAGATCGACAACCCGAACGCGGTCAAGTCCTGCGGCTGCGGCTCCTCGTTCTCCACCGAAGACGGCGAAGAGGCCGGTGGCTGCGGCTCCGGCGGCTGCGGTTCCGGATGCGGCTGCGGTTAGTCCCTTCGCAAACCACGATTGGCGGGCCGGTCCGAATGGACCGGCCCGCTTTCACGTCTATTCGTCCATAATAAGTCAGCACCCAGCGACCCGACGACCCATCACTCGCCCATGTCCGAACCCCGCCACGAGCTGAACAGGCTGGAGATCCTGAAGGCGCTCAAGGTATCCAACCTCGAGGCCGTCTTCTCCACCGTCCACGTCACGCTCACGGGCGGCGCCTTCCAGACCGGATTCGCGCTGATGCTCGGCGCGAGCAACCTCTGGATGGGCGTGCTCGCCTCGTTCCCAACGTTCGCGGGCCTCTTCCAGATACTGGCGGCTTACTTTATCGAGCAGCGCGGCGAGCGGCGGCTCTTCACCGCCTTCTTCGCGGGCGCTGGGCGCGTTCTCTGGCTGCCCATATTGCTACTGCCCTTCCTGCTTCCGCCCGGGCCGCGGTTCTCAGCGTTCGTCGTCCTGCTGCTCCTCTCGTCCGTCCTGCTGAGCTGCTCCACGCCCGCGTTCATGTCGTGGATGTCGGACCTCGTTCCGCCGGACCAGCGCGGCCGCTACTTCGGGTGGCGGAACATGCTCGCGGGCCTCACCACGATGGCGGTCTCCCTCCCGGCCGCCGGATTCCTCGACCTCGCCGCGAAGCGCCACCTCTTCCCGCAGGCCGTCGCGTTCGCCGCCATCTTCGCCCTCGCCGTCGCCTGCGCCATCGTCGGCGTGGTCTGCCTCGTCCGCCAGGCCGAGCCGCCCATGGAGCGGATGCAGTCGTTGTCGGAGGGCGGCCTCCGCTCCGTGCTCGCCTTCTACAGAGCGCCATTCCTCGACGCCAACTTCCGCCGCCTGGTCGCCTTCAGCGGCTCGTTCGCATTTGCCCAGTTCTTCGCCGCGCCATTCTACATCGTCTACGCGCTCCAGACCCTCAAGCTCAACTACGCCTGGCTTCAGGTCTTCGCGACACTCGCCAGCCTCGCGAGCCTCGTGTCGATGCCCTTCTGGGGCTACCTGAGCGACAAGTTCGGCAACCGCGCGCTGCTCGCCATCGCCTGCTTCGGCACCGGAATCACGCCGCTCCTCTGGGTATTTACCAGCCGCGAGAAGCTGGCCGGATCGCTCGTCCTGCTCTGCTTCAACCACCTGCTGGGCGGCTTCTTCTGGGCGGGCGTCGGCCTCACGCAGTTCAACCTCCTTATCGGCGTCACCCCGAACGAGCGGAAATCGGTCTATGTGGGCGCGTTCTCCGCGGCGACGGGCACGGCGGGCGGCATAGCGCCTATTATTGGGGGCGCGCTTGTGACCGCTCTCTCCGGCGCGCACGTGCAGGCCCTCGGATGGGCGCTCGGAGCCTATCAGATCGTCTTCGTCATCAACGCGGTCCTCCGATTCGCGTCGCTCCCGCTCCTCGGCCGGGTCTCCGACGCCCTGCCGACCACCGCCCGCGACGTGCTCGCGCAGCTCAGCGCAGGGCGCGTCGGCGCATTCGTCAACATCCGGCGCATGCAGAGGGCGGAGAGCGAGGAGGAGCGGCGCGAGGCGCTCCAGTCCCTCCGCGCTGCCCGAACCGCGCTTGCCGTCGAGGAGCTCATCTCGGCCCTGGACGACCCGAGTCTCTCCGTGCGCGAGGAGGCCGCGGAGACGCTGGGCGAGATCGGAGACACGCGGGCCGTGGACGCGCTCATCGCCCATCTCGACGATTCCGCCTCCGGCGTCGTCGACGAGTGCGCCCACGCCCTGGGCCGGCTCGGCGACGCCCGCGCCGTCGCACCGCTCATATCGCTTCTGAAGGATGGAGAGAAGCTGGAGAGGGTGGCGGCGGCGCGCGCGCTTGGGCGAATCGGTGATTCCTCTGCCGCGGCGCCCCTTCGCCGAATCGTGGAAGAGTCGGACCCGGCCCACGACCCCGAGGTGCTGGAGGCGTGCGTCGGCGCGCTTGGCGCTCTGTCCGACGCGGAGTCCGTGGACGCGATGATTCGGCTGCTGGACTGCACTTCGCGGACGCTCCGGATCGCCGCCATCCGGGCGCTCGGAGACATCGGCGAGGCGCGCGCCGCGGACGCTCTTCTCGGCCAGATTCAGCAGGAAGAGGACCAGGCGGTCATTGCCTACACGGCGGTGGCGCTGGCAATGGTCGGCGCGGAACAGGCGATTCCCAAGCTCCTCGACGCGCTCGATCAGGTCGATTCGCCTGTCGCGCGGAAGCAGATTCTCAACTCCATTGGCACACTGCTCGGTGAGGCCCGCACCTTCTACCCGCTGCTGGCGCAGGAGGCTTACGGCCGAGACCAGGCGATCGAGAGAATCCTGACGGAAATGGGTAAGCGGGAGGCAGGCGAACCGGCCGGAACCACGGCCGGCCTCCGACGCCGAAAGCTGATGGAGCGCACGCTGCAATCGTATGTCGAGGGCGACTACGTCGGCGCGCTTGGATATCTCATGCGGCTCGCGCCGAAGGAGGGCGACCCGGTGGCGGAGACCATCCTCCAGTGGGCGGAACGCGCGGCGAAGCGCCGCTCGCTGCTCAGCGAGGAGTTCCTTCTGGCCCTGTTCGCCGCGCGCCGCGCCATGGGCGCATGAATCTCACAAACCTCGACCGCCGGGCGAAACGAACGAGTACAATTAGTTACGAAGAGAAACTATCCATGCGGCGCGCGGCGTAGTTAGTGTGATGAGTTCGTTTCATCCGCCCCAATCGAGGTTCACGGTTCATCGAGGCTGTATTATGGGCCAGCGGGCGAACTCCCGGACAAATTTGACAACCTCGCCGGCAGCGGCAGCGAAGAGCGCCTCGCCCTTCTCCTCGGTGGCGATCTCGGGGTGTCCGAACGCGCCGGTCTCGCTCAGCATGTCGAAGGCGCGCGGAACGTCCACGCGGCTCGGTCGGCTGAAGTCGGGACAGTAGAAGTCGGACTCGAACGGGATGGACGCGCCGCGCGCCTCCGACATCTCGACGAGATCGGGCCGGATGCGGAGCAGCATCGAGGTCTCCTGCTCGCAGGCGTGGGTGACCATGTGCGCTTCCAGCCCCTGGATCGCGGCGACCTGTTCCGCTGCGAGCGTCCACCAGCTCGAGAAGGCGATGTAGAGGTCGGCCTTGTCGCGGTGCCGAAGCTGAACATTGTAGAGCGCCTGCCTGCCCGGAGTGATGTTTCCACCGTGCCCGTTCAAAAGAAAGATTCGGCGGAATCCCGCCCCGATCAGGCTCTCGACCAGGTCGTCGAGAATGAGAACATAGTGGTCGTTTGCTGTGCTGACCGTTCCGGGCATCGCCAGATGGTGATGCGAAGCGCCCAGCCAGAGGGTGGGGAGGAAGAGAACCGAATCCGAAAGCTCCCGCTCCGCGCGACGCGCAATCTCGGTGATGATCAGCGTGTCGGTCAGCATCGGCAGGTGGTGGCCGTGCTGTTCGAGGGAGCCGAGCGGGGCGACGATCACCCGATCGGTGAGCGAGGCGGTCTGCGTCCAGCGACGTTCGCCGTGAAGCATGAAGAACCCCTTTCTCCGTCAGGAGAGACGTTTGGCTGAGAATTAGCGAACCTGATTGAGATTAGCTGCCGTCAATATATTATAGCTGAGAACAAAAGCAGTAATCCACGTGACAAGTCTTGACAAGTATCGAGTTTATCGCCTATCATAACAGTGGACGGTCGCATGCCATAGCCGCGATTCCCTCGACCCTTTGGCAATTCACTGCTTCCCGCGATACTGTAACTGCCGGCTTTCCGCTGACATGCAGACCAGCAATTATCGCAATTGTGTTTACCGCGGTCCGGCCGTTCAAGTCTGTCAAATGAACATAGGAAGGGGCAAGAACCCGTGAGAAAATGGAGCAAGCAGTCCATTGGTGAAGAGATCGTCCGCATGCACAACGCCAGCGAGGATCTCAATTACGCAAGCATCGCACAGAATCAGGTCGCTCTTCTGCGCGCCGCCACCCGCTATTTCGGCTCGTGGCGAGCCGCCGTCGAGTTCTCCGGTCTCAACTACGAAGACATTCGCAAGTACAAGATGTGGACCCGCGAACGCATACTGGAACGGATTCACGAGCTGCACGGCGCGGGCGAAGACCTCTCGTGGAGGCACGTAAGCACCCAGATCGACCCGCAGCTCGCCGCAGCAGCCACCAAGCGCAAGCACTTCGGCTCATGGCGGAACGCAATTCAGGCCGCGGGACTGAAATACGGCGACATCCGCCGCTACCGCGAGTGGGACGAGCAGGCCGTCATCGACCGCCTCAAGGACCTCCACGCCCAGGGCAAGGATCTCAACGCAAAGTCGATGGAGGAGCTGGACATCACGCTCATTACCGCCGCGCGCCGCCGGTTCGAGTCGTGGGACAAGGCGCTCACCGCCGCTGGCCTCGACTACAGCAAGATCGTCCTCCGTAAGCCATTCAAGCGCCGCCGCAAGGCCGAGACGACACAGGCCGCCAGGCCGGAGCCGGTCGCCGCGGGCCGATAACTCCCGTCAGTCAATCAATTCGTCAATCAGTCAACTGGTCAATTAGGCGATGCAGTAAATTCGTCAATCAGTCAACTGGTCAATTAGTCGATGCAGTCAATTCGTCAATCAGTCAACTGGTCAATTTAGTCAATTGACCAGTTGACCAATTGACCCGTTGACTGATTGACGAATTGACCTCCTCATCGAGAATAGCGCAATCTCTCGCCGCTCACCCTCCCAATCCACCAGACGGCTCTCCATATCCACGTCCCAGCCGTCACGCTCCATCGCTTCCACGAAATCCACCGCCTGCGGCCGAATCGGATCCGACACGAGTACGATTCCGTCCGGCTGAATCAGCTTCGGAAGCAGGGCTCGCAGCGCCGGGTGCATCGTCCGCTCGTAGAGCACGTCCGAGCCGAGCACCACGTCGAAGGGCGGAAGGGCAGGGAACGCGCGCCAGTCCGCCCGAATCAGCTCCACGCCCTCAATGCGATTCTGCTCCGCGTTCCGGCGGGCCTGCTCTACCGCCTCCGGAAGGTAGTCGGTCTGCGTCACCGCCGCGTCGAGGCTGCCCGCCACCAGCCCAACCAGTCCTGCGCCGCACCCGATCTCCAGCACCCTCTTGCCGGCGATCAGCACCGGATTCTCGGCCAGGTGTTGCGCCAGCCCGACCGCGGACGGCCAGAGCAGCAGCCCGTACGGAAAGTAGTCGACATCGTAGTCAGTACTCACTTCCTCGAGTAGCTGATCCTGATTCTCCGCCGCGGTGATGCGCCACGCACGGCCTCCGATTCGTATCTCATGCGTCACCAGCATACCTGGATCGCCCGGCCCGGAATCACGCAGCATGGGAATGCCGACTCTGCGCCTATCGCGCGCAGCGGCCAGCCGATACCATTGTTCATCCGGAGGCGGAAGGGGTCGTACGAAGGCCGCGAATCCGCGGCCGACACCTCACCGTCAGCGCCGCCGCTATTCGCGGGAAACACACGGAACGGGCCGAGACGGATTCGCCGGTCGCTGCGAAATGGCTCGAACCACGCGGGCCGCGTTCCGCTGCCTTTCGTTGATTGGCGAGGCGGATTGCTTCTCCTTTCTTCTGTGTACAACACGAACGGGCAGAGCTTCCGAGGCTCAACTGCCGACGTCGCCCAACGCAAGCTCAATCGCCTGCTCCAGAGTCATCGACCGGCCTTCCGTCAGGGTAGCTGCGAAGGCCTTTTCGCCCAGGGCGGCGCGGACGGCAGCGGAGGAGCGATCATGCGTTGGTTGATCTGGGGGTAGAAGGGAAGCCCCCATGTCTTCGCGCAGCCGCTCCGCGGACCCTAACAGGCGTGCCGAACGCGTGTTCTGTTCCTGCGCTTCCGCGGTAACCGCCAGCCTCTCAAGGCTCGAAGCGATGCCTATTCTTTCGCCAATCTGCCGGAACGTCCTCAGACTTTCCTGGAAGCACTCGCAGGCAGCGCGGCAGTCTCGTTCTTCGAGGGCCAATTCTCCCAGTCCGCAGAGCGACCAGCCGATAAGATACATGTTCCCGACTTCTCGGTGGATCGCCAGGCCCTCTTCCAGGAGCGCCCGCGCGGCATCCCAGTCCCCGCGATAGCGGGCCACCCAGCCCAGGTTGTGGAGTGAGTTGGCAATCCCTCGCTTGTCCTCCAACTGGTGGAAGATCGCCAGCATCCCCTCGAAGCGCTCGCGCGCTGTGTCGAGGTCCCCCAGGTGATGACAGGCCGCCCATCCCAGGCCGTTTAACGCGTAGGCGGCTTCGACTTCGTCTCCCAGTTCACGAGAGATCGCGAGGCTCTCCTCGAAGCACTCCTGCGATCGGGCAGGGTCTCCCTGCAATTCCCCCACATATCCTGAGGCGTTCAGCACTCTGATCCGCAGGGACGTGCGCGCTTCCGCACCGGGAGCTGACAGCGATCTCTCCAACTGCTCTCGCGCCTCGGACAGATAACCTCGCGTGCACCAGAACCACCACAGTGCGTCGCAAAAACGCAGCAGCCCCTCGGCTCGCTCGCTTGTTCCCGACCACTCCAGCGCCGCCCGAAGGTTGTCGTGTTCGCTCTCCAGCCGCTCCATCCAGACCTGCGGATCCGCACCCCGAAGATGCGGCGCGGCCTCTTCCGCGAAGTCCAGGAAGTGCGCCAGATGGCGGTCGCGCCAGGTCTCTCCTTCCCCGCTCTCGATCAGCCGGTCTCTGGAATATTGAGCGACGGTCTCCAGCAGTCGGTAACGTGTCCTGCCGTCTCGCTCATCGGCAACCATCAGGCTCTTGTCCGCGAGGCTCGTCAACAAGTCCAGAAGCTCCCATTCCTCCACAACCTCGTCGGAACAGACCCGCTCGGCAGCGTCCAGGGTCCACCCGGCGGAGAATACAGAAAGCCGGCGCAGGAGCGCCTTTTCAGCCACGCTCAGCAGGTCGTAGCTCCAGTCGAGGAGAGAACGAAGGGTCTGCTGGCGCGGAAGCGCGGTCCGCGACCCTCCCGTGAGCAGCCGGAACCGCTGGTTGAGCTTCTGGTTGACCTCTTCCACCGTCATGATCCGCATGCGTGCCGCCGCCAGCTCGATCGCCAGCGGGATTCCGTCCAGGCGGTGGCACACCGAGGCGAGCGCGGGAGCGTTCTCACTGGTGACCCTGAAAGCCGGGGAGACCTGTTCCGCCCGCTCGATGAAAAGGCGCACCGCTTCGTATTGCGAGAGGCCCTCCGGAGTCTGCGACCGCCGCGGGTCGGGCGAGGAGAGCGACGGCACCTGGTAGACCGTCTCTCCCGCGATACCCAGACCTTCCCGGCTGGTGGCGAGGATATGGACCCTGGGGCAGCTTCGAACCAGCGTGTCGGAAAGCCGCGCACACGCGTCCAGGAGGTGCTCACAATTGTCGAGCACCAGAAACAGGTGTTTGGATTTCAGGTGATCTGTGAGCGACTGCGTCATAGTCCTGCCTGCTTCTTCTTTCACAGACAATGCCATGGCAATCGTCGGCGGCACGAGGTCCGGGTCGGAGAGGGACGCCAGTTCCACCAGCCATACACCGTTTCCCGATCCGTCCAGCAGGTCCGCGGCGGCCTGGAGCGCCAAACGGGTCTTGCCGCAGCCGCCCGAGCCGGTAAAGGTGACGAGGCGCGACTTTTTAATGAGCGCACCAACCTCTTTCAGCTCCTTCTCGCGTCCGATGAAGCTCGTCACCTGCCGGGGCAGATTGTTGGGCAGGTCAGGGCTGTCAAGGGAGCGCAGGGGAGGGAACTCAGGGGACAGGTCGGGGTGACAGAGCTGGAACACCAATTCCGGACGGCCGAGGTCCTTCAGGCGGTGCTCGCCAAGCGGTTTGAGCGTACATCCGCTGGGGAGCGAATCACGGCAGAGGTCGCGGCTGACACCCGAAAGGAGGACCTGGCCGCCATATCCAGTTGCAAGCAGTCTTGCTACGCGGTTGACCGTGGGACCGGCATAGTCGCCTGCCTCTCGGTCCAGATCTGCTGCTCCGGTGTGGAGAGCAATCCGGACGCGAATCGGAGTACCATCAGGCCAGCGCTCTGCCTGCAGGCAGGATTGTGCGGCAACTGCCGCGGCGACAGCATCCTCGGCTTTGGCGAAGGCCGCGCAGAAGGCGTCACCCATCGTTTTGAAGACATACCCGTCCGACTTTGCAATCGCTTGCGCAACCAGCGCGTTGTGACGAGCAAGAGCCTGACGCATGGCTGGCGGGTGCTCTTCCCAGAGCCTCGTAGAGCCCTCGATATCCGTGAAAAGGAACGTGATGGTTCCGGACGGGTGGTCCATGGGCAGATCTCGGCAAGTACGGTGTGTGGCGATGTCTGACCTTGTTCCGACTGGCGCCGTGATCTTCCTGCCTGGGCCGGGCCGAAGTGGCGCGGCGCACGATTCCCGATCGTGACCCGACGTCGCCGCAGCGTCAGAAGCGCGTCCCCGCGCGATGAAAGCAGGTACGCTAGCGCGGGGCGACCAGCCTGGCGGGCGCGGCGATCTCCTTCAGCTTCTGCTCCCGGAGCTGGCGATTCAAATCCGCAACCATCTTGTCGTTCAGCTCGTTGATGTCTCGAATCACCTGCTGGAGGTCCTTCGCGATGACCTTTGCCTCATTGCGCGCATACTCGGATGGCGCCTCCGTGATCGAATCGACGGAGTTGATGAGCACGGTCAGCCGGCCGGCATATCCGCCGCCCGTCTGCGGTCCGCGCGGCCTGTCCGCCTCCCGCGCTCCTTCGCCGGTTGCCGGCGGATTTGGCCTCCCCGCGGCGGCCTGCGCCGGCCGCGGCCCGGGCGCCGTCTGTCCGCTCGCCGGAGAAACGGCCGCGGCTGGCGCTGCTGCCGCGGCTGGCGCGGCTGGCGCTGCTGCCGCGGACGCTACTGCCGATCGCGTCGTACCAGTGATACGATCGTCGATCTCCGCCGCGCGCTTCACGATGGCGTCGATTGCCGGCTTCAGCGCGGCCGGCGGCTCCTTGTCCGTGTCGGAGACCTTGATTCCCTTCGCCTCGTCGGTGATCTTCGTAAGCGAGCGCCGGGCCTCCTGCGATGCCGCGTAGAGCGTGTTCAAGTGAGTCAACAGCTCGAAGTTCGCGCGGCGGTCCGCGTCGCTGATGCGAAGCCGCGGGTCGTCCTCGACGACAATCGGCTTCACCATCTCCTGCGAGCCGGCGATGAGGCGCACCTGATACATGCCCGGCAGCACGCGCGGCCCGCGGGCGCCCGGCCCCCCTCCGCGCGCCCCACCGCCTCTCCCGCCAGTGCCCGCAGCCTGGCCGCCTCGCCCGCTTCCTGCGCCCGCGCGTCCGCGTCCGCCCTGACCAGCCGACGCAGTCGCGCTGGCCGCAGGCTCATTCGTCACAGGCAGCGGCGGATTCACGCGCATGTCCCAGACAACGCGATTCACGCCCGCATCGCTGTCCGGGAATCGAATCTCGGTGACCACCGTCTTGTTCTTGTCCAGAATCTGGACCTTGAACGGCTCGCCGGACTTCGGCTTCTCCTTCAGGTAGTACTGGATGATCGCGCCCATCGGCGGGTTTGCGCCCTGGAAGAGCTTGTCGCCGCGAAAACCCTTCTTCGAGGACATCCGCCACTCCACCGCACCGCGCGGATCAAACAGGTAAGCGTCCTGCGCCGTCGCCTTCTCCGCGAGTTGCTCCATCGGCGTGATGTCGTCGAGAATCCAGATCGAGCGGCCGTGCGTCGCCAGAATCAGGTCATTCTCTCGCGGCTGAATCTGGATGTCGTCGACCGGAACGATGGGAAGTGGCGCGCCGAGCAGCGTCCACTTCGCGCCCCGGTCGAACGAGACGAAGGCGCCCCGCTCCGTTCCGGCAAAGAGCAGATTCGGGTTGCGATGGTGCTCGCGAATCACGTGGAGAGTCGACCCATCCGGGATGCCATAATTGATCGGCTGCCAGGTCTGCCCGAAATCCTCGGATGCATACAGGTACGGCTTGAAGTCGCCGTTCCGATGATTGTCGAAAGCCGCGTAGACGCGTCCCTCGGCATAGCGGGACGCCACCAGCCGCCGCACGTACGTACCCTTCGGAACGCCCGGAACGTTCGCGGCGATGTTCTTCCAGGTCTTTCCGTCGTCGCGCGATATCTGGAGATTCCCGTCGTCCGTGCCGACGTAGATGAGCCCCTCCTTCACCGGCGATTCGGTGAGGCAGATGATCTGGCCGAAGCTGTCCTGTCCGTCATCCTTCGAGAGGATCTTGCCGGAGGGCAGCACGCCCATGATGGGCAGCTTCGAGCGATCCGGCTGCGTAGAGAGATCCTCCGTCCGCGACCAGCTGTCGCCTCGGTCGTGCGAGATGAAGAGGCGATTCCCGCCGAACAGAAGCTTCTTCGGATTGTGCGGCGAGATCTGCATCGGCGTGTTCCAGTCGAACCGATAGCTGTCCGGTTTCTCGCCCTGCGGCGGGCGCGGCCGGATTCCCTTCCGCTCGCCCGTCGCCATGTTCAACCGCGTGATTCCGCCGTTCTGCGATTCCTGATAGACGATGTCGTTGTTGGTCGGGTCGACCATCGTGTGGAAGCCGTCGCCCCCGCCGATGTTTATCCAGTCGTCATTCGTGATTCCCTCGAACCAGGGCGTGGCACTCGGTCCGCCCCACGCAAAGTTGTCCTGAAGGCCCCCGTAGACCCAATAGGGCTTCCGCATGTCGTAGGAGACTTCGTAGAACTGCCCGATGGCCAGGTTGTTGTTGTACTCCCAGGTGCGGCCGAGGTCATTCGACCACCATATACCGCCGTCGCAGCCCACGAGGAGGCGGTTCGGGTTCTTCGGGTCGACCCACATCGCATGGAAGTCGCTGTGGATCTTCTGCGCCGGCCGCGTCACCCATGTCTTGCCCGCGTCCTCCGAGTAGTGGAGGTTTACGCCGAGTACCCAGACCTTCTTATCGTCGGTCGGGTCCACCACGACGTGCGAATAGTACATCGGCCGCGGGTCGAGGTTCGACTGTTTGGTCCAGCTCTGCCCGCCGTCCTCGCTTCGGAAGACGCCGCCCGACCCTGTCGTACTGTAGATGGAGCCCGGCGTGTCCTCGATGATGGCGTAGACAATTTGCGGATTCTTCGGATAGGCGCAGAGCCCGATTCGGCCCTTATCGCCCTCCGGCAGCCCCTTCGCCAGCTTCGTCCACGTGTTGCCCGCATCCGTCGATTTGTAGATTCCACTGCCCGGCCCGCCGCCGTTGAACCCGAAGGGAGTTCTCAGTCGCTGATAGGCCGCCGCATAGAGCACCTCGGGGTTCGAGGGGTCCATGACGGCGTCGGTGACGCCGGTGACCTCGTTGATCGCGAGAACCTGCGCCCAGGTCTTGCCGCCGTCGGTCGTCTTGTAGAGGCCGCGCTCCCTGTTCGCCTTCCAGAGGTTCCCGACCGCCGCAACATAGACCGTGTCCGGATTCCGCGGATCGATCAGCACCTTCCCGATGGCCGACGATTCGGGCAGGCCCATGTACTGCCAAGTCTTGCCCGCGTCCGTCGACTTGTACACGCCGTCGCCCCAGCTCGACGATTGCCGGTTGTTCGCTTCGCCAGTCCCGACCCAGAGGATGTCGGTATTCGACGGCGCGACCGCAATGGCTCCGATAGTCGTGCACTTCTGGTTGTCGAAGAGCGAGTCCCATGTCGTGCCGTAGTTCACGGAACGGAAGAGGCCGCCCGACGCCGTGGCGACATACATGGTCCCCGGCTTGCTTTCGACCACGGCGAACTCGTCAATTCGGCCGCCCATGATCGCCGGGCCGATATTCCGCCAGGCGAGCTTCTTCAGCCAGGCGTCGATCGGGCTGTCGGTCTGCGCCCGCGACGGCAGCGACGGCAGTGTGGCAAGCGCCAGGAGCAGGACGACCCACGGACACGTTCGAAGGCGGCGAAACATGCGATCCCTCCAGTGAATGAAGAAGAGGAGTGCCAAAATGGGATGTAAGGCAGGATGAGTCAGCAGGCGTAGACAGTGTCTACTCCATTCGGCGCGCCCGGCCTGAACTCCTGCACCACACGGTGTGGAGGAGACGGCCGCCTGCCCGCAGAATGACCGCGGAGGAGGAACGGATGAGCGATAACTTGCGAATCGGGTTGCGAATCGGAGTAGTCGGGTGCGGCGCGATGGGACAGGGGCACCTCGACGTCTGGGCGCAGACGACCGGCGCGACCGTCGCCGCGGTGTGCGACGGACTCGCCGAGCGCGCCGAGGAGACCGGCGCAAAGTTCGGGGCGCGCCCGTTCACGAGCCTCGACACCATGCTCGATTCTGGCGAGATCGACGCCGTGGACATCTGCACGCCCTCCGGCCTCCACGCCGATCAGGGTATCGCGGCCGCGACCCGGAACCTCCACGTTCTCGTCGAGAAGCCGCTCGATCTCAATATCGACAAAGTGGACCGCCTCGTCGCGGAGTGCGAATCGCGCGGCCTCGCGCTCGGCTGCATCTTCCAGCGGCGCACCTACCGCGGCGCGCAGCAGGTCGCCCGATGGGTGGCGGAAGGCGCTTTCGGCGACATCTTCTCGTGCAGCGCCTGCCTGAAGTGGTACCGCCCGCAGAGCTACTACGACAGCGCCGGATGGCGCGGGACGTGGGCGCTCGACGGCGGTGTCCTCGCCAACCAGGCCATTCATGCCCTCGACCATCTCTGCTGGCTCGCCGGGCCGGTCGCCGAGGTGGAGTACGCCCACCTCTCGACCACCCACGACATGGAAGCCGAGGACTTCGCCATCGCCGCACTCCGCTTCGACAGCGGCGCGCGCGGCGTCGTCGAGGCGACCACATGCTGCTCCCCGGACCTCTGCTCCCGAATCGAGCTCTTCGGCACGAAGGGCTCCGTCGCCTTCGAGGACGCCACAGTCGTAAGGCTCGGTCTCGACGGCCAGGACCGCATGGCAAGCCTCGAACAGGACAACGAGCGAATCGGCGGCGGTTCCGTCCCAATGGCCATCAGCATGCGCGGCCACGCCCTCCTGATTCAGGACTTCGTCGAAGCCGTCCGCGACCGTCGCCCGCCCCTGGTGCCCGCATCGCAAGCCCGGATGTCTGTAGACGTGCTGAACAAGATCTACGCGAAGGCGATGCCGGGACAGAAGATCGGAACGTAGCAGCCGGGAGAGGCATTTGCCGGGATGAACGGTATGAACTTAAACGAGGAAACCAATCGGCTCCCGCTCGACCAGTTGTTGCGGCTGGTCGTTGGAGCGTGTTATGAGGTGAGCAACGTGCTGGGCTCCGGGTTCCTGGAGAAAGTGTACGAGCGCGCTCTGTGTGAGGAGCTTGCCCTTCGAGGCGTGCGCGTCGAGTCGCAAGTGCCAATATCCGTTTCGTACAAAGGCAAGGTTGTCGGCGAGTACATCTGCGACATACTCGTCGACGGTCGCCTGATCGTCGAGCTTAAGTGCTGTGAAAAGCTCGCTGATGAGCATGTCGCCCAATGCATCAACTACCTTTACGCGACCGGAATGACGATGCTGCTCCTTGTAAACTTCCAGAATCCACATATCGAATGGCGGCGCATCGTACCCCGGCGGGGTAACTCGGTCCGGGAAGAGCCCGCAACATATGAAGCCATTCCCGTTCATCCCGTTCATCCCGGCTAATCCTCCCCAGGGATCAAATCATGCGACCACTTATCCCGGCTCTCCTCCTCCTGGCGATTGCGGCTATTCCGGCGCGGGCTCAGGACGACCTCTCCGTCTGGCCAAACCGGCTCTCCAGCGCGAACTCCGACGACTGGCTCATACAGAACCACACTCGAATCCGGCAAATGCGCCCCCGCCTCCTCGTCCTCGACTTCGCCAATGGTATCCCGATTGACAAGGCTCGTAACAAGGTCGACCGGCTCATCGCCGCCCTCCGCGAATCTTCCCGCTGGCACGGCTACAACAACCCGCAGGCGCCCGCCTTCCTCGACTACCAGGTGGCGAAGCTCGTCGACCTGACCGACTCCAATCCGCCCGCCGAGAAGCTCGACGGCAACAGCACGAAGTATCCCCGCGTCCCGAACTGGAAAGAGGGCATCAACTTCCAGTACGGCCGCCTCTTCCAGTCGGAGTTCACCCGCCTCTACGACATCGCTGACCCGAAGGACCCTGCTCACAAACTGTCGCTAAAGGAGATGGCGGACCGCGGCATCATCAACGAAGTCTGGTTCCTCGCCTATCAGGGAAAGTACGGGTCTCCGCTCGAATCCGTTGAGGTAAAGCAGGCGTACGACGAGCAGCTACGCAAGATTCCGGGCAAGTGGATGCAGGCGGGGAACGGCGCGGCGGACGACCAGCCCTGGATCGGCCGGTCTCTGCGCATCCTCTTCATCAACGTCGAGCGCGGGCCCGGATGCGCGATGGAATCGCTTGGCCACTCCCTCGAAGGCATGGCGCGGTGCGGTGCAATCCCGTACCTGAATCGGTACTTCACGGAATATGGCGGCTTCGACCTCGACAAGCGCTACGGCCTGCCGTTCGATTCGCTCTACGGCCGCGACGGCGCCGAGATGAACTACCCGAACCCGAACACGCTCGAATTTATGTGGAAGGGGAAACAGATTCGGGTCGACAACTACATCCCCATCGGCAACAACGTCCACTTTCTCCCGAACGGCCGCCGCGACTACGACCTCGACAACCCGCAGCCCGTCCTCTCCACCATCGAGCACTACCGCCTCCACGACGGCCCCGCCGGCAAGGACAAGATTGAGCTCTTCACCACGAACAAGCTCGACCCCTACCGCGATCTCGCGAGCGACTGCATGGGCCGATGGGTTGTCTACTGGCGCCAGAACATGCCCGGCTACGGCAACCGCGCGGTAGACGACAACGGCAAACTGATGAAAAACTGGTGGCCCTTCCTCTTCTACTGAGCCAGGAGAGAAAAGCGCCTGAAACCGCGAATAACGCGAATGGACGCGAATAACATCAAGTGCAACGGCAGCCATTATGAACGGTATGAACATCATGGGGAAGGGTCTTTGCCGTTATTACGTTCATAATGTTCATCGAGGCTGATCCCGCCGTTATTCGTGTCCATTCGTGTGAATTCGTGGTTTCAGCTTCGGGGCAGGCATAAAAAATCCCGCTGGCCTGCGCACAGTGCGCGCGTCCGAGGACGCCGGCAGCGGGATGCCATCAAATTCGATGGACTAGAAGGGAGATCACACCTATCGGACGACCGATGTTTCGCACATGTTCCGGCCGATCCGACAAAAATCCGAACTTTTTTGGCGACCCTTACGAATTCGCCTCGATCTGCTTCTTCTCGACGGCCTGGAGCGCTTTCTGCAGAGCCTGCTGCTGGAACGTGAGCGTGAGATCTCCGCGGGTCCGCTCGAGCACCGCCCGGAAGGCGTCGGTGGTCCGCCGCAGCCCGCCGGTAATCGCATCCGGATAGTCGAACGTGATCAGCTCGTAATAGATCTCGTCCATCACCCGCAGAACCCGGTCGGCCCCCTCCATCTCGCCCGCGCGCAGCCTGTCGAGCACGTAGCGGCGGCATTCGCTTCCCGCTTCCGCCAGGCCGTTCAGGTAGGCCGCCGCCTCCACCCCGAGGGCATCCGGCAGCGGAACCGCCTCGCCGCGCACGATCGCGTACATCGCCGCCGCCTCGACGTACTCCTTTTGCGAATCGTGCACGTATCCCGCGTAATAGAGGTCCGGGTGATTTGCCAGTCCGGCTTTCACCGACTCCACCTTGTCGCGGGCCTCCTGAAGGCGCGTGGCCGCGTCCGCGAACTCCAGCCGGTGCACAGCGCGAATCGTGCGCGACGCCAGCCGGATCACTTCCCGGCACTCCCGCAGCGCCAGTTCCCGCGCCGCGTTCGTCGCGTCCAGCCGCCCCCTCAGCTCCGCCGCAATTGCCTCAAAATCCGTACTCATACTCGCAATCCAATCGAAAATCGTCTACATCCATCCTAATTGCTTAAGGCTCACCCATCTCCCGTCGCCGAGGACGACGTGGTCCAGCACCTCAATGCCCATCACCTTGCCGGCCTCGCAGAGCCTTGCCGTCACCATCCGGTCCTCCGGGCTCGGAGTCGGGTCGCCGCTCGGATGGTTGTGGCACACAATCACGGCCGCCGCGCTCACCGAAACGGCATCCTTGAAAACCTCCCGCGGGTGCACAATCGACGAATCGAGGCTGCCGACAGACACGGTGCACTTTTTCAACACCCGGTTCTTCGTGTCGAGCAGAAGGGCAACGAAATGCTCCCTGCGCGCGTCCCGCATCTCCGGCATCAACAGGTGGGCGACGTCCTCCGGTGTCCGAACGACGGGGCGCGTCTCCTCGGTGTACGACGCGAGCCGCTTTCCCAGTTCCACGCATGCGGCGATCTGGATGCCCTTGACGGGGCCGAGCCCCTTCACCTGCGCCATTTCGTCCACCGAAGCATTCGCGACTCCACGCAGGCCGCCGTGCAAGCTGAGCAGGTGTTCCGCAAGGCCGATGGCGGAGCGCTCCTTCGTGCCGGTCCGCAGCACGATGGCGAGCAGCTCGGCGGTCGAGAGCGCCTGCGCGCCATACCGCTGAAGCCTCTCGCGGGGCCTCTCTTCCGACGGCAGCTCCTTTATCGCGACCGTATATCGCTCTTCCATCCCTCCTCCGTCGACCGTTCCAGGCAGGCAGGCAATCTCACGCAAACTATAGCATACGCGACCATGCCGGTCAACGCACCGATTTCCTGAGATCGATCAGAAACCGGTATTTAGCAACTGGCTCGACCCTGAACCTGGTGGATGGTTCCGCCGATAATGGCGAGAGTGACAACAGACCTGCGCGCCGGACAGCGCTACTGCTGCGACGCCGAACGAGGTACGCTGCGTGCTGAAGAACCGAGAGGGAATGGCGGAAGTGCGGTTGACGGAGCCGGGGATCGCGCTTTACGGCGCGCTCCATTCGGCGTCGAGCACATTGCTGTCCATCGAATTGATAACCGTTCCCCGCGCGCCCGGAATCGTGCGATGTGGCATGGAAGCCGAGGTCCACTACGCGCATGGCGGGTCCGTTTTCGCGTCCGTCACGTCGGTTCAGGGCCTTACGGACTCTCATCTGGACCTGACGATCGTCCACCGCGCGCGGCCCTCCTCGCGCCGATCGATCCGCCGCGCCCCGTGCGACATTCCGGTCCAGTACCGGGTCGTGCGGCCGGACGGCCGGACCGGAGCGTGGATGGAATGCTCCGCGGAAGACATCAGCGCGGGCGGCATAGGCCTCCTCATTCCGAGCGGCGTCGAGATTCCGAGGCGGATAGAGATGCGGTTCTTCCTCCCAATCGTGACAGCCGTCCCGACGGAGCATCGGCGGCTGCACTCTCCCGATTCGGCTGCGTTGACCGACCCGCACCCGTTCAAAGCCTTTGGCCGCGTCGTCCACTGCCGTCCGTCGACCTACGGCCGAATGCGCGCCGGTACGGCGTTTAGCGGCATCGCGTCCTCGGATCGCGACCGGCTCGCGCGCTTCGTCGAGAGTGTGACGCTCAAGGCGCCCTGATAGCCGTTTACCTTCCCCGTCTGCCAGCAGTCCCGTAAGAACCCGGTGCGCGCATGAGATGGCTGAAAGGTTTCGCTGATGGCATCCAATCCAGGATTTGCGGAGATTAGCGTCGAGGGATACAGCTCCCGTCTGTACGGATCGCTCGTACAGATGAGCCCGGAAGGAGCGGTTGTGAGGCTGGAGCGCGGATCGGCGGCCTCGCGAACCGGGCAGGTGCCCTCCGGCTCGCCCGCCTCGCTCACCATCGTTACCGGCAGCGCCCTCTTCACTGCCATGGCACGCGTAGTCTCCGAGACCGTGGATGATATCGCCCTTGTCTTCAGCTCGGCGCTCACGAAAGTCCAGCGGCGCTCCGACAAGCGGATGCCGTGCGACCTTGCGGTCATGTTCCGCGCAAAACGACCGGATGGCCGAACGGGCGCCTGGCTTACCGGCTCGACATACGATGCCTCCGTCGCGGGAATCTGCCTGAAGGTAGATCAGAACGTCGACCCCCGCAACCGGCTGGAGATCTGCTTCGTGCTGCCGCTCGAGGAGAGCGACGGTCCCATCCGCGCGACGGGCCGCGTCGCGCACCAGCGAATCCGCTCCGACGGCCAGATTGCCATCGGCGTCGCCTACACCGCCATCTCCGCCCGCGACAAAATGCGCCTCGTCCGCTTCATCAAGTAGCTCCTCGGATACGTTGCCCGCCAAACACGCGAAACGCGCGAAAAGACGCGAAAACGTCAACGGCAGGATTCACCGCAGAGCCGCGGAGCACGCAGAGAACGTCGAAGGCGGGATTCTTACCGCGAAACACCCGAAAAGTGCCATAATCCCTCACTTTCCCCGTGTTCCCCGTGGTTTAATTGCTCTTGACGTTCTTCGCGCGCCCCGTGGTTCTGCGGTGAATCCTTCCGGCCGCGGGTAGGTCTACTCACTCTCCTCGTCGAATGGATACGCAACGGATATTGGAAGTGAGAGGAGACGACATGCGCTGGAGCCGATGGTTCGCCGCTGCAACTCTGCTGGGAACGGCCCTGCCCACGTTTGGACAGGGTCTCGATTCGCTTGCGAAGCCGCAGGACGGCCGCTCGATGCGGGCGACCTCCACCTTCCGGCTGGGCAAGGACGGCAAGTACGACCCGAACGCGCCGCCGCTCAGCGACCTTACGGAGCGGTCGAACTCCGACAACTTTCGCGTCGCCCCCGGCGCGACGCACACGCTGATGGACGTGAAAGGCCCTGGCGTTATTACCCACATGTGGATGACGTTCCTCGGCCCCGAGCGGCAGGACTGGGCGAAGAACGGCTCCGCGAACCACCAGGAGATGCTCCTCCGCGTCTATTGGGACGGGTCGAAGCGTCCGGCCATCGAGGCGCCGGTCGGCGATTTCTTCGCGAACTGCTTTGGAAAACGGGCCGAGGTCATCAGCCTGCCTGTCATCGTGGAGGACGCCGATTCGTACAATTGCTTCTGGCGCATGCCCTTCCGCAAGTCGGCCCGCGTCGAGATCGTGAATCAGAGCGACAAGCCGATCAGCCTCCTCTACTACAACATCGACTGGATAAAGAAGGACCGCCTGCCGAAGGATACGCCCTACTTCTATGCCCAGTACCGTCAGGAGTACCCGGTCGCCCACGGCAGGGACTACGTGATTCTCGACACGAAGGGGAAGGGGCACTATGTCGGAACGGTGCTGGCGGTCCGCACGCGCAGCCCCGCGTGGTTCGGGGAGGGCGACGAGAAGATCTACATCGACGGCGAGGAGACGAACTCGATTCAGGGCACCGGAACGGAGGACTACTTCCTCTCCGCCTGGGGCCTGAAGAAGACCGGCACGCCTTACTTTGGCGTGCCCTACTTCGACCAGTGGGGCATCGTCGGCGGCCACACCTCCGCCTACCGCTGGCACATCAACGATCCCATCGTCTTCAACAAGGGAATCAAGGTCGCCATCGAGCACTTCGGCTGGATCGCGCCCGACGAGAATAAAGACTACAAGTCGATGAGCTGGAACGAGCGCGAGGACGACTATTCGTCCGTCGCTTTCTGGTACCAGCAGGGCGACCCGACCTTCGACGCGCGCGCGCCGGAGGGGAAGGAGCGCAAGCTGCCCAGCATCGAGCGAATCACCGCGTACGGCCGGGATTTCACCTCCTCGAAGTATCACGGCGAGGGAAACACGTCCACGCAGCAGCTCGACCTCTACGACGCGCCCCAGCTCCTTTATCAGCCGGCGAAGCAGGAGGGCGCCTGGGTGGAGATCCCGTTCGAGGTGAAGAAGAAGGAGCCGCTCCGCCTGCTGCTCAACCTGACCAAATCGTACGACTTCGGCCGCTGGCAGGCATATCTCAACGGCATCAAGATCGGCGGCCCGGTGGATCTCTACAGCAAAGACGCGGAGAACGAGGAGTTCCACCTGATGGACTTCTGGCCGGACCCCGGCCAGTACACGCTCCGCCTGGAGTGTGTAGGCAAGAATCAGCTCTCCAGCGGCTACTTCCTCGGCTTGGAATCGGTCCGCCTCCGCGAGCGCCGCCCGCGCGTTCTCGACATGGCCCACGACCGTGACAAGGACTGGAAGTCGAAGCAGATTCTTTACCAATAACGCGGCATCATGCAGCTTGTCGAAGGGGACGTTGAAATCACCAGGCTCGGCGATTAGGCACTGCCTTATGTGGCCGTGAAGGCCGGACGATAACACAACTTGCGTGCCTGCCAAACGCCGGGGCTGTCACCGGCCGTCGATTCGCAGGTCCGGTCCGAATGTGTACTTCCCGCCGCGCTTTGCGTCGAAGGAGGCCGCCTTCTCGCCCAATCTCAGCTTGCATACCCCTCCGGCATGGGATTCGACCGTCACTTTTCGGGCAGCGCCGTCAGCCCAGTCGATATCCACCACGAAGCCGCCTCTCGCGCGCAAGCCCTTCACGGAGCCGTTCGGCCAGGCGGACGGGAGCGCGGGAAGGACATGCAATTCGCGGGCGTGACTTTGGAGCAGCATCTCCGCGATACCGGAGGTCGCGCCGAAGTTGCCGTCTATCTGGAACGGCGGATGGAGGTCGAAGAGGTTCGGGGCAGTGCGCTCGGGCGTCAGCAGGTCCGTGTGGAGCTTGTGTGCGCGGTCTCCGTCCTCGAGTCGTGCCCAGAGGTTGGTCTTCCATCCCAGGCTCCAGCCGGTCGCCATGTCGCCGCGCATCTCCAGCGACTTTCGGGCCGCCGCGAAGAGCGCCGGGGTCCCGCGCCGCGTGATCTGGCTGGACGGATGGAGGCCGTAGAGATGAGACACGTGCCGGTGATTCCGCTCGGGGGCGATCTCGTCCCAGTCCTCCATCCACTCCTGAAGCTGGCCCGCTTTGCCGATCTGCATGGGCGCGAGCCGCTCGCGTGCCGCCCTCACCCGGCCCCGCAGCTCCGAATCGAGCCCGAGCGCCTCGGACGCTTTCGCCACCGCATCGAACAGGTCGCGGAGAATCTGCATGTCCATGGTCGGGCCGGCGCAGATCGAGACGCCCGGATGGTGCGCATTCTCCGGAGAGATGGAGGGGCAGGTGACCAGCCACCGATGGGTCGGCTCCTCCACGAGCGCATCCAGGAAGAACTCCGCCGCGCCCTTCATCGCCGGGTAGTTGCGGGCCAGCTCCGCCCTGTCA
>Ga0207667_10001970_pt1 | contig 25713 bp, 25 predicted proteins | sample KBSCornC52_FD_184301 | JGI IMG/M metagenome (GOLD analysis project Ga0207667, IMG submission 184301) | Corn rhizosphere microbial communities from Kellogg Biological Station, Michigan, USA - KBS Corn C5-2 (SPAdes) (version 2) | ecosystem: Host-associated > Plants > Roots > Rhizosphere > Soil ...
TCTTCCGATCTCCCATATTTTGTTCTTGGCGGGATCGATCTCGATGTGTGGCTCGAAGCCCTTGCTGTCAGGAGTCGTAGCGGGCAACGGGACGTAGATGTGGATAGGCTCCCACTCGACCACAAAGGGCTCGCCGCGCCAAGAAATCGAGGAGGTGGATCGCTGAAACTTCTCGCGGTAGGACTCCGGCAGGAAGTCCTCTATGCGGTAATTATGGATGGAATCCTTATCGAGGTCGTAGATCACGACTGCGTTGTCGGTGGTGCCGACACCGAACCAGTCGTCGAATGTGACGAGGAATCGAGCGTCGTTCGTAATCAGAGCAATGATCGGGCTGCGTGGGTTGCGGAGTGTGACTCGACGGAGAAAGCGAAACGAACGGTCTTTCGGTGACCACCTGGTGATCGTGGCGGTTGGCTTCGATTTTGCAGTCGGAGCTAGGGGCTTTGGGTCTTTTTGCGTGGGCTGCACTGGATCGACTCGGACAACGACATTACCGTCCCGAGAATGGTAAACCTCAGTCACGGGAGGCACCCAACTATCGCCCTTTACAGATGGCGTCCCGAGCAGAAGAATGAAGAGTAATGCACGCACGGCTAGCGGCCTAACATGTTATTAGACCGACCAAGAGAGGAGGAATTCATCGGCATATCTTCTTGAGTTCACTTACCGCAGGTCCATAACCAAGACCAAACCGCCTCTGATTACAAGGCGAAAACGGGCGATTTGAGACTCGCCAGCCGCAGCCATAGTCGGAGTATGGCGGCGGCGCACTTCGTTGATACCATATGCCGACTGAATCCCCTTCTCCGGCATCGCCGGTCGCCGGCGCGATTCGCGGGCGCGCCGATGGTAGAAAGGATGGGACGAAGCTTGCCCGCGGAATTTCTTTCGTGCCTCGCGGGACTTTGGCTCTGATTGGAAAGCTCTCTCCCAGCACCGACATGCCAGGCAATTTTCTTCCGTCCTTACGGGCTGGAATCCGCTGCGGGATCCTCTCTATCGATTCCCCTGTCGGCCGACCAGAAGATCTGCATCCCGCGATTCTCGATTCCAAGCAGCGAAGCGCTATCCGTGGGCGTCGCTTCGCGACGCAGGGCGATCTGGAGATCGCCCCTCCCAGTGGTCCGCTTGCGAAGACGGTCTCGGGTCGCCCGCTCGACAGTGTCATTCGCTTCCGCTCCGCACCGATCCTTCCTCTCGTTACGAAAGTGAGGCATTTCGTAACGCACCCTCTTCGGTGGCAACTTTGTTGCGGGGCCGGGGCGGGACCGGCATCCGATGCTGCCTGGCCGTCATCGCAGCCACGAGCCTGACCGCGCGCCATCGCCCCACCTCACCGCGCAACGGAGTTGCCCAAGGGCATGCATCACGAAAGCCTCACTTTCGTAACGAGAGAAAAGGCACCTGGTTAAGCGTCGCGGTGATCGGAGGTAGATTGAGACTCATGGTCTTCGTTGGCAGTGGCTCCAGGAGTGGCACTCGAATCGGAGAGAGGATGGTAGCGTGGCTGACCGACAAAGTCTTTCGGCTGCCAAGAGATCGCGAAACCTGCAAAGCGCACCAAATAATACACCAGCAAAACGACGACGAAGCTGCAGATGAGGGCAACCGCCAATATGAAGAGGAGGTACGTCGCAACGATTAAAGGGGCAATTCGCTCCAGAATCTGGGATGGAAAATCAAACATGCTTCGTTTACGAGAAACGTGCGGCAGCACCTAACATCTTATTAACCCGACGAGGGACGGAGGTGAAAATCGGCATATTCTCTCGGGTGGCAAAGCCACGGTGGGGAGGATAGCGCCGGATCCCTTTTCCATGGCAAGAGGGAAAATGGGCAATCTCGGCGCGTTCTTCGTGGATCCCGGCCGGCGCATGGCGGCCTCGCGCTTTTTCTCTCGTTCCCAAACTCGAGCGGAGCGAGAGGCCAGCCCCGCTCCGCGGTGCTGCCTGAAAGGCGGCGACGGCGGTGGCCGGCAATGAGCGAAGCGCCTTGGGAGCGGAACGTCCGGCTTGAAACTCCGTTTCCCGTCTCGGCTCGATTGGCGATCCAATACCGCGCGGGAAACAGAGTTTCGGGCGCTCGAAGCACGTTCCCAAAGCGCTTCGCTAACTTTGAGAACGAGAGAACGAGAGAAAAGACGCGGGGTGATCGGGGTTCGCTCTCGACATTTCACACCCATTCCTCTCGTTACGAAAGTGAGGCTTTCGTAACGTACCCTCTTCGGTTGCAACTTTGTTGCATGGCCGGGGCGGGACCGGGATCGGATGCTGTCTGGCCGTCATCGCAGCTACGAGCCTGGCCGCGCGCCATCGCCCTACCTCACCGCGGAACGGAGTTGCCCAAGGGCATGCATTACGAAAGCCTCACTTTCGTAACGAGAGAAAATCACCCACCATGCTCCCGCCTCGCTCGCTCCTCTCCCTCCTGGCCCTGCTGACGCTCGCCGCGTGCGACAAAATCGCGCGTCCGGTTTTCCGCAGCCCACCCGCGCTGCCGCCGGAGCCGTGGGCGGCACGGCCCCCGGCGCAATGGCCGCAAATCGTGCTCACGAATGCGGCCACCTTTCGCGGCCACAGCGGACTCACCGGAGCGAGCTCCTTCCTCGTCCGTAACGAAAGCGGTCGCGTCTTCGCCGCCACCGCCAACCATTTGCTCGGGGAAAACGGAGGCGTCGTCCCCACGGTCATGCCGGATCAGCTTTCCACCGCGCTCATTTCCTGGCGCATGTATCCGCGCACGCTCCTCGACCATCCCGTGCGGATCACCGGCCTGGCCTCCAGTCCGCATCCGAGGAAAAACCTCGACTGGCTGCTGCTCTCCATCGCGAACGACGGCGGACCGCTCCCCGCCGCACCGCTCACCTTGCGCGCCGCGCCCGTATCCATCGGCGACGAGCTCTATCTCGTCGGCGTGCCGTATGTGGAGCGCAGCCGCGCGCAGAATGTCTACCGCTGCCGGGTCACCGCCCGTGGTTACGGCGATCGTTTCCGCTACGACGTCAATCCGCCCGTGGACATCCGCGGCTTCAGCGGCGCGCCCATCCTCGACCAGTCCGGTCACGTCGCCGGCGTGATGACCGTCTGGTTCAAGCCCAGGATGTAGGGCGAGAAATTCCTCGAAGCCGGCGGCGAAGATGCCGCCTCCATCCTCGACCAGCTCCCCCGCTGACGCGAGGCTCCACGAGAAGCCCACGGCGTCGTGAGAGCAATGGGATGGTTGAGCCGACGCTCGGCGAAACGCCCCGGCGCCGTGGGGGCAATTGGATGTTGGGTGTTGGGTGTTGGGTGTTGGATGTTGGATGTTGAGCCGGTCCCGCTCAGCGGGAGAGACGCCCCGGTGCCGCGGGGGCAATGTTGCGGCGAAGCCGTCCCGAGTTTGACGAGGGAAATGTTGGATGTTCCCTCTGCTCATTCGTTCCCGCCCTGCGGGATCATTCGCCATTCGCCATTCGGCATTTAACTCGGCCCTCCGGCCTCGCCCTTCGGGCTGCCTTCGGCAGTTTGTCTCGCTCCGCTCGGCTCGCATTCCGAACTCCGCACTCCGCATTCCGCACTCCCTCCACCCGCGTTTGCCATTTGACCCTCACCTCCCGCTGTCGATAAATGGAACCCGTGAGCACCCACGCCCTCCCTATCGCGTTCTCCGTCTGCCTTTTCACCCTCACCCTGGCGCTGCCGGCGCCGGCGGCGGATGCCCCTCGCCCCAAACCGAACACCCGCGATCCGCACACCCCGGGTTATGTCACCGCCCGGGAATTGCCCGACGGCACCGTCCCCCCGGCGAATGCCGACGGCAACTTCATCATCGGCCCCACCCACACCAAGGCGGCCGAACTGACCGCGCACGAAGGCGTGCCGCAGGGCAAGATCTTCACCCTCACCATGAAGTCCGAGGACAGCAAGATCTACCCCGGCATCGCGCGGGAGCCCCACACCTTCGGCACACCCGACCCGAGCAACCCGAACAAGCTCGACGTCACGACCAGCCACCCCGCGCCCTACACGCGCCGCGTCGGAGTCTATGTGCCCAGCCAGTATGTGCCCGGCACCGCCGCGCCCTTCATCGTCGGCGCCGACGGCATCGACAAGTCGCTCTTCACCACCCTGGACAACCTCATCGCCGCGCATCGCGTCCCGGTCATGATCGCCATCTCCATCAGCAACGGCAGCGGCGACGCCCAGGGCAGCGAGCGCGGCCTGGAGTACGACACCATGTCCGGCCTCTATGCGGAATTCGTCGAGAAAGAAGTCCTGCCGCTCGTGGAAAAAGAGTGCGGCGTCAAGCTCACCCATGATCCCGATGGCCGGGCGACCACCGGCTGCAGCTCCGGCGCTTCCTGTGCGCTCATCATGGCCTGGTATCACCCCGAGCTCTACCATCGCGTCCTCAGCTTTTCCGGCACATTCGTCAACCAGCAGTGGCCCTACAATCCCGCCACGCCGCGGGGTTGCTGGGAAATGCATCAGCATCTCATCCCCGAAAGCCCGGCCAAGCCGCTGCGCATCTGGATGGAAGTCGGCGACCGGGACCTGCTCAACCCGAACGTCATGCGCGACGACGCGCACGACTGGGTGCTGGCCAATGAGCACACCGCCCAGGCGCTGGCCGCCAAGGGCTATCACTACCAATTCTCCTTCGTCGAGAACGCCGGTCATTGCGACGGGAGCATGAAACAGCAACTGCTGCCCGAAGCCTTGGAATACCTCTGGCAGGGCTACCCGGGAACAAAGGGCAAATAGCGAGCAAGTGCGGCAGACAGAGTCACCTCTCGACATTTGACACCTATTCTCACGCCTTCGTTGCGAATCGATCGAGCCGTGCGCTTCGTCCACGGTCAGGAGTTGACCTGCCCGCGAATGTAGGTGTGATCGCGGGAATGAGCAATTGGGAGCCTTCCTTCTTTCTGAGAGCAGGGGCCGATGATACATCTTCGTGGCGATGTTAAAACACGCAATTCCAGGGGATGCCATCGGCGCATTGCTGATAGTGCCGATCGGTTTTTTCTTCGGGTGTTGTCCTTATCTTTATAAAACACTTGTCTTGGAAGACCGGCTTCTCCGGCGAATCTTTCTGACCGAGCCAGAGTTGTGGCGGGAGCTCGGGTGCCCTCGGGGGTGGAGGTGGAGTCCTCGCAGTGAATCTAAAGAGATAGAGAGCAAAGAAGTGATTCCCCTCTATGGAGCATTGCGGTTCGATTGGCTGTGGACCGAGCCTTCCTGGCTGAACGACTACCCTGATCTATTGGAAGAGTACAGATTGGTGCGAAGCAGAGTGCGATTTTGGAATTTCGTGCTGATGCCCCTCGCCGCCGCTGCGCTGGGGCTGGTTTTGTTGATTGCGATGCTCCTGGCGCCGTAGGAGATCACCCTAAAATGGGCGATCGTCGGCGATCGGTAAGCGTCCGCTGACGCTGAGCATTACCCACATTTTTCGTGGATGGCGAACCAGCTCAGTCCCGAAGGGACGATGGAATTTAGCCGGTGGCGAAAGCCACCGGAATCGTTCGTCTCTGACTCTGGCCCCGGATGGGCGCGTGCCGCGACACTTCTCTTCTCTCGTTTCCGCCGCCCCTGCCGGGGCGAATCATGGAGGGGACGGGTTCCGGTGGCTTTCGCTACGCCCTTGCGGGCGCCACTCCATGGTGCGTGGAGGGGATGTCTGAGGGTGGGCCGTTGGGTATCCCGCCCGCGGACACGACCTCCGCGCGAAACCGAGTTTCGCTTCCAAGAGCGTGTCCAAATCGAGTTTGGGCACGAAGAGAGATCACTCCTCGAGACTGGCAATAAGATTGTCAGATCCACCCAAGAGCCACCGTCGCTGATTCAGCTTGCAATAGCGCATCCTGTCGGCATGACAAACTCACATGAGCACCGAAATCACTTCCAGCCCGGAAGGGCACGATATCCCCGATTACGCGCAAGATCCTAACTTTCTTTGCGCAACTGGCCCATATGACGAACGACTCGCTCGACTGTTTCCTCACGCAGCGACACGGGGTCAATCGCCACAGATAGAACCGTCTTGCCTGACGGACAAAGGTAAGAAATCCCTTTCCATGTCTTTGTAGGCGGTATTCCGATTTCAACATACTCAGTCTCAACGTTGTTGATGACGTTCTTGCATTGGGGACACGTTCCTCGGTTCATGTGAGCGTTCTCCCAGTACCAACGCTGTATCGTCAAACGAAAGCTGGAATTCGAGTCAATCTCAGTGCCGCCGATGCCTGAAGTTGCATTTGCGAATGAGGTCTGCTCTTGATATTTGACGCCCATTCTCTCACCTCCTTTGCGAATCGATCGAGCCGTGCGCTTCATCAAACCGGCAAGAGTTGACCCTGCTTGCCGGGTTTCCACGTCAGACGACGACCGCCGGTTGTTTTTAACGACCTTCACGAACCGGCGCGGATTGCCGTTCTCACCCTCGCGCTCATCGCCGCGGTCAGCGGATCATTTCCTTGGAGACAGGGGAAAGACAGCGTGCTTGCGGGGGCCAACGGTTCTCGCCTCGTAGAATTATGTAAAATGTCTGACATCAAGTGGTTGCAGCCCGAACCGACCAACTACGTAGCTTTACCGATGGAACAAATGTCTTGCACAATACGTCATACCGTGGGAAACCAACACCCCGTGGCATTGCTCGTGAATTCCTTCACACCCCCTTCTGCTACGACCATTCAGCCCTTTTTGCCCGTATCTAAGCATGGAAAACGCTATCACTCATCCCGTGAAAACCGACTCCAACGAAGTGACCCAAGCGGACATTCAGGCCGTTGAGCTTGCTTTGCGCAAGATCGATAAGGCCAACATGGCACGCCAAATCATTGGCAGCGCCGCTAATTGGGTTCTCGTTCTGAGAATGTTTCGGGATGTGGAACTGGGATACCTCTCGCTTTCTGACCGTTCGCCGATCAAGGACAAGTATCGGGCGTTGGTCAGTGGACTCATGTCATTTGGTGATTTGCTATTGATCACCGTCAACGAGCATCCTGCGCTGGATTTCTCCGGTAGTGGGTTGACGAAGAACGACCTGCTTTGCAACGTGCGGTACCTGCGGGAAAAATACGAACAGTGGTTCGTGGAAACCGACATTTCGGCGACAGCACAAGCTTTAAACGATGCGTGTGCCGCCGATGAATGCGAGGCATCTAATTGAACGTCTCTACGAACTGAGGCTCCGACTGGATCAGAGTGAGCCGGATGGCCGGTGCGAGGTATATGCGGACATCGACGCTGCCACCGATCAACTGTGCAAAATTGCCAAAATCGATTCTGATCGGGTACGCCGATTTATCGATCAAGGGTATCCTGCATGGGCAAAGCAAAAACTGCTCGACGGGAATGGCGCTGTGGATATTTGAGAACCAATTCAGCATCGGCGGTTGACGGCGATAGGGGCATGTTCCCCCATTTCCTGTTCCCTGATCGCCTTTGCCATGGAAGGTGGGCTCGCGAGCAGTTTTATCCGGCGGGATGAGACCGAGCGATTGCTCGGGCATCGTGCGTTCGTGGAGGATGCCGAGATCTTTACGCGGGATTTGAGGAAGGCGGTGCCGGTGCGCAGCAGGCGCAGGGAGAGCCGAAATTGCGCCTCGCTGCCAAGCTCCAGCTTGGAAACGGCGCTGCGTTGGAAGCTCCACCCTCTCCCACTCACGCCCCTCGGCGAAGCAGGAGCTTCGCAGACGAAGGCATGCCCAAGCTGGAGCTTGGGCACGAGGGGGAAGGTTTTGTTGCGCTTGGGGGCGTGCCCGTGTAGTCTGTTCTCACTTCTCACCTTCAAGGTGATGGGGGCGATCCGTAAAAAGGTTGCCCTCTTTTTTTTGCCCGAGACCGAGGGATTGTTCGAGGATCTCGCGTTCCGTGGCGGTGAGCGTCAGCAGGATGCCGGGATCTTTTCCCCCGGCCTTGAGGAAGCCGATGCCGGTGCGCAGCAGGCGCAGGGAGAGCCGAAATTCCGGGACCGGTTCCGCCGCTTGTTCCCAGGCTTGGCCCCACGCTTCGAGATTGTCGGCGGAAGGGAAAGGCTCGCCGGCGCGGAAGAGCTTGCCGATGTGCTGGACCACCGCTTCGCCCAGGACGGTGAGCGCCTCCTGCGCGCGGCAGATCCGGAGAAGCTCGGCCACCTTCTCGCGCCGCCCCTCGGCGCTGAGCCCCGCGGAAAAGATCACCGCGATCACATCGGTCAAAGAAGGCTGAGGCACGGGCTCGGCGTTTGCCCGACGTTTCAAGCCCGCTTCCAGCGACTGGAACCCTTCATTCCATCGGCCCTCGCTGCAATGCAGTTCGGCAAGAGCGACGCATGCGTCGACCACGAGATTTGCGGGAGCCGCCGGGTGGCGGATGAAAGCTTCCCAGTCCGCTTGTGACTCGGGTTTCTGGCCGTCTTGGAAAAACATGTTGGCCCGTAAGTAGAGCGCCAGCACAACAATGTTATCCGGTAAACCTTCAAGCGCGAGCGCCGCCGTGTAGTCGCTGATGGAGTGGTGTGCATCACCCGCTTGTTGACGCAGGAGCCCGCGACTGACTAGTGCGATGGCAGTCTGCGCGACGGGGGCTCCGGCCAGATCCACCACCGCCGTATAATCGGCTAGGGCAAACTGCGCCTCACCCGCTTGTTGATGCATTAAGCCGCGATTCACCAGTGCCGTTGCGACTTGATCGACCGGAGCGCCGGGCAGGTTTACCACCGCCGCATGGTCGGCGATGGCAAGCTGCGCCTCACCCTCCCGTTGATGCACGATGCCGCGATTGAGCAGCGCCACGGAGACTTGATCAGCCCGGGCACCAGGCAGATCGACCACCGCCGTATAATCGGCGATGGCCAGTTGCACATCACCTTCCTGTTCATGCACGATGCCGCGACTGAACAGTGCCATGGCGACCTGCTCCATCGAGGTGCCGGGCAGATCCACCACCGCTGTATAATCGGCGATGGCCAGCTGCATATCGCCTTCCTGTTCATGTGCGATGCCGCGATTGAGCAGCGCCACGGAGACTTGATCAGCCCGGACGCCAGGCAGATCGACCACCGCCGTATAATCGGCGATGGCCAGCTGCACATCACCTTCCTGTTCATGCACGATGCCGCGACTGAACAGTGCCATGACGACCTGTTCCATCGAGGCGCCGGGCAGATCCCCCGCCGCTGTATAATCGGCGATGGCAAGCTGTGTCTCACCTTGCTGTCGATGCGCGACGCCGCGATTGAACAGTGCCTGGGCGACCTGCTCGACCGGGGCTCCGGCCAGCTCCACAATCGCCGTCCAATCGGCGAGTGCACCTTCCCTGTTACCCGCTTCATGGCGAAGCTGTGCTCGGAAGAAGAGAATGTCCGCTCTGCTGGCGGGGGCCGATTCTTCGACGAGCGCTTCGTCCAGGCACTTTTCCGCCCCAAGGGTGTCCCCCTCCTGCCGATTCTTGAAGGCGAGGACCACCGCTTCCGGCTGATTTGACATTTTCCGAAGCAAGCCTTCGCGCTCGCCGGTCTCCAACTCCTGCGGCAGCGACCGTTGCAGATCTTCGAGCAGAATCTTTTTGCGCAGGTTGCCGTCCGTAACATTTCGCGCGATCGCCGCCTGCAAGTACGCACAGGAGACGGAGGCTGGGGCCAGGCTTCCTACCCGATGGCTCAGCTCCCGCTCATCGTACCACACGCGGAGGAAATCCACCAGCAGCCGCAACGGTTGCGGGTTTTGATTTTCCTTCACCTCCACGCAGATGCGCATGAGCGGCTCGCTGATCTCGTAGAGCGATTCGCGGCCGCGTTGATTGGCCTGCACGTAGCCTTTCTCCCGCAGGTCCTGCAGTTGGCTGGAAATCGTTTGCGGGGTGGCAAAAAGTTTCCGGGCGATCTCTTTCACCGGCACGGTGCCTTCGCAGACGCAGAGATACTCGACGATCTTGCGCTGCAGCGGCGGCAGCCAGCGGAGGCGCTCCTGGTAGTAGGGCGTGAGTTCATCGACCATCTTCATGAACGGCCCGATGAGGGCATCGATGCTATCGCGGGTGATGAACTGTGAGAGGACGATGTAGATCCGGTGATTGCCGCCCGAAAGATGATGCAGCGCCCGGACCCGGGCGCGTCCGCGGTGGGTCGCGAGAAATTCCACGACATCCGCCTGGCCCTGCAGCCGGGCGATATTCTGGAGCAACTCCGTCGCCTCTTTTTCATCGAGCGGCCGGAGATGTTCCGTCTGGAAAAAGCCGAAGAAAGGACTCTGCCGTTCGGAGAGATCGGCCACCAGGCGCTGAGCGGTGGCGACCAGGCACAGCCGGGGATTTTCCTGGATGAGCGAGCGGAGCTGTTTCTGGCCGGCATCACCGAGCGCCTCAAAAATGGCGTCGAGATTTTCCGCTACCACCAGCAGGGTGCGCGAACCGAGGGTGGAGAGGACCTGCCGGGAGACGAACTCCAGGGCGTCCTTCGGCTTCAGGTCATATGCCGGGCTGAGCGCTTCCTCGCGGTACTCGGCCGGGTAACGTTTCTCCAGGGCCGCATGAATCTTGACCAAGAGCTCGAGCAGACTGGTGCAGGTCTCATCCTCGTGCAGCCAGGCGATGCGCAGCCGATCCGCCAGGGCCTCCTCTTCGCTGAGCCGGCTGACGATCAAGGTGACGAGATGGGTCTTGCCCACGCCGCGCGGACCGACAAAGAGCAGGTGATGTTTCTGCCGGGTGAGGGCGCTCTCCCGCACGCGCTCGACGGCGTCCCGCAGCAACTCCTGCCGTTGCACGAGGATGAATTCCAGGTCCTTCGGGTCCGTGCGGCTGGGGGTGAAAATCCAGATCGTTTTGCCGCTGTCCCCTGGCTCGCCTGGCGTGCGGGTGGGCGTCTTCATAGGCCGCGATCGAGTGTCCACCAGCGGCGGATGAGGGAAAAGCGAAAGACGTAACGGCCATCGGTCTCCCGCCGCAGATAGTGATCGCGCTCGAGGAGCGAGAGGAGACGCAGCAGACGGTCGCGATTGTCAAACGTGCTCGCGCCCTTGAGCGTGGCGAGCAGTTCGTTGACCGAAGCGATTCCCGGCTCACACGCCAGCGTATCGAGGATGAGCATCACCGGATTTTCATCGCCAGGATAGTAGGTGCGGATTCGCTCCCGGTAATGCCGCAGTTGCCAGGGATCATTGGCATCCACCAGGTGGGCCACGACCACTTCGCCCACGTGATCGAGCGTTGCGTCCCAGCGGCGAGTGCGCAGGGCCTTCACGATGTGATGAATGTAGAAGGCAAAGCAATCCGCCTCCCGGGCGATGGCGGCGGTGGCCGCGGCCGGGTCGGGCGATTTCACGGCTTCGCCGGCAATGAGCAGGCCGGCCAGCTGCGCCGCGTCGTCCTCCAGCAAGGGCGGAACATCGATCGAGGCCATGTCGTTCACCGGCGAGTTGCCGTAGCTTTTTTCCTTCAGGGAAGTGAGCACGTGATGCAGGCCGATCGAGCCGGTAATCACCATGCGCAGGCTGGGATGCGTCTGGCGCAACCAGCGGAGATGATCGAGCACCTCCATGGCGGTCCGCTCGCCCTCGCGATCGCGGATATTCATGAGCATGAAAGGGATTTCGTCCCACAGGAAAAGCAGCCGGGTCTGGCTGTCGTTCTCGTGGATGAGATCCTCGATCGCCCGGGTGAGCACCTCTTTCCACGGCGCCGCGGCTTTCTCGGGCAACTTGAGAACCCCTCCGATTTCCGTTCCGCCCCATGCGGAGAGAAATTCCTTCGACCGGCGGGTGAAACGGCCTGACCGACTGAGAAACTGGTGAATGGCCTTGTAGACGGCCATGGCAAAATCCATCGCGGAATGACAGTTCTCGAGGTCTTGATAGACCGGCACCCAGCCCGGGCGGGGCTCGTGCTCCATCTTTTTCATCACCGTGGTCTTCCCGATCCGCCGTTCAGCGGTGATCAACAAGCTTTGCTGTTCCACGCTCAGCCAGAGTTCCTCGAGCAGGGCATCGCGGCCAATCACGGCCTGGAAATCGATTTGACCGCCCGGATTGGCTTTCATGGGTCTCATGGAGGCCATTTATACGTCAATTTAGACGCACGTCAAATTAAACGTATGTCTTTTGAAAGGGGGTTTGGGAGTCACCTACGGTGTTTGGTACTCCAAACGCCATTGGGGCACGCCCTTGAGAGCGCAAATCCTTTTTGCACGAAGCGGTGTCTGCGGGTGGGATTCCTCAAAAGACAACCCGCCATTCCCATTCCCGCACCGTTCCGGCGCTGTAGCTACGCAAACATGACCCATCTTTCATCGATGGCGCACCAGCTCAGTCCCGAAGGGACGAAGGAATTTAGCCTACTCGCCCTCCCACCAACTTCCCTAGTCCCCTCCACCGCCTCGGTGGCGAAAGCCACCGGAATCGTTCGTCCCTCACTCTGGCCCGGGAGGGGCGCGTGCCGCGACACTTCTCTCGTTTCCGCCGCTCCGGCCGGGGCGAATCATGGAGGGGACGGGTTCCGGTGGCTTTCGCCACCGGCTAAATTCCAAGGTCCCTCCGGGACCGCTCGCCACTTTGCCGCAGAGTTAAGAGATGTCAGGGCCAAGCCACGAGTGCTAACAGGTAAACGAGATAACCGGATGATAGACGGTCGTGTCGAACAGATTACCCTCGGTGAAACTCGCCGAAGCCTCCACCGGGCAGCCCGTGCTAACCGTCTTCGTCCGCGGTGACAGCGCGGTAAAAACCAAGGCCCCCCCGGGCATGTATGTGGTGAAGTATGCCTCCGGCGATGCGTGGTATGGCTATGAGCGGCTCTTTGGCCCCCATACGACTTACAGCCAGGCCCGCGAAAATTTCCTGTTCGATCATGTGAGCGGCTACACCATCACGCTCTACCCGGTGCTCAATGGGAACCTGCGCACCGACCGTATCGACGCGAAGAAATTCTAAAGCATTTCAAAACCAACCCGTCGTCACCGCTAAATCGAAACGCAGAAACGGGGCGCCCCAAAGGAATTTTGAAACGCAAAGACCGCAGCGCGGCAGAGCCGCAACCAAAGAGCGCCCGCAAAACACGCAGATCACACGAATGGATTAATCGAAGCCGCGCCGCGACGATCCACCGCAGCGCGCGGATATGGCGTTCCTTTTGCGGTTTCAGAGTAAGTTTTGATCCGCGCAATCCGTGGTTAAAAAATCCGGTAACGTGCGGGAGTTTCAAAGTTAGCCCTTACGGAAAATAAACAATATGCGCCAAAGCCGACTTGCCCCCGCGCCCCCCAAAAGAATAGCTTTTTGCCATCATGAAAGTTCTCCCCGCTGCCGTGTTCCTCGCCGCGAGTTTGTTCTGCGCGTGTGACCGTATCCCCCTCGGCAAAGCTCCCGAACTCCCGCGCGACATCTCTCAGGATTTTTCCGCCACCAAGGCCGACGCGGAGCGGGGCGTGGCCCGCAGCCAATACAATCTCGGAGTGGATTACCGCGACGGACTCGGAGTGGCGAAGGATGAAGCGGAAGCCGTAAAGTGGTTTCGTAAAGCGGCTGACCAGAGCCATGCTACGGCGCAACACAATCTGGGCTGTTGTTATCACGACGGCCAGGGCGTGGCCAAGGATCTCACGGAAGCCGTGAAATGGTTTCAGAAGGCGGCCGACCAGAACCTCGCCGTGGCTCAAGCGCAACTCGGATGTGCCTACCTCTTCGGCGAGGGGGTCGAGAAGGACCTGGCCGCGGCGGCGAAATGGTTTCGTAAAGCCGCCGAGCAAGGCGACGGGATCGCTCAAGGCAACCTCGGCGTCTGCTATCGCGACGGTCTCGGTGTGGACAAGGATGCCGCGGAAGCCGTGAAATGGTTTCGCAAAGCCGCCGCGCAAGGCGACAAGCCGGCGGAAGGCAACCTCGGCTTCTGCTATCGCGACGGTCTGGGTGTGGAAAAGGATGCCGCGGAGGCCGTGAAATGGTGGCGCAAGGCAGCCCAACAGGGCGACGCCGCAAGTCAAGCCAGCCTCGGCTTCGCCACTCGCGACGGCGAGGGCGTGGAGAAGAACGAAGCGGAAGCGGTAAAATGGTTTCGCCAAGCGGCTGAACAGGGCCACGCGACGGCTCAAGACGAACTGGGATTTAGCTATCTCCATGGCCAGGGCGTGGCCAAGGATGTAAACGAAGCCGCGAAATGGTTTCGGAAGGCCGCCGACCAAAACCTGCCCGTGGCGCAAAACAACGTCGGCTTCTGCTATCACCAAGGATTCGGCGTGGAGAAGAATGAAGCGGAAGCCCTCAAGTGGTATCGCCAGGCGGCCGAGCAGGGCTTCGCCTCGGCTCAATACACGGTGGGATCCCGCTACTCCGAAGGGCTGGGCGTGGACAAGGATCTCACCGAAGGCATCAAATGGCTGCGGAAAGCGGCCGACCAGAACCTGGCCGAGGCTCAAGGGCGGCTGGGCTACTGCTACCTCGTGGGCGAAGGGGTCGAGAAAGACCGGGCCGAAGGGGCGAAATGGACTCGCAAAGGCGCGGAGGGAGGCGACGCCATCGCGCAAGAAAACCTCGGCTTCTGCTATCGCGATGGGAGCGGCGTGGAAAAGGATCCCGCGCAGGCCGCGAAATGGTTTTTCAAAGCGGCGGATCAAGGCAACGCCGACGCGCAATTTCAACTCTACGTGTCCTACCGTGACGGCGCCGGAGTCATGCGCGATCCAGCCGAAGCGATGAATTGGCTACGGAAAGCCGCCGCCAAAGGGAGCAAAGCCGCGCAAGCCGCGCTGAACGCGCCCGCCGCCCAGCCACGCTGAGCGCGCCAGCGAATGACACCCGCCGTTCCACCTGCGTCGATATGGTTTAGCCACGAGAGAAAAAACGCAGGTGTTGGCCGGAAAAGGGCTTGTTAGACCGTTCCCGGAGAGGAGAATCGCCAAAGAAAACGTCACCGGTTATGCACATGAACCCAAATTGGAAATCCCGGTTTAAGTGGTTTTCTATCCCATTTATTTCCGTCTATTTTTTGGGCTTTCTGATCTATTATCCGATTGCGTGCATTTTCAATGTGAGTGGGCACGGCTTGGGCCGTGGGTTGTATTTGCTCTATTACCCTCTCATTATGTTAGTTGAAAAACTATTGACGAAATGACAATTCGGAGATGGGCCTGACCGCGCGCCATCGCAACCCCTCCACGCAACGGAGTTGCCCAAGGGCATGCATTACGAAAGCCTCACTTTCGTAAAGGACAGCTTTGCTTGACAACCGTCAGATCCTCCCGCGAGATAGCCAGACCCGAGGCTTGGAATCGCTGGTCTGCCCCGAGCGCCGGCTTCGCCGGATATGCCCTTGCCTATGAAAATCCCCCTCCTTCTTCTGTCGCTCATACTCTCTTGTGCCCTGCCGGCCTTCGCCGAGGTTCCCTGGAAAGATCCTGCGACGGCCGCCGCCGGAAATCGGTATCAGGATGCGCTGCAAAATGCGAGGCGGGCTTACGCCGCGGACCTGGAACCCGCGGTCAAAGCGGCAATGGCCGGCGGCTCGCTGGAGGAAGCCAACGCGATTAACGATCTCAAGAAGACCTTGGTTTCCGGGGGAATGCCCGCGCCCGGCCAGAAATTCAAAACCCCGCGCGCGAACGAGGCGCGGGCGAGATTCGAAAGGTCCGTCGCCGGGGCGCAGCGGCAATACGCGACCGACCTGCAGACCGCGCTCAAGAAGGCGATGACGGCCGGTGATTTGAACGAAGCGAATTCGATTAACAATGAATTGAAAAGTTTGTCGGCGACGGCGCTCTCCCCGGAGGTGACGGCCGCCACGGCTACGCCCGCGCCACTCGGCGCGGCCACCGCCGGCCATTTCGCAGAGGGCCTGCTGCTCACCCGTTACCCCATGCATCCTTCGCAGGCGGATGGAAATCGTTACACCGGATACGTTCCCTACACCGACCTGGGCAAGCCGCTGGCCGCTCCAAAGACCCTCCGCTCTATTTCCGAGTGGAAGAAGGACGTCGATGAAAATGCGGTCGTTTCCGGTTTTATTCGAATCGATCAGCCGGGCCGCTACGAATTTCGCACGAGCAGTGGCTACGATCGGAATGAACTCCTCATTGACGGGAAAGTGGTTTGTAAGTTCCGCGACGGTGAGAACAAGGCGGGAAGCGCCGACCTGCGCGCTGGCGCCTTACCGATCGTTTGTGTCGCTTACGCCCACTCGACCACCGTGGTGAAAGTGCAGTGGATGCCGCCAGGAGCCAAGGATTTCACCGATCTGCCAGCGAGTATTTTTTCGCACTGACCCATCCTCTCGTGACGAAAGCGGGCTTTTCGGTACGGGGCCAGATCGCGAAGCGGGGCGCGGTCAACTCTTGCCAGTGGACAGGGCGGAACGTCGGAAGTGAATGCCCCGGTGGAGAATGAAATGATTGACTTCCGTCAAGTGTCAAGAGTTGCCCCCGATCACCGATCACCCGACGCAGTTACTCTAACATTTACTCGATGGTCTTCCAAAGAGGGGTTCGTATGTGATCCAGACCCGCCCGTTCCCGTAATGAGTGACTTTCGTTTTCTCGTTCCCAAAGTTAGCGAAGCGCTTTGGGAACGCAATGCCGGAAGGGAAACTCCGTTTCTGATCAGTGGCGTTCAAAGCAGATGTTACCTTGCGATCGCGGCCACCGGGGCGATGAAAAGCCGACCATTCATGATTCGTCTTTCTGTGGGGTCACACCCCGTAGCGCCAGGCGCCGGTCGGGAAACGGAGTTTCAAGGCTCGCACCCGTTCCCAAAGCGCTTCGCTAACTTTGGGAACGAGAGGAAGATGTGCGATAACCCGAGGAAGGATGCGCTTTCGCTGCTCGGCGGAAAAATGTCGGCCCTGAAATGCGGCGTCCTTGGGATCATAGGCGTGCAACTGAATCGTAGAACCAGCGCGGCTGCGATTGAACAAGAAAACACCGTCCTCATCGCCGTAGTCGAGCCCCTCGCCTCTGGCGGTAACCGTGACCGTAAATGCTTCTTTCATAGAGCGCACGTGGCGACGCCAAACGCCTCCAGGCTCAGCGACTGCGGAGTAGCGGCCCAGCCCAAACGCGGGCGCAGGCGGTGGAGTACCAAGGCAGGGTGGAGCAGCTAAGCATTATCCACATCTTTTTGAGGTTCTTGCCAAGACAAGAAGGGCCTGCGAATCACGCCAATGACACGAATGAAACCCCTCCCCATTCGCGTTATCTGAGTGATTCGCGGGCCTCTCCGCTGCTCTTTTGAGAGGTGGGTAATGCGTAGGTGCAGGATGGGCTGTGGCGCTACCGAGCAGTTCGCCTGCAACGCAGGGCCAAGCGTTGCGGTCATTTTGGAAGTTCGGCGGGCGCAGAGAACCGCCGTAACGCGGCCCAGAGGTGGCGAATGGCGGCGGCGAAAAAGAACAGCCAGGCAGTGCTGGCCACGATGGACAAAATGATGTTCGAACGAAACGAGGCGCGCGGCCCACGCACCAGGTGCTCGGAGAAAATAGCGAGTGACTGATAATCGTCAATGGAACGAAAGAGGCCTTGGATCAGCACAAAGCCGCAGTAGGCGACCACGGCAAATGCGGCGAGCGCGATGAGAAGCTGAATGACGGGAGAGGAAACTTTCATGGTCGGTGTTCGTTCTCGTTCCCAAAGTTAGCGAAGCGCTTTGGGAACGCAATGCCGGAAGGGAAACTCCGTTTCTGATCAGTGGCGTTCAAGGCAGATGTTACGTTGCGATCGCGGTCACCGGGGCGATGAAAAGCCGACCATTCATGATTCGTCTTTCTGTGGGGTCACACCCCGCAGCGCCAGGCGCCGGTCGGGAAACGGAGTTTCAAGGCCCGCGCCCGTTCCCAAAGCGCTTCGCTAACTTTGGCAACGAGAGGAAACAAAGATACTTCCCCCGCAGTAGCTACAAATGCCCGTGGCCACGGCAATCTGGGCGGGGAGGAGAGTGAGCGGTTTGCGGCACGAGAGGCAGGCGAGCCCGTTTTTCCGGCGCTGGCGCACAAATATAGGGGGCAGGCGAGAATGGCACTAAGATAGGGCGGATTATGGATGACCTGCTCTCTGTAAAAACGATGATTCAGAGAGGGGTTGGCGCTCATCGTTGCCGCCAGCGGAACCGGCCGCCACCGTGCGTGCATAGCTATTCCCGCTCGGGTCGCCCATTGGCTTGCACGTTGGAAGCGGCGACCACATTTCCAGAGTAGCTACATCTAAAACAGGCCTTAACTTAGTGCCATTCTCGCCTGCCCCTATTCCCTGCGGGAGGTTTACGTTGACGCTGCCAGATGGGATGGCCATCAGCGACGCGCGTGCAATTCTCGACAATGCTACGCTCGACGTCAGGATCAAAGCAGCATCGTTTTAGTGACAGGAGGGAGCCGAAATTCGCAAACCTTGGGGAGGCGGCCGCATCCGAATCAAATTCCTACCCCCTCGCCTACCCTTCCCTGCGCCGTTTCCGCGCTTCTTCGAGAAGCCTTGTCGCCTCTTCCATGATTTCCGGAGTCAGTTCCGGCCTTGGACGACGCGCCATGGCTTCAAGATCATGTTGCCACCGGTCGATATAGGCGTGCACGCTCGTCCCGGCGGGAAGGTGGATGAGCCACTCGTGCGCGTTTCCCACTGGAATGATGACGTATCCCTTCGGCGCGGATATCTTGTATCTTGGTGCCCCTTCCTCGGCCGCCAGGATTTCGGCTTCATGGCCCGCCAAGAATTCATATTTCACCTCGATCGTCTTGATCATGTCCTCAACCAGAAAGTGCAGAGAAAAAGTGCCGGGTCCCACGGGCAGCGGAATAGGTCGACCAGGCTCCGCCAAGAGGGTGGTAGCACAACGAGGATAATCCCAGCCGTCGGACAATCCGGGTCGGGATTTGTGATCAAACCAATCCAATGCTTTATAAGGCCGGTTTTCGAGATCTTCGTCGTTCATAGCGGCGCTGGAAATAGGTGGAACAAAATGAAGCGCTGAGGAGGCGATGCACAATCGTTTTGGAAATGATCGCCGCCATCAATTACTGTCTCCCTATCGCTCGCTCAGCCTTGTTCGCGTCTTTTCCGCGCTTCCTCGAGCGCTCTCCGCCCCCGCTCCAGGCGTTCCGGGGTCATGACGGGAGGCTGGAAACGCGCGATTTTTTCCAAATCCTTTTGCCACTTATCGATGTAGGCGTGCACCTGTGTTCCAGCGGGTAAATGGATTACCCACTCGCGCACGTTTCCCACAGGAATAATGACCTCTCCTTCCGGTGCCAATATCTTGTATTTCGGCGACCCTTCCTCCGCCGCCTGGATCTCCGCTTCACGGCCCGTTACAAACTCATACTTCACCTCGATCGTCTTGATCGTATCGTAGACCGAAAAATTTAAATGAAAGGTGCCCGGTCCGACGTCCATCGGACGAGGTCCACGGGACCACGGCTCATGCGAGACGGAGCGAGGATACTCCCACCCATCGGACAGATGATGCCGCAATTTTGTATCAAACTCGGGAAGCTCTTTGTAAGGGCAGTTTTGGAATTCTTCGTCGTTCATCGCCGCGCGGGAAGAGGGTGAAAGCCTTGACCTTATGCCTGCTTTTTCCTCCGCTCACGGAAGTCAGCAAGGAATTTTTTCCCCATCTCCAATTGTTCCGGAGTCAATTCCGGTCGCTGCTGACGCTGACGTTCCAACTCTTCCAGGTCCCACTGCCACTTATGGATATGAGCGTATGCGCTGGTCCCTGCAGGCAACCGCAGGACCCACTCGCGGACGGTGCCCACGGGAATGATGACGCTTCCCTCCGGCGCGAATATCTTGTAGACGGGGCCGTGATCCCCAGCCGCCTGGATCTCCGCTTCGTGGCCCGAATCGAAGTGGTAATGCACCTCGATATTCCTGATCTCGTCATAGACCTCAAAAGGCAAAAGAAAAGTGCCTGGCCCAACCGGCGGCGGAACATACTCACCGTGGCCATACGGTCCCGCTCTCTTCCCGCCGTCCCCATCGGTATAATGCCACCCGTCGGACAAAAGAGGCCTGAGATGACGATCAAACTTAGGAAGCTCTTTGTAAGGCAGATTTTTGGAACCTTCGTTCATAGCAATACGGGAGGATTCAGAATGAATGATAGCCCCTTGAAATCAGGGCACAACTGGTTTTCGCGCTTTCGCTTCCGCGGCGACTCGTCTCACCCGATCGGCAAATTCCGGACCAAACTCTTCCGCCGAGACCTGTAAGGCCATCCGGTTATAAAACCGGGTTCGTGCACCATGTTCGTTCGGATCGATCGTTTCCAAATGACCGGTCTCAGTATTGGTTTTCTCGTTCATGTGTTGCGCCACTTGGCGAACGGCTTCCGCACTGAAATCTCTTCGGGTGTCGGTATTGGATTGCAAATCCTGCCAGATTTTCAGATCCGCGTGATGGTCGTAAGTCACACCTTCGTAATTCCGCAGCAGCGTGGCTACATCATGAATAGCTTTCGCTCGTTCCTCGGATGAAAGACTCTCGACATGCTTGATGACATCCTCTGCGATTTCGCGATCCTTTTCGTCAGCGTAATCGATGAAGTCATAGCCGCTGGCTTTTCCGCCTCGCGCCTTCCAGTCACTCTTCATCGCCAGGAGATCGATAATGTGGTAATACTCCTCCTCGTGAGCGTTTTCCATGTAAGCAATGGCGGCATCAAGGTTTCCACCGGACTTACGTAACGCCTTCTTCAATAAGAAATCCTTCGGTAAGTTGGGAGTAATATTTCCGTCTCCATCGATCTCTACTCCGAACCGACCGTTCTCATGATCCGTCGGGGTAATTCCCAAGCTGTTTTTGTTGGGGCCTTTTGTTGGGGTTTTGTTGGGGTCAACTCTCCACAGGGGTTGTTGGGGTCAACTCTCCACAGAGGTTTTGTTGGGGTCAACTCTCCACAGTTGACAACACTTCTTCAATTCAGTTGCCAGGGCTTCATTTCCCATGCCGGAATCCGGCAGTCGCTTGAAGCCATATTTGTCCGCGCCTGTCAACTGTGGAGAGTTGACCCCGCTCTCCGCCCGCTCTCCGACCCCGCTCTCCGATTGACCCCGCTCTCCCGACCCCGCTCTCCCCCACGTCGTCGAATCGTTCCTCCAGCGGGATGGGCTCTTCTTGCGGAGTCCAGTTGCGGAAGTGCCAATGCAGAAACGAATAAAGTTCCATGGCCGCGGTCTCGGCAGGTTCGCGAATGTGGCGATCTGGATCGACCAGCGCCTTCTCCAGGATCTCTTTGAATTTTTCGTCCAGCGCGTCCCACACTCGCGCGATATCCCCCAGCGCGCTTAGGCCGATGGAACGCAGGATGCGGTTCCCGGAATGGAGGCATCGCTCCGTGGCCGCATACGCCGTCGCCAGGTCGCGGGCGCCGCCTCGTGTCAGGCGGAACACGACGTTGTTCGCGCTGTTCATGTCATCCTCGGCGATGGCGGTCTCCAGTTGACTCAAAGGGTCGTCACTCAATTTCCAAGACATAGTTACCCAGTAACAGGCGAGACTTATCGACTCGCTGCGAAGCTAGTACGGGAGCGGGGGACGCGGTGGGAACCCTTTTTCTTTTCGGAGCTGGTTCCCGTAGTGATGCATAACCAGGTCGCTGGCCGTGGTGACCGGGCCTGATCTGTCTGCGGGCACATCCTCGAATCGTTCCTCCTGCGAGATGGGCTCTTCTTTTGGCGTCCAGTTGCGGAAGTGCCAATGCAAAAACGAATAGATCACCATGGCCGTGTGCTCGGCCTGCCGGCGAATCTCGCGATCGGGATCGACCAGCGCCTGCTCGAGGAGTTCCTTGAATTTTTCGTCCAGCGCGTCCCACACTCGCGCGATATGCCCCAGCGCGCCCAGGCCGATGGAGCGCAGCACCCGGTTCCCGGAATAAAGGCATCGTTCCGTGGCCGCATAGGCCGTCGCCAAGTCCCGGCGGCGGGCTCTGGTCAATTCAAAGACCACATTATTTGCGCCGTTCATGTCGTCCTCGGCGATGGCGGTCTCCAGTTGGCCCAAGGGGTCTTCACTCAATTTCCAGGACATGGTATGAGGCTATCTTCGCCGAGGTGAAAAGGCAAACGTCGCTCCGCGACGAATCCGGCGGGGTAAGTCTTCCGTGGACTAAAGTCCACGGCTACAGGCATGGCATCGCTCCGCGATGCAAACAGCTCGACAAGCTTGATTACCGATTCCGCCTAACTTTCCAGTCCCAGGGATCTCCGTCCCGCCCGTGTCTTCAAAGCGTCCATCTTTTGGCGAATGGTGGCCCGGGCTTCCCAGAGAGCCTGGTTTTCCTCCGGCGTTCCCTTCGGCAAGGGATGATCCAGTCTCACGTGCCGCTCGAATTCTTCGTCACTCCACCCCGAAAATGGATATTCCTGACGTCTGGCGATCTTATCCGCGCGGTGCTCGAGCTTGCGCAAAGCCGAGAAATCAGCATGAATTTTCTCCACCAGCGGTGGCACGGGCGGCCGCGGCCTTTCACGACGAAGGCGGAGTTGCTCTTCATCCCAATGCCAGGCGCCCACCTGAAACCAGATGTGATTGCCGGCAAGCACGCGAATTTTCCACTGGCAGACGTCGGTCGTCTGAGGCCCGAAGCTCCGCGGCCAGGTCGACAGGATGAGATCGGTCTGCGGCGCATGCAGTTCGTAGACTTTCGGTGGATCGTCCTCGGTGTATAGCTGTGCACGAGTTCCCTCGCCTAAAAAGCAACTCAGGCCAATGAAATCGACTTCGTCGACAATAGTAACTTTCAGGCCAATGAGCATCTCTCCTGTCTTATCTCCGAGCGCCCTGTCCACCTCAACTCCGAGGCGGAATGGCTCTTGCCAGCCTGGTTGGTCATGCCAAGGGAGTTTTCTTGGGGGAGGAAAATTCATTTCCGCGAGTTGTTTGGCAAGCAATTCATCCATGGTGCGATAACAGGGCTTGGAGTAATTGGAATTGTACCATTTTATTGGCCTTCCCTCAAGTCTTTCAGATTTTTTAAATCATTCGTCATTTTGTTTACCTTGTTCTTGAAACGATCACCAAACATGCCCTCGTTTAATTGCTGAAGCGCCTTTTCGTAAAAGGCTCGTTGCGCTCGATACCGAATATCATTCAGAGGTTGGAGGTAGCCGAGTTCGGAGGTGTCGCCATATACGGCATATTGGGCGAGTTGTCGCTCCGCTTCGCCAACAAATGTGCTCCGCGATTCAGGATTGTTCAAGATTTCCGACCAGGACGTTTTCGCGTAATCCGGATGGCTAGTGTCGTGGACCATCTTGTAACTGCGGTAAAGGGTTTCCAAAGTCTCAATCGCTTCCCGCTGTTTCTCCGGGTTGGTTTGCAATCTGTCGACGGAGTCGGTGATGTCAGCCATCGTGAGATGCTTCTGTAAGTTACGATAGGTGTTCCATTTGACCCCATTGGCTCGTTCTGGTGACCGAAGAAATTTCTGGCTATCGTCCAGGATGTCGATGGTGTGGACATATTCTTCGCTCGGGGCCGAACGCGCGACGATATCCGCTACGTCCTTGTTGCCCTTGGATTTTGCGAGCACATGATCCTGCACATTCTCTTTTGATAAATTGACCTTCACCGGAGAGGAGTTTGGATCATTCGGATTCCAGTCCTTGTTTACCATAGCGCTCACTCCGGCATTCGCATCCCGGTTGGGCGTGATCTTCAGCTGTTGGAATAATGGCTCGTACTCACGATGCGCGAGATCGACCTCCTTCTCCACGTGATCGGCGAACCATGGGTCGGGCTCCTGGAGGAACCGCACATCATTTTTGTCAACGTAGTCTATCTCTCCTGTGGGTGAGGAAAAGAGGATCTTATTCGTAAGGCCTACGCGCATTCTGCCTTTACGGCCGTCTCTGGTCTCGATTTTTTTACCAATATCATTCGGCCCCACCTCACCCCAGCCCTCGTCCGGGTCCCTCGGCAGGATGTCATGTACGTTTTCGCCTCGTCCTTTTTCGGATACGGGTTGTCCTTCAGCAGTATCATCACCTGCGGTAGATGCCAGCCGCGTCTCCGCTTGCGGGACGACGTGCGAATTTCCCGCGGCGTCCTGGATGGCGACGTTGGCGTCGGGGGTGTCGGGCAGCGGGCCTGCCAGGAGGGTGCCGGTCCGGCCGTCTTTTGTCTCCACGGGCAGGCCGCGGTGGGCGTCGGTAACGGCGCCCCACGGGGATGGATTTGCCGTCGGGGTGTTAGGATTGGCGGGGGTGGCCGGGGTGGTGGCGCTGTCTTCGGGCGGAGACGTGTCCTGGCCCGCGGAACCGGCCAGGCGCGTTTCCGCTTGCGGGACGACGTGCGAATTTCCCGCGGCGTCCTGGATGGCGACGTTGGCGTTGGGGGTGTTGGGCAGCGGGCCTGCCGAGAGGGTGCCGGTTCGGCCGTCTTTCGTCTCGACGGGCAGGCCGCGGTGGGCGTCGGTGATCGCGCCCCACGGGCCCGGATTCGTGGCCAGCGTGTCGGGATTCGGCGCGGTCCCACGTGGAACATTCGGCGCGGCGGGGCGGACGTCGGCGGCGTCGAAGAGATGATCCTGGCCGTTGGCGTCGCGGATGGCGGCTTTTTGGGAATTGGCATCGCCGAGCAAGCCGGTGATGCCGCTGCGCGATTCGACGGGGGTTCCCCGATCGGCCTGGGTGACGCCCCAGGGACGCTCGGGGACGGGCGGCGGCGCCGCGCTGGAAGAAGGTGCAGGGGACACCGCGCCGCCCGTGGGTGACGTTGTTTCCGCCGCTGGACGAGTATCCGAGCCCGCGGAAGGTGCGATGAGCCGGGCGGAGGGCGGCGCCCCTGCAAACTCAATTTCACGGATCGCCAGCCCGCAGGGTCACCCACCTGCAACGATGGACAGGTTGATGCGTTGGCTGCGCCAATCTTCCTGCCTCCTCTATCTTCCTACCCCTCGCCTACCGCTGTTCGCGCCGTTTCCGCGCTTCCTCGAGAAGCCTTTTCGCCTCTTCCATGATTTCCGGAGTCAGTTCCGGCTTCGGACGACGCGCCATGGCTTCAAGATCATGTTGCCACTTATCAATATACGCGTCCACGGTCGTCCCGGCGGGTAAGTGAATCACCCACTCTCGAACTTTTCCCACCGGAATGATGACATAACCCTCCGGCGCAGAGATCTTGTATTTCGGCGCCCCCTCTTCGGCCGCTTGAATCTCGGCTTCACGGCCCGCTTTGAAGCGATATTTCACCTCGATGGTCTTGATCATGTCTTCGATTAGAAAAGGCAGGCGAAAAATGCCCGGCCCCATCGGCAGCAGCCGTGGTCCGCGAACCGCCACCTCTGTCGATGCCCCGCGAGGATAGGCCCATCCATCGGACAATCCGGGTCGGAATTTTCGGTCAACCCAGGAAAGCTCTTTGTAAGGCCGGCTTTCGGGGCTCTCGTTCATAGCCGTGCGGGAGGAGGTGTAAGCAGAGTAAAGGCTGAGGGGACGAGACGCAATCGATCACTTCCCACAATGTCCCATAACTTCCCCTTTTGCCTCGCAAGGTTCTATCTTGCGACTTGATCCTTCGGAGGCCAATGCCAACCCTCGACGTGCGGCCACACCGCCGTACCGCGCGGAAGGCGAAAGATCCACCGGCAAACTATCCTGTAAGGCGATTCGGTGATCCGGGCCGTCGTCGGCAGGATGAGAACCGTCTCCGGCGCATGGAGCTCATAGACCTGCGGTGGGTCATCGCCGGTGATGAGCTGGCCGTGAGTACCCTCCTTAAAAGAGCACTCCAGGCGAACGAAATCGATCGTGTCATCGATGTAATGGA
>Ga0207667_10001972_pt1 | contig 25704 bp, 25 predicted proteins | sample KBSCornC52_FD_184301 | JGI IMG/M metagenome (GOLD analysis project Ga0207667, IMG submission 184301) | Corn rhizosphere microbial communities from Kellogg Biological Station, Michigan, USA - KBS Corn C5-2 (SPAdes) (version 2) | ecosystem: Host-associated > Plants > Roots > Rhizosphere > Soil ...
TCGGACCGGGCGCGTCGCCGTTCCACTTGCCTTCATTGCGCAGCCGTTGCAGGTAATCACGCAGCGGCTGTTTATCGAAGCTCGGCGGCGTCGTACCGGCGCGATAGGAATCGCGCGCCCAGAAACGCGAGCTGTCGGGAGTCATGACTTCGTCTATCAATATAACCTCCCCATCGCGTTCCCCGAACTCGAACTTGGTGTCTGCGAGAATCAAGCCGGCCCGTTCCGCCACGCCCGATCCAAAGCGGAAGAGCTCCAGCGAGAGTTCTTCGAGCCGATGGGCGACGGCACCGAGCCGATTGCTCATTTCGGCGCGCGATATGTTTTCGTCGTGTCCCGACTCGGCCTTGGTCGCCGGTGTGAAGCGCGGCTCCGGCAACGCCTGGCTCTCCACCATTCCGGCAGGTAGCGCTTCACCTGCAAGCCTTCCAGTCGCGAGGTAATCCTTCCATCCGCTGCCTGACAGATATGCGCGGACGACGCACTCGACCGGAAATACGTTCGCGCGGCGCGAAAGCATCGCACGCCCCTGCAACATGTCGCGGTGCGCACGGAGCGCTGGCACGAGCGAAACTATCTCCGACGCGTCGGCCGTGATCATGTGGTGCGGCACGTTGCGGATCTGACTGAGCCACCACGCCGTGAGCTGGGTTAGTACTGCACCCTTGTGCGGCACCGGTTGATCCAGCACGACGTCGAACGCGCTCACACGGTCCGTTGCGACGAGCAGCAGGCGGTCTGCATCAATCTCATAGACGTCGCGGACCTTTCCATGCCTGAGAATGGGAAAGGGAAGCGACGTTGTGCTGATCGGCGTCGTCATACCCTGAGCGCCTCAGTGGAAAGGGTGTCGGCCGAGTCGTTCAGAAGTGGATCAACGACCTCGCGCAGGAACTCGGTAACCTGTTCGCTCGAGCGGCCGATGAAGTTACGCGCGTCCAGCACACTCCGGAGATCGTCGATGGGGACGGCGTAATCGGGATCGGCGGCGAGTCTGTCCAGCATGTCGTTGCGGCTCGCGCCGTCCTTCACGGCTGTCGCCGCGGCGACGCTGTGTTTCCGGATCACCTCATGTGCTTCCTGGCGATCACCGCCAGCCTCAACGGCGCGCACGATCAGCTCCTCGGTCGCCATGAATGGTAGTTCGTCCGCGACGCGGCGCGCGATGCGGGCGGGATGAACCTCGAGGCCGGACGCGATGTTTCGCATGATCAACATTATCGCATCGGTCGCAAGAAACATTTCCGGTATCACGAGTCGTCGGTTGGCACTGTCATCGAGCGTACGCTCGAAGTACTGCACCGAATGCGTCTCGTTTGCATTTGGCTCGAGCGACAACACGAACCGCGCGAGTGAATTGATCCGCTCGGAGCGCATCGGGTTGCGCTTGTATGCCATCGCCGACGATCCGATCTGTTCCTTCTCGAACGGCTCTTCAATCTCACCGAACGACTGCAGCAGGCGCATGTCGCTGGCGAATTTCGCCGCACTCGCTGCAACGCCGGCCACCGCGCCAAGCACCGCAGCATCGAGCTTCCGCGTGTACGTCTGCCCGCTGACGGGAATCGAGGAGGAGAACCCCATTCGGGATGTGACGAGCCGGTCCAGCTCGCGCACTTTCGCGTGGTCGCCATTGAAGAGCCGCAGGAACGACGCCTGAGTGCCGGTGGTTCCCTTGACGCCGCGCAGCGGTAGCGAGTCTATGCGATACTGCATGTCGCGGATGTCGAGTACGAGATCCTGGATCCACAGAGTCGCCCGCTTTCCGACAGTCGTAAGCTGCGCTGGCTGAATGTGCGTGTAACCGAGCGTCGGCTCATCCTTCCACATTTCTGCGAACGCAGCCAGCGCGCGTACGACGTCCATTGCGCGGCTGCGAAGCATCGCCAGTGCGCGCCGCATCAGTATCAGATCCGCGTTGTCGGTCACGAAAGCGCTGGTCGCACCCAGATGTATGAAGCGCCTTGCACCCGGCGCCGCGTCGGCGAAGGTGTGCACGTGCGCCATCACGTCGTGTCTGAAGCGCTGCTCGTACTTCGCCGCGGCCTCAAAATCGATGTTGGCAGCGGCGGCGCGCATCTCGGCGATCGCCGATTGCGGGATGTCGATGCCAAGCTCCATCTCCGATTCCGCGAGTGCGATCCACAGTTGGCGCCAGAGCAGATGACGCTCCTGTGCCGACCAGAGTTCCAGCATGGCGCGCGACGCGTATCGCGCGGACAGCGGTGACGAATATGTATCGTTCATCTACTGCGTCACGAACTCGGTCGAGTAGAACTGGCCCTGCCGTTCGACATACATCACTACCACACCTCTCCCGCTGTTGAGCGCCGCCGCGGCATCTTCGGCGCTTGTGATCCGCGTTGTGTTCACCTGAACTATCACGTCGCCCTGGGCGAGACCGATCTGCGCAGAGACGCGCGGACTCACGTTCTGGACGTAGGCGCCAGACTGACTTCTGATGTTGCGCTCCGAGCGAATCGCGGGTGTGAGCGTCGTCAGCTCGATCTCGTGCAGCACCGTTACTCGCGGCGCGTTCACCTCGGGCAGATCTGCAATGCGCACATTCACGGTCTTGTCCGAACCACTTCGCTGCAACGTGATCGGAATCGTCTCGCCGACTCTCAGCTCAAGCAATTCCGCTTCCCAGTCGTATGCGTTGCGTATCTGTCGGGCCGCGACGCGTACTATCACGTCGCCACGGCGGATGCCGGCCGATGCAGCAGGTGATCCGGGTGTCACAGCCGCGACCGTGACGCCACGTTGCGGGCGCTGGCCCAGCGTGCGATTCTCGCTCACTGCCGGCTTGACCCCGATCCATGGACGTCGAACCGAGCCATGCGTGAGCAGGTCGTCCGCGACGCGCGCCGCGCGGTTGATCGGAATGGCAAAGCCGAGGCCGACCGAGCCGCCACTGGGAGAGTAGATCGAGCTGTTCACACCGATGACCTCGCCCGCGGCGTCCACGAGCGGGCCGCCCGAATTGCCGGGGTTGATCGCCGCATCGGTCTGGATCATGTCGACGTACGCGCCATTTCCCGCGTCCGGTGGCGGAGCCACGAGATTGCGCCCGACCCCACTGACGACTCCGACAGTAACACTCGGCTCCGTATTGGCGAGCACGAAACCGTACGGGTTGCCGATCGCAATCGCCCACTCGCCGACGATCAGTGACGATGAGTTGCCAAGTGGTGCGACAGGAAGATTGGAAGCGTCGACCTTGAGCACGGCGAGATCGTTCACGTCATCGACGCCGATGAGCTTGGCGACATACGTCGTGCCGTCGCGCAGCGCTACCGAAATTCGTGTTGCTCCGCGGACGACGTGCGCGTTGGTGAGTATCACGCCGTCCTTGCGCAATATGAAGCCCGAGCCAAGGCCCGCTACGGGGCGCTCGGCGGAGTTTCCGCCGAAGAACTGCTCCATCATGTCCGCCGGAACGTGCTCCACTGCCTCCGTCTGTACGGTCACAACGCTCGGTGCGACGCGCGCGACCGCAGCCGTTATCGCTGTGCGCCGGGACGCATCGACCTGTGCGTTGGCAGAAGGTTGCGCGACGGTAATCTGTTGCGCCTTGGATGATCCGCCATTGCATGCGATCGCCGCTGCGATGATCGCAACCACAGCTATCCGCTTCATTGCCTACAGACTCCTCGGCTTGTGACGTCTGGAGAGTGCGCTCAGGTATCGGTCGACGCCGCGGTCCGTGAGCGAATGCACCAGCAACGAGCCGAACAACTCCGGCGTGACATACGCGACGTCCGCGCCGGCGAGCAGATAGTTCGTGAAAGCGATGGAGCTCTGCGGCGCCGTCACTGCGACGTCGCACTCGAGTCTGCACTTGTCGATCACCGCGCGTATCTGCGCCACCATCTCCGCGCTCGGACGACCCTGCGCGTCGATCTCGCGTACGTCGGTTGCGACCATCGATGCGCCGAGCTTGGCTGCGATGAACGCCTGCGCGCCGGAATACACCTGCGTGGCACAGATCCTCACGCCGTCTTCAACGAGCTTTCGAATTGGCGACACGGCGTCTTCGACGAACGGAATCTGCACGATCGCATGCTCCGATACTCGCGCGATGTCACGCGCTTCCCGGTAGATGTCCGCGCCGCTTATCGCGCTGACTGGCACGCAAACCGGAACGCCGAAATCGACGGTGATTTCAGCGAGTCTGTCCAGCACGGTCGCTGAGGGATCCTCGGCCGAGAGGTCCACCGGCGAAAGAACGACGCCGTCGAGCAGACCTGCCGAAGCAAACTCCCTGATCTCTGCGACCGACGCGCTCTGAACGAAGATCTTCATACGCCCTCAAGATAGAAGTGCGCCGGGTAGGTCACCCGGTCGAGAAACAGACCGTGCGACGGAGCCGGCGGGGAGACGGCGAGGTTATTCGGTGCGGCAAGCAACTCCAGAAACGATTCCGGTTTCCTGCGTCCCGCCGCGACGTCTATCATCGTGCCGACGAGGAAGCGCACCATATGGTGCAAGAATCGGTTCGCCTCGATGGTGAAATCGAGCCGCCCATCCCGTCGCGCCCATCCGGCGTAGGACACCGTGCAGCGGTGCTGATCGGTTTCCGGGGCAGTGCCGCGAACCGCGAAGCCGTAGAACTGATGCTCGCCCAGGAGTGACTCGGCTGCGGCCGACAGAGCCGATTCATCGCGCAATTGCCACGGGAGGCGCCATTCGTACCTGCGCCTGAATGGTGAGGCGGACTCTTCGTCCGTCCCCAGCTGGTACGTATATCGTCGCGAAATGGCGCTGTAGCGGGCGTGGAATTGATCGGTAACGTTGTGCGCCTGTGCGATCCAGACGTCGTGTGGGAGCAGCGAGTTGAGCGCTCGGCGAAGTTTGGAGGCGTTCCACGTCTCCGGCACTCGCACGTGCGCAGCCTGTCCTCGCGCGTGAACCCCTGCGTCTGTCCGTCCAGCTCCGATCAACGTTACCCGGCGTTCGAACAGTCGTTCGAGTACGCCTTCGACAGCACCCTGAACCGTCACCGTTGCCGGCTGGCGCTGCCATCCGGCGAACCGTGACCCGTCATACTGCAGTACGAGTTGCACGGTCCGCTCCCGCATGGGCCGGAAGTTATCCGGTCGACTGATGATGTCAAGCAATTCGCCGCGCAAGAAATCTGTGCGCCGATGCAACGCAAAGCATTGACAAGTCACGATTTAGGACGCAAACTCGCAGCATCGGATGTCCGTGAAATCTCTTCCCGCGCTCGCGGCTGATCTTGCTCTGGCCCCGGACGCCTCTGCAGCGCTCCGATTGGTCCACGAAGAGCTTTCCGGTGGCGACCGGCGCACCGGCTTTGTGCTGCTCACGGTCGATCCGCGGCGCAACGCGCTGGTCAACGAACAACTGGTGGCGGACAGCGCGCCCGACGGTGGACTCCCGCCCTACGCACTCCTCGCGCTGGACCATCTGCCTCCAACGGTCCAGTACGCCGTGCTGGCGGGCCAGCGGTTCGCGGACGTCGGAGACCAGGGGTCGCAATACGCACGCCTGCTCGGCGTCGATGCCGGGGTGGGCGATTTCAGACTGATGCTCAAGGGCGTCGTCTTCGAGGGTGCCCTTGCAGCTGCGCTGGCGCTGTACGATTCGAGTCGCCGGTCCTCGTCCAGGCTCCTCGAGCGTGCGGCGCCGCTGGCGACGCTGTTCGAGCTGGCCTACGCCCGGTTCTACGAACGTGATGCGCGTTTCGAGGCGGTTTCCGCGTTGCACGATGTAACGACTCGGATGCGCGCCGAGCATGCAAGTTCGGTCGCAGGCCTGGAGCGCGAGGTCGAGCGGCTCCGCGCAGCGCAGCGCGCGGGGACGAGCGACGTCATACACAAGTTGCGCGACGCGGTAGGCGCCGCCGAGCGTCGCGCGATCGCTGCCGAGCAACGACTCGTTGCGGTGGAAGGGCAGGTGGTGAACGCCGTGGATCGCCTGGAGCGGACGCACGTGCAGCTGCACCATCAGGACGCGACACTGCGCGCGCAGACTGATCTCATCCGCCAACTCGAAGCTCGACTGGCCGAGCGGGACAAGGTAGCGGAGACTGCCCGCTCCTGAGTAGCTATACGTCATGACGACGACACCCGCTCCTGCACCGCTTCAGGCGGCAATTGCTGCGCTCGCGCACGACCGTCCGCTCACGCAGGACGCGATCACGGCCGCGTTCGACGTCGTCATGCGCGGCGACGCGTCGCAGGTACAGATCGCGGCATTGTTGACCGGTTTGCGCGTGCGCGGTGAGAGCGCGGACGTCGTTGCGGGTGCGGCGAGCGCGCTGCGGCGTGCGATGGTTCGGCTGGATCTCCCACAGCACGACAGTATCGTCGATACCTGCGGAACGGGAGGCGGAACGGTCGGGACTTTCAACATATCCACGGCGGCAGCCCTCGTTGCAGCCGGCGCCGGCGTGCGCATAGCGAAACACGGCAACCGATCCTTCACTTCCAAATCCGGCAGCGCGGACGTTCTCGAAGCGCTCGGCGTCAACATCGACGTCGACGCGGATGCAATGCGCCGCGCATACGACAGTGCGGGCATCGTGTTCATGTTCGCGCCACGCATGCATCCCGCCATGCGACACGTTGGTCCCGTACGCGGCGAGCTTGGAATCCCAACCGTGATGAACATCATCGGGCCGCTGGCGAACCCGGCATCGGTCGGCCGGCAGGTGATCGGAGTGGCGGATGCGGCGCGCGTAACCGTGATCGCGGACGCGCTTGCGGCGCTCGGAACGGTTCATTCACTGGTTGTGCATGGTGCGCCTGGAATGGACGAGATCTCGCCGCTTGGACCGACGCGAATTCTGGAGATCCGTGGAACCGAGATCAGGGAGTGGGAGTGTGATCCGGAGTCGATCGGCGCCGACGTGGCGCGTCCCTCGGAGCTGATTGGTGGAACGCCCGCGGAGAATGCGGAGTTGATACGAAGCTGCCTCGCCGGCACGGCGCCCGCCGGTGCGATCGCGGCGGTCGTCGCGAACGCGGGAGCGGCGGTGTACGTCGCCGGGATGGTCGACTCGTTGGCGGCTGGTGTCAAAAGAGCGAAGGCCGCAATCGCAGATGGTTCTGCGACAGCGGCCCTCGAACGACTGCGAAAAGCGTTACCCCGCGTGTAGGCGCGGAGTGAATCGTCATTCCCGCGAAAGCGGGCTCAGAAAATCGTCATTCCCGCGAAAGCGGGAATCCATGTTACCGATCTCCGAGTGCTATGACGATGAAAACTGGTCGGCAATAGATGGATTCCCGCTTTCGCGGGAATGACGACGATGTGTCTGACGAGTGTGTTGAAACACTCACGCTACTAGCAGCGCCGCATCACCCCGACGACGATTCCCTGGATCGCGACGTCGTTCTCGTGAACGTAGATGGGGTCCATCGTATCGTTGCGCGGTTGCAGTCGGATGCGGCCGTCGCGCTCGCGGTAGAATCGCTTGACCGTCGCAGACTGGCCGTCGATGAGAGCGATGACCGTCTCGCCGTTGTCACATGAGGCGCGCTCGTTGACCACCACGAAGTCGCCATCGCAGATGTGGTCCTCGATCATCGAGTTGCCTCGGACGCGGAGCACATAGTGATTGCCACCGCGATGCACGAAATCTTCCGGCACCGCGATCGTCTCGTGCGTCTGGATAGCCTCGATCGGCATACCGGCGGCAACCGTTCCCATGAGGGGAACCTGAACGGCGCGTGGATACTGATCGGAGGGAAGGATCTCGATACCGCGGCTCTCGTTGTAGCGCCGCTTGATGTAAGACTTGCGCTCGAGATTGCTCAGGTGCTCGTGGACCGTTGCCAGCGAGCTGTACTCGAATCGCGCCGCGATTTCCTCGAAGCTCGGCGCATAGCCGTTATCTTCGGTGTACTCAGCGAGATAACTGAGAATTTCCCGTTGGCGCTTGGTCAGCGACATCGCCAGATTCCTAGAGGGTGGGTCTGCATGCACGGCTGACCCCGAACAGCCGCCGAACCAGTACGTTATCCGAAGAATGCCCGAAACGCAAGCTTTTTCCGCACCGCGGCGTAGCTGGACTCCTCCCTCTGGCACGCTCGGCGAGCTGGTGCAGGCGTCCTTCAGCCGCGCTCTCGCTCTCCTCGCCCATGAGGAGGAGCTGCTCGACGCCGCCCGATCGGCGCCGCCCGCTCCCTCGTTTCGTGAGGCGCTGCTCCGCCCGACGGTGGGGATAATCGCGGAGGTCAAGCGTCGGTCGCCATCCAAGGGATCGATAAACCCGAACCTGGACGCGCTCTCCCGGGCCAGCTGCTACGCCGAGGCGGGCGCGGCTGCCGTCTCCGTGCTGACGGAGCCGGAACGGTTCGGCGGCTCCATCAGGGATCTGCGGGAGGTCGCGCGCGGCGTCCCGATCCCGGTGCTCCGGAAGGACTTCATCGTGGCGCCGGTTCAGCTCCACGAGGCCCGTGCGAATGGGGCTTCTGCCGCGCTGCTCATCGCTCGCGCCCTGTCGATGCCGGCGCTCCCCGAGCTGATCGAAGCGGGAACGGAGATCGGTCTCGACTTGCTGGTCGAGGTGCGGGATGCGGTCGAGCTCAAGCGTGCCATCGACGCCGGCGCCACGATCATCGGGGTGAACAATCGGAACCTCGAAACGCTCGTAATCGACCCCGGTACCGTCGAACGAATTCTGCCGCTCATTCCTCGCCATGTCGTGGCGATCGCCGAGAGCGGAATGGCGTCGCGCGACGACGTCCAGCGCGCGGCGCGGGCAGGCGCGGACGCGGTGCTGATCGGCTCCGCGGTGTCGGCCGCTGAGGACGCGGGCGCGTTGGTGGGGTTGCTCACTGGTGTTGCCGTGGAGCGCGATGCACGTTCGAATTAAGTTCTGCGGGCTGACGCGCGCGGGCGACGTCGAGGCGGCCGTCGGGCTCGGCTGTGATTACGTCGGCGTGATCTTCGCAGGTGGCCCACGTAACCGCACCCTTGGTGAGGCGGCGTCGATTCTCCGCCATTCGGGCTCGGCGCGTCGCGTCGGGGTGTTCGGCGCGCCGCACGCGACCGAGCTGAACCATTATGTCACTTCGGTTCCGCTGTCGGTCGCGCAACTTCATGGCGATTCCTCGCCCAAAGCGGTGATGGCGGCGCGCGCGATCGGCGTTACCGAGGTCTGGTCCGTCCTGCCGGTTGTCGGCGGTGCCCTCAGGGAGGACGCCCACGAGCTGTTTCAGTGTGCCGACGCAGTCGTCCTCGATACGAAGGGTGCGAATGGGCTGGGCGGTACCGGACGATCGTTCGACTGGGTGGCGGCTGCCGCTGCGCTCGCCTCGGTACCACGACAGGCGAGACTGGTGGTCGCCGGTGGTCTGACGCCGGATAACGTGGCCCAGGCGATCGCCCATCTCAAACCGGACGTAGTTGACGTGTCATCGGGCGTCGAGTCGGCGCCGGGCGTCAAGGATCCCATATTGATGAGCCGTTTCGTTGAAGCGGTTCGGAGTGCATGAATTTTTGACTACTATCACTCCCGACAGCGTCGGGCGATTCGGTGCGTTTGGCGGACGATACGTCCCCGAGACGCTGATACCAGCGCTGGATGAGCTGGAGCGGGCATTCGACGAGGCGATGGCGGACCCGGCGTTCGTCACGACCTTCACCGATCTGTTGCGTGACTACGTCGGCCGTCCATCCCCACTGAGCGACGCGCCGCGGTTCAGCGAGCGCGTGGGTGTGCCGGTCTATCTCAAGCGCGAGGATCTGAACCACACTGGCGCGCACAAGATCAACAACGCGATTGGTCAGGCGCTGCTTGCGATGCGGATGGGCAAGCGGCGCATCATCGCGGAGACGGGCGCTGGACAGCATGGTGTCGCGACTGCAACCGCGTGCGCGCGATTCGGTCTCGAGTGCATCGTGTACATGGGCGAGACGGACATGGAGCGGCAGGAGCTGAACGTCTTTCGCATGCGACTGATGGGCGCGACGGTCGTGCCGGTTCATTCGGGAACTCGCACGCTCAAGGACGCGACGAGCGAGGCGATTCGTGATTGGGTAACGAACGTCGACACGACGCACTACATCATCGGCTCCGTCGTCGGCCCGGCTCCGTATCCGCGCATGGTTCGTGACCTCCAGAGTGTCATAGGGCGCGAGGCGCGCGAGCAGATACTGGCACGCGTCGGGAGATTGCCATCTGCCGTCGTGGCGTGTGTTGGTGGTGGATCGAACGCGATGGGTGTGTTCAGCGGATTCGTGGCTGACCGCGGTGTGCGTCTCATCGGTGTCGAGGCCGCTGGCGAAGGTCTCGATACCGAGCGTCATTCCGCGTCGCTCTCGCGTGGCCGGCCCGGCGTGCTCCATGGCGCGCTGAGTTATCTGTTGCAGGATGCGAGCGGCCAGGTTCATCCGGCACATTCGATCTCGGCGGGTCTGGATTATCCCGGAGTCGGGCCGGAGCATTCGTTTCTGCACGACAGCAAGCGCGCGGAGTATGTCGCCGTTACCGATGCTGAAGCGCTGGAAGCGTTCAGCGTGCTGAGCCGCCTTGAAGGTGTGATGCCGGCACTCGAAACGTCGCACGCAGTGGCGTGGCTGCTTCGCACTGCGGGCACATGGGCATCGGACGATGCCGTGCTGCTCTGCGTGAGCGGACGCGGTGACAAGGACGTGGCTCAGGTTCGCGCAATGCTGGCCAACAAGCGCTGATGTCACTCTCTCCGACACCGCCGCTTGGCGTCCAGCTCGGCGCTTCACGCGCTGGCGTGGATCCATTGGTCTCGGAGACGCTCAAGACGCTTGCGCGCGCCGTGCGCTCGTTTCAGTTGTATCTGCCCAACAACCCGATGCACGTGCGCGCGATAGACTCGGCGCGCGCGGCGTTCGTTGCGCTCTGGGCGAAGATGGACAGCATCGGGTTCGGCGTGACTGAAACGGAGTTCACGCACGAGGATGTGCCGGTGTTCGCCGAAAGCGATCGCGGTGGTGAGAGTCTGCCGTGGCTCTTCTACAAGGACGGCATTCGCTCCTTCGAGCTCCGCAAGGGATTCGAGATGAAGGAGCTTCCGCTCTTTCTCGGTGCGCTCAAGGCCGTGCGCGCGCAGGCCGGCGGCGACGAAGATCTCGTCACCTTGTTCTGGGAATGCGACTTCGAGTGCATGTCGTACACGTACGAGGAGGCGGGCGGCGATGGCTACTCCGCGCCAGGTGCCGACTTGCTGCGTGGAGGCGCCCCCGCCGGCGTCGTCGACGCACCCGCCGAGAACGAAAAGGACGCGGGCACCTACGGCCCCGGGTCCTCGCAGTTTGCACGAATCTCCGATTTCGACTCGACGCTCTATTTCCTGGAAGAGCAGGAGATATCGTACCTGCACCAGTCGATTCGCGACGAATTCGCAGGCGATCTTCGTCCGTCGGTCGCCGCGGCACTGCTCGACACTTTCGAGACGCAGGCCGATCCGACGGTGCGCGAGGAGATCTGCGGAATCCTCGAGAATTTCATGCTCGTGCTCCTGTCGGGACTGCAATTTCGCACCGCTGCGTTTCTCATTCGCGAATGCGCTGCGGCGACGGCCAGGGCGGAAGGTGTACTGCCGTCGCACAAACAGCGACTGGCGGATCTGGTGGATCGAATCAGCGATCCTGCGACGCTCAATCAACTGCTCGACGCGCTGGAAGACACACAGCTCAAGCCTCCGCAACAGGATCTGGTGTCGCTGTTCACGCAGCTCAAGCCGAGCGCGCTGACGCCGTTGGTGTCGCACCTGGTGCGCTCGCGCAACAGCGAGCTGCGTGCGATTCTCGAGGAGGCGGTCACGCGTCTCGCGAGTTCGAATACTCTCGATCTGATGGCGCTGATCGGATCGGACGACGAGGCCGTGTCGCTCGAGGCAATGCGTCGCGCTGGTGACATACGATCGCCGGCCGCGGTCGCACCACTGGCGCGCGTGCTCGACGCGCCATCCGAAACCAGTCGCGCCGCTGCGGTCGCGGCGCTCGCGCAGATCGGATCTCCCGGCGCGATGCAGGTCCTGGAACGCGGACTGGACGACAGCGATCGCGACATTCGGCTGTTCGTGGTCAAGGCATGTGCCGAACGTCAGTACCGGCCGGTGCTCGCGCGGTTGGAGCGCGCCATCAAGGATCGCCTCACGCGCGACGGCTCGTCGAACGAGAAGAATGCATTCTTCGAAGCATACGCCACACTCGGCGGAGACGGATCCGTGCCTCTGCTCGAAAGCATCCTCGTTCCGCGCGGACTGCTCGCGCGCAAGGAGGATCCGATGACGCGGGCGAGCGCGGCAATGGCGCTCGGCAAGCTGGGCACGGAGCGCGCACTGGACGCGGTGAGCAAGGCGCTGGGCGACAAGGAGATCGTGGTGCGTAGTGCGGCCACGCGCGCGATGCGGGGCAGCACGTGAGTCAGACCGCGGTGGACGAGGGCGAGCGGGAAGAGACCGCGAATACGCGGCGCGCCGGCCGCGCGCTCATCGTGGCGACTCACGCTGCAACGCGCGCGATGAAACTGTACCCTCCGGAGCATCAGGCGGTGCAGAAAGCGCTGAGCGAACTCGCTGCCGCAGCCTCGGAATGCAGAAGCGTGGATTTGGAGCTCGAGCTGCGCGTGCACGGCGAGTTCATCTTCGTGAACGGCACGCGACTGCGACTGGACCTCAGCAATTATGCCAGCTTCGGGCGCGTGCTGGATCTGTTCCGCTCCGCTGGCGTCGGGTCGCTGCGCGTGCTGCGCGAGGCAACGCCACGCGAATGGTTCTCGCTGGTCACGTTGCTGGAGACGGTGGGCAGCACGGGAGAGGGCGATGCGGACGAGCTCGTGCGCCGCCTGCGCGCTGCGGGAGTCGACGCATTCGAGGCCGCCGCTCACGCCGATGAGGAAGAAGAGATCGAGGAGCGGGAGGTCGCGAAGGCGGCGGCGCGACGTACGTATGCGCAGTCGGTCGCGCTCACCAAGGACGTGATCAACTCTGTCCGCATGGGTCGCGTGCCCAGTGCGCGGAAGATCAAGCGAGCGGTGCAGACAATTGTCGACCAGGTGCTGACGGAAGAGGCGTCGCTGATCGGGCTGACGACTCTGCGTGAGTACGACGAGTACACGTACACGCACTCTGTCAACGTGTGCATCTTCGCCGTTGCGCTCGGAAAGCGAATTGGCATGAGCAAGCTGCAGCTCTACGAGCTTGGGGTCGCAGCGCTGATGCACGACATAGGCAAGTCGCGCGTTCCGACCGATCTGCTCCAGAAATCCACCGCTCTGGACGAGGACGACTGGCGGCGCATCACTGCGCACCCGTGGCTGGGAGTGCTCACTCTGTTCCAGCTGCGGGGGCAGCAGGAGCTTCCGTATCGTGCGATGGTGAGCGCACACGAGCATCACATGCGGCGCGATCTGACCGGTTACCCCCGAGTGATTCGTCCGCGATCCATCGCGATGACGAGTCGGATCGTGGCGGTAGCGGACGCGTACGACGCGGCAACGAGCCGGCGATCGTACCAGACCAAGCCGTATCCGCCGTCGGCCGTACTGCAGGAAATGCGCGACAATCCGCGCCGCGGACTCGATCCGGTTGTGGTGAAGGCGTTCATCACGCTGCTCGGGATCTACCCGTCCGGAACGCTCGTCGTACTCGACACGTTCGAGCTCGCCGTCGTGCTTGCTGCGAATCCCAATCCGGAGATGTTGTCCAGGCCGCGTGTGGTAGTGGTGAGCGACGGACGCGGGAATCTTCTGCAGCCGCCCATCGAGACAGACCTTGCGGCGACCGGACCCGATGGTCAGTTTGCGCGCACCATCATCAAGACTGCGGATCCGGACAGGTATGGCATCAGGGTTAGCGATTACGTCATCTAACAGAATCGACGAGCGGTTCGCTCGTCTGCGGGAGCAGGGCAGAAAGGCGCTCGTGTGCTACGCCACCGCCGGGCACCCCGATCGCGCACGCTCGATCGCTTTGCTGCGCGGCCTGGAAGACGCCGGCGCCGACGTAGTCGAAGTCGGCGTGCCGTTCTCCGATCCGCTAGCTGACGGTCCGGTCATCCAGGCAAGCTCGCAGATCGCGCTCGACGCTGGCACGACATTCAGCGACGTGCTCGAAATCGTCGCCGAAGCGGCTCTTGGCGTTCCCGTGGTGTTGTTCGGATATCTCAATCCATTTCTCGCTGCCGGCGAGGGGGCAATCGACCGCATAGTGAACGCGGGATGCGACGGATTGTTGATTACCGACCTTCCCGTAGGGGCGGATCCACCACTCGAGGCTCGCTTCACAGCCAGTCCGCTTGCGTTCGTCCGACTCGTCGCGCCAACCACGCCGGTCGAGCGGATGAAGCTCATTGCACAGAACGGCAGTGGATTCGTGTATCTCATCAGCCGGCTCGGTGTCACAGGCATGCAGCAGCAGATTGCGCCGGAACTGGGCTCGACGGTCGCGCGTCTGCGTTCGGTGACCACGCTGCCCATCTGCGTGGGCTTCGGCGTCACGGACGCACGTCAGGCTGCTGCAGTTGCGGCCGTCGCCGACGGCGTTGTTGTGGGAAGCGCGATCGTCCGGGCGGCGGGAACGAGCGTCGATGCGGCAGTTGCACTCACGCGATCGCTGCGTGCCGGAATCGACAACGCAGGTTGACGATGGCCGACACCGTTTCGCTCAAGGGAATGCGCTTCCACGCGCGAGTTGGAGTGCTGCCGCACGAGGAGCAGCTGCCGCAACCGGTGGAGCTCGATCTTTCCGTCACGGTAGACCAGACAGTACGGCCGCCGCACGTGGTCGATTACGTCGCGCTTTACAGCGCCGTCGCCCAAGTGATGAACGTGCGTCACATCGCCTATCTGGAAGAGGCCGCCGAGCGCGTCGCTGCTGCGGCGCTCCGCGTCCGAGGTGTCCGGTCGGCCACGGTGTCGATCAGAAAGCCGCACGTGCCGCTGCCGGGCCCGGTTGAATACGCCGAAGTCTCGATCACCCGCGAGCGCGATGGATGACATCGCCTTCGTCGCACTGGGTTCCAACCTGGGCGATCGGCGAAAACATCTGTCCGACGCCCTCGCACGCATCGGCGGAATTCCAGGAGTCGCGATAGTGGCGGTGACCAGTCCCGAGGAAACCGAACCGATCGGTCCCGTGTCCCAGGGGCCTTACCTGAATCAGATGGTCGCGCTGCGCACTTCGCTGTCACCGCCCGAATTGCTGGCGACGCTGCACGAGGTGGAGCGCGAGGGTGGCCGCGTTCGGACCGTCCGTTGGGGGCCGCGTACAATAGATTTGGACATCGTCAAGTACGCGCACACGACCTGGAACTCGGCCGAGCTTCAGGTACCACATAGAGAAATCGACAACCGCGACTTCTGGCAGCGTGAGCTCGCCGAACTCGCAGAGGTATCCATTTGAGCAGCGCACCGCCGTCACGCGCCGTCACGGTTCGTGACATTCGCGATCGCAAGGGCAAGGATCCGATCGTCGTCGTCACCGCGTACGACGTTCTCTTTGGCCGGCTTGTGGACCAGGCCGGCGTGGACATCGTGCTCGTCGGTGATTCCGCCGGTAACGTCGTGGCGGGATTCGAATCGACTCTGCCGGTGACACTGGATCAAATGATCTATCACGGTGCAGCCGTATGTCGCGGTGTCTCCCGCGCGCTCGTTACGGTCGATATGCCGTTCCTGACATATCAGATCGATACCGCGACCGCCCTCGTGAATGCGGGACGGTTGCTCGTCGAGACCGGTGCGCAGGCCGTGAAGCTGGAAGGCGGCAACGAACGCATCGCGGCGACAGTCGCGCGTCTCGTGGAGATCGGTATTCCCGTGATGGGGCACCTGGGTTTCACGCCGCAATCTGTGAACGCGATCGGCGTTCGAGTGCAGGGAAGAGAAGCTGACGAAGAGGAGCGCATTCTGGCGGAAGCCAAGCGACTGGATCAGGCGGGCGCGTTCGCGATAGTCCTGGAGTTGATGCCGGCGAAACTTGCGGCGCGCATCACGGCGAGCGTCAGCGCTCCGACCATCGGGATCGGCGCCGGTCCGGGCTGCGATGGTCAGGTGCTGGTGCTACCCGACATGCTCGGCATGAATGAGGAGTTTTCACCGCGTTTCCTCAAGCGCTACGCGAATCTCGCCGACACGGTGCGCGACGCAGTGCGCGCATATGGCGACGACGTTCGCGGGCATCGGTACCCGTCCGCCGAACACAGTTTCTAGAGCGAGCTCGCCTTACATGCAAGCAACCACTCGTCATTCCCGCGCAATCGGGAACCGGAGGTCATCATCCGCTTGCGCGCGAATGACGAATTCCTCAGCTGCCTGCCGCGGGGACGACAGACTGTGCTGACCGAATCATCGATCGCCGGGATGCGTGCGCGCTTGCGCGAACTCACCGCGAACGGCGCCCGGGTGGCACTGATTCCGACGATGGGTGCACTGCACGAGGGACATCTCGCGCTGGTGGACGCCGCCGCGAAGGTCGCGGACGTGGTCGCCGTGAGCATCTTCGTGAACCCGTTGCAGTTCGGACCCAACGAGGACCTTGCGCGTTATCCGCGTACGCCCGAGCGTGATTCGGCAGCGCTCACAGAACACGGCGCAACCATTGTGTTCATGCCGACGGCGGAAGAGATGTATGGCGCCAACACATCGCGGACGACCGTAACGCCTCCGTTGTTTGCTGCCTTGCTCGAGGGTTCCGTTCGCCCCGGTCACTTCGCCGGCGTACTTACCGTGGTGGCAAAGCTGTTCAACATCGTGCAGCCAGACGTCGCCGTGTTCGGGCGCAAGGATCTTCAGCAACTCTCTCTCATCCGCGCCATGGTCGCCGATCTGAACTTTCCGGTTCGGATCATGGCGATCGATACCGTGCGGGAAAGCGATGGACTTGCGCTCTCAAGTCGCAACCGCTACCTAGACGCCGAAGCACGGCGCCACGCACCCGCGCTGCACGCAGCACTCGTCTCGGCGAAAGTTGCTTTCGACGCCGGAAGCACCAGCCCGGCGGCGATCGAATCGGCGGGGAAGGCTGTCCTGGCGAAGGATGGTGCGTTCGACGTTGATTATCTCGCTCTGGTAAATGAAACTGATTTCGCACGGCCGTCCGTCGCCGCGAAGGGAGATTCGATAGTCGTCGCGGCGCGGATCGGCGGCACTCGATTGATCGATAACATCCAACTCTGACAATGCACAGCTCGACGCTGGACCTTCCCGATTGGGCGCGCGTTGGTGACAAGCGCGCCGAGCACATTCAACGCGTGACTGCGTTGCTGAATGCGTGGGCAGCTGCGATGCGGCTTCCGCCGGCCGAGGCGCGTGCGTTCATCGACGCCGGCGTTCTGCACGACGCATTGCGAGACGCGACCGAAACCGAGTTGCGCGAGATCACCGGTGACAACGAGAGCCCGGCCGGTCTGCTGCATGGCCCCGCTGCGGCGATCACACTGGAACGGCACGGCGAGAAACGCACCGACCTGCTGGACGCGATTCGCTATCACACAGTCGGCAGTGTGCGCTGGGGAGTCGTTGGGCGCGCCCTGTACATGGCCGACTTTCTGGAGCCTGGCCGGAAGTTCATGAAGCAGGACAGATATTTTCTCTCGCTGCAGGTTCCGACGTCGTTCGAAAGCGTATTTCGCCAGGTGGTGCGGATGCGTCTGGAGTGGACCGTGCGCGAGGGAAACCACATCTTTCCGGAAACGGTCACGCTCTGGAACAGCCTTCAGTAATGTCGCGCCGTTCCGCAATGCTCGTAATCGCTACGGCATTTGCGATTTTGGGATGCAAAAAGGGCGATCAACATCGCGGCGCTTCGGCAGATGCAGCGGCGGCGAAGATCGACACCACCGTCGGCCACGCGCCGCCCGGGGTGCGCATCAAGGTCGAAGTGTTGAACGCGAGCGCGGCCCGTGGTGCGGCGCGACGCGCGACGCTACTGCTGCGCGCGCGCGGTTACGACGTGGTTGCGATGGGCACTTCCCGTACGACGCAGGTGCCGACACTGGTGCTGGACAGGTCCAATCATCCGGAATGGGCCGCGCTGATCAGCAAGGCGATCGGCGGGAAGGCCGTCGCTCGCCCCGATACCTCACGCTACCTCGACGCCACCGTCGTGCTCGGCACCGACTGGACGCCGCCTCCGATGCCGTTCTACCCGTAGCTGTCCGCACGCCGCGGCGATGTCCTTTCCGCGACTCTTGCGGATTGCGACACTCAGCCCGCCGCGCCGCAGCATCGCCGCGAAACGACGTATGGAGTCCGCGGTGGTTGGCGTGAAATCGCCGGCGCCGCCCGGATGCAGCGGAATGAGATTCACGAACGCCTTGCACTCCAGCGCCAGCTTCATCAACTCGCGCGCATCCTCGTCTCGATCGTTCACACCGCCGAGCATCACGTACTCGAAGGTGACGCGCCGATCGAAGCTCTTCGCGGCTTCGATCACTTCGGAGAGCGGATACTTGGTATTGATGGGCATGAGACTGCGACGCAGCTCATCGGTCGGTGCGTGCACCGAAATCGCGAGCCGGAACTGTTCCGGACGCTCTGCCAGCGCGACAATGCCAGGCAGGATCCCGACTGTCGAGACTGTGATGTGGCGGGCACCAATGCCGAGTCCGGCCGGATCATTCAGGATGGTGAGCGCGGAATTGACGGCGCGCCAGTTCATGAGCGGCTCGCCCATCCCCATGAAGACGATGTTGGTGACCGCGATTGGCGGGTCCAGCAGCGCCATCTCGCGCACCTGACAGGCAATCTCGTACGGCTCCAGGTTGCGCGTGAAGCCCATCTTGCCGGTAGCGCAGAACGCACACTGAAGCGCACAGCCAGCCTGCGACGAGATGCACAACGTCAGGCGATCTGCATCCGGGATCGCCACGGTTTCGATCGCTTCGCCGTCGGCCAGGCGGAACAGGAACTTGCGCGTGCCGTCGGCCGATAGTTGCTGCGTCGCGATGCTCAGTTCGGGGAGTTCGAACAACTGTTCGAGTGCTTCGCGGAGCGCTAGCGGCAGCTCCGTGATATCTGCGAACGCGCGTACGGGCGCCTGCCACAGCCTGCGCGCGACCTGACGAGCGCGATACAGCGGCTCGCCACGGTCACGAAAGAACGCCTCCAGGGTCGCATCGGCGTCCGCGGGCGTGAGATTGAGAAGATTGATTTTGGACATGTGGGATCGGCGGGCAACGGTGCGAAGGGCCTACCATAAGCCATTGCCAGCCATAAATTTAACCGATCTACATGCAATCATATTATCAGGTCGTGGCACTGCCCCAGCACGCCGCGTGAGCGCCCCCGAATTTCCCGCGACAACCGAGCGAACCACCCTCTGCGGCGCACTTCGCGCCGAGCATGCCGGAACGCAAGCGCGGCTGGGCGGATGGGTCGAGAGCTCGCGCAATCTCGGCGGGATGGTCTTCCTGAATCTGCGTGATCGCGCAGGAGTCGTTCAGGTCTCATTCAATCCGGACTTCACCCCCGCTGCGATGATCGAGGCCGCGTCGTCGGTTTCGCTCGAGAGCGTCGTGCGCGTCGAGGGAACTGTCGCGTTGCGTCCGCAGAACATGGCGAACGCCGACATGGACACCGGTGCGGTCGAGGTACAGGCAACTTCGATAACCGTGCTGGGACCGGCGGAGTCGATAGCGATGCCGGTCGTCGCCAAGGGATCGAACCTGCCGGCGGAAGAGATACGGCTGCGCTACCGCTACCTGGATCTGCGTCGCGCGCCGCTGCAGGCGAACCTCATCCTGCGCCACCGGCTGCTGCAGGTAACGCGCGCATTTCTCGACGCGCGCGGATTCCTTGAAGTCGAGACGCCGATCCTCACCAAGCCAACACCGGAAGGATCCCGCGACTACGTGGTCCCAAGCCGGTTGCATCCCGCGGAGTTCTACGCGCTGCCGCAGTCGCCGCAGCTGTACAAGCAGTTGCTGATGATCTCGGGCATGGATCGTTATTTCCAGCTCGCGCGCTGCTTCCGCGACGAGGACCTGCGCGCGGATCGGCAACCTGAATTCACGCAGATCGACATCGAAGCGTCGTTCATCACGCCGGAAGATCTGTACACGCTGACAGAAGGCATGCTTCAGGCGCTGTTCGCGGTTGCAGGCATTCAGATCGCGACACCGTTCCCGCGGATGACGTACGCCGATGCGATGGAGAATTACGGCTGCGACCGCCCGGACATGCGCTATGGACTGCAGATTCGGGACGTGACATCCGTGTTCCGGGAGTCCGACTTCGCCATCGCGCGCGCTGCGATCGCGTCCGGCGGACGGGTACGCGGGATAGTCATTCCTGGCGGAGCTGCGCTCTCACGCAAGCAGGTGGACGAGATCGAAGTTGCAGCCAAGAGCGCGGGCGCTGCCGGCCTGATGCGTATCAAGTGCGTGAACGGTGTCGTCGAGGGTGCACCGGCAAAGGCCCTGACCGACGCCGGTCGTGCCGCGTTGCAGTTGGCGGATGGCGATCTGATGTTGCTGGTGGCTGGTCCGGATCACATCTCGAATCCGGCACTGGATCGTACGCGTCAGGACGCCGCGCGCCGGATGTCGCTGGTGCCGGATGGAGCGAGCGAGCTGCTCTGGGTGACTGATTTCCCCATGTTTGCCGTGGACCCGGAGTCCGGACGTCTCGATGCGATGCACCATCCATTCACCGCACCGAACCCGGAAGATCTCGGATTCCTCGACAGCGATCCGGCTCGCGTTCGTGCGCTCGCGTACGACGTGATTCTCAACGGGACGGAGCTGGGCGGTGGCAGCATTCGTATTGGCGACCCGGCGCTCCAGCGGCGGGTACTGTCTCTTCTGGGGATCGATGCCTCGACGGCCGAGGAGCGCTTCGGCTTCCTGCTGGAGGCGCTCTCTGCTGGCGCCCCGCCGCACGGCGGAATTGCATTAGGCTTCGACAGGATAGCGATGTTGCTCGCAGGGGCCCCCAGCTTGCGTGATGTCATCGCATTTCCCAAAACGACTGCGGCGCGCGCATTGTTCGAGGGAGCGCCGACCGTGATACCGGCCGACGAGCTCGCTGCGCTACATCTCAAACCCGCTCACGCTTGACCGTTTCAGACGAAACCACGGCGCTCAGACTTTCGACGGAAGGCGCCGACATGCTCACTCTCGCGGGAGTGAACGACGAGAATCTCACTGAGCTGATGCGCCAGACGGGAGCGCGCGTAGCTCTTCGCGGCGATACCATGACACTGACTGGTGCGCGCGAGGAGCTGGAGCGCGCGCAGCCGGTCGCGCAGCGCATGATCGACCAGGCCAAGCGCCAGCTTCCGCTGACCGCGGACGACGTCCTCCGGATGAGCCTGGACGGCGTGCGCCCGGATGGCTCTGCGTCGGACGAGCGGATCGTGCTTCCGGGAATCCGGAAGGTCATCCAGCCGAAGACCGCAGGCCAGGCTGAATATCTCAAGCAGATCAGCGACAACGATATTGTAATCGGGATCGGTCCGGCGGGAACGGGGAAAACCTATCTCGCTGTGGCTGCTGCAGTCGACGCCCTGTCGCGCAAGCGCGTGCGTCGCATAGTGCTTGCGCGCCCTGCAGTCGAGGCTGGCGAGAGTCTCGGATTCCTTCCGGGTGACATGCAGGCCAAGGTGGATCCGTACCTGCGTCCGCTGTACGACGCGCTGGAAGACATGATGCCGGCCGAGCGGGTGCAGAAGGCGCTCGAAACGCGCACGATCGAGATTGCACCACTTGCGTACATGCGCGGCCGCACCCTCGCAGATGCGTTCGTAATCCTCGACGAGGCGCAGAACGCAACGGCTGCGCAGATGAAGATGTTTCTGACTCGACTGGGCGTCAATTCGCGCGTCGTCATAACCGGCGACAAGACGCAGATCGACCTTCCGCGTCGTGAAGATTCGGGGCTGGTGCAGGTGGAGCGGGTGCTTGCCGGAATCGAGGGCATATCATTCTTCTACTTCACCGACGCCGACGTTGTGCGACACAGACTGGTGCGTGACATCATCAAGGCGTACGCCGAGGATACGACGGGGTGACGCGATGAATCTGTGGCGACGGCTCTCGGAGCGTGATGCCGCGGACGAAGCGGACCCTCCAGATCGCAGCAAGCGCGACGATGCGGTTGCGCGAACATCTTTTGCGCCGCGACTCGACGTAATACTCGAGATAGCGGCTGTGACGGCGCGCATACTGCTCGATCCGCGCGTTACCTTCGCGCTCGCCATAGCCGTCGTGATCTTCGTTCCGGGTCGCGTGGGTGAGTTGATAACAGCCGTATTTGTCGCCGTCGGCGCGTTGCTCGTGTATCGCGCCAGGCAGTGGCGCCGGATTCCGGATCACATTCGCTGGCTTGCGTGGGCGGACCTCAACATGCCGCTCATGCGACGGCTGAGCCTGGAAGCGCCTGGCACTTACGCTCACACGATCGCGATGGCGAATCTCACCGAAGCCGCGTGCAACGCCATCGGTGCGGATGGTCTGCTCGGCCGCGTTGGATCGTACTATCACGACGTGGGCAAGCTTCGGAAGCCGCAGCACTTCGTCGAGAACCAGCCGCGGGGGCGCAATCCGCACGACAAGCTCAAACCTGCTACGAGCGCCGCGATCATACGCTCGCATGTTCGGGACGGCATCGAGCTGGCCAAGGAGAACGGCGTTCCGCGGCCCATCCGCGCGTTCATCGCCGAGCACCACGGAACTCTTCCGATCGCGTACTTCCTTGCCAAGGCGCGCGAGCGCGATGATTCGGTGAACGCGAGCGAATATTCGTACCCGGGCCCGATTCCGCAGAGTGCGGAAACCGCGATCTGCATGCTTGCAGATGCGGCCGAGGCGAAGGTGCGCGCGCTTGCCGATCCGACGCCCGTGGCGATACGCACGATGGTCGAAGCGACGATCGCGCAGCGGATGGAAGAGGGGCAGCTCGCTGACGCACCAATCACGCTGCGCCAGCTCAGCATCGTGCGCGAGCAATTCGTGCGTATCCTCACGGGCATGTTCCACGGCCGGATCGAGTATCCGTCGCCGGTGCGGCCGATGGCCATCGCGCCGAAACGCGATTCGCGCGCGAGCGCGTGAGCGTAGCCGTCGACGTATCACGCGATGGGGTGCGGATCGCGCTGTCCGAACAGCGGGTGCGCGAGATCGTGCGCGCGGTGTGCCGTCGCGAACGCGTGCGCGAGGCGCTGATCTCGGTTGCTTTCGTCCGGAACGCGACGATCGCGCGAATGAACAGAGAATTCCTGGGCCACTCCGGTGCGACCGACGTCATCACCTTCGAGCTGGATGGCGGACGGACGCGCTCATCCCGCCGCGCGACACTCGGTGACATCTACATTGCGCCGGACGTGGCGCGTCGCAACGCGATAGAGAATGGCGTTGGTATTCGCGAGGAGCTGGCCCGCGTCGTCGTACACGGCACGTTGCACGTGCTTGGATACACGCACGCGGAAGGGTCTCATCGCACCACCGGCGACATGTGGCGCCGCCAGGAGGAGATCCTTGCCTCAATCGCTTGAGGCGCTCGTCGCGGATTTCGAGGCCGGGAAGTCGGCGGCTCTGGCGCGTGCGGTAAGCATCGTCGAGAATCATCGCGCCGGTTATGACGAGCTGATGACGCGACTGCACCCGCACATCGGCCGCGCGCAGCGTCTGGGAATTACGGGCCCGCCGGGCGCGGGCAAGAGCACCGTTACGAATCTGATCGTGCAGTCGCTGCGCCAGGAAGGACACACCGTTGGTGTGATTGCCGTCGATCCAACGTCACCGTTCACGGGTGGCGCACTGCTCGGCGACCGCGTCCGGATGGAATCGGTCGCGCTCGATCCCGGTGTGTACATCCGATCGATGGCGACGCGCGGATCGCTCGGCGGACTTTCCGCGCGCACTGCGGAGGTTGCGGACGTGCTCGACGCGTTCGGCTTCGACAGAATCATCATCGAGACGGTGGGCGTGGGGCAGACCGAGCTCGACATCGCACGCACTGCCGATACTACGGTTGTCGTGCTCGTTCCCGAATCGGGCGATTCGATCCAGACGCTGAAGGCCGGCGTGATGGAGATCGCCGACATCTTCGTTGTGAACAAGGGTGACCGTCCAGGCGCCGATCGGCTGCGCAACGACATCGAGCTGATGCTGGGCTTGCGACGGGGATCGGCCGGCGCCGTTCCCGCACATCATGGTGTTCAGCTCAAGACTTTCAACCCGATCCGCATAGCGCGCGAGGCTGCCAGGGCGGAAGATCCCGAGCGATGGACGCCGCCCGTGCTGGGTACCATCGCATCCAGGGGCGAGGGTATCGACCTGCTGCTGGCCGCCGTGGCGCGTCACTTTCGTTATCTTGAGATGTCAGGCGCTCTCAAGGGGCGCCGGCGCATACGGCTTCGGAATCAGGTCGCTGAAGTGGTGGCCGAGCGGGTGCGCAACAGGCTCTGGGATGACCCGGAGACCAACGTATGGCTTGACGCGCAGCTCGATCTGCTGGAATCCGGAGCGGCAACGCCGTTCAGCGTTGCGGACGAGTTGCTGAGACGGAGCGGTCCCTTGTTGACTGGAGTCGATGCATGACGACGGCTGAGATGCTGGAGCTGGACAGACTGCGTGAGGAAGTCGCGCAGTGGCGCGCGCGATTCGACGCCGCGAAAAAGCGCAATGCGCTATTCGCGAATTCCGGCGACGTCGTCGATCCCGTTTACACTGCGCTCGACATCGCGGGCGACGGATCGGCACTCGAGCTGCCGGGCGAATATCCCTTTACACGCGGCATACACGCGACCGGATATCGTGGCAAGCTGTGGACGATGCGGCAATTTGCCGGCTTCGGCACAGCGCCCGAAACCAACGCGCGCTACAAGTATCTCCTGTCGCATGGTCAGACCGGTCTCTCCGTGGCGTTCGATTTTCCGACGTTGATGGGTTACGACTCGGATCACCCGCGTTCCGAGGGCGAGGTCGGCAAGTGCGGCGTCGCGATATCCAGTCTCGCCGACATGGAGACGCTTTTCGAGGGGATTCCGCTCGACAAGGTTTCGACGTCGATGACCATCAATGGTCCTGCCGTAATTCTGTTCGCGTTCTACGTTGCCGCAGCCGAGAAGCAGGGCGTGAACCTCAAGGAACTGCGCGGAACGATCCAGAACGACATCCTCAAGGAGTACATGGCGCAGCACGCGTGGGTTTACCCCATCGAGCCTGCGCTGCGTCTCATAGTGGATAACTTCGCGTGGTCCGCCGAGCACGTTCCGCTCTGGAACACGATATCGATCTCCGGCTATCACATTCGCGAAGCTGGCGCGACCGCGGCGCAGGAGCTCGCGTTCACGCTCGCTGATGGTTTCACGTACGTCGAGCGGGGCCTCGCGCGCGGACTGGACGTGGACGACTTCGCGCCGCGCCTGTCGTTCTTCTGGGACATACACAACGATTTCTTCGAAGAGATCGCGAAGCTGCGTGCAGCGCGACGCATATGGGCGCGGCATCTCAAGGAGCGCTTTGGTGCGAAGGATCCGCGCTCGCTGATCATGCGCTTTCACTCGCAGACCGCGGGCGTGACGCTCACTGCGCAGCAGCCGATGAACAACGTCGTGCGCGTCGCGTACCAGGCCATGGCGGCGGTGCTGGGCGGCACGCAGTCGCTGCACACGAATTCGATGGACGAGACGCTCGCTCTGCCGACCGAGCAGGCGGTGCAGGTCGCGCTTCGCACTCAGCAGGTGCTCGCGTACGAGACAGGCGTTCCGAACGTCGCCGATCCGCTGGGTGGCTCCTACTATGTGGAAG
>Ga0207667_10001974_pt1 | contig 25693 bp, 25 predicted proteins | sample KBSCornC52_FD_184301 | JGI IMG/M metagenome (GOLD analysis project Ga0207667, IMG submission 184301) | Corn rhizosphere microbial communities from Kellogg Biological Station, Michigan, USA - KBS Corn C5-2 (SPAdes) (version 2) | ecosystem: Host-associated > Plants > Roots > Rhizosphere > Soil ...
AAGTGTTGAAGATGCCGGAAAACGAATAGTAAAATATGCTTTGATTGATAAAGAGGGACCTACAGGAAAATTTTTCAGTGAAGAAAACAATCCTGAAACGGGAGAAATAGCTTGGTAAAAAACAACTACACTAACAGATAATTAAAAACTAAACGTGTCTTCTAATGAAACACTGCTTCCTGACTCGAACCAGTAGCTCATTGAAAATAAAAAGTTTTCTTATTTGACGATACTTTATCGAACCAAAAACCCCTGATAAATAAGGCTTTATCAGGGGTTTTTCGGTTCAGTACCCGCGATGGGATCCAAGTCGAACCGTTTCTCCTGAAAATCGAGAAAATTTTATCGAAGAAAAAATGCGCCTGACACCCTTGTATCAGGCTTCGTTACTCACGTATACTACAATGAACATTAAAATAACATCACAAATATATAAAAAAATTCAATTATGGCCTGGGAACTAAAAAAAGATTCATCTCACAAATTAATCGCCTGGTTTAACGACGGAAATTCCGTTACTCGATATTCTCTTGACTGGAAACATAAATACTCTAAAAATTATGATCCGGATTTAGGATTGGCCAAACTTAGAGATCTCGTTAATGATTATGGAACCAATGCCAGAATAGCGTGTATTTATGAATATACGTATGGGAGAAACGATGGAAAAGAAATAGAAAAATATAGTCATGGAATAAAAATAACAACTATCATATGAAAACCTTAAAAGAACTCTACCACAGATTAAACACAGTCAATGATTTTAAAGAAAGGTATCCGAATTTAAATATAGATGACCATAAAATTCACGTATTATTTCTTTCACCCTGTATGAATGAAACCGGCTATTACCGGATGATACTGCCTGCATTGGAACTGAATAAGACAGATACACATTCTGCTATTATCAGCCATATCCACAAATGGGACTTTAACAAACTCTTTGATGATTATGATAGCCCGGTGGATTTCCGGCTTGTTAAATGGGCAGATTATGTGGTGCTTCCGGCAATGCTCACGGATGTAAGCTACATAATAAAAGCCATACGCGAAATCAACGATGATATAGAATTTGTGATGGATCTGGATATAAATTACCATGAACTTCCGGAATACCATCCTGATTTTAAAAAACTATTGCCGGAGCTAAAAGATATTCTCATTAATAATTTATCAGAAGTTGATATACTTTCAGCTCCTAACAGTCCATTACTGAATTATTATGAAGAGTTGATACAAAAACACGATGATGAATTTCTGCTCTATTTTGAACACTTTCCAAACCTGTTATCCAATTTTTCTTTTGAAGAAATTAAACAAATAAAAAGAAACTCAACCGATAAAGTAAGGATTGGACTTATCCTTGATGCAAGCCAGGGCAATGATTTAAAAATGATTGAAAAACCAATTACATTGTTACTTGAGAAACATAAAGACAAAATAGAATTGATTATTTTCGGTTGGTCAAAAAAAGTTGCCGAACAATATGGAGGAGTACTTAATGATCTTCGTATCACTTATGAAAAACATGTTCCCTTCCACGAATATCATTACAAATTAAATGACCTTATGTTTGATATTGGTTTACTTCCTTTTGCTGATAACAGCTTCAATACTTCAGGAAGGGCATTTAATCGCTTTCTTGATTTTTCAGCTTTCATGGTTCCGGTGATCGCTTCCAATATAATACCCTTTAAAAAAATCATTACAGATGGAGAAAATGGTTTTATAGCGAAGACAGAGGAGGATTGGATAAACAAGACTGGCGAACTCATTGCAGATATTCAGCTTCGGAAAGATATAGGTAATACTGCTTTTAAAACGGTGTGGGAAAAATTTAGCTATACCCAAAAAGCTTTGCAGAGACTGAAAAACGTTTTTATCTGAAATGGTATAATTATATATATTGTTTAGCTTTGCTCATCATGAAACCACTCTGGTACATACTCGATGAGAACAAACATCCTGTTCCGGCAAAAAACCGATTTGATGCCGAACGTCTACTTTTAGACAACTCTAAAAGGCGTGTGGCATTGGATGAAATCATGGTCGAAGATTATGGAATCACCATTACCGTTTCAACCGTATTTCTTGTGCTCGATCACAATCATTCCAACAAAGGGAAACCTATATTATTTGAAAGCATGATTTTTAACGGAGAGTTGAATCAATCGATGAATAGGTATTGCAGTTGGAAAGAAGCAGAAGAAGGACATCAAAAAATGGTAGAACTGGTAAAAAACAATTTATGGGTGAGCCGTATTTTAGACACGGTGTCCGTAAAAACTTCAGACACGAAGAACATTGCAAAAAAAATTATTGAAGGGTTACAGCAAGAACTGTTGTATAATTAAATCCCTACTCCTCTTTCTCTTTTGTAGGAACAATCAATTTGCGTACTTCTACATCCAGTATTTTAGCGATCTTATAAAGTGTTTCCATTTTGGGTTGCTTGGTGTTGGTACACCATTCAGAAACGGTCGCAATATTGATATCCATTTGCTCGGCAAGCCATACATTAGTTTTCAACTTCTCAGCCAGGACAATTTTAAGTCTGTTGAATATTTTCTCTGGAGGAACAATCCTTTTTGCCATGCCGTATTTTTTGTTTAATGAAGCAGAACAAATATAATAACATCAGTAATAAAATCAATTCATCCGTTCTTAAAATTTTATTTCTTACCTCCTGAACAATCATTTTTTGCGTCTTAAAAAAAATCTTTGTGGGATGTTTCTTTGTAACACCTTTTCTCAAATTCATTCTGAACAGCCCACTGCTGTTTTTATTTATAAAAAAAAGTGGATTCTCAGTTTTGTAAAACTTGTGGGAAGCCCCAAAGATGCCCCTTGGAATTTAGCTGCTACTGACATTATTTTTACATCCGAAAATTTACACGCGCTGAAAATTTTTCTTTAAGAAAAAAATTCGCGAGCTCTTAAGGAAAAAATTCAGAGCCGTGTAAGAAAAAAATAAAATGCACTATAAGCGCCGGATTTAAAAGTGTCTTTAAAGAGCATTTTTTTTCGAGCCTTAAGTGCAAAAAAACAAAACTTGTTAAGGAATTGTTTTTTGCGGTCTTAACAAACCTGAAAGAACAAGCTATTAGGACTGAATTTAAAAACGCCTTTAAAGAGGATTTTTTTTCACGCTCTAAAGCGCCCCCGAAACAAATTTGTCAAGTGTTTTTTTAAGTAAAATGCCCTATAACCGCCGGATTTAAAGATGTCTTTAAAGAGCATTTTTTTTCGAGCCTTAAGTGCAAAAAAACAAAACTTATTAAGGAATTGTTTTTTGCAGGTCTTAACAAACCTGGAAGAACAAGCTATTAGGACTGAATTTAAAAACGCCTTTAAAGAGGATTTTTTTCACGCTCTAAAGCGCCCCCAAAACAAATTTGTTAAGTAATTTTTTAAGTAGAGTGCCCTATAACCGCCGGATTTAAAAATGTCTTTAAAGAGCATTTTTTTTCGAGTCTTAAGAGCACTAACAACAAATCTTGTTAAGGAATTGTTTTTTTAGGTCTTAACAAACCTCAAAGAACAAGCCCTGTTAGGACTGAATTTAAAAATGTCTTTCAAGAGGATTTTTTTTCATGCCCTAAAGCGCCCCCAACAAATTTTGTTAAAGAGCAATTTTTTTCAAGTCCTAAAGCTGGAGAAGACACCCTGTTAAAGCTGAATTTAAAAATGTCTTTCAAGAGCGTTTTTTTTCATGCCTTAAAGAGTGAAGTACAATTTACCTGTGAAATTTTAAAAAATGAGTACAAAAAAGCAGAACCCTTTATGGGCAGATCAGGTCATTGCCATTACTGAAAATCCCAAACAGGAAGGAATTGAGATCATGTTCAATGCTCAGCCATCTGTTCAACTTCAGCCCAAGCTAAGGGCGATGGGTTTCAGGCACAGTGCTATCAAAGGGATGTGGTACGGGGGCAACACTGCACAGGCAAAAGAATTTGCTGAGCAGATAAAGTTGGCTCTTCCAACATCTATTGGAGGCCCGGATCTTTTTCTTTCTCCTTCTTTCGAAGCGGTTAAATCCAACATCGAAAAAAAGGAATTCAGCTTTGTTCTCATTACGCTCAAGAACGGACAGCAAAAAAATTTCATTGTCTTTGAATCCTCTAAACCCAAAGCAGAAGTGATCGCAACAAATTTTGCAAAGCAGCAGTTCGGAGAGGAGTTTTTGGTGTTGGCCGTCCAACCGAAAACACATATTCGGGAGGCAAGGGTATTGTTTGATGAGGGGAAGATCATTGGTGCAACAGATGTTGTTCCAGAACAAAAAACTATCCACAGAGAGAATAATACACATGTTGCGGCAATGCCGGTATCCTTGCCGGTTACAAAGCCTGCTAAGATAGATTCCTTTGAGCTGATCAAAAAATTCCATGCCTCTTTGAAAGATGACACCGGCTATGCGAAAGTAGAACATGCATCCTATGCTCATTTTATGAGCTTCCTGAAAGAAACCAACACTGTCTTAACTGATCAGGACAAGGAACACGTGTGGAAGCATCATTTAGCATTGGTGAAAGCAACAAATAAACTTCACAACAAGATTCATGGAGTACCCCAAACGCAGCCCTATTCATCCATCTACAAAAAGCTCATGCAGGTGATCCCTGATCTGGTCAAACACATTGAAGAAGGAAAACATCATGGCAAATCGGTAAAAGATCCTAAAGGAGGATTGATGGATCTGAACTTCGATTTTTTAGGTAAGGATAAAAATGGCAACTACCTCATTGCATTGTCCCATTACTTCAAGCAGAACGGAGATATGGTAGCAGATCCCGATATGCAGATACGGGTACTGCCTGAGCTGCAAGCAGCGGAAGCAATGACCTTTCAGGATCAGTTCGGATACCAGGAAGTTTATCGAGAGAGGGACGGAAAGCAGCAGGTGGATCTAAGGCGAAAGAAAGAGTTGAATAAATTTTTAAATCAATGGCTCAGTAATATCATCCGGCAGGGACATAAAATTGATCTAAAAAAAATGAAAACAGAAAACGAAGAACAAAATCAGGAGGTCGATTATTTCCACAAAGCCTATGAGCAGCTGCTGGAGTTTATTCCCGGTTTACCACAAGCACTTGGCAAAGGTCAGCAGAAAGGAGAAATAACGATGAATGAAAAACTGGATGAGCGTAAGATCATTTACAAAATTTCTCCAAGAGCCGATAAAAAATCATGCACGATCTTCCTGAATGAATATGTGAATGAAAAAGAAGAACTTCAATCGGACATCACCTTTGAAATAGAAAACAAGAAAGCATACGTTACTGCCGAATGGTTGAGCTTTTGGTACGGGGAAAAATATGACCGGGAAGAAACAGAGAAAGAGATCGATAAACGTGGTGGTGATATTGGTGAAGAAATGACAAGGGGATTAACTCAGTGGCTGGACGATATACTGGAGCTGGGCTATCGCATCCATTTATCTGAAAGGCAAAACAAAGAGCGCGCAAGTGATACGGCTGCTTCCATCACTCCCACTAAAGAAAACCTTTTACCAGAAAAACGCTTTCTTCCCAATGTGCTTATTCCTCAAGGAATAAAAGAACCCTTCCTCTCTCAAACATTTACAAAGCAGGATAAAAAATCCCTCCTTCAACGTTTTCCTGATCTTGCTAAATTGAATGATGACAACCTTTCCAGCGCAGGAGCATTGGAACTCTTTGAGCTTATGCAAATGGCCCACCCAAGCGATTATGGAATTAATGTGAGCCGATCAGCGATGCTCCATGAATGGGAGAAACGCGGTAAAGAATTATTTGAGCAGCTGGGTTATCCTGTAGACAATAATTATCCGTACGTCAATCTTTACCTGGGTTATGAAAGCATAGAATCATTGGGTGAAATACTTTCTGATAACAACAAAGAAAATAATCAGTGGTGGGCACTTGCTGAACATTACCGTCCGGTTGCCGATGTAAAAAAGGCAATTGAAATAATCGATGAGCTTATTGATAAGCAGAAAGAAGAAAAACAAACGCTTATTAATCCTAAGACTGGCAAACCCAAGCTGGAATACAAACATTTGGTTAGAGATAACGAACTGACTATTGAACACTTTGAAGAGAGTAAAGAAGTATTACAACATTATCTCGACAATCCCCTTGAAAGTAAAACGGTGGCTAGAGAAACAATTACGGATCCGCTGGCCAACGAAAGCGGAGTTTATACCTCTGAAACAGCGGGAGACAATTTCGAAGAAATTAAAATACCGATTCCTAAAGGAGCACAGTTCGATGCAAGCATTTCTATTGTCAAAACCTCCAACGATAATTATAAGATCGGGCTTCATGCCTCTAAAAAATTCGGAGATCAAGAGGGATTAACATTTCCAGCAAGTACAGAGGGGCAATCCTATTCCACAAGAGAAGAGGCATTGAAGTACGGGTTAAAATTTCTTGACCTAAGACTTGCAGTTTTACTAGCGGGGAAAGACACAATTTTAGGGAATGAAGAAAAGAAAAATAAACAGCTAAACATGGCGCTGGATGCGTTCAAAAAGTTTGCTGAAGAAAACAATATCTCTCTTGAAAATAAATCGGCAGCTCACGAAAAAATTTCTGTTAAAGAAATTCACCTTACTACAACAGAAAAAAAAGAGAAGGCCGATTATTCTAAAGCCATTGTGGTAAACAACTGGAACGATGCGAATGATTTTCAAAGGCGACAATGGAAAAAAGCTCCTGCGATTTACTTTAAAGTTATTTGGGAAGATGGAGAAACTTTTGAGCACAGCCTCGATGAAGGAAATGCAGGACTTTATTCCAGTGAACGTTATCCCTTAAGCAACTTCATTTATCAATACAACCTGACAGTAAGTAAAATGAAACCGTTGAAAGGTTCTACGATCACAGATCAGGATGTAAAAAAGGCACAAGAGCTGATTGAAGATTATTCCTTTTTCGATGAGGGAGATGCCCATTCACAAGGCTTTATCAAAGGATTGGAAGCAGCCTACTGGACAAAAGAAGATGAACAGTACCCGGTGAATAAAGTGCTTGTTGAGGGAATGGAATTCGATCAGGCCCGCCTACGAAAGGCAATTGAGGATGAACTGAAAAAATTACCTATCTCCACACTTGAGAACATAGCAATAGAACTCTCCCATAAGTTCAATGAGCGCAGGCCCCTGGATACTTATGAAAAAGGAATAATGACCAAAGAAAAAACAGGAGACAAACGCAAAGCTGCACTCATTGCCATCTATGTGGATGATATGATCATTGACAACGATCTGCGAAAAAAAGAAAACTGCCCTGTGATGACCTTTTTGCTGGAGTTGCTTTTTTCTCCTTCCCAAAAGCTGGTAGACCTTCCCCGGCACATTGAACAACAAGCCCCAACCACAATGAAAAAACAAAGTGCTTATCAGCTTAACAAAGAGATAGAAACCTTTATTGAAAAGAAAGACAAAGAAGGCAGCAGCTTTAATAAAGAAGAGAAAAATTTTATCAGGCAGTATACCGGTTCCGGCGGACTGCTCAAGGAAGGTGCTACCGGGCGCGGTGTGTTGTATGAATATTACACGCCCGATATAGTTGTGCAAAAAATGTGGGGCATGGCATTTAAGTATGGGTATGACGGAGGTTCTGTTTTAGAGCCTGCTGTGGGCATTGGTAATTTTTTAAAGTATGTACCTAAAGATGCGGTCGTTTTTGGATTTGAGACCAATCATTTTTCTGCGCGCATCGCACAGATACTTTATCCCAACGCACACATCCATGAAAAAGCATTTGAGAGTATTTTCTTTTCCGGCAACATTCACCTCAAAGATGATATTGACATGCCACTTTACAGCCTTGTTATCGGTAATCCTCCTTATGGAGAGTTTACGGGAAAGTATGCCGGTATGGGAGAAAAAAAATGGACAGGGGCCAGTGAGTATGACCAGTATTTTATTTTGCGGGGACTGGATCTGCTTAAGAAAGATGGACTGCTCCTGTTTGTTGTGCCCAGTAGTTTTTTATCCTACAACATAAAATCAGCTAAAGTAAAAGAAAAGATTGCTGCAAAAGCAGACATCATTGATGCTTACCGATTGCCCATCAGAACCTTTGATACAACAGATATAGGAACCGATATTTTAGTACTAAGAAAAAAATAATTTTTTAAATTTTTATATACGAACATACAAAAAATGATTTCAAATTATCTACTGGGAAACGGAATTCTATACAATAAAAACAAAACAAAAAACAATGGCAACAGATAACAACCTCATTGAAGAATTAAAAGAGCTGATTGACAAAGAACTTATGGATTGCAATCATGTGTTATGGCCGAAAGTGTGCGAGATGCAAAGCACGGAGAAAGGAAAAATAAAACTACAAGAGATGATCATCCGCTATGTAGCAGAAGAAGCAATGCCGATTGGTTCAGCCATTGCGCTCATTGAGCAGGAACTCTCACATACACTTTAGCTGATGGCACAAGGTTATAAACTCTTCCGCAAAATAGCACAGGATATAAACAGCAGGCAGAGAGAGCGGGAACAAAATTTAAAGAACATGAACACTACTGAAGAAGAAAAAAAAGCAGCTACTAAAACAGAAGAAAAGTTTTTAGTAAAAGAACTTTATGATGCCATCAGTGAAGGAAAACAGGTAGAACGATTGCCTGAACTAATAAACTATTTGCACGATGATGATTTAAAAGAAGAGGTAAAAGCCTGGGGATTGAACCTGTTTGATGTCATCTATTCGGAAGCATTTGTAAAAAAATTAAGCCATAACCTGTGGGATTTAATTCCTGAAGAGTATAAAAAACTGCGTACAATAAATGTAGTAGAATGGAAAGCATCACCCGATGATAAGGGTCTACAACAATTGGCAGAAAAATTTTTGAGTAAGGATCAACTTCTCATGAACATGATGGGAGCCAATTTTGATGGTAAAGGAATTGTTGCTACCGATACTCATAAACTTATTTTTCTCAATAAGGTTAAGCCTGGAAAGAAAGGAGTTTACTGTTTAACCAAATTTTGTTTTGAAGCATTTGCAAAAGAGCAGCCAAACAATGCGGTGATAGAAATGAGGTTCCCCGACTATGCTGCTGCTATTCCCAAAGAAATAAAGTTGGTATACACCATCCCCACAGATGCCCTGCGCAGGTATTGCAGTGCTCTTATGAAAGTGGGCATGACCAATAAACAACAACACCGGGGAGCGCTTAAATATGGGGAAGAAGAGTACATGGGAGTGGATCTTACCTTTTTGTTAAGTGCTGCGGAAAGTATGGAGAGGCTCGGAGAAACTACTATTGATCTGGGATTTGCAAGTGTGGATAAACCGCTGGTTATTGTTGGAGAAGGAAAGATCAAAGAGGTCAGCAATCTTTCTATCCCTTTTGTTTTAGTAATGCCTTTAGCCCCGACAGGTCATGACGAGAATAAGAAAAAAATCTATCAGATGGAAAAAGGGTTGGTCTATATCAACCTGCAAGACGGGCAGGTATACACCTATGGAGTAAAAGAGAACAAAGCAAAAGAGCAAGATAAAATGGAAAATAGCAAAACAGTATCCGAAAAAACAACAACGATAAATTTACTTTCTGCCGATGAGTGGTTCAAACAGCACCCGGAGAAGGTCTTGGGAGAAGCGTTTCAGACCACTGATCGTTTTGGAAAACCCGTTACGAAAATAAAAGGGACAGCCGATAACATCATCCAGGGCATCGATGTACCTCCCATTGATGTGCCGCAGGAACCCATAGAAGCCCTGCAAACAGAGGTGAAAGAACCATTAAAGGCGCTAACCAATGATCCGCTGAAAAAGATAAACATAGAGCAGGTGATCCACCAAACAAAAAAAGAACATACAGAAAAATCGTTACGAAAATTAAATGGAGAAGATCCTAAAAGCACCTCTGAGGCCGTCTCTGAGGGTAGTTTCGACCAGGTGATGAATCAGTACAATAAAAGCATCACGGAAGAAGAAATAAAAGCCTGGGTATGGCACAAACGCACTACGGGAGGATATAACTATGAAAAGACCATTCTTGATTTTAAAAACGGATGGTCCAAATATGTTGTTCCACTGGGCCAGGCAGAGAAGCATTTAAAAAGCTGGCTGGAAAAAGGCATCATCTGCTGCCATAAGGGGAGTTTTATTCCCAGTGTACTCTACTATGCCGAGAACATTTACGAGCGGCAGGCACTGCTCTTAAAAGATAAAGAAAAAATTATCAAAGAATTTGGAAAAGAGCAGTACGAGCGGCAATGGGAAGGACTGGAAAATGTAAAACCTCCCCGGCTCACCTTAACAGATCCCAATAGGAATAACCGTTTATTCATCAAACCCGATGGTGCTTTTGCCAAAGAAATAATGATTCGGCAACTCTCAGATGGCACTACTTTCCAGGAGTATGCCGGTGAAAAAGGAACCTATGTGGCAGGCAGTAGTTCACTGCTGCAAGCCTTTAAAGTGTGGCTGCGGGAACTGCCCAACGATGATTTTAAAAAGTCCACCAGCTGGAACATCATTCATTATTACCTTGATGCAGCAACCCCTGCACGGCACTATGACAAAGAAGAAAAACTGCGCTTGAGACAAAATGCAAAAATAGAAGGCGATCAGTTCTTTGTGCGTTTCTTAGCGGAAGCATTGACCCGGGAAGACCAACTGCGTATTGAGCAGGAATGGAACGCGAAGTATAACGGGTATGTAGAGATCAATTATTTTAAAATACCGGTGGCCTTTACCTGTTCGGGCACTTTTAAAAACAAACCCTTGTTCATCCGCCCGGCACAACGGGAAGGAATCGGTTTTATCAGCGTTCACGGTTCGGGCTGCGTGGCCTATGATGTAGGGCTTGGAAAGACGATGACCGCCATCCTTTCCATTGCACTGGCTTTGGAAAGTGGTCAGTGCAAACGCCCCTTTATCGTTGTTCCCAACCAGACCTATAAGAACTGGATATCAGAACTACAAGGTGTTGTAGAAAAAGGGAAAGTCTTGCTTTCGGGACTATTGCCGCAGTACCGGGTCAATGACCTATACAATTTAGGAGAAGAATACGTGGATGAGTTAAGGGATGAGAAAGGCAAGATACAGAGAGTGCCGGAAATGAGTATTTCTGTTTTGACCTATGAAGGATTCAACCGTCTTGGATTTAATGATGACACTTGGAAGGCGATCGGCAGTGAGCTGTACGACATCCTCAATCAAGGTATAGAAGAGGAGCGGGACATGGCAAAGCTGCAAGAGAAGATCGATGAGCTGATGGGTAGGGGCATCAAGGGCGGTTCGGTGAACATCGAAGACCTAGGTTTTGATTATATGGTGGTGGATGAGGCCCATGCCATGAAAAAATCCTTTACCCAGGTGAAAGGAGAAGTGAAGGGAGCAAATGGCGGCAGGGAAAAAACACCCTACCAGATACAATCCGGCTCCCCTTCGATGACCGCCTTAAGGGGCTTTATGGTCAGCCAGTACATCCTGCGCAACAATAACATGCGCAACGTGGTTTTGTTAACAGCAACACCTTTTACCAACAGCCCACTGGAGATCTATTCCATACTGGCACTCATCGGTTATCAGCAACTGGAAAAAGGAGGCATTAAAAACATCAAAGATTTTTTTGATACGTTCATTAGGACTAGCACGGAGCTGGTCATCAATGCCAAGCTCAAGCCCGAGAGAAAAGAAATTGTCATGGGCTTTAATAACCTCATTGCCCTGCAAAAGCTCATCTTTAAATTCATCACTTACAAAACGGGAGAAGATGCAAAAATACAGCGGCCCAATAAGATCGTACTACCGATGCTGTATAAAAAAGAAGGTACGGAAATAATTCCTTTACCGGTAAAGGAGCAGGTATCTACGAACCTTCCCATGACCCCCACCCAAAAAGAATACATGAACGACGTGGAGCTGTATGTACGGGGCGAGACCAGCCTTACCAATTTCTGCGTGAACAACAAAGGGTTTGAAGATAGTGAGGAGGATAAGGAAGATGCAGGGGAAATGCTGGATGAAAAACATTTGTCTACGGAAGAGGAAGATGGGACACGGATACTCAGGGGAATGTCCTTTGCAAGACAGCTTGCCATTAGCCCTTATTTGTATGCCTGCAACCCGGACAAACATCCCACCTACTTACAATACATCGAATCCTCTCCCAAGCTCAGCTATGTCATGCAGTGCATACAATCTGTGAAACGTTTCCACGAGGAGCATAAGCAGGAAGTATCCGGGCAGGTCATTTACATGAATGCGGGCGTACATTTTTTTCCACTCATTAAAGAGTACTTAGTACAAAAGATCGGTTACAAAGATGATGAAGTGGGCATTATCAAAAGTGGTGTGAGTGCCGCCAAAAAAGAAGGTATCAAAGAACGTTTTTTGGCAGGCAGTGTGAAAATTATTATCGGCAGTGCAACGATCAAAGAAGGAATTAATTTACAGAACCGCTCCACTGTATTATATAACTGTTGGCTGGACTGGAACCCTACCGATGTGAAACAGCTCGAAGGGCGCATTTGGCGCTTTGGCAATATGTACGCCAATGTGCGTATCGTTAATCCACTCATGGAAAACAGCATTGACAGCTTCATCTTCCAAAAGCTGGAAGAAAAGACCAGCCGCATCAATGAGATATGGTACCGTGCCGGAAAAACCAATGCGCTCAACTTAGAAGAGTTTAACCCTTCGGAACTCAAAATGGGATTGATAACAGACCCAATGGCACTGGCAGAACTCATCCTGATGGGAGAGCGGGAACGGCTACAAGATGAGATCACGGGTATCAGCAATCAAAAAAGTGAGCTGGAAGAAATAGTGAAAGAGCGCGAAGTTTTCAATAAACATATTGGTGATGTAAAAGATATAGTCAATGGTTACCGGCCACAGAAAGAAGAAGGAAAAGCCCGCAGCACGGAAGTCCTTTTAAAGATCTACAAAGAGTATTTAGAGGATGAAAAAACAGACGCTACCTATAAGGATCAGACCATCTATGAGCAGGTACGTAAAGCCCATACGGTCATTAAGCGGGCCATAGAACAGATACTTACCCCAAGAGGTTTGGACATTGGGTTTGATTTGAAAAAGGTAACGGGGCAGATGGACAAGGAAATGGAGCGTAAGAAAAAATACATGGAGGAAAAAACCGGTCAGGAAGCCATTGAACAGAAAGCACAAGCCATCATTGAAGAGCGGATCAAAAAAGGATATCAGCCAAAGACAGTAGCGGAAAGGGTAAAAGAATTTTCTACTATGAATCCAAAGCTGCTTAGTGAACTGATGGTATATGATACTTCTGATGAAGCGAAAGAAAGAAACGTGCAGCAATTAAAACACGGAGAGGAACTGGAAGCCTCTTCCGATGCAGTGGATGAATTAGAGGCCCTTGTCAGGGACATGGAGGAAATGGATCAGATCCTTTCCCAGTTGGAAGAAATCCAAAAAGCAGCCTGATAGATTATTAAAATAACACCTATAAAAAACATGATAAAAAATAACCCTTACCAGCTTTTAGAAGATGAACATATTTCCCAAAAGCTACTCAGTGAAAAAGCTGTGACTTCACTTAAATTATTTGACAAAGCAAAATTGCTTCATGAGAAACGCCCCACTTCCAAAGAGATGAAGGAGAATGCAGAGAAAGCCGGTAAGATCACCATAGGAGTGATTGAAAAAGAAATTACGCGCGTGAAAAGTGAACTCAAAAACGAAGCGGAAGAAGACCAAAAGAAAGAAATTAAAAAAGGCCAATCGAAAAAGATCGTGGAAAAAGCAGAGGTCATATTGGATGAGCTGGAGATCTGCCGCAAAAAATTACGGGAAGATCGGCAGCGAAAAATGGAGAGCGGGGAAATTCAGCCCCCTAAGAAAAAAACACTTGTTACTAAGCTGCGGCAGGAACTCATCAGAACTGCCACGCTGATACCTAAAAATCTCAAAGAAGATAAGAACGTGATCCAACGTACGCAAAAAGCAGTGCTTACTTTTTTAACAGAATTAAAATCCATTTGGGGACTAAATAAAATAAAACCCATTGAGGACGATCTGAAAGAAAAATTTAAAAAGCTGCAAGAACAAGCCACCCAATAATAACTTTTTAATCATTAAAAAAATGAACAAGAATACCGTCATCGTCACCAGTGTAGGCCTGGTAATCGGAGTAGCAGAGGCACTACTATATTACAACCTGGGGAAAAACGCAGGAGGAAAATTTGCTTATAATATTCCTCCCACTAAAGAATTCTTCAAAACGGTAGGTGTTGTCCTGGTCACCTCCCTTCTTACCGCAGGCATTTCAGGATTCATTGAATCCATGCTGGAAGAAAAAAAGAAACAACCAACTGCTTAATCTTTAACCGAAAATAAAAAATGAAAAAATTTCCACACCAACAATTTTTAGAAGACAATCACATTGCCTTGGAATCCCTTCCCGAAATGCTTCAGAAACGCATCAGGGGGTTTGATGAACTGGAAGATGATTTGCAATACGCCACCGATGAACACAGGCTGTATCTTTCTGATTTGCTTGATCGGCTTTCCCAGGAGATAGAAGAAGACCTGGAAGAACATTTTGAGCAGGAGCTGGAAAATAATGATCTGGAAGAAGAAGCGCCGGAAGAAAAAAAAGAAGAGGAACCGCCCCTAGAAGAAAATCCTTCCCCTGAAGTGGAACAGAAAGAACAAGAGGTTATAGAGGAATTTGAACCCGACCCTGAACCTGTCGCTCAGGAAGAACCTCCAGTGCAGGAAGAACCAGCGAAAGAACCAACCGACGAAGATATCTTGCAAGAACTTTTAGATCATAAACAGGACAGGGTCTGCCATATGGAGCTCATGCAACAGGGATTTAAAGGCAACCTTGATAAACGCAATCTGACAGTAGGAAAATTTTACCTGGTGAAAGAAAAATACGCGACAACGTATAAAATATACATTATCAAATGAAAATTTTTTAATTTTAAAACCGTAAATAATACGTTTTAACGTATTATTTACGTCATATAAAAACAACCAAAAAATCACAAACAACCGTGAAAAAAAACACAACGACTTACATCACCCTGCAACAGAGTATGGACAGGGTAGTTGAGAAACTAGGCATTTTAAAGACCATTAGCTTACTGGATAGTTTCATTGGTAAGACCACCATCGGGCAGGGTGAACATAAAAAAAATAAAATCATCTCCCAATACCTCATTGATGCGGCTATCAAAGAATTTGACCTGCAAGAAGAATTGTTTTACGTAAGTCACGTACGTGAATACAGGGATGCCCGCATGTGCTGTTTTCACTTGCTCCGCAAATATACCCAGGACACGCTTCCCAAAATAGGGCTTACTTTTCAATGCAGTGAGCGGTCGGTGGAATACGGTTGTACGAAGGTCTCCGAGCGTTTATCCCTTCCACAGGGTTATACAAAGTTTGTGAGTACCTACAAGACCATTGAAATAAGGTTACTTGAGTTTATAGGAAAAATAAATTAAAAAATCATGTCAGACACAAAAAAAGAAATAGAGCAGGTATTAAAAAATACCCCGGGGGACATTGCTTTTGAGCCTATCCCCAATGAAAACGAAAGCCCATTAGCGCAACCTGTGGTAGAAAAGCCCAATGCCCCCGACCAGGCAGGTACTTCTTCGTCCGGAGAGAAAGAAGAAAAAACTTCTTCAGAAAAAAAAGAAGAAAAGAAAAATGAAAAACAAGATGCCCCTGAGCAGGAGATCAATGCCGACCCTGAAAAAGAAAAGACAGGTGCATCGTCCGACAATCCGGGAGAAGAGTTCACTGTTCCCATCGGTGCTGCCGGTATGATGGCCGATAGTATTTTAGGGATGGTCAACAATACCGTGCTGGAAGTAGGAGCCGGGTATTTTGTGACCATTAGCAAACATAAAGACTTTTATGATTTTGATGAGCTTATACAGGTCATCGAAGAACAGAATGTCAAGAACATCAAACGGATCAAGCTGGATGAAGAAGACAAGGCAATGCTTCGCCCCCTGCTCATACACATCTTACGTAAAAAAGTAAAAGTACTCAGCCCCGAACAACAACTCCTGGGCGTGTGTTTATCCATCATCGTTAAAAAAGCAAAAGTGGTCATGGAGATACGTGCCGAGAATGAACTGCTGGTAGAACGTCTTGTGGACATCATCCGGAGAGAAATGGCAAGAAACGATCAGGAAGAACAAAAGGAAGAAAGTCAAAAAAAGAAAGAAGAAGAGGAAGAAGAAGAGGAAGAAGAAAACGATCAGCAGGAAGTAGAGGTCATCTATGAAGAACGCACTCAACACCCAAAAGCCAATAACCGCAGCGGCTTACCTGGTTCGGTGCTGGAAACAGCAGGGTAATTTTTTTACCATCAACGGCCTGAACAACGATGACAGCAAGAGACCAACAGCCAAAAGCTTTTCATGGGATTGTGCATACTAACAGGCAGGACGAACGCCAGCCCATGCTCATGCTCATCTGCGGGGAAACAGGTGTTGGTAAAACAGTTCGTAATATTTTGGAGATAGAGAACTATATGAAGGATCAGCCTGCCTTCAGTAGGAAAGGCAGGAAGGTATTGATATTTGATGTGAACGACGATGATTACGAATGTTACCGGACGGTCGATCCTGATTTTATCCGTGAGCTGAAATTCATCCGTGCCCGCAGGATACGACCCCTGACCCGTTTTGGAGAAACCATGTCCATTGATGAAAAGCGGGACATGGTGGAACGCATGGTCAAACAATTTACCGAAGGCTTACTGGTATTGGAAGACCTCGATAAATACATGACGGGGGCAAAAGGCCAAACCATTGTAGGGCTGCTCACTACCAACAGGCATCACGGGTTGGACATTATGATCTCTCACCAGTCCATTGCAAAAATTACCACCACCGAATTTCAGAATTGTACCTGGCTGCGTTTACACAAACAAGTGGACGATGTAACCAGGTATCGTAACCGGATACCGAATTATTTTTTAGTACGCATCGCCACCATTATTGTGGAAGAACAATACCTGATCGGTAACATCCGCTTTTTTTTATATGTCAACATGCGAAAATTAAAACTGCGCGGATGCAGCATTCAAGCCTATATCCGCGCTTGCAAGAAATACCTGGACACGGAAGAGAACGGTATGATAAGGCGAATGATGCTGGAGCGGGATTTTAAGGGTAAGCTGATCTATAAGAACCGCAACGAAGTGGTGGTAAAACTTATTAGCGAATTATTGCCCTATCATGAAGTTAATTTTCAAAGCCCCATTGCTACCGAAAAACAAATTTTTGCTAATGCCTCTTAAACCTTAAATATCCACTATATAAAAAAGAAAAATGAAAACGTACAGCAGAACACACAGCAACAAAAAAGCAGCAGAGGTCCATTTGAAAAAGATCAAACAAAGGGGCGGTATCACGCAGGTAAAAACCGTAACAGGCGGAACGCAAATAGACTATTACTTCCCGGAGAAAAAAAGGGTAAAGAAAATATAGTTATTCCCGGCAGGTTATTTCGATAAGGAATAACAGTATTTGAAAATTGAAAATAGTCTGCGCAATAAAATTGCGCGGATGCTTCAGGAAGGATTCTACGACAATGGCCGGCAGAAATAGTGTAAAGAGTACAATTAGAAACAGCAGGTTAAGGGTTTTCTTTTTCATTTTTCTATAGTGGTTTTAGAATGATCGTTTTATACTGTTATCCTTTCAAACAAGCTGGCAATATGCGTTCCTTTCATGTTCATGGTAAGTGACAGAATAGCATCACCTTTCCTTCCTTGCTCTTTACCGAAATCGAATAAGTTGAGCGGCAGATCTGTCACCCCTAACTGTCCGTAAGTACCCCGGTTGGCCCTGAATATTTTTTCAGGGGGAATTTTATTTACGGAAAGGGTCTGTCCGATGAGAAAAAGGTTCGCATTGTGCACTATTACTTTTTTTATATCCTCCGGTGTTAACTGATTACGGTTCATCATATTTTTCAAACACCTGGAAAAGGCTTGATAATGCACGGCCATATTATCCACCGTTTCAACGGGTTCATATAATTGCACTTTTTCCACCACCTGATCCTTAAAAATAAACTTCGCTCCTTTATGTTGGTTGGACAAAAGCAGTATCGAAGCATTATCCGCAGCGATGGCATGAGTGGAGAAAATTCTTCTTTTGAAATCGGTTCCAAAAAAATCCCCTCCCACGATAAGGATGTTTCGATCCTTACCCGGAGCATTTAAAATGATTTGGGATGCGTGGGAAATAGCAAGCTCCATATTGAGCGCATCATGATCTCCGATGCGAATCACCTTGGCCTGGCTCATTCCAAAATCCTGTTGAACAGCAGCTCCAAAATTTTCCAGTGAACAAGCAAGAACCGGGGCTATTAAAATATGGTCAATAGCCTCGGGATGAAGGATGCCCGAATCGATATTCTTTTTTAAGAGGATGCGTAAGGCTTCTTCCAGCGAAAGAACATTTTCCACTCGGACGCTATCCAGTGAAAAACCGTGATGGGCAAATTCTATCAGGTGTTCCAAAGAATGATACCCGGCAATGGGTTCTTCAAAAAGGGAAGTTAATTCTTTCAGATGGACTTTGTTTTCCGGCACGTAATAGTCGAAATGATGAAGGTATAAATTCGCGGTCATTTTCTTAGTGGATGCTTTTTATGTGTTATTTTCTCCTAAAAATTAATGGATGAAGCTGTGAATTCCACTCACCACAGATTTTGAAAACTTCGTATCAAAGGGGCTGTAATGATCGCCGCCTTGAACGCTGTAAAATTGAGTACTCTCATTTTTTATCAGGTGGTAGAGCAGTTCAGAAGAGCAGTAACTGGATGTTTTATCTTCTGTAGAAGCGATAATAAGCACGGGAATATTGGATAACTTGATTTTATATTCCCATCTATCCAAAGAGTTATTTACGATACTATGCAATGCGTTAGCATATAAATAAAAATTCATTCCACTGCTAAAGGGTGTATAGGAGGGGGTGATGAAGTTCGGATTTAGGGTACCCAATTTTTGGGATAAGGCCCTGAACTGCGCTTCAGAAAAAAAGGATTGCTGATAGGCCATAGCAATATCGAGTGATTTGTAAATGCCCGTGCAATACTTTATCATAGATTTTTCATAAGGGGTATATAATTCAGGGCTTAACACCGAGAAAAAGCCGTTGATACACACCAGTTGTTTTACATGTTCAGGAAAGCGCAAGGCATATTCTATGCTGATGTTGCAGCCGGTGTACCAGCCCATTAACACCACTTTTTTATTTTTCAACTCATAATGCTCGATCACAGCCGATAGATCGTTTACGTGCTGATCTATTCCGACTGCGATCTGTTTTGCTTTTATAGAGCGCGGTACTCCCCTGCTGGTATAGGTAACAATATTGTATTCATCCTCCATTCTTAACTTTAATAAAAAATGCTCTGCCATATCAAAGGGCATGGCTAAAGAATTAACAAATACTAAGGTGGTCTTCCCTGGAGCGATCCTTGTCGAATAGGTTTTTAATCTCACCTGGTCGTTGGTCACCACTTTATCTTTTAAAAAGACAGAAGAGGGACTTGTTGTTTTTTTTGCCATCATCATCATCGTTTTAAGTATTAAGCTGTCATTTTGTTCCTTAGTAGGAAATAGATAACAGCACGTTAGTTTTTTTGGCAAAAGTGAGGCTTTAATTGGCTCCAGTCAATACGGAATCTTCCGTATTTTCATACGGAATTTGCCGTATTTTAGTGATTATCAGGGAAAATTCAGGTAAATACTAAAGAGTACATTCCGGCAATATCTGCCAGAGAAGAAAATAAAAAAACTCTTTTAAGAGGAGCATTCTCTTAAAAGAGTTTTTAATTGCTTTTATCCTTGAAAGGTTTTGAAAAGGAAGTAGGATCTGCTCCCTCATTGTTTGGTCACCTTTTCCATACTTGGGTCATGGGGCGCTTCTAATTTGACCATTAATTCTAATTTATCATTCACGCCTACTTTGATAAAAATGTTCTCCAGGTGTTTTCCAACTGTTTTATCAGAAATATGAAGCAGTTCGCTAATTTCCTTATTGGCGGTATGTCCCTTTTTTATCACGTTGATCACTTGCTTTTCACGGCTGGTCAGCAGGTAGAAATTACAATTTTCTTCAAACCTGCTGGGATTAGGCTGTGCCGGGAGGGGGATCTCTTTTGTCTCATAGCCACTATTAAGAAGAAGGGAATTATAGGCCAGGGTGATGATTGCTTTTCTTTGGTGGGATAAGTTGTTTAGGACAGCATCAATTTTAGCAGTTAATTCACCAATTAAAAACGGTTTAAATATATAATCAATGGCCCCCAGGGCTAAGCCTTCCATTTTATCCTTCATGGTTGCCTGGGCAGTTATAAATATAAAGGGGATATGATTGAATTTTCCCTCCAGGGAGAGACCCTTACAGAGTTCCATCCCCGTTCCATTATCCATCATCACGTCCGAAACAATCAAATCTACACACTTAATGGTTTTTAATTTTTCCAATGCTTCCCATCCACTCAGGGCAAAATGAACATTGTATTTCTCCCGGAGGCTTTCCACCATCAGGTTCAGTAAGGATATATTGTCTTCTACCACCAGTAGGGTAGGTTTGCTTTCATCGTGTGCTTTATCGGCGATGGTTAATGGTTCTATTTCCATATACACGCTGGTAATGTCTAATTTTGAAATAGTTTCATCCGCTGGTAAGGTGTATAAAGGCAGCTCAAGGATGATTTCTGTGCCAATTTTTAAAGGGTCGCTATGAAGTTGTATCTCTCCCTGTAAAGTATCTACTATCTTTTTCACAATGGCCAGGCCCAATCCCATCCCCTGATAATTCGCCTTTTGGGAATTGATCTGGTAATAGGGCTCGAATATAGTGGTATGCAGTTCAGGAGAAATTCCAATGCCATTATCAATCACCGAAAAAATTATTTTATCATCCACAGGTTTTAAAACAACTTCTATCTGTCCATTCTCCCTTGTATACTTAATAGCATTTTCCACCAGGTTATTGATCATCCTGTAGATGCATTCAGGAGCGGCTTTTACTAGTAGCGCCTCTTGAATTAATTCAGTAATAACAATATTTTTTTTACTGGCATAGGGTCTGAACAATACCGTACACTCCTTTAAAATGGCACTAAAGTCAGAACATTGATCACCATTATAAATAATAAAGCCTTTATTCAATCGTTCCATATCCAAAAAGTTCACCATGTCCTTGGTGAGTTTGGCAAGGTTATTTTTAATGACCTCCAGCTCTTTTGTTTCTCCCTTTTGTTGGATGTAGTCTTCTAAATAGTTATTGATTAAGGTCAGGGGTGTTTTTGTTTCATGGGCCAGGTTCATAAAGGAGTTTACTATTTTCTCATTGGCATCTTCCAACTCCCTGGTTCTTTCTTTTACTTTAAAGATCAATTCCGCATGTAACTCCTGAAGCACGTTTGTTGAATTTTGCAACTGTACATATTCCTGCCTGGATTGGAATACTGTTCGTCTTATAAATAAAGCCGTTATGACTACCAGCCCTAAATTGGTGATGACCATTTTTACCAGTTGGCTCCCATTGTGTAAAAAGGGTTCCAGCAGATCGTTGATATTGGTTTCTAAAAAAGAGATGATAGGAAGGCTGGCCCAAAAAACAACGCCAATATACACCCCTATGATCTCTTTTTTAGAATGCTCCTCTTTCTGCTCTTTGTTCTTTATTCGAATGGCTCTATTCAAAGCATACAGAAAGGATATGGCGTAAAAAAAAGGAATAATTAATCCCTGTTTTTTTGATAATTCAAAGTTGTCCGTTAAGTAATATTGAGCCACAAAAAATACAAGAAAAGGCCCCAAAAGGAATAAGAAGGAGCCTCTGTAAGCATAAAATTTAAGAGCGGTTAAATTAAATGCTTTGTAAAAGTAATAGGGGATGTACATACCCATTGTAAAGCCTATGGCATGGGCAATGATATGCTGTGCCATTATCGGTATTGGAATATTGTTATCAGGCAGTAGCCCACTAATTATATTGTGCTGAATGAGTAAATAGAGCAGGATCAAATAATACAACCTGTTTTTGTCCGAGGGGCGTGATAGTGCATAGATGAGTTGATGGCAGAAAAAGACAAGCTCTATCACTATGATTAGAAATGTCACCCAGTGCATTTGACTATGAAGTACCATGTAAGTTAAGTATTGGTTTTTAATTTTAAATTAAATTTCTCTTTGAAAAATAATTTCTGCTTGCTCCTCCAAAATTATCACTTTTTTAGTCGAACGGCTAAGAAAATATCATAAATCTACCTTTCTAACCGCTTAATATAGAATAACTAAACACCTAAAAAACGTCTTATTGTACTTAATTTCCCCATCAGTCATCTAAGCAAAATTCTTAACGTTTTTCACCTATCCCCCTTTATAATAAGCCGTTTTTGCGGATCAGATTTAAAAATTGGTGTTTTTTCATTCCCTTAGTTGATTTTCGTTATCAACTGTCTCATTAATTTTTAAAAAAAGTTGGTGGGCAACAAAAACCCTCTTTGCCCCTGAAATCAAGTTGGTTTTGTAAAAGTTGTGGCGACCCACCAAGTTGCCCCTTTGAATCCCTCTCCCACCGTATGAATTTTGACCTCGCAAGGTTTAAATACCAATTCACGCAAAAAAGACAATGATTAAAATCAAACCCTTTTAAAAAATCAAACCCATGACAAATGAAGTTTCAACAGCAGACTGGAAAGAAATAGGTATTACCGCAGGTGTAACAGTGGTAACTGCCTTTGTAGGCGCTTTAGCAGCAGTAATGCTTGCTCAAATGGTCATCATTCCGGCTCTGAACAAAGCAAAGGAGAAAAAAGCAGCCTCCAAAGAAAAAAAACCGGGTAACTAATTTAAGCTGGGCTCACACCACCAGCCTTAAAAAGCCCCATTAAAAAAAGTAAAAACAATTTAAAAACAAAAAAGCCATGAACAAAAACAACGAAGAGATCCGCAAATTCGAGGCAGAAGCGGAAGACCGTTACGAAGACTTTGATGAGGACAACTTTGAGGCCGGAACGGAAGGACATGATTCCTTTGATGAGGACAGTTATGAAGAAGTAGAGTATGTCGGGGTAGAGGACAACTTTGACGAAGATCATTTCGATAACCCTCAGCAGTCTTCCATCGGAAGGATCGATCCCAACGACCGTACCCTGACCATCACCATTACCAACACCAGCGGAGCAGATGCCCAAGTGATTGTTTTCGGCGGCAATGAAAATGCGGCACAACCTGCCGGTGTTACCGTACTGGTTCAGGAAAGCTCCCACGCCGAAGTAAGGGAAGAGAGCAAAGCCAACCCCTTTAAAATAGCAGGTATGAAAATGTCAGTTTCCGATCCCTTACAGTTTGATAACGTATGGACGATCCTGCGTAAATCTGCTGCCGGCAGCCTAAACTCACACCCTTACCAACCACGAAACGCCACCTCACCGCAAAACACCAATCCTAACTTGATTGATGACAGTGCCTTTGAGATGGATGTGACGGGCCAGGACAGCATCCGCTTCCTGCAAAAAACAGGGGTAAAAACTACCCTGACCTTTACCATCAAAGCACGTGTGCGCATGGGCAATGTCCTTGGAGGGCAAAATGTGGCAGAAGTGTCCACCGCACCGCGCCCGACCGGATTACCGCAAATTGACCTTGCCAAACAACGTCCCACCAGTGCCTTTGGCATGAAACAAAAACCGCAAAGGGTGATCCGCAAGATCGTCCGCCGGCCAATAGAGAAGAAGAACGGGCAACGCAGAAGGCTGATCAAAAAACAACGATAAGTTTTTTGTAAAAGCACCTCTCTGCCCTTTGTAAAGCGGGAGCCTGTCCTTTAAAAAAAGTGGTGAAAAAAAACCCCTGGTGGCTGCTCAGCGAAAGGAAATAAATGAGCAGCAACAAGAGAACCAAAGCAGGGAAAGAAAATTTTTCTGCTTTGGTTTTTCAGCCAAAGGCTGTTTTAATATAGCCCGCACACCATCCAACAGACTTTAAAAAAACAAAAAAAATGTGTAAAGGAAAAGCACAAAACCGAATCGATTATATCGTACTGCAAAAACCAACGGAGGCCTCATACTCGAGCAATACGGGTATGAGCCTCCAACGGAAAAGCAAGAGCTCCCAAGGGCCATCAAACTGCTTATACGGAAAAAAGGAGACGGAGTCATTAAAGAGCTCCTCCGCATTCACCCTGAACGGGAACTGATTCTTCAGCTGAGCGGGCACACCACCGATGAAAGCAATTACTGTGGCTGCCAGAGTGCTTATACGGGAGAACTCAAAGACTACCTGGACAAACTATCGGGCATGTCGGCAGATGAGCTGAACAAGCTCTACGAAGAGGCCAAGCAAAAAGCAAAAGAAACCCCGGCAGATAAGACCGTGATGGGAGGTGTGGAAGCCATCTGGGATGAACTCAAGCGGCGTAAGAAACAAACTGAAGATGATAGCAAAAAAGAAAAGGAAGTGAGCCAGCGGCTACTCATGCAATTGGGCCTTGCCTTCCTTGCGGGGATCATCATTGCCAAAATCGCATAAAACAAATGGTAAGAATCATTAATAAAGAGAAAGGTTCAGAACAAAGGCAGGCAAAGCTGGATGAAAAATCAAAGGCACTGCTCAAGGTGATCGGTATTGCCATTGCCGAGCGGCCAGGGGCCATTGAAAATTTATTGTCTGCTTATAGTGTGGAGATAGGTGAAGCGCCGGATGAAAAAGAGCTGACAGAAAAACTCATCGCTGCCCTCATGGAGAACGATACCGATTTTAACATCGAGCTGGCAGAGATCCTGCTGGATGGAGCCATTGAAAGCAGCTATGAGAGTTTTGATTTTAAATCTCTTCTTTCAGGCAAAGAAAATGGAGATAGTTCAGGCGGTTCAGGCATGGTGGGAAGCATTGCCAATGCTGTTAGTTCCATTGGCCAAACCATCGAAAAGGGCATTGACAATAAGCGAAATGCCACCGCACATACCTTACAGGGCATCTATGCCTACAAAGCACAGCTGGCAGCTAGTCAGCAGGGTAAGGACAAAACAAAGACCGCTGCAATGATCGCTTTTTTGATTTTGTTGGGAGTGGCCATCATCGGCATTATTGCCTATAGGAGAAAACAGGCACAAGAAATTCTACCTGTATCCCCTGCACAGGGTTAATCACTAAAAAATTAAAAACATGCAATTAGAAAAAAACAATTTCGGGTTAGGCGGACAATCCTCGTTTTACAATTATGATGACGGGTACGATCACCTGTTTAAAAAATTAAAAGAGAAGCGGCAGGAGAAAAAAGATGACAAGAAACAGAAGAAGGAGGAGAAGAAACAAAACAAGGATGACAAGCGCGAAGTAAAGCAGGACAAGCGGGAGGCTAACAATGAAAAAAGAAGGCTCAAGAATGATCTCAGGCAAACCCAGATCGATGAACGGAAAGCGCAGCTGACCCTGCTCAATAAACAAGGGCAGGATCCACCACCACCGCCACCTGCTGAAAACAAAGAAGATAATTCCATGATGATGATTGCCGGTGCTGTGGTATTACTGGTAGTTATTGGCGGAGCTGCCTATATGATGAAAAGCAAACCCGCCCCGGCCATGCAGCAAAGAGTGATGGCACAGGCCGCTTAATTGTTCCATTTTTTTAATTTTTTAATCTATATAAAGACATGATCCTCTCTGAATCCTCTTTTGACAC
>Ga0207667_10001976_pt1 | contig 25689 bp, 16 predicted proteins | sample KBSCornC52_FD_184301 | JGI IMG/M metagenome (GOLD analysis project Ga0207667, IMG submission 184301) | Corn rhizosphere microbial communities from Kellogg Biological Station, Michigan, USA - KBS Corn C5-2 (SPAdes) (version 2) | ecosystem: Host-associated > Plants > Roots > Rhizosphere > Soil ...
GCGCGATCTCCTCGAAGGCCATGCCGAAGATGTCGTGCAGCACGAACGCGACGCGTTCGGCCGGGGCCAAGGTCTCGAGCACCACGAGCAGCGCCAGGCCGACAGTGTTGGCGAGCAACGCGCCGTGCTCCGGGCTCGTGCCCTCAAGGCGGTCGATGATCGGCTCAGGCACGTGAGTTTCGGCGCGCGTTTTGCGCGAGCGCAGCACGTTCAGCGAGATGCGAGCGACGACGGTCGTGAGCCACGCGCTCAGATCGTCGACCTCGGCGTGGGCCGTTCCGCTGAGCCGGAGCCAGGCTTCTTGGACGGCGTCGTCCGCCTCGCTCAGCGAGCCGAGCATGCGGTAGGCGACCGCGCGCAGGCGGGGCCGTTGCGCTTCGAACCGCGCTGCCAGCCAGGCTTCGGCAGAAGGGGGCTCGGCCGCGGGCGGGGCCCCGAAAGGATTGCGCTCAGCCATCGGTCACGTTTCTCCGTGCTCCTGGGTCATACACGGGAGACCCGCCAGGCACTACCGATGTGACCGGATTGGTCCGGTTCAAATTCACGAGCGCGATCGGTCACATTCTAGCGCGCCCGCGTGTCTTGAGGGTGCCTCGCCGCTGGCGGTTAGGCACAGAGATACAACCGGAGGTGAACGACCATGCAATCTCGAATGAAGAGTCCCGCTTTTACCGTGCCCGACGCGATGACTGCCCTGCAAATGCTCAGCAAGGCCACTGAACGTTGCGATGTGCCTCGAGCGACCCTCGAGCTCGTGCACTTGCGGGTCGGCCAAATCAACGGCTGCAGCGTGTGCGTGGACATGCACTCGCGCGCGCTCAAAAAACAGAGCGAGAGTGAGGCGCGCATCTTCGCGCTCGCCGCCTGGCGCGAAGCGCCCTACTACAGCGAAGCCGAACGAGCGGCGCTCGCGCTGGCCGAAGCGACGACGCGGCTCAGCGACCGACCCAACGCGGTGACGGACGAGATTTGGCAGGAAGCCGCGCGGCATTTCAGCGAGTCCGCGCTCGGTGCGCTAGTGATGACGATCGCGCTCGCGAATCTATGGAACCGCCTCAACGCTGCGACCCGCCAGGTCACCGGCGATTGGGTCGCTCAGCATCTTCCCGCCTCTGGCGGCTGAGCTCGAGCCTTTGGACGGGCGTTCCGCGCGGCGTCGCGCGAGCGTACGTGACGCCGCGAGCGAGCAATTTCCGGCCCGGCCCTGGCATTTTGCGCGTCATCGGCACCGGGCAGATTCGGATAGAGTTGGCTCTCGGAGCTTCGACCATGACCCCCGAATACTGTCAGACCCTCGCTCGCTACAACCGCTGGATGAACGAGAAGCTATTCGCGGTCGCCGCCCAGCTCAGCGACGAGGAGCGCAAGCGGGATCGCGGCGCGTTTTTCAAGTCGATTCACGGAACACTCAACCACCTATTGCTCGCGGACCGAGTGTGGCTCGCGCGCTTCACGGGCAATGTCGACGGTGATTTTCTCGGACCGGGCGGGATTCGCACGCTCGATCAGGAGCTCTATTCCGACTTCGGCGAGCTCCGCGCCGAGCGCGCAAACACCGACGAGGTGCTGGAACGCTGGGCCCTCGAGCTCAGCGTCGAGCGTTTGCTCGGCCCCTTACGCTACGTAAGAAAGGGGCTCACTCACGAGGGCCCACTTTGGTGCGCCGTCGCCCACGTGTTCAATCATCAGGCGCACCATCGCGGGCAGCTCACCACTTTGCTCGTGCAAGCCGGGCACGATCCGGGCGTGACCGATCTGATCGCGATGTTGAGAGAGTAGCGGCCTGCGCGTGGGCGGACCGGTCTCGCTCAATTGCACGGCAAGACGCGCGCGATCTGAACCGTAGCTGACGACGAGGAAGCGCCGGCCCAGGCGACGCTGCCGTCGGGGAAGGCCTTCCACGATTGCCAGGGATGATCGGGGACGGCGATGGTGAATTGCGCGCCGACGGGGGTGCCGTTGGTGGAGTCGTAGACCTGCGCCGCCATGCCCGAGCCGGAACCCCACGTGAGCAGCATGTTTCCGCTGCCGTAGGAGACGAGGTGCGGGTGCTGGGAGCTGGCGGCCATCACGGTCTTGTCGGAGGCGCCGTTCGTGAAGTGCTCGAGTCGAATGGTGCCGCCTTGACTCCACGCGACCCAATAGCCCGTGCCGCCGGCGTTGACGACGTCACCGCCGAACAGAGTGCCGTCGCAGGTGCCGGTGGCGATGGTGCGATACGGGTTCGGCTGCGCAATGCGGCAATTGTTGTCGGTAGTGCAGACCATGACGAAGTGCTTCGTCCGTGGATCCCAGACCATGCGCGTGACCCAGCTGTGGCTACAGCCGATGCCGAAACTGTCGTGGCCGGTCAGCAATGCGCCCGTCGGATCGACCACCTGCATGCGATCGCCCTCGTGGATGTCGACCTTGCCCGAGCCCGCGGAGCACTGATTGTTGGCGACGGTGATCGCGTCGCAGAAATAGCCGGCGTAATTGGTTCCGTCCGTGGCGATGCGGCCGTGGTGCTGGTACCACCAGACGAACAGGTTATCGCCCGAGCCGGGCGTGTACGGGGGAGCTGACGCGCTCGACGACGTCAGCTTGGTCGCCCACTGCTCTTTGCCGCCGCAGTCATAGCGAACCATGTACATGTCGTAGCAGCCGGGACGATCGCTCGGCAGAACGCAGAGATTGTTGACGTCGCCGCAGTGCTGCGCGTCAGGTCCCCCTTCCGCGTCGCGCGTGACCATGACCACGCCGCCATTGGCATCGGCTGCGAGATCTTGAAAATCATGCCCGGGTAAAGTGAACGGAGTCCCCACCAACTTGTCGTCACAATCCAGCTCTGACACGTGAATTTGGCTACTCGTGCTGCTGCCGTAGTGCGCGTAGCCGGTCATCCACGCCAGGCGCGAGCCGCCGTTCGGCTTGGCGGCGATGGCCAGCGGGATCTCGTTCGTTTCGTCGGTGGAGTAGTTCAGCGCGGCGCCCAAAGCCACCGAGCTGATGCGGACCTGCGGTGCCGTGCACGCACCAGCCGGCGCGCTCGAGCAGGTGCTCCCGCAGCCAGTCGCGCCGCCCGAACTGCCGGTCGCGCCGCCCGAACTGCCGCTCGTGCCTGCCGTGCCGCTGCTCGTGCCCGCCGTGCCGCTGCTCGTGCCCGCCGTGCCGCTACCCGTGCCCGCGCTGCCGACGGACCCGCCACTGCTCGAGCCGGTGCCGCCGTTAGCTCCCGCGCCCACGCCGGACGAGCCGCCACTCGTCGCCGCGGACCCGCCCTGTCCAGGGTTTCCACCACCTGGTGGCGTGCCCGAGCTCGAGCAACCGGCAAGGCCAGCGCTGAGCAGCACTGCGCCGCCAAGAGCAACCAGCGCCGCCGACATACTTTCGCGCGGAATCGTCTGACGGATTGGTCGAGTCGTCATCTTGGGGTGTTCCTTCGATCCGCATCGGACGGTGAGCCGGAGGCCCGGTCGTGCGTACGTCATCCAAACGTCAGTCGAACGAGCTGAGGGCGCCCAGGCGCAAAAAACGTCGGAGCGCCGGCGATGCAACTCAATCTGGGATATTGCGCGCGAAGTGGATGAGTCGTCGCGCCCGGAGGTCGGGTCGGACGCGAGCGAGCCGGCGCGTTTCGCTACTTTTCAAGCGAGAACAAGCCGCAAAGTCTAATGAGATGCGCTCCGCATCACGTCTCGCATCTTGATGCATTACATGCTACATCTCGCATCATGCGCACCACGGTCGACATCGAAGACGCGCTGCTGGAGCGAGCGAAGCGGCTCGCGCTGAAGGAGCAGCGCACGCTCAGCGCAGTGCTGGGCCAGGCGCTGGCAGCGTACCTGAGCAGCCGTAAATTCGTGGATAAGGATCCGCCGTTCGAGCTGTTGGTCCGCGGCAAAGCCGGCGCGGGCTTTCCTAGCGCTGATGAAGTGCAGCTCGCGGAAGAAGACGACGAGCGAAAGAGCTTGGGCATCCCGAAATTGAAGCACCGTGCAGCTCCCTGACGTCAATGTGCTCGTCTACGCTCATCGCGTCGAGTCCCCCGAGCACGAGCGTTACGCCGAGTGGCTGATCGCGACCGCGCAAGGCCCCGAGCCCTTCGCACTCTCGGAGCTCGGCGCGAGCGGGTTCGTCCGGATCGTGACCAACTCAAAGATTTGGAACGAACCCACGCCACTCGACGAGGCGCTCGAATTCATCGAGCGCCTGCGCGCTCGCTCGAACGCACGGCTGCTCACGCACGGCCCCGAGAGTTGGAATATCTTCGCTCAGCTGTGCCGCGCCGCTCGCGCTCACGGCAAGTTGGTCGCTGACGCGTATCACGCCGCGCTGGCTATCGAGCACGGCTGCGAGTTCATCACCGCGAACGCCGATTTTGGTCGTTTCCCCGGATTGCGTCAGCGTCACCCCTTGGCCTAGACCCCGACAGTGACCGAGCTCATGCGGCGCCGGGTGCACGCCGCTCGCGCGAGATCGACGTTTTCGCGATCCGCCCGCGCTGCGCCGCGCGGAAAAAGACCGAACCCCGCGCCCACGGGCTACGGTTCGAGCTCCGCGGCGTCGCGATAACGGAAGTGGTCGGTCTTCGTGAGCGCGACCATCAACTCGGCCAAGTTGCCGTTGGTTTCGCCGAACCGCTTCTGCACTTCTTCGAGCGCGCACGCGTCGGCCGGGAGAGTGTCGCGCCGGTAAGCGGCGCTCATCCAGCCTTCGATGAAGCAAGCCTGGACGTCCATGCTGTCGGGCAGGCGGTTCATCAGCTCGAGGGCGTCGTTGAACGGTCCGGCGGCGTCCGTTCGCTGCACCTCCCCGCTGGCATCGATCGGCTGACCGTTTTCAGTGTCGAGCCAGCGACCGTACGCATCATAGTGGCCGAAGGCGAAGCCGAGCGGGTTGATATCGCGATGACAACTCTGGCACACGGGTGCGGCGGTAGCCTGCTCCAGGATCGAACGAGCGGATTGGTCGGGCATCGGCTCGAGGAGTCCCGAAGTGTGGATGTTCGGTGGTGGCGGCGGCGGCGCAGAACAGAGCACCGTGCGCGAGATCGTGAGTCCGCGATAAACGTAGTTCGCCGCTGTGCTCCGCGCGCCGCTGTACAAGAACGCCGACTGCGTGAACAGGCCGCCTCTGCGCGTCGGGTCGAGCTGAATTTTCTGAAACGCGTCGCCAGTCACGTTCGGGTAGCCGTAAAACTGGGCGAGCGGACCATTTACCCAAGTGCTGGGCTCAGTCAGGAGGGCGCGAAAGGTGCCGGCGCCGTCGAACGTGATGTCTTCCAGGAAGCGCCCGGACTCTTCCCGTGCGAGCGCCGCGATGTCGCTCGTGTAACCCTGCTCGGCATCGGCAGTGGCCGCAGCAGTGCCCATGCTAAAGCGCTTGCTGTAAAAGTGCCGCAGCGCCTCGCGGTTTGGCGCGGAGCCAAGCAGGCGGCGAGCTTGTTCCTCGATGGTCGAAGTCGACAGCGGGCCTTCTGCCGCCGCAGCAAGCAACTCGTCATCGGGCGGCGTTGCGCCGAAAAAATAGGCCAAGCGCGCGGCGGTTTGATAGCCGGTGAGCGCTTGAAGCCCGTCCATGGCGGGGCTGTCTTGTCCCAGCTCGACCAGATACATGAAGTCAGGGTTTTGGAGTGCCACCTCGACCACCGCGCGCACTCCGCTCTCGAAACCTCCGCCCAGTTGGACACCGTTTTGGAACACGGCAATCATTTCCGTGCGATCCTCGTCGACTAGTGGGCGCCGGTAAACGCGCGCCAGAAAGCGCTCGAGGAAATGATCGCGGCATTCGTCGCTACTCTGCGCAAGCCAGTCGCAATCGGTCACTTTGCGCAGCAGCCCGTCGTTCTGGCTTAGCTTCAAGGCCGCGTCATGGGCGACGGTGTGTACGCTGCGGATCAGCTCTGGCGTTACCTCGCTCGGCGAGCCGCTCAGGCTCAGATCGGGCAGGCTCGAGGCATCGAGCACGGCCGGAGCCTCGCGTAGCGCATCGGCCATGCTGCGGCCGAGCTCGAAGCCATCGAGCGGGCTCAGCGGAGCAGGTCCAGGGCTCGCCACTGTGCAAACCGGTGGATCGGGCGGCGCGGGCGTGTTGTCTGAGCCGCCTGCTGCGGAAGTCGCGCCCCCGGTCGCGCTATTGCCCGCGGTCGCGCTATTGCCCGGTGCGCTCGGGTCTGTCGAGACTTTGCCACACGCAGTGCCGAGCAGCGCCGCGCTCAGCAACCACACCGTGCTCGTCCGCGGGCTCACGTCAACCCTCCCAACGGGCCCGTGCAGTACCGGGGATCACCAAAGGTTTGACGCCCGTCTCCGCAGCAATTGAGGATCGAAACCAGCAGATCGTTGTGTGAGGCATGCGGGCTCGTGTGCCAGCGATTGGTGCGCAGCCCGCCGCCCCCGCCGGCGAGCAAAAACGGCATGTCGGTCTTGTCGTGAGTCGCTGGGTGTTGCAGCTGAGATCCGAAGAAGACCACGCTCTCATCCAGCAGGGACGCGCCCTCCGCACCTTGCCTCGCTGCGAGTTGCTGGATCAAGTAAGCGTGCTGCTCGGCGTACCAGGTGAAGATCTTCGTCAGCGGGACGGGCTGGTAGCCGCCGTCGTTCATGTAAAACGACAGGTGCTGGTTCAAGCCGAGCCACGGGAACGTGTGTTTGGCTTCGGTGTCGCTCCACTGCAGCGTAGAGACGCGCGTGAGGTTGCACGCTTGCGCCAGCACCAACATATCCGTCATCAGCCGGCCCACCTTGGGGATGGCCGCGTCGGTCTGCGCGTCCACGATGCTGCCGTTGTCCGACGACATGAGCCCGGACGCCGGATTGTAATCCGAGGTATCGATCAACTCGGGCGGGACGCAGCTCGAGGCAGTCGCAAGCTGCTCTTCGAGCTCCCGCAAATGCGTCAAATGCGCGTCGAGCCGCTGCCGATCCGCAGCGCCCAAACGCTGCTCGAGCTTGGCGTAACGACGATCGACTGCGTCCAGAATCGACTTGTCCCAGGCCGCGTCAGGCGACGACCGAGGTGCGCCAAAAAGATCTTTCCAGATTGCCTGCGGATCCAGGCGCGGCGCGATCGGATCGAAGCTCGGATTGTCGGCGAAGTTGGCAATGTCGATCGGGCTGACCAAGCCGTGCGCTTTGCCCGTGCCCCAACGGATCGCCAACTGTAGGCTCGGCAGCTGCAGGCCTGCGGATAGCCGGCTCGCCAAGACCTGGTCGATCGACGGACCCCCCGCGTACATCAGCTGGCCACCGGGCTGCACCGCCTGAGGTGTGCCCGTCAGCCACGCGATGATGCCCGATTGGTTCTGTTCGCCAATTGCCGATTTCATGTCGACCCCGTCGACCACGAGCACGTGCTGTTGAACCGGCGTTAGCGGCTGCAAGATTGGCCCGAACGTGAACGAGCTCTCCGTTCCCGTCGGCCGCCAATTTTCGAGCACGGTGCCACCCGGGGTGAACACTGCGATGAAGCGCTTGGCCGCTGCGGCGGCCGCGTGCGCCGGGCGCTCCGGCTGCATGATCTCCAGCCACGGCAGCGCGATGGCGACGCCCCCAGCGCCCCTCAAAACGGCCCTGCGGCTCAAACGAAATCCCGACATTGGCTGCTCCTCCGACCACCCGCTGACGCACTCAGCGGGTCCAATCGCCATTAGTGCGCAGAATGCCGAGAACGGAGCAGAAATTATCTGAGCCGGTAGCCGGCGCTGCCCGCCGCACCTTCCGCGCCCCCACTCTGGTCAGCCCCGAGCTCGAGCTGCCGGTCGTCACTGCCCACGTTCGGATCTTGCGGGCCAAAGCGACTGCGCCATGGTGCGGCCGGTGCGGGGGCGCTCGCCCTCTTTGTCGAACTGCATTGCGAGCAGTTCGCGGTGCGTCGCCGGGGTTGTCTTCCGAAAAGCTGGCCGACGACGCTGACTAATCTCCGAACGCGCCAGTTACGGAAACGCTGCGACGATGGCCTCGTACCACTTATCGGCCATTTGCTGCGAGCCCGTCTCATCCGGCCGAATGCCGTCAAGGGTGTTGGCCACGTCGAAGCCTGCGTATTGGTTCACCACTCGCACGCGCGAGGCGGGCGTGTCGGTCATGGTGGCCCAGCCGGGAATGGCCTGATTCAGCGCCTGAATCTGAGTATTGCAGGTGCTGCACGAATCGACCTTCATCGGCAGCAGTTGAGCGACGAACACGGCCACCTTCGGACTCGAGATGCGCGCGCGGGCCACGATTGCGGTGTACGCGTTCAGGATGCTCTCGGCAGGGGCGTTGAGCTTCAAGATGTCGTTCGAGCCCAGGTGCAGGAGCAGAATGTCGATCGGGTGACCGTCGAACCAGGTGCTCAAATCTTTGGCGGATGCATCATACGGGTCCTGCGGATCCGCCGAGCTCGGACGACCGGTAGAGGTGGCCTTGAGCACGTCGGTGACCTGGTAGCCGCCGTGGCCCTCGTTGTCTTTGTCGTAGCTCGCGGAAACGTTGCACGCGTCGCCCGCGTTGCGCGAGCCGACGAAGTCGAACTCGGGGCGTCCGTTGTCGGCGAATTTTTGCCAGAGCTTTGCTCGATAACAAGTGGTGGCAGTGATGCCGTCGCCCAGCGCCATGAGTCGCAACGTGGTTGGGTGCCCACCGGAGCCACCGGAGCCACCGGAGCCACTCGCGCCGGCCACTCCGGAACCGCTGCTGCCGCCGTCTCCTTTGCTGCCCCCGGTGCCTCCCGCTCCGCCCAGACCCGCGGTACCCGCGCCGCCGAGCGTGCCGGCACTGCCTCCTGCAGCCGCGCCCCCTGCAGCTGTGCCGGCGACTCCGCCTCCGCCCCCTCCGCCGCTTGGATGGACGACGCGCATGCCGCCGGCTCCGCCACCGCTGACCGCACCCGCGCCCCCGTCCGCTTTACCGCCCCCAGCCGCAGAGTTTTCCGCGTTGAATGCGGAACCGCTACAACCGACCACTGCCAACACCCATAGCGCCCCGCAAACCTGCCGCAGATCCAGCCGCATTCAGAAATCAGAACACGGACAGCGGGAGTAGGGCAATGCGAATTCCATCCGGCTTTGTGCGCTGAGCCGTGCGCAATTTTTTCCGACCGCATTTTAGAGGCGATGCCACGATCGACCGTCCAAAATTAGACTTGGAATAACCGCGCGCGCCGTCCGCGGAGAGCGCATGGGCGCACCGCGGGTGCTTCCGCGAACCGCGAGCGCTTACCGCGTCTGGCGGGCGCGCCGCCCACGGCTGCCAACTCGAACATGCGCCGAACTTCCGCACGTCCAAAGGTCTCGAGCGCGAACGATGCAAGGTCATTTGCCCGGGGTCGCGGTGTCTTGGCTCCCCAATCGCTCCGGACTGCGTCGAGGCATGGGCTAGGTTAAGATGCGCCATGCCGAGCGCAGTGGAGATTGCCGTCGACACCTACGTCCGCATGTGGAACGAGCCCGATCCGGCGGTGCGGACGGCCATGCTCGAAGCGTGCTTTGCCGCCGACGGCCGCATGGTCACCCGCAGCCGCGAGATCCGCGGCCGGGCGGAGCTCACCGAGTTCATGACCAAGTTTCTTGCGGATCCGCAAGTGTTGGACATTCGCGTGACGAGCCCGATCGACGCGCAGGGCACCACGTTTCGCTTTCACGGCGTCGTCGAACTTCGCGATGGCAGGCTGCTCGAGTCCTTTGACGCGGGGCAGATCGACGCGGACGGACGAATCGCGTTGTTGCTGACGTTTGCGGGCCCGCTCGCCGGCTCCGGAGTGCGGGCCAGCGACGGCTGAGCCCGCGCTCGCCGCAAGCGCGCATGAAAGGGCGGCCGCGGTTCGGCATATCGATCCCGCCGCTCGCATCGGGAAAGGCGTGGTGTGAGCCCACGTTTGCCGCAACGGTGACCGTAAACATCTGCAAAGCCGGTTCGCTCGCGCTCGGCTGCTAGGCTCGACGCGATGACACGCTTCGTCGTGCTTTGTTTTCTGATTGCCTGCAAAGGGCAAGCGGCGGCGCCGACCGCGGATGCCACCCCGGTCGCCTACGACACCTCGTGCCAGCACGATTGGCAGTGCACTCCCGCGCCGGCGTGTTGCCCAACTCCGTGCACCGAAGACGTGATCAACGTCAAGGATGCAGCGCGCGCGAGCGCAAACCTAAACTGCGACCCAGCGCGCCAATGCATGTCCGCCGGCGGCTGCCGCACCTTCAAATACCTCTGCCTCGAACAGCACTGCAAACTCTCCTTCGCCGGCGATCCCGCTTACCGCGAGCGCGAGACCGAGCCAGCGTTTGCGCCCGCGAATGAGTAGAAATTTTTTTTGATGGTCACTCTCGCCGGCCGATCGCGGCAAAGCCTTCGGCGGCGAGGCGCGTCATTCAATCTTGAAGCGGGTGCTGAAACGGCTCCGTACCCGCGCGCTTCCGTCGACGCGAAGCGCGCGGCGGAGGCGAGTTATCCCTCCAACCCAACAACAGCGACTTGGGGTGTCACTCGCAGCTCGTGAGTCTGGCACTCCATGGCACACCAAACATCGAATATTGCAGAAACCGAGCGTTCGATTCGAGGCACGGCCTTTGCTTGAGCGCGGCCATGGCTCACCTTTTTCACGCCGCGGCAGGGCTCGCGCTGGCCGCCGTCAGCAGCGCACTTTTCGCCGGATGTGGAACCAATTCCGGCTCCGCCGGCGACGCACAGTCAGCGGCCGCTGCCGCCGGAATCGCAGCCAGCGGTGGCAACGACTCGGGCGGTGCCGGCGGCGGGCACTCCGGGGGCGGCGGGCATTCCGGGGGCAGCGCGGGCTCCAGCGGCGCGAGCTCAGGTGGGGCAGGCTCAGGCGGCAGCAGCTCCGGCGGCGCAGCAAGCGGCTGTCACACCGCGAGCGAGTGTCCCAAGGAACAGCTCAATCCAGGCATCGTCGGCGTGACTCAGTGCCTGGCACCCGGGCAGCCCGCTCCGGCGACGGGTTGCGGCGCGGCGGGCTGGTGCGGGCAATGTATTTGCGGTCCCGCGCCGCAAACGCCGATTGGCAATGGCATGCCGTGCCAAACGAGCACTGATTGCCACGCCGCGACCGCGAACATCTCGAGCGCGAGCGTCTGCGATATGAACCTGTGCGTGCAGTGCGCCGCAAGCACCGATTGTCCGGCGACCGCGCCGGCCTGCGCGACGGTGAGAGGCGGCTTCTCTCAGCAGCCGTTCCGGCTGTGTGTCGAGTGCGTGCTGGACACCGATTGCCCGAGCGCGAAACCGCACTGCGCGGTTTCGGGAGGTGTCGGCAAATGCGTAGCCTGCGCTTCCGACAACGACTGCGCGACGGGCGTCTGCGCCAACGACGCATGCGTGCCCGGCTGCAGCGCGCAAATGCCCTGCGCCAACCCGCTGACCCGGTGCGGAGCAACGCAACGCTGTGAAGCCCTCACGTGCCAAAGCGACGCCGCATGTCCGACCAACACTTCGTGTCAACAAGGCCACTGCACTCGGCGCACCTGCAGCAAAGACAGTGACTGCGACTCAGGCGGCTGCGTAAATAGCGTCTGCTACGAGACGCTCGGCACTTGCTACACGCAAATGCTTTATCCGTAAGCGGCCCAGCAGCGCATCGCGGCTCGGCTGACGACACGGCAGGTCGTGAGCGCCGGCAAGGCGGAAGTGCGCGCTCGCGCTGGCAGGCGGATGCCAGCGCGAGTCCGCGCGCATCTCGCCCCGCCAGGACGTTGCACTGCTGTCGCTCGGCCCTCGGTTGCGTACTAGCAGTATGCGCCTTTCGTCGCGCCGCCAGCCGGGCGCCTCGATCGCGATCATCGACCGACTCAGCCGTTCGCGGGGCCTTAGATCGAGTAACCGCGGAATGAATAAAAGATCATTCTGGCTCAGACTCCCAGTGTGCAGCCGTCGCGTTCCCGGCATGCCCGCGTGAAACGTCATCTGCAGCCTTCTCAGCTGAGTTGCCTCGTCTTCCGTCACTGGAGGATCCGCATCGGAGCAGGCTGCGATGAGCAATATTTCGAGACGATTTTGCCCCGAGCTCGTCGGAGATGAAGCGATTGGAGGGCGCTCGATTGACGGGGCAGCGCGGTCATCCGAGCCGGCGCAAGGGATGGGCGTTGCGTCTGTGGGGATCACGAGCCGCTCGAATGGATTGGCATTTCGAAAACATAGTTTGAGGCCGCGCGCGCGCGAGCTGCGATGAAGCTTTCTTCACCTGGCTCGAGGATGGTGCGTTGTTTGCCGAGGCGCTCCGCTATGCAGTGAGCGCACATGCAACTGGCCCGACGACATTGCGCGAATGAAACGAGAGCGCGCGTTAACAAAAGCGTCTCGCGCTTGATTCGCGCAGTGCGGCGCTCGCCACAGTTGCAAAAAGCCGCGCCTTAAAGATGCTTCACAGTTTGCTGTGCTTGGAGTTCGGAGACGACGTCGACTCCATGACGCTTGCGTCTCGGATGAATGCGGAGCATAACGCCGATGCGCGCTATGGGGTCGTTCGGTAGGGAGCGAGTCTTGAAGTAGGGCGAGTGAAGGTCCGCGGGCTTTCACTTTTCTCAGTGCTGGCAGAACAGTCAGCGCTCGCGGGTGTTGGGTGAGTACGTATCGACCGGCACTTGAGCTGTAAGAGCTCGAGCGCCTTTCTCGTGTGAGACATGGCTAGGGTTTGGCGGGCAGCGGCGTGAACCAGTTGCCCGCGTCAACTATGAGGGCGGACCAGCAAATGCGAAAAGACCACGAGCGACACGGGGCCGTTGCGATTGTCGGCATGGGCTGTCGCTTTCCGGGACGGATCGCGAGTCCGCAGCAATTCTGGGGCTTTCTGTGCAATTCGGGAGATGCCATCAGTGAGGTCCCGAAGGATCGCTGGGATGTCGATGCTCTCTTCTCTGCCGATCCCGCAGCTCCCGGGCGCACCTACGCGCGGCGTGGCGGGTTCTTGACCGATATCGACCAATTCGATCCTGAGTTCTTCGGCATCTCGCCTCGTGAAGCCGCACACATCGATCCCCAGCAGCGGCTCTTACTGGAGACCGCGCACGAGGCGATTGAGGATGCGGGCGAGCGTTGGCAAGATCCGACGCTGCGCAACACAGGCGTGTTCGTCGGCGTGTTCATCCACGACTACCAGCACATGCAATTTGCCGATCGCGAGCTGCTCGGTGCGCATACCGGCACCGGCAGCGCGATGAGCATCGCCGCCAATCGCATTTCCTACGTGTTCGACCTGCACGGCCCGAGCATCGCGGTCGACACCGCGTGCTCTTCGTCGCTGGTCGCCGTCGATCTGGCGTGCAAGGCGCTCCTGAACCGAGAATGCGACCTCGCGCTCGCCGGGGGTGTGAACGTCATCCTCAAGCCCGAGATGACCATCGCCATGAGCAAGGCCACGATGTTGTCGAGGGATGGCACGTGCAAGTCCTTCGACGCCAAAGCCGATGGCTACGTTCGCGGCGAGGGCGCTGCGACACTGGTTTTGAGGCGCCTAGAGGATGCTCTGGCCGCTGGCAATCGCATCTACGCGGTCATTCGTGGCTCGGGCGTGAATTCGGACGGACAGACCAAGGGCATCTCAGTGCCGAACGGAGCCGCTCAAGAAGCGCTGACGCGGCGGGTCCTGCGAGAGTCGGAGGTCCCGGCCAGCACCGTCGACTACGTCGAGGCGCACGGCACCGGCACACCCGTGGGGGATCCGATCGAGGTCGCGGCGCTTGGCCGAGTTTTCTCGGAAGGCCGTGGCGAGAACGCTCGCCGAGTGCTCCTCGGTTCGGTCAAAACCAACATCGGACACCTCGAATCTGCGTCTGGCGTTGCGGGCCTCATGAAAGCGGCGCTCGCGCTTCATCATCGCCAGATCCCGCCCAACCTCCACTTTACGGAGCCGAACCCGGCGATCGACTTCGACGGGCTCAGACTTCAGGTGGTGCAGCAGCTGCAGCCCTGGCCGCAAACCGATTCGCCGCGTCGTGCCGCGGTCAATTCGTTCGGCTTCGGCGGCACCAATGCTCACGTCATCTTGGAGGAATCCCCCGCGAGCAATGAACGCTCCGGGGCGGTAACGTCCGCGAATGATCCGCTCGCCGGCACGTTCCCGCGCTTGGTGCTGCCGATGGGAGCGGCGGACATGGGCGCGGTTCGCGCTCTGGCGCAAGGCTACGCAGAGACCTTGTCCGGCGCAGCCGACGTCCGTGATCTGCTGTACACGGTGTCGCAACGTCGCTCGCACGGCGCGTGCCGAGCCGCCTTTAGTGCCTCAAATGCGGAGCGGTTGCGCGAGCAGCTGCTCGAATTCGCGGCCGGTGGCAGCCCCGCTGACTGCAGTAGCGGCCCCCGGCACGAGAGCTTTGCGGGCCGGCCCGTGTTCGTGTTTTCGGGAATGGGTCCTCAGTGGTGGGCGATGGCACGAGAGCTGCTCGAGCTGGAGCCCGTCTTTCGGCGTGAGGTCGAGCGCTGTGCGATCGCACTACGGCCGCTGACCGACTGGTCGGTGCTCGATCAGTTGCTGGCGAGCGAGACGCGCTCTCGGATCCACGAAACACACGTGGCACAGCCTGCAATTTTCTCGGTTCAGGTGGGGCTCTTGGCCTTGTGGAGGCACTGGGGAGTCGAGCCGAGCGCCATCGTGGGTCATAGCGTCGGCGAGGCCGCCGCTATGTACGCGGCCGGCATCCTCTCTTTAGAAGATGCGGCAACGGTCATTTATCACCGCAGCCGCTTGCAGCGCACCACTGCCGGCTCGGGCAGTATGTTGGCGGCGCGCATCGATGTGAAATATGCGCTGAGCCTGCTGCGCGGCCGTGAAGACCGCGTTGCCATCGGAGCCATCAACAGCGCGACGTCGCTCACTCTTTCGGGCGACCAGGTGGTCCTCGAGGAGTTGCGGCAGACGCTCGAAGCCGAGGGCAAGTTTGCCCGCATGCTTCAGGTCGAAGTCCCCTATCACAGCCCAAAGATGGGCGTCATTCAGCGGGAGCTCCTGCACTCCTTGCGTGAGATCGCGCCGGCCCCCGCCAAAGTCCCTTACTACTCGACCATCGACGGCACTGCGTCCAAGAGCACCATCGGAGACGCCGAGTACTGGTGGCGCAACGTGCGTCAAACCGTGCTCTTCGCCGACGCCATGGATGCAGCGGTCAGCGATGGCGCAGTTTGTTTTTTGGAGCTGGGTCCGCACCCCGTCCTGCGCGATTCGATCGCGGATGCACTGGCCAAACAGGGCGTGACCGGCACGGTCGTCTCCAGCCTGCGACGCGGACGCTCGGACTTCGACAGCCTGGCCTTGGCTCTGAGTGAATTGCACGTGGCTGGCGCAACGATCGCGTGGGACCAAGTTTTGGGCAAGGGACGCCTGCTGCAGCTTCCGCCCTATCCGTGGCAGCGCAGCCGCCACTGGTCGGAGTCTGCGAGGGCCGAGCAGTATCGCAAAGGCCTGAGCGGCGCGCTTTCGCTCGGGACGAGTGCGCCTCGCCATCCGCTGCTGGGTGGCAAGCTGGAGCTGCCTGCTCCCACGTGGCTGCAGACGCTGCGCGTGAGCGAGCACTCGTACCTGAAGGATCACTGCGTTCAAGGCACGCCCGTGTTCCCGGGGACGGGCTACCTGGAGATGGCTCTCCAGACACTGGCCGATGCGGACCCGCAACAAGCTGCGTCGCCAATGGGCGACGAATACTTGGAACTCGCTGACGTCGAGATCGGTCGCGCCCTGTACCTCGCAGACGACGAAGAGGTACGGCTAGAGACCAGCCGCGACGGCCAGCGCTGGAGCATTCACGGCTCCGCCGGCAACGACAGCGGCTGGATGCGTCACGCTTCCGGGCGTTGCCGGCGCGAATCGTTCCTCGAGCGCCCCGCGCCACTCGACCTGAGCGCGGTCCAGGCGCGCTGCCCGAACAGCCTGCCCGCTGACTACGGCTATCGGTTGTTTCGCGACGTCGGGCTCGACTACGGCCCGGCCTTTCGAGCGATCCAGGAGCTCTGGTACGGCGAGCACGAATCGCTTGCGCGGCTCGTGCGGCCCGCGGCGCTGGGCGAGGCGAGTGACGGCTCAGCAAGCGAGTTTCTGTTTCATCCGGCCTTGCTCGACGCCTGCCTGCACACGCTGTTCGGCGCGCTCAACCTGAATGGTGAAGACGCGGATCGGCGCGGTAACGTATTTCTGCCGGTCAGCGTGCGGCTGCTGCGCCTGTACGCCAAGCCCGAGGGCGCGCTCTTCAGTCATGCCCGCCTGCACACGCGCGCGGCTCAGCACTTCACCGCCGACATCCGCGTGTATGACGAAAGCCTGCGGCTGATCGCCGAGGTGCTCGACCTGCGCTGCCAGGCGCTCGAGCATCCCAGCGTGGTCGCCAACAAGCGGCAGCAGGAGTGGCTGCTCGAGTACTCCTTTCAAGAAGCGCCTTCGCTCGCGCCAGGCGGCTCTGCGCTCTCGGGACACTGGCTGGTGCTCGCGCCCCGCGCCGATCATCCGCTAGTCGCGCTCCTCGCCCAACGCGGAGCCGAATGCACGATCGCCATCCCCGGTGCGACCTTCGCCCAGCGCGATCGAGTGTTTTCAGTGCCCATTGGCTCGAGCGTCGATTTCGGCGCGCTCCTTGCCCAGCTTCCGGGTGGCGTCTCCCGCTTGCGCGGCATCGTTCACGCTTGGTGCCTCGCTAGCGAAAGCGCCGCGGATCCGGGCGCACGGTGGCGAGAGCAAGAGCTCGGTGCGGGCACGCTCATGCACCTCGTGCAAGCGCTGGCCTTGGCAGAGGACGCGCACGGTGGTGCCGAGCCCGCAGCGGGCGGCGAGCCGCGCGCGCTCTGGGTGCTGACCGACCAGAGCCAGTCAGTGCGCTCGGACGATCCCGTCAAACTGCCTCATTCGACGGTGTGGGGCTTGCGACGCGTGATCGCCAACGAGCACCCAGGCCTGAACTCGCGCATCGTCGATCTCGATGGCGAGGCCGAAAGCCTAACTGCTCTGGCTGACGAGCTGGCGCACGCATCGGCCGAGGATGAGCTGGCTTTCCGCCGCGGGTCGCGCTTCGTGCATCGCCTGTTGCGCCACGTCCCGCGCCGGCCGACGGTCGCCGCACAGGCTCCGGTCTCCGCTGCGGATCGCCGGATGGAGCTCTGCGTGCACAAGGCCGGCGACCTCAAGTCCATGGCTTGGGTGCCCCTGCCGCCGCTGGATCTCGGTGCAAACCAGATAGAAATCGAGGTTTCGGCCAGCGCGCTCAACTTCAAAGACGTCATGAAAGCCACGGGGCTGTTCCCGGCGCGCCTGCTCGAGGAAAACCTGTGGTCGCACGAGACGCTCGGTATGGAGTGCTCGGGCCGAGTCGTGCGCGTCGGCTCGAAGGTCGAGCACGTGCGGGTTGGCGATGACGTGCTGGCGCTCTCGCCGCGCACATTCGCCTCACACACGGTCACGCACGGCGCGCTCGTGGTGCCCAATCCTGGTCTGACACCGACCCAAGCCGCGGGCATCCCGGTGGCTTTCCTGACCGCCTCGATGGGGCTCGAGGAGATGGCGCGGCTGCAGCCAGGTGAACGAGTGTTGATTCATGCCGCGAGCGGCGGGGTCGGCCAAGCGGCAATTCAAATCGCGCTCGAGATCGGCGCCGAGGTGTATGCCACCGCAGGCAGCGAGGCAAAGCGTCAGCTCGTGCGCGATCTCGGGGTAAAGCACGTGTTCGACTCACGCTCGCTGCGTTTTGCGCAAGAGATCCGCGAGCAAACCGGAGGCCGCGGCGTCGACGTCGTGCTGAACTCCCTGGCTGGCGATGCGATCACGCAGAGCCTGTCGATCCTGAGCGACTACGGGCGCTTCATCGAGATCGGTAAGATGGATCTCGATAAGGATTTTCAGCTCGGTCTACGCCCGTTCACGCGCTGTCTGTCGTTCCACGCGATCGATCTCGACCGCATGCTGGCGCAGCGAGTCGAGCTGTGCGGCCGGATCTTGCGCAGCATCCGCGATCGCATTCAAAGCGGCACCCTCCGCGCGCTGCCTGTCAGCGTTTACCCCGCTGCGAATGCGGCCGACGCCTTTTACGATATGGCGAGCGCCAAACACACGGGCAAGCTAGTCGTCGAGATCACCGGGAGTCAGGTCGCGGTCGAAGCCAGCCGGCAGACCACCTTTCGCAGCGACGCCTCGTACCTGATCACCGGCGGCCTGGGTGGCTTCGGTTTGCAGCTCGCGCGCTGGCTTGCGGCGCGCGGAGCGGGTCACCTGGTGCTGCTCGGCCGCCGCGGCATGGACACACCTGGCGCGGCGCAGGCGATCGCCAGTCTGCAAGCGCTGGGCGCGGACGTTCAAGTCGAGGCCTGCGATGTGGCCGATGCTGACCTGGTGCGCCAGGTGCTCGAAAAAATCCCAGCAGCCCGGCCCTTGCGCGGCGTGTTCCACGCCGCCGCGGTGCTCGACGACGCGCTGCTCAAGAATCTGGATCTCGCTCGCTATCACAAGACGTTTGGGCCAAAAGCGGCCGGAGCTTGGCACCTTCATCAGCAAACGCTGGGCTACTCGCTCGATCACTTCATGTGCTTTTCGTCGATGGCCTCCGTGCTCGGAAACCAGGGCTCGGCCAACTACTGCGCGGCGAATGCCTTCGTCGACGCGCTGGCACACCACCGCCGCAGTCGCGGCCTGCCGGCGCTGACCGTCAACTGGGGCGTGATCGCCGATGTCGGGATGGCCGCCGATGAGGACTTTTATCGTCAGAATCTGGAGCGGAACGGCCTGTCCACGATCCACTCGGAGCATTGTCTCGAGCTGCTCGGGCTGTTGCTAGATACGGGCCGCGTTCAGACCACCGTGTGCCCGATTGACCTCGAGGTGTGGCTCAAGTTCAACCCGGCCGGCAAAGACGCGCGCCTCAAAGAGCTGCTGTCCAGTGCTCGCCACAAGCAGGAGGCCACGCGCGTGCAAGCGGCTGAAGAAGCGGCGCTGCGCGCCCGGCTCGATGTCCTGGACGAGGCAGGCCGAAATGAGCTCGCAGCGGAGCAAGTCCGAAATGCTCTGGCGCAAGTGCTGCGCATCCCGGCGGCGAAGCTCGACTCGAGCCGTTCGTTGACCGCGTTGGGCGCCGACTCGCTGATGGCCATCGAGCTCAAGAACCGCCTCGAGGGGCTGGGGTTGGCCATGTCGGTGACGCAGTTGCTCAATCGTCAGTCGGTCAACACGCTGTCCAAGGCGCTGCTCCAAGCCTTGGGTCATGGCGCTACCGCTGAAGATCCGGTCACCAAGCCCGTGAAGCAACCGGAGAGCACGTGGCTCGTCTGTCGTGCGCCCCGCCGCGATGCCAAGATCCGACTGATTTGCTTCCCGTACGCCGGCGGCGGCCCGTCCGTGTACAACGGCTGGCCCGAGGCGGTTCCGGACTGGCTGGAGGTGCTCGCGGTCAACTTGCCCGGGCGGGGGACGCGTAGCGACGAGCCGCCGCTCGACAGCATCACGCAGGCAGCGGAGGCCATGCTGCCCGAGCTATTGCCGCTACTTGATCGCCCGTTTGCGCTCTTCGGCCACTGCATGGGTGCGATCCTCATGTACGAGGTGGCGCAACGTTTGGAGCAGGTGCACGGCAAGATCGCGGCGCACATCTTCGCCTCGGGCTGCATGGCGCCACATCTTTACAACTCGCCGATCGTGCACGAGCAAGACGACGACGCCTTCCTCGACGTGTTGCGACTGATCAGCTTCAGCGGCACGCTCGCCTTGATCGAAGATCCGGAGCTGCGGAAGACGATGTTCCCGTTGCTACGCGCCGACTTCCGCGCGGTCGTTCAATATGGCGAGTCGTTTCGGGCCGTCGCTCCTTTGCGCGCGCCGATCACCGGTCTTGCCGCCGAAAATGACCTGTTTGCCGCGCCCAAAGCCATGCACGCCTGGGGGCGCTACACGTCCCGCGGCTACGACCTCGCGCAGCTGCCGGGGGATCACTACTTCGTCGAGTCCGATCGCCCCACCGTGACCAAGATCGTGAGTGCGCTACTCGAACCGAGCAACGAAGCTGCCCTCGAACCACGCGCGTTGCCGGCGCTCGCCAACGTGGTCTGGAACAAGCCGAACAACGATCAGCTGGGGCGCGCGCCGGGGGCTGCGAGCTTGGCCTTGATAGCGCGCCGCGCTCCACCGAGAGCGGCCCTTACGCGCGTGCTGTGCTTCCCTCCAGCAGGTGTCAGCGCGGCAGAATTTCCGCTGCCGGGGGACACGTCGGACCTCAGGTATGAAGCCGTCGAATGGCGTGGGAAGGGGCCGCTTGGATCGGTGCGCTCCGTTGGCGAAATGGTGAGCATCGCCCACGATGCCGTACAGGGCCGGCTCGACGGCTCGGTCGTGTTCTATGGTCACTGCCTGGGAGCGATCGTTGCCTACGAGCTCTCGCTGCGCTTAGAAGGAGAAGAGCGGTCAGCTCCCGATCACCTGATCGTTGCGGGCGTGGTCGGTCCCCATTTGTATGTCGCGCCTGACGCACACAAGCTTCCGACCGAAAAGCTGCTGGAGCTGCTGAGCGTGCTCAAATACCCGTTCGCCGAGCGGCTCAAGCGCGATCCGGCGTTTCGGCAGGCGAGGCTAGCGATGGTCCGTGCGGATTTGGAGGCCATGTCCGCCTATCAGTATCACCCGAGCGAACCGCTCGCGGCTCCCATCACCGCGGTCTCGATGCGACACGATCTTTGGAGCTACCCCTTGCGCACCGAATCCTGGCGGCACCACACGAAGCAGCGCGCTGAAGTCGTGCACTGGCCGGGTGACCACTATTACAACATGAGGCATCCCGAAAAGATTCACGAGCTGATGCGCGAACTCACGCAAAGCTCAGTCGCCGCGGAGTAGCCCAGCGACCCAAGTGATCAGGAATGGAGAATACCAATGCAGCACCCGATCAACGTCATGGTCGAAGACACTGAAGAGGTTTCACCGGCAGAGGCCGCAAATCAGCCGGCGCGACAAAAGGAGCGTCGCGCCGCACGCAGGACACTCTTCTTGAAGTCACTGCTCTTTTCCGCGCTGACGTACGCGGCAATGGTTCTCTACGCCTTCCACATTTTGCCGCTATGGGGGCTCATTGCGGCCAATGTGCTGTTTTACATTCGCGCCTATCTGCGCATGCACGACCTTTGCCACGCCTTCTCCACCAAGGGTTGGGCCGTACGCTTCCTGCCCACAGCGCTCTTTGCAAATCCGGTCTGGGGCGGAGTTGCGCCGTTCATCACCACGCACGTGCAGCACCATCAGTATCTCGGAACCAATCAAGATCCGTGGCTGCAGTATTACGCCGGGCATCCCTTGCGCGCTCTGTTCTTCAACATGATCGAGCCCGAGGTCAACCTGTACAACTACCTTCGGCAGGGCAGGGGCGATCGCAAGCTCGCCGAAAATCTAGCCTTCGACGTGCTCCGGCACGGACTGAACCTGTTCTTTTTCCAATGGGCGTACCTCACTCACGTGCTCATCCAGCGGACGTGCCATGGGCTCGGGGTGTTCCTGTTCAATTTCTGGCCGCACCGTGAAACCTGGACCGCCAACGCGCCGATCGGCTCCTTCAATCGAGAGCAGCAGATTCAACCGTACGCCTGGTTCTTCAAGGCATTTTGGGGCAAAGCCATGACCGAAGCCGGGATGTATCACAATCGGCACCACGTCCTCGGTCAGATGCTCGAGCCCTCCCACCGCTATGTCGAGTTGTCCGACGAAGGCGGTTACACCCGGTTCAACGATCGCTGGCCGCTGCCTTCCGTGCAGTTCCTTGCCTCGGGACCGAAGGGCAACCTCGGCTGAGCCGTTCCGGCGAGCATTTCGCGCGTGAACCTTCGCGCAGGGGTAAGCAATGCAGAGCGAATACCAGTCCGTGAGTGCTCAATCATCTCTAGCTGACGAGCCCCCGCACGCGGAGGCGGGCCTCTTGTCGGATCTCCGCTCGACGGCTGCCGACTTGGCGCGGTACCACCGCGCGATCTTGATTCGCTGCGCAGCGACGTTCAGCGTAATGGTGCTGTGCCACTACCGCTACCTGCCGATTGGGCTGCTGCTGATCGCCAACCTGGTGCTTTACCCGGAGATCTACCTGAGGATTCACGACATCGGACATGGCCTGCCCGCGCGGCGTTTCGGCTGGGTGGCGCGCTTCGTGCCCGTTTCGAATCCAATTTGGGGCGGCACGCGGGTCTTTGCCACGATCCATCGTGAACACCACAAGAGCCTGGGCACCGATCAGGATCCGTGGCTGCCGTATTACACCGGTCATCCACTCCGTGCCTTGTTCTTCAACTTCATCGAGCCCGAGTACAGCTTTCGAGCATTCGTGCGCCAGGAAGGGGTGGATCGTGAGCTGGTGCTGAACGTGCTGTACAATTGCTTCGGGCTCGTATTCGGCCTCGCCGTCTTTCAATGGACGTTCGTCATTCAGCTACTGAGTCAGCGCGTGGTTCACGCGGTCGGGATCTTCTTTTTCAACTTCTACACCCACCGCGAGACTCTCAGCGCCCGAGCGCCCATCGGCACGTGGGAACGAGCCGATGAGCTTCGCTCCGTGCTACCCCTGCTGCGCTTGCTCTGGGGCAGAGACACGATAGATGGCCTAGTGTTCCATAATCGCCATCATTGTATCGGACAGCAGCACGTGCCGGTCCAGAATTACAAGCGGCTCATCGATACCGGCGTGTACACGCGCTTTCACCAGAGCTGGCCCATTACCACGACCAAGAAGCTATGACTGGACCGAACCTGCACGGACCCGAAATCGCGCCCACCAGCACGGTGGAGGAACCCATGCTCAAGCCCTTCAGCGTGAAGAGATCGTTCCTGCTCGAACCGACCTACCGATACACGACCGACGGCCTGACTCCACACCGGCCGAGCATTCGAGAGGCGCTCTGCGAGTGGCTCGATATCGTGGATTTCGTGCGCAAACCGCGGCGGGGCCTGAATGCACTTTTGTTCGTGGCTCACTGGGCGACACTCGCGTGCCTGATCCTTTTCCTCGTCCGATACCTGACGATCCGAACCGGGCTGTTCTGGCTCGCGAGTGTGCTCTTTCTGTGCAACGGGCCGCACACGCTTTGGTATCACCGTTACTGTGCGCACCGCGCGTTCAAGTTCAAGCGCCCCGCGTTCGCCCGGATATTCCTGTGGCTCAACCCGCTCTACACGCCGGAGGAGCACTACGCGATTGCGCATCGGCAACATCACGCATTTCAGGAGCGCGTGGGCGATCCATACGGGCCGCACATCGGCTGGCTCGGTAGCTACGTAGCCATTGATTCGATTCAGAAGCTGAACGTCGACATCCCGCCCGAGAGGTACGCAAAGCTTCAGAAAAGCGTTCAGCACATTGGCTTCAAAATGAGCACGTACGAGCAGTTTCGCCGAACCGGCCTAGTCGAGCACCTAGGCCACTACTTTGCGCGCACGCTGGTGGCGCAAACGTTCTGGTGTGCTCTCGCCTATGCGATCGGCGGCCGGCCCTACGTGATCACCTGGTATGGAGCGACGTACATGCTCTGGTTCTTGCTCCGCGATTTCGGCTGGCGTGGCCACCGGGGCAAAGAAAAAGTTCCAAACTGGGAGTTTGACGCAAGTAGCTCGGCGACCAACCAACGCTTTTACGGCTACTTGGCCTCTGAGTGGCACGACAATCACCACTTGTATCCGAACTCGGCCAACCTCGCGTTCCTGCCTAGCCAGTTCGACATCACCTTTCAGCTGGTCAAGTTGCTGAGTGCGCTCGGCTTGGTCGAATCCTATAACGATGCGAAACCCAAGTTCGACGAGCGCTTCGGCCGTTGTGCCGCGTCGCTCGCCAGCAGCGCGCAGCCCCGCGCTCAATAACGCGCCGGCCTCGTCGGCCGGCATCTTCGCCATCAGTACGTTGACCACTCACGCTTGCTCATCGTCAGACACCGGCTGCAATTCCCGGCGTCTGACGATTCAAAGAGCAGCCTATCACTGGCTTTCACCGGCTCAGGTATCGGGCCTTGCCTAGCGTAGCGCCAGCGGGACCGCGTTGGTGCCGCCGGGCCCGGTTTGATCTCCCCAACACTCGATGCCGCCGGAAGCCGCGCGAGCGCAGGCGTGCTTGGCAGAGAACGCCACCTGGGTGTGACCCGCGCCGGCCGGAGGCGTGTTCGTGCCGTAGAAGCCGCCGCCGAAGCAGCTGAGGGTGCCGCTGAGGTCGATCCCGCAAGTGTCGTACTGTGCTGCGACCAGTCGCGTGAACCGCTTGTTCGCCGGCGGGGTGCTCATGTTCCAGCCGTTCGAGCCCCAGCACGTAGGAGTACCCGAGCTGTCGAGCGCGCAGCTGTGAATCTCGTGCGCGGAGACCTGTGCGAAGTCCATGCCGGCGGGCGGCGTGGTGCGAGCGAAGGTGGGGTCTCCCCAACACACGACGTGGCCGTCTCGCTTGATTGCGCAGGTGTGAAAGCGCCCCGGCTTGACCGAAACGAAGTCGTTGCCGCTCGGTGGCGTGGCCTGCCCCTTGTCGTTCAAACCCCAGCAAGTGATGCTGCCGTCCGTCTGCAGGCCGCAGGTATGCGACCAACCCGCTGACAGCTCCTTGAACGTGGCGCCGGGCGGCACCGCCAGCTCGCCCTGGCGACCGTCTCCCCAGCAACGTGCCGTGCCGTCTGCGCGCAGCCCGCAGGTGTGCACCTGCCCCGCGGTGACAGCAACGAAGCTTTCACCTGCCGGAGGACTGGCCTGCCCGTAAAAGTTCCAGCCCCAACAAGTCAGCGGACCCGCGGCGACATTCGCGCAGGTGTGTGCGTAGCCCACCGCGAGCAGGCCATCGCACGCGTCCGGGATGCCGTCGGCGTCAGCGTCGCGCCGATCGTCGAATCCCCAGCAGCGGTCGAGGGCGTCGCAAATGCCGTCGCGATCGCCGTCGCCGGGGGCGGCCGCGCACGGATCTGGTGGCGGCTGCACGGCGATGATTGACGTGGTCGACGCGCTCGCACCTTGCGAGTCGGTCACGCTGGCGGTGATGTTGTGCTCACCGACCGGCAACGTGACGGTCAAGCTCGCCCCGTCCCCCAAGTCTCCAACGAGGCTCGACGACCAGTGAACGCGCGCAGCGAGGTCACCGTCTTCGACATCGGAGGCGCTCGCGGTCAGCGTGACGGGTTGGTTCGCCGGCACGGCGATCGGGCCTGGCGGATAGATCAGCCCCAGCGTTGGCGGAGTATTGACCGAATAGCGGTAATCGAAGCTCAAAAAGGCGTTGTGACCGTAGCTAGGTTGAGCCGCGGTCATGCCCTGAAACCGTGCCTGCGAGGCAGCGACGTCGTTCGCCGGAACGATGCGCACACCGATGAAGCCAGCGTTCGGACGCAGTTGCGCAACGGCGGTCGTGACATCCAGGCCACCCGAGCTCGAGAAGGCGCTGGCGGTGAAGATGCCAACCACGACGGCATTCGGCGGGTTCAAGAAATCGCTCGTCGATGCTTGACCGTCGCCTGCGTACAGCGTCACCTCGAAGCTGCCCCAGGCACTATTGAGCACGTCGAGGTACAAGCGAGCGGCATTGAGCGACGTAGTCGGTTCGCTCACGCGCGACGGCACCGCGAACTCCCAAGAACCCTCCCACGCCGCGTACAGCACCTGATAGTTGTTTTCGAGCTGCTGCACGACGACCTCGCTCGGGTTGACGTTCATGACGTCGATGCTGGTCGGCGTGGGCGCTCCCCAAGAAGCCGGACCGCGCGCGTTGGCCACCGAAGTTGGATGCGGCGCAGCGTAGCCCGCGAGCAGCACTGCCGCTTGCTGCGA
>Ga0207667_10001977_pt1 | contig 25684 bp, 21 predicted proteins | sample KBSCornC52_FD_184301 | JGI IMG/M metagenome (GOLD analysis project Ga0207667, IMG submission 184301) | Corn rhizosphere microbial communities from Kellogg Biological Station, Michigan, USA - KBS Corn C5-2 (SPAdes) (version 2) | ecosystem: Host-associated > Plants > Roots > Rhizosphere > Soil ...
GTATCTATAGCTGATGACGGGGGAATACATCCAACCGCGACTATCCCCGACAGCCACATCACACCAACTCCAATCATCGAGACAACCCATCACCTGGATGGGGGTGTTTGAATCGAGCTCAGCAACAACGGGATACTCGTCGTCAGGACCGGCGTACAGATCCGCTGGCTCTGTAGTCATTGCGTTCTGCGCGGCCGCGGCCACGCAGAAGACCATCAGAAGAGCGCCCAACCCGAAGCGCAAGCGCATTGTAGCGTTCATAGGTGCCCCTCGAGCTACCGTTAAAAGCACAACGGCCGTCCTACCCTGCGGTTCCGCTCGGCCACGGGAGCCAGAGCGATGCAATCACCCGCAAATTGCGGCTGGAGCGCTCGCTCATATGACTCGCTCATACGGAAATTACCGACGGAACGTCCGCCCGGCCCGACTCGTTTGCCTTACTCCCATCGCGGAAGTGCAATCCAACACAAGGCGGAGATCAAGATGGCTACCAAGAGCAAGACACGCAATCGCAAGGCCAAGGAATCACCCGATGGCCAGGAGCTTCTGGTCATGGAGCTGCAACAGATCCATAGCGCGGAAAGCCAGTTGTCGCGGGCGCTGCCGCGGCTCGCCAAGGCTGTGCAGTCCGACACGCTGCGCGAGATGTTGGATCAGAGGGTGGAGGAAGGAGAGCGCATCCTGAAAGAGATCGAATCGGCATTCGATGAGCTCGAGGAGAGCCCGGGCCGCCGCAGGAATGTCGCGGCCGAGGGACTCATCGGTGACGTGCGCGAGCACGTCCAGGAGATCGCGCCGGGGCCCGCGTTGGATGCGGTGCTCATCGCCGGCATACAGAAGACCGAACATTACTGTATTGCAGCATGGGGCACCGCGAAGTCGCTGGCGCAGTCGTGCGAGGAGAAGACCACGATACGCGCCATGGAGCGAGCGCTGAAGGAAGGCAAGGCCTACGACGAAAAGCTCACTGAGCTGGCCGAGAAGGAGATCAACCCGGCACTCGAATCTGCAGAGGACGAGGAGTCGGAAGAGGAAGAGGGGATGGGAGACGGCCAGGGCCGCTCGCGTGGCCGCGAGCGATCAGAGCGGCGCACGACCGGTTAGGCCTTGGGCCCTGCGTGGCAACGGACACGATGGCGGCCTCGCCGGAGACCGCCATCCCACGGGCGGCAGGGATTGCTCATCGATCGGCACCTGTCGCAAAAAGCCGATGAGAAGCCACTCTGCGCCAGGCGCGGCGTGCCAGGTTCGAGGGAACCAACAGACGGTTGAACGTTGGCCGGTCCTTGGCTCCGAAGTGGTACTTATAGCTCTCGCTACCCCGTAAAAAATGAAATTCGGTGGCACCGTCCCGCGCCGCCTGCAGCATGGCCGCTTCCAGGATGATGTTGCCGGGACTATATATCGCCCACTGGGGGTCGAAGCCGCCGATGTAGTAACACGTCATCCCGCCGTTATGGAGCGCAAAAAGCATGGCAATCGGGCCAGAGTCGACGCTCAGGGTATGCAGTCGCAGCAGGCCGGCTTGGCTGAGATCCGGCAGCGCGCTGGTGAGGAAGCGGCTCATGCGTGGGTTGGCAAAAACGCCGCGCCGGTGACGCTGCTCCCAGCGTGCCGCATGCAAGCGCGTCAACTCAGCCGCGGCCCCTGGAGACAGGGAGGTACTCGCGCAATCCAACTTGAAATGGGCGGCCTTGGAAAGCTTGTTCCTGGACCTGACGACGTTCCGGCGCCATTTTGGCGAGACAGCCCCCAGAGCGTCCTCTGCGGCCAATGTCGTCACGGGGCAGACGATGCCCTCGGCAACCTCACTCACCCACTGCCCTGGCAGGGCTGCATTGAGCAACGGCGATTGCGGCGATAATTGCTGCAATTCGATGCACTCGCAGCCAAGCTCGTCGGCGTAATCGGCCAGCATGGCCAAGGCTTCGTCCGCCCAACACCCATTGCCTGCAAACAGCCCATCACAATAGTCGGTGGGTCCCGCACCTGCCAGCAACAAGCGGTTACGCCAGACAAAAAAGGGCAGCAAAGCAACAAGGGCACCTTGCTCCCGCACCGCAACAGCCATCAGACGATCCGGAGCAAACTGCCGCGCCCACGGCAGCAACCATGCGGGGCTTTGAAACGGAGTCGCGCCCGCACAGCTACGGTAAAGCTCCTCCCACTGTGACCGAAGCTGCTCCAGACCCGCGAGCGAACCAATCAACTCAGGCATTCCGTATTCTCATGACCGCGCGGCGATGATAGAGCAGTAGGTATCCAGGATGTAACCTGATTAGGTCGCATCTGCCTCGCCAAGGCAAATTTTCCTGTGGCACCTGATGGACAAAGCCTCGATCCGCACTCTGTTCTCGATCGGCGACAGCAATCCAGCACCTTCCAAACGCATGGCCGGCGCACACGCGAGACGGGGTTGAGCCAGGTGTTGGGACGACGCGTTGTAGCGCCCCGCGAGGATACCAGCCCGCAGGGAAGATGCAGTGTGATCGGCTTGGGACCTTTGAGCACGAATCAGCGTCCTGGCGCGTCGTCAAATCAGGTACCCGCATCCAACGGGCGACAATCCCTGGAGCAACTTTCGCTCCAAGGACTATGACAACTCGACGCTATGAAACGCGGCTTATGTTCAGCTCTTCCAGAGCCTCGCGCTCGCGATGCGCGCACCTTCCACGAGCGACCCGAGCTTGCGGTAGGCGATCTCCGGCTCGATGGGACCAAAGCCTGCAAACGTACCAAAGCCGCAATCCGTTCCGGCGATGACCCTGTCCCGGCCGACAACGGCCGCGAACCGCTCGATGCGCTCCGCGACCAACAGAGGGTGTTCTATGTAGTTGGTCGTAGTGCTCAGCATCCCCGGAATGAGGATCTTGTCCTCGGGCAAAGCGACATCCTGGAATACCGTCCACTCGTGGGCATGCCGCGGGTTGGCCGCCTCGATCAGCAGACCTTGGACCCTGGCTTGCAGAACGACGGGCAGCAGCTGCGCCAACGGAATATCGTGATGGTGCGGCCCTTCGTAGTTCCCCCAGCACACGTGCATGCGCACCCGTTCCGGAGAGATGTTGCGCAGCGCATGGTTCAGCACTTCGATATGGATCGCGGCAAGGCGCAGGAACTCCTCCACCGTACGGTCGCGATACATGGTGTGTCGGCCCATCGCCAGGTCCGGAGCGTCGATCTGCACGAGCAGGCCCGCGCTGACGATGCCCTCGTATTCAACTCGCAATGCCTCGGCCAGCGCTTGCAGATACTCGTCTTGCGTGCGGTAGAAGTCGTTCGGCTGGAAGAGCGCGACAACGCCGGGCGAGGCAGCATTCAGGAAGCCTTCGGCAGCACCGGCGGCCTGGATCGCGTTGCGCATATTCGCGACATCCTTGCGCATGGGCTCGAGGTCCTTCACTGCGATGGGGCCCACGCAGCGTGGGCGGCGATATTTCGCCGTCGCACCCCGCTCCGCGAGCTTCCGCAACAGCCCGGGGTACTCGACGAGGTCCTGTCCGGGCTCGCGCGGTGTATCGCCATCGAATCCGGACAGACGCTCACTGACATAGGTCGCGTAGCTGATTTTGCTCATCTCGCCATCGCTGACCACGTCGAGCCCCACCTCGACCTGCCGCTGGACGACTTCCGCGATCCCACGGGAAATCACCGCATCACCTTGCATGGATTCCGGCGCTTGCCCGGCGGCGCGGGCAAAGAGTACGTCCGTGACAGCTTGGCTGCGGGGTAGGCTGCCAACGTGGGTGGTCAGAATCCGCTCGCTACTGCGACGCATGTCGGCTCCGTCAACCGTCTAGCGATAAGTGTTGTTCGAAGTATGGTCGCCGGCCATCCAGCGGCGCAGCTCCGCGTGCGCGTTGGCACGCCTCGTCCGGCCAATCTGGTCGGCCTGCGGATGGTCGAGAGTGAACTCGACGATCATTCCATTCGGATCGGTGACATAGACCGACCGGCAGTAGCCATGCTCGAGCACGAACGTTCGGGGCGGTGTGTAACCGGCCGCCTCGAGGCGCTGCTCGATCCCCTGCTGGGTTTCCTGATCCACGTTCAACGCGATGTGGTGGAAGGGTGTTTCGGGCATCTTCGGGCCGAACAGCTTCTGGTCCTCGGGATTGGCGAATTTGAAGAAGGCCAGCGCGCCACCGTCTCCGAGGCCGAAAAAGAGGTGGCAATAGGTGCGCTGCGCGCCAAAGAGCTCATCGACCTCGCACCACGTTGCGACCAGAGGCAGTCCGATCACATCCTCGTAGAACTTGCGCGTGGCCTCCAGATCGTTGGTGACGTACGCGGTGTGATGCAGACGGGAAGGCAGTTTGGGTTGGGTACTCATGAGTCGCTCCAGATCAGAATCGGTAGTCGAAATCGACGCCGTAGCGTCTTGGCAAGGCCTTCCACAGGAATCCTCCAGGGGAGAATTCGCCGTTGTAGATGGTATTGGTCAGATTCTTTGACCAGGCGGTGATCGACCAGCGGGTAGCTTGCAGTCCGAGACGCAAGTCGAGCAAGGACACCGGATCGCGGGAAGTGCTGTTCTGAGGGTCCCACCAGGTGCGGCCGATGTTCTGGAAATCCAGCCGAACGGTACCGCTCAAGTCGCCGGCGAGCGGCTGGCGGTACTGCGCGCCGGCGTTGAAAGTCGTGCGCGAGACCAGGGGAGCCTCTTTGCCGATGACTGTTGGATCTTCCATGGCCGTGATCCTGCTGCCGGTGTACCCGAAGCTGGTGTACAAGTCGAGCCGCTCGGTCGCCTTGGCGGATAACTCGAGCTCGACCCCTTTGTAGGTGGCGCTCAGGTTGCCCAGGTTCTGGGTGGAATTCGCTGCCAGGAACACGAAGAAATAGCCGTTGCGGGATTGCGTGTGATAGAGACTCAGGCCGGCGTTCACCCGGCGATCGAAGAACTGCGCCTTGGCCCCCACTTCGACCGTGTCGGCCACTTCGGCTTCGAACAGATCGTTCACGCCGAGCACAGCAGTGGAGTGCGCTACCGCACCAACACCGGTCTGGTTGAACCCCCCACTGCGAAACCCGCGGCTCCAGCTGCCGTACAAAGTGAGAGTTTCGGTCGGCTTATAGCGTAGCGTGCCCTTGGGCTGCAGCTTGCTCCAGGTATGCTTGCGCACTTCACCGGTGAAGGCCGTGGGGTCCCCCAGCTGCGCGAGGAAGGCAGGTGGTGTGTCTGTAGTATTACGGCGCGAGTCCTCGTCATAACGCAGCGCCGCGTCCACCTCCCATTGCGGCGTGACCTCGTAAGTTGCATCACCAAATACGGCCCACGCGTTGTTGTTTTGCCCGTCGGACAGGAACGTCGCGCTGGGATTCGGACCGGTGAGACGCGGCGTTTTATAGACGGGGTAAACCCCCGCTCCGGTATCCACCATGTTGCCGGTCGAGATGAAGCGCTCGGTGTGCACGAAGTAGGCACCGGCAATCCAACTGAAGCCGCCCTGCACTGCCGAGGTGAAGCGCAATTCCTGGCTCCACGCCCGCACGTCGATGAATTGGCTCTGGTTGAGATCGACACCCAGAAGCGCCTTGAAGATCGAGGTGCCGATCGGACGGAAATCAAAGGCATCCCCGGTATCGATCTCCCGGGTACGGTCGTAATCCGTAATCGAGGTGAGCGTGCCCGCCCCCGTTTCGAAGTCGAGCTTGAGCGCGGTATCGAGGATGTCACGGTTGTCCTCGCCGGGATTGTTGACCTGGATCGGCGTAACGGTGTTATTCGCGTCGGGCGGCGTGGTGAAGCTGCTGAAGGGGTTGGCCTCATTGTCGCGTGGAATGACAAAGTAGTAAGCCCGGGTCTCGAGGCGATCGGCGTAGATCCGCAGATCCGCGCTGAGTTGCTCGAGCGGCTTCCACACGAAGCGCAATCTCCCCGAGTAATCACGCATCGGATCGGCCTTCTGGTCCAGATAGGCGTTATGCAGGTAACCATCCGTGTTGTAGAAGTTGAAAGACGCGCGGTACTTCAAGGTACCCGCCGGATCGATCGGTCCGCTGACGGCAACCTGCGCCTTCTCGGCAACGCCGTTACCCACGCCAACCCGCGCGCTGCCTTCGAAGTGGTCCGCGAGATCCTTGGTGCGGATGATGATGGCGCCGCCGATGGCGTTTCGGCCGTACAACGCGCCTTGCGGACCTTTCAGGACTTCGATCTGCCGGATGTCGAACAGCTCCTGATCGAATTCGTAGGGATTGGTCTCGAGCACGCCGTCGACCAGGACCGCCACCGAGGGCTCACTGTTGCGCGCCTGGGAGATGCCGCGCACCGTAATAAAGGAGTTCCCGGCATTCTGGGTCTCCACCAGCGTCATGTTCGGGACCAGCGCGATGAAATCGCGCGGCGATTCGATCCCGGCCGCCTGGATGGTCTGCTCGGTGATGACGTTCACTGTCATGGGGACGTCCTGGAAGGACTCGGATCGCTTGCGGGCCGTTACGACGACCTCAGTGAGCTCTTCGGTCTGCGCCGATGCAGTGTCCGCAATGAGCTCGCCAAGCAGGGCAACCACCAGGGCAAGAAGGCTTCTTCCAATTATCGTGCGCACGTTGACTCCCCCTCGAAAGCAACCGCACCGGGAGCCTGTGGTCAGGCTCCACCGTGAATCAGACCCTCAGCTGCGCATCGGCCATTGCTCACCACGCGCAAGCGCTGCGCGGATTGCGGCTCCATGCTCATCCAACAGTGGAGCCGCGTAGACGTGACGGGCGTGCTCGCCCGCGAACTGCACCGGCGGACGCACCGACTTGTTCCCGCCATGAGCCCCTTCCACGGGCACGATGAGATCCAGGTGGCTCACCTGGGGATCCTGGGTCACTGCCTCGATCGAGTTGATCGGTGCGTACGGGACGTCCTCCCGACCGAGTCGCTCGTGCCAGTGCGCGAGCGGCTGCTTCGCGAAACGCACGGTGAGCTCGGCGCGCAGGACTTCATAGTTGTCGATGCGGCCCTGCCGCGTGTTGAATCGCGCATCGCGGGAGAAATCCGCGTCGTCCAGCGCCGTGACGAGCCCCTTCCAGAACTTCTCCAGCGAGGACAGGTGAATGGCGATCAGCTTGCCGTCGGCCGTCTTCAAGATGTAGGCCTGGGCCAGCCGCGGGCGATCGCTCGAGCGGGGTGTCACCCCCAGCGCAAAGAAAGCGGCAAAGGGCTCCACCGCGAAATGAGCCATCGCTTCCAACATGGAGACTTCGACGAGCGTGCCCTCACCGGAGCGGGCTTGCTGTAGCAAGGCGCCCAGAACGCCATAGGCGGCGTAGATACCCGTGATCGCATCAGCCAGTGCCGGCCCCAGGAACTGCGGGTTGGCCGGATCGACCACGACGCTCAGAAACCCGCTCAGCGCCTGTGCAACCGAGTCGTAGCTCGGCCGCTCCACATACGGTCCGCTCGAGCCGAAGCCGCTGATGGAACAATAGACGAGTTGCGGGTTGAGCCCGCGCAAGCGCTCGACGCCGGCGCCGAGCCGCTCTGCCGTTCCGGGGCGGAAATTCTGAATGTAGACCGCCGCCTCGCGGATCAGGCCGTCGAACAGCGTCTGGTCGGCGGCGCTCTTGAGATCCAGGACGAGACTGCGCTTGTTGCGGTTGTAAGCCTGGAAGTGCGGCGAATACCGATCGCCCTGATAACTGCGGTAGGGATCCCCTTCGGGACTCTCGATCTTGATGACATCGGCGCCAAGGTCGGCGAGCATCATGCCCGCGCACGGGCCGGTGATGAAGGTACCCTGTTCGACCACCCGCAACCCGCTCAACGGCCCCGGCACACCGGCCTGTTTTTTGACACTCGGGATCATGGTTTGCCGACAAACCCATCAGGTGCCGGTCCGTCATAACCGATCGCCTGGCTCGCGGCATGGGAAAGCACGAAGCCGATCGGCTTTTGCAGCTCCTCGACCAGGTGTCCGATGAGACCGGCCGTGCGAGCCAACAGCGGCACGCCCTTGAGTCCGCCGAGCGGAAAGCCGGCATCCAACAGCACGGCAGGAATGGCTCCCGAGACGTTCATGGAGAGCGGCTTGCCGATGATTCCAGGCAGGAGCTTCTCGACCGCGCGAGCGATCTCGATGTGCTGTCCGGCACAGCCGGCCTCGTTTGCAACAGCAAACAACCTGCGTGCCCGCGGGTCGTAACCCTTGTGCAGCGGATGACCGTAGCCGGGCACAGGTCGTTTGTTCTCGTGATATTCGCGTATGACGGCAGTGACCGCCTCGTCCATGCTGCCCGCGGCGCCGATCCGGCTGGCAATGTGCGCGAAAAACTGTCCGGCAGCTTCGGAGGATCCCAACACCACGGAGCCGCAGCCGAGCAGGCCCGCGGCGACAGCGCCTTGCAGGGCCTCGGGCGCGGCGGCGAGAGTCATGCGGCTCGCCTGCACACTGGGAACCAGGCCGTGCTCCGCGATGGCGATCAGAGTTGCGTCCAGTACGCGCCGCTGTGCAGCGGATGGCGTGGCACCCGTCACCAGGAGCCAGAAATAGTCGGTAAAGTTGATATTGCCTATCAGCTCGCCGGCCAGGTCGTGGCCGCGCACGAGGATGACATCCTCGTTGGAGGCGCAGATCGCGGAACTGCGATGCGCCTGCCGACCGATTTTCACGTGATCTACCTCTTTTCGTATATCGAAATTCACTTCGGTATACGAACATCGTGAACTCCGCGACCGGCTCACGTCAAGGGCCGCGAAGAGGCGCTCCCGTCTTTTCGCATATCGAATACACTGCGCTGCATGAGCACAACCATCCGGCGCCGGGAAGCGATGGGAGGTCTTGCGAAGGGACTTGCTGTCATCCGTGCGTTCACGCGGGAACAGCCCGCGCTGACACTGAGCGACATCGCGCGCGCGGCGGCAATGCCGGCCGCGACCGCGCGTCGGTGCCTGCTCACCCTGGAAGAGCTCGGTTACGTCACCCGCAACGGGCGCGCCTTTCTTCTGCGTCCCAAAGTACTCGAGCTCGGCGCCGCCTATCTCGAGTCGATGAACATCGAACAGCTCACCAAGACCCATCTCGAGGAGTTGGCTCGGCAGACAGGCGACTCGGCGGCGTTATGCGTCCTGGACGGCGCCGAGATCGTCTACGTCGCGCGGGCCTCGGTTCGCACGTTGATCCGGCTCGAAGCTCACGTCGGCAGCCGGTTTCCCGCGCACGCCACGTCCACCGGCCGAGTCCTGCTGGCCGGCTCCAGTCCCGAGCGCCTGCAGCATTTTCTCCACACTGCGCGCCTCGAGGCACTCACGGACCGCACGGTCACCGATCGGGCAAGGTTGGACCAGCTCATCGAGGAATGCCGCCGTTCGGGCTATTCGGTCGTGGAGGACGAGTTGGCCTATGGTGTCATCGCGCTGGCGGTGCCAGTGCTGGACCAGGCCGGCAGGGTGGTCGCCGCGCTCAACACCTCGAGCCACTCCAGAAAAACCACGAAGGCCAAGCTCGTGCGGGATCGGCTGGCGATGCTCCAACAGGTGGCGCAGCAGATTTCCGCCGATCTGGTCGGTGTCCCGGGCCTGTCATTGAGCGCGCAGGTCTGAAGACCCGCGCAGCCAGGAGCCCTCATCCTCGCGAGCCGCCGGCGCCCCTTGAAACCGAGGGCGCCCACCCTATATGGGCCGTGGGGACGTACCCGCTGCAGCGGACGTCATGATCATCAAACCTTGGAGAAGTTTCGATGGCCACTCGATATGAACCTTGGGCCCTGGTGTCCCAACTGCAAAACGACATCAATAAGGTTTTCGGTAACCTCAATGACACCGAAAGCAGCAGCGCGACCGCGGAATGGATCCCTGCGGTGGACGTGTCGGAGTACGCGGATCGATTCGAGCTGCTGGTCGATCTACCCGGCGTGGAGCCCCAATCGGTAGAGATCACGCTCGACAATGGCGTGCTCAGCGTCTCGGGCCAGCGCCACGAGGAGCGGCGCACAGGCAACGACGGAGCGCCACAACAGCAACGGCGGGAGCGCCGGCAAGGGCGCTTCTATAGGCGCTTTATCCTGCCGGATACCGCGGATGCCGACAAAGTCAACGCCACCGGTCGTAATGGCGTCCTCGAGATTTCGATCCCGAAGCACCCGAAGTCGCAACCGCGCCGCATTACGGTCAGTTGAAAGGTTGGCCCGATAGCGAGCGGCCGGACTTCGTGGGACCCGGCTGCTCGCTCGCGCCCGGGCTAGCTGCGCGCGCCGACCTTGGCGGCCGGGCGCTTGCGCTGCTGAATCCAACTGTTGGTACGCGCTTCCAAGAGGTCGAGGGGCAGGACCCCGCCGTTGAGCATCTCGTCGTGGAAGCTGCGCAGGTCGAACCGGCTGCCCAGCTCCTTGCGGGCGTGCTCGCGCAGCTCGCGGAACTTGAGTTGGCCGAGCTTGTAGGAAAGCGCTTGTGCCGGCCAGGCGATGTAGCGATCGGTCTCGGCCTGCAGGGTCGGCTCATCGACTGCGCCGGACTGGCGGAAGAAATCGACGACCTGATCGCGTGACCAGCCCTTCTCGTGCAGCCCCGTGTCCACCACCAGCCGGACCGCACGGAACAACTCGCTCGACAGGCGACCATAATCGCTCACAGGGTCCTGGTAGAAACCCACTTCCTTGCCCAGCTCTTCGGCATAGAGCGCCCAACCTTCCACGTACCCTGAGTTGCCGCCATGGCGGCGGAATTTCGGCAGGTCCGGCAGGAGTTGCGCCACCGAGAGCTGCATATGGTGGCCCGGAATGCCTTCGTGGTAAGCCGTGGCCTCATCGTCCACGAGTGAGCGGTCAGCGTAGTGTGAGATAGCAACGACCACGCGCCCCGGGCGTTTGCCATCGGGCGTTCCGGTCTGGTAGTGAGTTGCGTTGCCCGGCTGGAAATCCGGCATGGGCTCCACAGTCACAGGGGAGCTGGGGATAAACCCGAAGAGCTCCGGGAGCTTGGGGCGCATCTGGGCGATGTACTTGCGAAAGTCGGCAACGATCTGCTCCGCCGAGGTGGGCCGATAGCGGGGATCGTTATGTATCGACTCACGAAATGCAGCAAGGTCCGCAAAGCCGGCACGATGGGCCACCGCGAGCATCTCGGCCTCGATACGCTCGATCTCGCGCAACCCGATCTGGTGAATCTGTTCCGGCGTCAGCTTGGTCAGCGTGGTGCGGGCGTGGATGTCGTTCAAATAACGCTGCTCACCACCGGGTAATGAGGTTACGGCGAGCGTCGTACGGCCGGCGGGCGCGTACTCCGCCGCGATAAAATTACCGAAATCGACATACGCGGGGAGCACTTCCTTGACGACGGCCGCGGTGATTTCCTGCGTGAGACGCTGCTGCTCCGCTGCCGGGATGTTGCTCGGGAACTTCCTGGTCGGCTCGAGGAAAGGGTCAGCAGCAATGACACCCTGACATTGCGCCGGCACCTTCTCCAGGAGAAAGCGCACCGGCATCAGGCCGTCCTTTTTTCCGGCCTGCAGAACACCTTCGACTTCCGTGAAGACCCGCGGGATCTGATGCAAGCGGGAAAGGTAGTCCTCGTACTGCTTCACCGTGTCGAAGGGAACGGCCAGCGGCAGGTCGGCGAGATGGACTTGCGGACCGTCCATCTGGTTGACCGGCATCTCGTATTCCTTGAGGCGGTAGTTCGCGAGGCGCTGCTCCAGCAGTCTCTGCATGACCTGGTGAGAGAGCACATCCTGCTCGGCGAATCCGCGGGTCGAGATCGCCTGCAAGCGCCTCAGGAAGTCCTCATCGCGCTGGTGCTGTCGCTCGACTTCCGCGAGCGAGTAATCGTTCAACCGATCGTTGTAGCGATAGTCGCCGTACGCTGTAGCGAGCTCGGGGTGCGACTTCAGGTCGGACTCATACTGCTCGTCAAACAGGGCGTTCTGCTGCTCGAGGCGCGATGTCAGGGAGGAGGTTTTCGCCGCCGCGCCACCAGGCGCTGTGAACGCGACGAAGAGAAGACAGCAGAGGACCGTGTGGCTAAATCCGTTTATCTTTTGCATAGCCGCACATGTTAGCACGGCTCACGAAATGCTTTGGCGCAAACGCTGCGCGGCTTCCTCGGGCGTGAGATCACGCTGCGCTTCCGCGAGCATCTCGTAGCCGACCATGAACTTTCTAACAGTCGCCGAACGCAGCAGAGGCGGATAAAAATGCGCATGGAGCTGCACACCCGCCAGCGAGGCGGATGATCCGGGGCCGGGCATGGGAGTACCGTGCCAGCCGGCGGAATAAGGAAAAGAGACTCCGAAGAGATGATCGTAGGCCTTGAGCAACCGGCCCAGGATATCCGCCAGCGTTTCACGCTCAGGCGCTGTCAGCTCCGGCAGGCTCGCGACCTGCCGCCGCGGCAGCAGTAGAATCTCGAACGGCCACACGGCCCACCAGGGCACGAGAGCGAGCCAGTCGCGATTCTGGACGACCACCCGTTCTGCGGAATTGGCCTCGAGCTCGGCGTACTCGAGCAACAGCGGCCGGCCACCATGCAGAGTTGCCCACAGCTCTTGTTGCGCCAGCTCCTTGGCCACTTCGCTAGGAATGAAATCGCTCGCCCAGATCTGCCCATGAGGATGCGGGTTGGAACACCCCATCAGCTCGCCCTTGTTCTCAAACACCTGAACCCAACGCCAGTGTTGACCAAGCTCCGTCACCTGCTCCGCCCAGGTGTCGATTACTGTCCGGATATCGGCACTCGACATCTGCGCCAGGGTCAAGTCGTGCCGCGGGGAGAAACAGACAACCCGGCAGGTTCCGGCTTGAGCGTGCGCTTGCAGGAGCGTATGAGCCGTCAGGCCCTGCCCCTGGGTGCTCGGCAGGAAAGCCGGAAAGTCGTTATCGAAGACAAAGGTCGACGAGTACGGCGGGTTGTGCTCCCCATTGGCGCGCGCGTTGCCCGGACATAGGTAGCATTGCGGGTCGTATTGCGGCCGGGAAGTGCCGGAAGCGGGCTCGATGCGGCCCTGCCAGGGACGTTGGTTCCGATGCGGTGAAACGAACACCCACTCGCCAGTCAGGGCATTGAAACGGCGATGCGGCTGGTCCAACAGCATGCGTTACAGGAAAACCACTGTGGCACCCGCGTCCGGATGAGAGACAAAGAGTGTTCCAGCCTTGCCTGTGTGCCGCTCGTAGGTAGTGCCGATCTCGTCGATGAGACGCTCCCGGGCTTCCGTACGGATGAGCGCAACGGCACACCCCCCGAATCCACCACCGGTCATACGGCAGCCGAACACACCGCCGGCGTCGCCGAGGGCGCGGGCGATTTCCACTACCACATCCAACTCACGGCAGCTGACCGCATAATCAACCTGCAAAGATGCGTGACTCTCATACATCAAACGTCCGAGCTCGGACCATTTTTTATCGCTTATACACTGTGCCGCTCTTACTGTCCGGGCGATCTCCCCGATCACATGGCGGGCGCAGCGCAAGCTCATTTCATCCATCGAGGCAGCCGCCTTCTGGAGCATCTCCGCCGTAGCCTCCCGAAGCGAGGTCACACCCATCGCTCGCGCCGCCAGCTCGCAGTGTCTGCGGCGTTCGGCATAGGCGCTGCTAGAGAGCTCGTGCTTGACGTTGGTGTTGATCACTAGCACCGAGACAAACGGGTCCGCCAAGGGTAACCACCTGGGCTCCAGGGAGCGGCAATCCAGCAGCAGCACCTCACCGGCGCGGCCCAGCGTGGAGATGAACTGGTCCATGATCCCGCACGGGACACCGGCGTAGCTGTGCTCCGCTTTCTGGCACAGCAGGATCTTGTCATTGGGGTCGAGCTCCACATCGGTAACGACCTCCAGCAGGCTCGCCATCGCAGTTTCCAGCGCAGCGCTGCTCGACAGGCCGGCGCCGATGGGCACGTCCGTCGCGATGAGTGCGTCGAAACCTCTCGGCACGTGGCCGCGCTCGAGAAACCCGGCCAACACACCCTTGGGATAGTTCGACCAGCGCCCTTTGGCGTCCGGCTGCAGCGGCGCGGAAAGATCGATGACAACGGACTCTCCGGCCGCATCACTGCGCAGGGACACCTTGTCCGAGTCGTTCGGCGCCGCCGCGATCACGGTGCGCCGCTCTATGGCCATCGGCAAAACGAAGCCGTCATTGAAGTCGGTGAACTCACCGATCAGGTTGACTCGCCCGGGCGCGCTCGCCAACCAACGGGGCGCCTTCCCGAAGTGCATCTCGAACGCATCGCGAGCGCGGCCGGAGATATCCGAGATCATTGGCGTCGCGCTCCCTTGGTCTACGCGCTATCGTGCCGAGAACTTGTAGACGATGGTGTGCCGGTAGGTCTCGCCTGGCTTCAAGATCACCGTCGGGAAATTGGCATGATTCGGCGAATCGGGGAAATGTTGCGGCTCGAGCGCCAGGCCGCTGCGGCGGGCATACGCCACTCCCCTCTTGCCCGCATTGCTCCCGTCCAGGAAGTTCCCACTGTAGAACTGCAAGCCCGGCTCGGTGGAAGACACCTCGAGCACGCGGCCGGTCTCCGGCTCATACACGGTCGCCACTACGCCCAGCTTTCCGACCGGCTTGTCGAGCACCCAGTTGTGGTCGTAACCCTTGCCGTTGGTGAGTTGCTCATCGGTCTTGTCGATACGGGCGCCGATCGGCGTGGGCTGGCGAAAGTCGAACGGTGTTCCGTCCACCGGGCGCAACTCCCCGGTGGGGATCAAAGTGCCGTCGACCGGCGTGAAGCGGCTCGCGGGAATCTGCAGGACGTGCGCGAGAATGTCGCCATGGCCACGCAAGTTGAAGTACGAGTGTTGCGTCAGATTCACCGGGGTGGCCTTGTCCGTGACCGCAGTGTAATCAAGCCTCAGGGTATTGTCCCGGGTCAGCGTGTAAAGCGCCGTGACCTGGAGGTTCCCGGGATAGCCCTCCTCGCCGTCGTGGCTGAGATAACTCAGCTCGAGCTGTGGGGTGTCATAGACACCCGACTTCGTGACCTTCCACACCACCTTGTCGAAACCGACCTTCCCGCCATGCAGCGTATTGGGTCCGTTGTTGGTCGCGAGCTCGTAGGTCACGCCGCCGAGAGCAAACCTACCGCGGGCGATGCGATTTCCATAACGGCCGATCAGGGCGCCGAAGTACGGATTGTTGGCTTTCAAGTAGCCGTCGAGAGAATCGAAGCCGAGGACGACATCGCCGTAGTGTCCGGAACGGTCGGGCGCGGTCAGCGAGACAATCGTCCCGCCATAGTCGAGAATGCGCGCCTCCATGCCGCTGCCGTTGCGCATCGTATAGATCCGTACTGCGACACCTGCGGGTGTTTTACCGAAAGGCGCACTGGTGACGGCAGCTTCTGACATCGGAGCAGCTCCAAGCCGTTGGACGGGCGCCATCCCTGCCAGCGCGAGCACCACGATCCATCCGAGAATCCCGGCCGTGCGGAGCATGCGTCACCCCCCTTTCGATTTCAAACAGTCTAACAGTGTAGCGATCCGTCGCACCAACATTAGGAGTACGTGGCTTGCTAAGTGCTCCAGCCTCCATCGATGATGTGGATGGCGCCGGTCGTATAGCTGGCCGTGGCCAGATAGACAACCAGGTCGGCGATTTCCTCCGGCCGGCCCATACGGCCGACGGGCTGGCGCGCGATGAAGGCAGTCCGCGCCTTGTCATAGTCGCCCTGCGCGCGCAGACGATCGTCCAGCGAAGGCGTCTCGACCGTCCCGGGGCAGATGGCATTGCACCGAATCCCCCGGCCGACGAAGTCGGCGGCCACCGATTTGGTCAGTCCAATCACGGCGGCCTTGGTAGTGCTATAGACAAAGCGCGAGGAGACGCCCTTTACAGTACCCGCCACTGACGACATGTTGATGATAGAGCCATCCCCCCGCGCCAGCATTCCCGGCAGCACGGCACGGATCGTTCGAGCCATCGCCTTGACGTTCAAGTCGAAGGCAAAATCGAACTCCTTGTCGGTGTAGTCGAGCACCGTACCGTTATGGACGAACCCAGCGCAGTTGAACAACACATCGACCTGCCCTATCGAGGCGATCGTGGCATCCACCGCCGCTCCATCCAGTACGTCCAGCGTGCGCGTTTTGATGTTGGCGATACCATGAAGCTGCGCCAACTTGACCTCGTTGATGTCGGTCGCAATGACCCGCGCGCCGGCGCGCGCCAAGGCCTCAGCGCTAGCGCGACCGATGCCTTGTGCGGCGGCTGTGACCAAGGCGGTTTTGCCTTGCAACCCGGATGTGCTCATATCTTCTCCGCTCGAGGTCAGTCGATTCGTCGCCAGGGGATGACCTGCTGCTGCTGCTCGCCGAGCTTCTCGATACCGAGTCGTATGGAATCACCAGCTTTCAGGAACACGGGTTGGGGCTTCTTACCCGCGCCAACGCCCGGGGGCGTGCCGGTGGTGATGATGTCGCCCGGCTCGAGTGTCAGGAACCGGCTGATATAGCTCACCAGGGTCGCCACACCGAAGATCATGGTTCGCGTGCTGCCTGTCTGCATGCGCTGGCCGTTGACGTCCAACCACATACCGAGGCTCTGCACGTCGCCTACTTCATCGCGCGTGACGAGCCAGGGTCCGACCGGGCCAAAGGTATCGCACCCTTTGCCTTTGTCCCATGTGCCGCCGCGCTCCAACTGGTATTCGCGCTCGGAGACGTCGTTAATGACTGCATATCCCGCGACATACTGCAGTGCTTCGCCTTCCTCAACATATCGCGCCGTACGGCCGATGACCACACCCAGCTCGACCTCCCAGTCGGTCTTCCTGGAATCCCTGGGAAGCATCACTGGATCGTTGGGACCCTGCAGACAGCTCACCGCCTTGGTGAAAATGACCGGCTCGCTCGGGATGGGCAGATTCGACTCGGCAGCGTGATCGGCGTAGTTGAGACCGATGGCAATGAACTTGCGGGTGCCGGCGAACGGCACTCCGAGCCGCTGCGGACCCTGTACCAACGGCAGTGTGCCCGGATCAATGGCGGCCAGGGTCGCAAGATTCGCCGGCTGCAGCTGCACGGGCCCGAGATCCGCAATCCTGCCCGACAAATCGCGGATGCGACCTTCTGTGTCCAGAAGTCCCGGCTGCTCGCGACCCGGGGGACCGTAACGCAACAATTTCATGATGAATCGGCCTCAGTGGCAAAGGGTCCGTCAATGTATCAGGCCACCGCACCACCCAACATCCGGTTGGCTGATGTCGCATGGGAGTACCAGAAGGGTGTCCCAAATAGTACCAGATTCGTCGTGGCCGCGGCGGCGCGGCGCATCAGGGCAGGACCTCGGTTGGGCGAGCCACCCCGTGCGCAAGAGCGGTACCAAATCCATCCCCGGCAAGGGGAAACGTGCTGCTTCCGGCAGGTAAGCCGGTCAGGCACTCGCCGGCTGCAACGACAACTCCGGCGCCGCACGCGTGCTGTTGAGCTTGATATTCAGCCGCAGCTCGTTCGCCGAATCGGCGTTGCGGATCGCCTCCTCGTAGGAAATCGTCCCCTCGTTGTAGAGCTCGAACAGCGAGGCGTCGAAGGTCCGCATGCCCAGTTCGCGCGATTTCTGCATGATGGGCTTGATCTCGTGGAATTCGCCCTTGAGGAGCTTGTCGGCGATGGTGGGCGTGTTGATCAGGATCTCGATGGCCGCGCGGCGACCCTTGCCGTCGCTGGTACGGACCAGGCGCTGGGAGATGATGGCGCGCAGGTTGCTGGACAAGTCCATCAGCAACTGCTTGCGGCGCTCGTCCGAGAAGAAGTTGATGATGCGGTCGATCGTCTGGTTCGCGCTGTTGGAATGCAGGGTGCCGAGGCACAGATGCCCGGTCTCGGCGAAAGCGATCGCGTGCTCCATGGTCTCCGTATCACGGATCTCGCCAATGAGAATGACATCCGGAGCCTGCCGCAGGGTGTTCTTCAGCGCGTTGTGCCAGGAGCGCGTGTCGATGCCGATCTCGCGGTGGGTGACCAGCGACTGCTGCGATTGATGCACGAACTCGACAGGATCCTCCACCGTCACGATGTGGCCGGCGGACGAGCGATTGCGGTGATCGATCATGGCGGCAAGTGTGGTTGACTTGCCGGAGCCGGTCGCACCCACCACGAGCACCAGCCCGCGCTTGGTCATGACGATGTCCTTGAGCGTCTCGGGCAGACCCAGCTGCGCAAAATCGGGGATGTCGTTGACGATGGTGCGCACCACCATGCCGACGTTCTGCTGTTGGACAAACACGTTCACGCGGAAGCGTGACACGCCCGGCAACGAAATGGCGAAGTTGCATTCGAGCTCCGCCGCGAACTCTTCCCGCTGGCGCTCGTTCATCAGCGCATAAGCCAGGTCGCGCGCCACCTCGCCCGAGAGCCGCTGGTTCGTCAACGGCTGCAGGGTGCCCTGGAGCTTGATGCTGGGTGGAAAGTCCTTGGAGACGAACAGATCGGATCCGCCCGCGGTGCTCATCGCCGTGAGCAACCTGACAATATACGTTCTCGCCTGATCTTCGGTGAGGCCGGCCATCGGTCCCTCGATACTGGTCGACGCGTGAGACAGCCTCCTACGCTAGCGGATCAGCGCCGGGACGGCCTGGAAGTGCTTCTCACTGTTCGCCGCCCGACTTCCGCATCCCGCGCGGCAACCAGCCAGCGCAGCAGCGCGACGGTCTGCTCGCGGATGATGCGTTGGAGGAGCGCAAGACGCTCGCTATCGACTGCATCCCAGTTCAGCCGCGCCAGCAGGCTACGCGGCGCGAATTGGAAGACAGTGACTTGCCCGGTGAGTGTCATGGTGCGGATCAAGGTCTCCTCGTCGTCGGGGGCTTGCCCACGCAGTCGCCCGACGAGGGTCGAGGTCACCAGCGACAGGCGCTTTTTCCAGCGGTTCTGCTGAAACAGCTCGAAACTGGCCGGGGGGCCCTCGCCGGATTGCAGCCGCGCGATGAACAGCCGCCAGTTGGCGGTGTCCTTCACAGTGAACATAAACTCGGCTAACCGCATCTGGATCGCACAGAACACCTCGATCAGCTCCTCGTCAGCCGCATTCCGCCCGAGTGCCTGTTCACCCTGCTCGGTCACCTCCGCCATGTACTCGGACATTCGCGCCACGATGTGCTCGACGCAGGCGAGGTAAACGCCCTCTTTATTGTCGAAGTAATACTGCAAGGCCGGCGCGTTGACGCCGGCGGCAGTGGCGATATCGCGCGTCGATGCGCCTTCGAAACCTCGCTCGCCGAACAGCTTCAGTGCCGCGGTAACGATCCGCGCCCGTGTCTCTTCGCCGCGGGCGTAGCCGCCCTCCACTACGTGCCGATGCTTTGCCGCGCTTGCCATCGAATTCCTGCGGGTGATGAATTACACCGCGCAAAAATATATCAGTTGACACATTTTTTCCAGATGGGATATTTTTACCAACTGGAATATTGTTGGGATACCTATGGATACCCTGGCGACAGTCGAGGCAAAGCCTGCGATACGAATGAGGCGGCGGACGATGATCCTGTCCCTCGGGGTGGTGCTGGCGATCGTGGCCGTCGTCTACGGCGTACGCTGGTGGACCTTCGGTCGGTTCATTGAGAGCACGGACGATGCCTATCTGCAGGCGGACAGCGTGACCGTCGCCCCGAAAGTCTCGGGTTATGTCGCCGAGGTCTATGTCGCGGACAACCAGGCGGTTACCGCAGGACAGCCGTTGGTCCGGCTGGATAGCCGCCAGTACGAAGCCATACTCGAGCAGGCTAAGGCGACCATCGCCGCCCGCAGGGCCGATATCGAGCGCGGCTCGGCGGAACTGCTGCAGCAGCAGGCGACCATCGCGCAAGCCCGGGCGCAGCTCGTAGGCGCCAAGTCCAGCGAGGCGCACGCCATCGAGCAGGTGAAGCGCTATGAGCCGCTGGTGGCGACCGGTGCCGAGACAAACGAGCGCCTTGCCGACCTTCGCAACACGCGTAGCCAAGCGGCTGCAATTGTTGCAGCGGACGTCGCGGCACTCCATGCGGCCGAGCGCCAGCCTGCGACGACCCAGGCGCAAATAGATCAGGCACGCGCGCAACTCGAGGCGGCGGAGGCGAGCCTGCGGCAAGCACAGCTCGATATGCAGGACACCGTAATCCGCAGCACCCTGGCCGGTCGCGTCGGCGATCGAACGGTGCGCGTCGGCCAGTACGCGCAGCCGGGTACGCGGTTGATGACCATCGTGCCGGTCCAGGATCTGTATCTGACTGCGAACTTCAAGGAAACGCAGATCGGGCTCATGCGCGCCGGACAGCCCGCAACGGTCCATGTCGACGCTCTGCCGGGAGCTGACCTGCACGGCACCGTGGTGAGCTTCTCGCCCGGTACCGGCTCGCAGTTCGCGTTGCTGCCGCCGCAGAATGCAACTGGCAACTTCACGAAGATCGTGCAACGCATGCCGGTGAGAATTCACCTCGACGCCGGGCCCGAGGCCCGCAAGGTGTTGGTGCCCGGTCTGTCCGTCACCGTGAAGGTCGATACCCGCAGTGGCCGCGATTCGGCCGGCCTGGTTGCGCGCGAGAGCGGTCGTGACTGACAGCTCTCACCCGCCTAACGCCACCGTTACCGACTGGATCGCCGTCGTCGGCGGTGCCCTGGGCGCACTGATGGCGACTCTGGACATCTCGATCACCAACTCGGCGCTCCCGCAGATCCAAGGCGAGATCGGCGCCACCGGCACCGAAGGCACCTGGATCTCCACCGGTTATCTGATGTCCGAGATCGTGATGATCCCGCTCGCCGCCTGGCTGACCCGGGTCTTCGGCCTGCGCATGTTCCTGTTGAGCAACACCGTGCTCTTCACGATCTTCTCCGTCATGTGCGGCTTCTCGCACAGCCTGCCGCAAATGATCGTCGGCCGCATCGGCCAGGGCTTCACGGGCGGGGCGATGATCCCAACAGCGCAAACGATCGTGAGAATGCGCCTGCCGCCCCACCAGATGCCCATCGGCATGACCATCTTCGGCCTCATCGTGTTGACGGGTCCCCTGCTCGGCCCCGTGGCCGGCGGCTGGCTGGCCGAGAACATCGATTGGAGTTGGTGTTTCTTCGTCAACGTGCCGGTCGGGGCGGCGCTGGTAGTATTGCTCTTTGTGGGTCTGCCGAAGGGCAGGATCGACTGGCACCAATTCATCCATGCCGACTGGTTGGGCATTCTCGGCCTGTCCGCGGGCTTGAGCTCCCTGACGGTGGTGCTGGAGGAAGGTCAACGCGAGAACTGGTTCGATTCACGGATGATCTGTTGGTTGAGCATTCTGGCCGTGCTCGGCATCATCACTCTCATCGGCGCGCAATCGGTCGCGAAACGCCCGGTCGTACGACTCTCGCTGCTGAAGAACAAGAGCTACGCGAGCGTCATCTTCATTGTCTTCGTCATCGGCGCCGGCCTCTACAGCGTCTCCTACCTGGTACCCCAGTTTCTCGCCGGCATCGCCGGCTACAACGCCGAGCAGTCGGGCGCAATCATGCTGCTGGTCGGGCTCCCGGCCTTTGCCGTGATGCCCATCCTGCCGCGCCTGTTGGCGACGGTAGACGCGCGGCTGATGGTCATTGTGGGCCTCCTGTTCTTCGCGGCAAGTTGCATGCTCGATACCACCCTGACGGCGCAAAGCGTGGGTCACGATTTCTACGCGTCGCAGGTCCTGCGTGGCGTGGGCCAGATGCTGGCCATGATGCCGCTGAACCAAGCATCGATGGCGGCAGTCTCGCGGGAAGAGGCGGGAGATGCCGCCGGGCTCTACAACATGGCACGCAATATGGGCGGCTCGGTCGGGCTGGCCCTGCTGGGTGTCTACATCGACCGGCGTAACGCGTTCCATGAGGCCATCATCCGTGATTCTGTCAGCGCGAACTCCCTGGCCGGGCAAGATCACCTGGCAGCCACTTCCGCAGGCTTCCTCGCGCAACACGGTGACCGTGCCTACGCCAACCTGCAGGCACTCGGCCAGTTCGCCGCAGAGATGCAGCTGCAGGCATCGGTCATCACCTTCTCCGAGACGTTCTTCGTGTTGGCCGTCGCGCTGGCGCTGTGTATCCCGCTGGCGCTCTTCCTGCGCAAGCCGACCCAGGCCGCGGCTCCGTCGGGGCACTGAGAACTGCACATGCCACTCGCCCATATCAACACCCGTCCGTGCTTGATCATCGCCGCCGCTCTGGCACTCGCCGGCTGCAAAGTCGGCCCGAACTACCATGGCGCCCCGACGGTAGCTCCAAATGCCAGCCAGGCCGCCACCTTCAAACGTGCCCCGGACGGCGTGACTGCAACGGCGCCCGAGGTCGCAAAGTGGTGGCAGGCCCTCGGCGACCCGCAGTTGAACGAGCTGATCGAGACTGCCATGTCGCAGAGCCCGGACATCCGCGCGGCCCAGGCACGCTTGCGCGCATCCCGCGCGGGTCTGCGGCAGCAGCAGCGCAATGCGCTGCCCAAGTCCTCCGGCAGCGCGGCGTACTTGAAGGCCCATCTGCCCAGCACATCGATCGGCATAGGCTCATTGGGCTTGTACAACCTGGGCTTCGATGCGACCTGGGAAGTCGACCTGTTCGGCGGCACGCGGCGCGCGATCGAAGCCGCTTCGGCCGAGGCGGAAGCCACCGAGGCCGACCTCGCCGACACGCACGTCCAACTCTCTGCGGAAGTTGCTCAGGCGTATGTTGATCTGCGCGACCAGCAACAACGCATCGCGCTGGTGCGTGAGTCAGCCGAATTGGAGGAGCAGATCCTGACTCTGACGCAACAGCGCCGCGAGCAAGGCGTCGCCTCCGAGCTGGACGTGGAACGGATCCGGACCCAGGTCGAGAACACTCGAGCGTCGATCCTTCCGTTGGACGCGCAGATCACCGAATCGCTCGATCAACTCGCCGTACTGACCGGACGAGAGCCCGGGGCGCTGGATGCCGAGCTCTCGGCCGGCAGCCCGTTGCCCCACCTTCCTGAGAGCGTCGCGGTGGGCGACCCCGCGACGTTGTTGAAGCATCGCCCCGACATCCGGGGGGCCGAGTGGCGCCTCGTCTCGGCCAACGCCCAGATCGGTGAGCGAGAGGCGGACTGGTTTCCCAAGCTGACCCTGCTCGGCGACCTGGGCTTCAGCTCCACCAGTCCGGGACACCTCCTGCGGAGCGACTCCTTCATGTGGGTGGGCGCCCCGCTGCTGCAGTGGAATGCATTGGATTTTGGCCGCACGCGGGCCAAAGTCGACCAGGCCAAGGCGGGCTACGAGGAAGCCGCGGCAAAATATGAAAGTACCGTGCTCGATGCACTACGGGATGCGAATGTCGCCCTCTCCCGCTACGGGCACCAACGCGACAACGTCCTGAGCCTCCGCAATGTGGAGGCATCCGCCACTCATGCCGCGGAGCTGACCCGGCAGCGCTACCGTGCGGGAACGACCTCAGCGCTCGATTGGCTGGATGCCGAACGAACCCGTTTCTCGGCGGAACAGAACCGGATCGCCGGCGATGCCGAGTTGATCAAGGACTACATCGCCTTGCAAAAGAGCCTGGGATTGGGATGGCAGTCACAAACGGGCGGCTGAATCAGACTTATTCGCCCGGATTGTCATGACTCCGCAACCATCCTGATATAAATCCTCCATGCCGGAATAACGGTTCCATTACCGAAGGCATTGAGAATGCGAGATTTCCTCGAGGCTCTGCGGACCCAGCGTTGGGACGATCATCGTTACTACCATCACAGCCGCATCAACCAGTCGCTGCACCTGGTGAGCGCGCTGAGCTTCCTCACCGCCTACGCGGTCGTGTTGAAGCAACCCGCCCCCGCCGCCATGATCGGCTGGCTGGTCGCGATGGTGAGCCGCCAGGCTGGCCACTTTTTCTTCGAGCCCAAGGGCTACGACACCGTCAATGAGGCCACCCACGCGCACAAGGAAGACATCAAGGTGGGCTATAACCTGCGCCGTAAAGTCATACTCCTTACCATCTGGGCCCTGTCGCCCGTCGTGCTGTGGCTGGACCCCACTTTCTTCGGCTTCTTCCGCGCTCCGTCCACCGGAACGGAATTCGTCAACAACGTGGGCCTGCTCTGGCTGGCGGTAGGTCTCGGCGGATTGCTCTTCAGGACGATCCACCTGATGTTCATCAAGGATGTGCAGACCGGCCTGGTGTGGATCACCAAGATCGTCACCGACCCGTTTCACGACGTGATGCTTTACTACAGAGCGCCGTTCTATCTGTTGCGCGGTGAGCTGATCGATCCGATGGAAGCGGTTCGCCACCGGGCCTGAAGCAATTCCTTCAGGACCTGGCGACGGATGGCCTTGTTGGACAAGGCCTCAGCCGCCCACCACCAGCCGTCGCGCTGCATGGCCTGCGCCGCAGCGACGAATCGCGTCACCACCGCGGCGAAGTCCGCGTCGGTGTAATTGAGGCTGAAGATCAGGCGGCCCGTGCCGACCCAGCTCAGTGCCAGCCCCTGGGCGCGCAGATAGTATTGCAACATCCAGTTATAGCGCGACGGTTGCAGATAGCTCACCGTCCAGATCGAGGAGAGGTTGGCGACTTGTACCGGCAGATCTGCGGCGCGCAGCCGCTCGTTGAGTTGGCGCGCCCGGCGGTTCCAGGTCTCATCCAGATCCTGGTACAGCGCGCGGACGGGCTCGGTCTCGAGACGCTCGAGGAATTCACACATCGCGCCCATGACATAGGGGTGCGAGTTGAACGTGCCACGGGCAAAGCAGATGTCCGCCGGACGATCGGGGCGGAAGCGCTTCATGAGATCGGCGCGGCCGCACAGGGCCCCCACCGGCAGCCCCCCACCGAGGGTCTTGCCATAGGTGACCAGATCGGCGCGCACGCCGAAATACTCTTGCGCCCCGCCTGGCGCGAGCCGGAAGCCAACAAAGACCTCATCGAATATGAGGACGATACCCCGCTGCGTACAAACATCGCGCAGCTGCCCCAACCAGTTGGAGTAGGCGGCGCGGTCGAAATGAGCCTGGCGCCCGCTGTCGATGAGCGTGTTGTCGCCCGGAGCGGGGGAGTTTGGATGCAGCGCCTGCAACGGATTGATCAACACGCAGGCGATGTCGCGACGGGTGCGCAGCACCCGCAGAGCCGCGGGACTCATGTCGTTCAGAGTGTAGGTGTCGCGTGCGGGGATCGGATTGCCGGCACCCGGCTGCACATCGCCCCACCAGCCATGATAAGCCCCGCAGAAGCGTACCAACCGGCGCCGGCCAGTGTGGTATTGCGCGAGCCGCACGGCCTGCATGACAGCCTCCGTGCCCGACATGTGAAACGAAACCTCGTCCAGCCCGGAGATCTCCTTCAGCCGTCTAACGTTGTAGGCAATGACGGGATGATAGGCCCCGAGTACCGGACCGAGATCCGCGACACGCTCACTGCCGCGACGGATGCATTCCTTGTAGAAGTCGTAGCCGAAGAGGTTGACGCCGTAGGAGCCGGTGAGGTCATAGAACTGGTTGCCGTCCAGGTCGGTGACGGTCGGACCCGCGGACGACTGGACGAGCGAGCCGCCTTTGAGGTGTTGACGGACGAAACGGCTGAACTGAAACGGCACCCGGTACCGGGAAGTGAACTGCAGGTCCGAGATGGACCCTGCCAACTCATCGGTCTGCGCGACCGTTTTGGCGAAACACCGCGAGAACTCCGCGGCCAGGCGCATGAAGCCCTCACGGCGGGTCGCGGCGACCTCCTCCGGAGCACCATCAGCGCTGAAAAAGCGCTGCTCGTCGTACTCCCAGAAGGGCACCAGGCGCGCCATGCGCCGCGCCATGCGGGCG
>Ga0207667_10001978_pt1 | contig 25682 bp, 12 predicted proteins | sample KBSCornC52_FD_184301 | JGI IMG/M metagenome (GOLD analysis project Ga0207667, IMG submission 184301) | Corn rhizosphere microbial communities from Kellogg Biological Station, Michigan, USA - KBS Corn C5-2 (SPAdes) (version 2) | ecosystem: Host-associated > Plants > Roots > Rhizosphere > Soil ...
CGTACCCGCCATTATCGACATATCGGCCACGTTAAATACGCCCGTTTCAAAGATACCGAAATCGATATGCAGAAAGTCGGTCACCGAACCATGCATGATCCGGTCGTATATATTGCCGATGCCGCCACCTACGATCAATATGATTGCCAGTGTGCTGGCGCGGTTAAGGTCGGTCTTTTTAAACAGATAGTAAACGCCAAATAATACGGCAATTAAAGGCAAAATATTGAGCAGTATCATTTTAACAGGACCCGATAACGAATCGCCAAGGCTTAAAAAAGCTCCGGTATTTTCAACGCTTTGTATGGTAAAGTGATTGTGCAAATAGGTATAGCGGTCGTAAGGCTCCAGTTTATGCCGTACAATAACTTTTGAAACCTGGTCGCAGCCAATATTTAAAGCAAGTATTAATACGATAAGCAGGGGACGGATGAATTTGTTCGACTTCATTATTTTTTAAAGTGATTGCACCGATTTTTAGTGATTTCACCGATTGATTGTTTACCTCTTCTTTTTTAAAGGCGTTTAAGAGGATTGCACGCTTTTATTGATTTTTTAAATCCGCCAAAGATATAATTAATCCCATAAATCTATAAATCCAAAATCCCCGCCCCGGGCAACAAAAAAGCCCTGCGTTAACAGGGCTTTATGCTTTCGGCTTTTAGCTTTCCGCTCTTATCTGTTTTTAAAATATTTAAAGTTTTTGCCGATAAACTTTGCGCTATCGCCCAGTTCTTCTTCTATGCGTAGTAACTGATTGTATTTAGCGATCCTGTCCGAACGTGACAACGAACCGGTTTTTATCTGACCGCAGTTTAATGCAACGGCAAGGTCGGCAATGGTTGAATCCTCGGTTTCGCCCGAACGGTGGCTCATTACGGAAGTATAGCCATTGGTTTGTGCCAGCGAAACGGCGTCGATAGTCTCGGTCAACGAACCTATCTGGTTTACTTTTACCAGTATGGAGTTAGCAGTATCTTCGTCGATGCCTCTTTGTAAACGTTTTACATTGGTTACAAACAAATCATCACCAACCAGTTGCACTTTGTCGCCAATACGGTCGGTCAATAATTTCCAGCCGTCCCAATCGTCTTCGGCCATGCCGTCTTCAATCGAAATGATCGGATATTTTTCAGAAAGTTGAGCCAGGTATTCGGCTTGCTCAGCGCTGGTGCGGATAGCGCCTTTCTCGCCTTCAAACTTGGTATAGTCGTATTTGCCGTCTTTGTAAAATTCAGATGCGGCACAGTCAAATGCCAGGCAAACATCAACACCTGGTTTGTAACCTGCTTTTTCAATGGCTTTTAAAATGGTTTCAACGCCATCTTCGGTACCTTCAAAAGTAGGGGCAAAGCCACCTTCATCGCCAACAGCAGTCGACAAGCCGCGGTCATGTAATATTTTTTTCAGGTTGTGGAATACTTCAGTACCCCAGCGTAATGCTTCGGAGAAAGACGAAGCGCCAACCGGCATGATCATAAACTCCTGGAAAGCGATAGGCGCATCGGAGTGCGAACCACCGTTAACAATGTTCATCATGGGGATAGGCAGGGTATTGGCGTTAACACCACCTATGTAACGGTACAGCGGTTGTCCGCTTTCTTCGGCAGCAGCTTTTGCTACAGCCAGCGATACACCTAAAATAGCATTGGCGCCTAAGTTGCCTTTGTTTTCGGTGCCATCCAGTTCGATCATTAATTTATCGATGGCATTTTGTTCAAAAACGCTTTTGCCTTCGAGCGCTTTGGCAATTATATCATTTACGTTGGCAACGGCTTTTAATACGCCTTTGCCCATATATTTCGATTTATCATTATCGCGAAGCTCAACAGCTTCGTGTACGCCAGTGGATGCGCCGGATGGAACCGCTGCGCGACCAAGGGCGCCATTTTTTGTTAATACATCTACTTCGATAGTAGGATTGCCACGCGAATCAAGTATCTGGCGGGCATGGATATCAATAATCAGGCTCATTGGGTTTGGAATTTTATCATTTAAAAACTCATAGTGTAGTTAATACACTAATGAATACAGTTTTCAAATATACAACTTCCGCTAAATTTTTATAAGGATTTCACCGATTGTTTTTGATTTCACCGATTATTTAACAATAACTTAATGTTGATTGTCTGGGCCGGGATTTGTGGGATTATGGAATCGCCTTGATGTTGTCTGAACCTTGATTTGTGGGATTATGGGATTGGCTTGATGTGTATTTAAAGGTGATGATGGCATTTTTATCGATCATTACGCTGCCAAAATCAAAATTATACTTGTACTTCCTATCGGTGAAATCATAAAATACTTCCGAAATCGAACTTCCCAATTCCGAAATCAAACTACTCCCACTTAAATGTTTTCACAGCAACCGCATAAACAATAATAAACCAGATCCCCAATATCAGCAGGTCGTGACCTACATCGCCGAGGCCGGCGCCTTCAAAGGCTACATCGCGCATGGCTTTATTAAGATAGGTGAGCGGCAATACATTACTTAATGACTGCAGCCATGTAGGGAATGCGGTAATAGCAAAAAAGGTGCCCGACAGCAGGAATTGCGGCATAGTAATGATATTGGACAGCGGCGGGACGGAGCTTTCGTTTTTGGCAATGCCCGAAATAATAAAGCCGAAACCCATAAATATAATAAGCCCGATTGCCGATAGTATCAGCATATTGGCTACTGTAACCAGGCCGTGGATAAGTGTAAAACCGAAAAAGTAATGGCCAATAGCTATAATAAATAAAGCTCCCAGCCATGAAAATACCAGGCGCGCCAATGCCTCGCCTAAAACAATGCTGTATTTTTTAACCGGGGTAGCAAAAAAGCGCTTGATCACCAGTGTTAACCGCAGGCCTAAGAACACAAATGCAGTGCCGAAAACCCCGCTGCTCAACAGCGAGAAACCCAGCATACCGGGTAGTATAAAATCGATATATTTATACTCGCGACCTTGAACAGTAGCCTCCTTTAATTCGGCTATGGGCTGGCTTACGGTATTCCCGCGACTGTTGATCTGGAAAAACATCGCGTTCAGCATCGATTTAAGCATACCGTCTTTTTGCGCTGACGCGGTGGTGTACTGTATTTTTAAGGTATAATAGGGTGGGGTGGTGTTTGCTTTAACATCTACAATGGCATCAAGGTCGCCCTTTGATAGGTTTTTGGCCATATCGGCAGCCGACTGGTTTTTTACCAGGTGTATAATAGGATTACGGGCAAGTGCCTGGTAAAGCGAATCGCTTTTAGCCGTATCACAGGTTTTTGCAACACCCACGTCAACGCGTACAGCTCCGCCGCCTATGTTAGCAAAAACAACAATAAATATAAGGGGGAACGCCAAACTAAACACCACCGCAGATGGGCTGCGTGTTATAGAGCGGAAACTGGCTATAGCGATGGCAAGAGTTGCCTTGGTATTATTGTATTTCTTCATTTTTAGTCATTGGTCATTAAGTCATTAGTCATTTGGAGAGTTCGCAACCTTGGATTTTAGTGCTACTACCAACTGCCACTTTAAAAAACTCCCCCTTTAGGGGGCCGGGGGGTTATCCCTCCCGCCATTCCTTGCCGGTCAGGTTAATAAAAACATCCTCCAGGTTGGCCAGCTTAACCTGTTTTTTCCGTTCAAAGCCCGATTCAACCAGCTTATCAATAAAATGATTTGGGGTATCGATGCCTACAATATGGCCGCCGTCAACAAAGGCTACACGATCGCAAAGCTCTTCAGCTTCGTCCATATAGTGGGTGGTAATTACAACGGTGGTTCCGGCATCACGTATCTCGCGTATCAGGTCCCACAGGTTACGGCGGGCCTGCGGATCCAGGCCGGTGGTCGGCTCATCCAGGAAAATAATTTTGGGGTTATTTATCAGCGTGGTGGCAATAGAAAAACGTTGCTTTTGTCCGCCTGACAGGTCTTTATATTTTGCTTTGGCTTTATCGGTGAGGGCCACTTTCTCCAGCATCTCGTTGGCTGTTTTATCAATACCATATAAACCACAGAACAGCGATATAAGCTCCGAAAGGTTTAAATTAGGATAATAACCCGCCGCCTGTAACTGCACGCCAATGCGTTGTTTTATTTTATCAGCATCATGATCGATGGAGAGGCCGTCGACCGTTACATCGCCTGATGTTTTATTCCTCAGCGTCTCAATGATCTCCAGCGTAGTGGTTTTGCCTGCGCCGTTTGGGCCCAGCAGGCCAAATATCTCACCGTCAAAAACTTCAAAGCTAATTCCTTTTACGGCCTCAAAATCGCCATAGTTTTTTACCAGGTTTTTAACTGTAATAATGGGTTGTTTTGCCATGCTGCAAAAATCGTTTACTAAAATGGTATTTCAATTATTTTTTCGAGAATAATCTTTTAAGGTTTTTTACAATTTCTCCGCCAGGTGGCGAAGAAATTGGCTCGGGAATATCGGCTTATTTAATGAGGTGCCCGAGCGAATGAATAATGGAATGCACGTGCGAAGCGATGTGCATGGCCAGGTAAACAATTTGTATGGAAAGTAGCGTTTTCATGATTTGTGGGTGATTTTATGGCTCAAAATTGCACACGCCACAAACTTTTAGTTAGCAATTTTAGGTGAACAGCAGTAAAATGTCGGTGAAATGTTGCGGGGCGGCGACGAAAGCGGGTAATACGGCGAGCAGTATTTTTAATTGTTCCGGCGAAATTTTATCTTTATTTTGAAGTATTTCAATTAATCACCTTAAAATCGTTAGCTCATGAAATTCTTGTTTTTTGGCTTGATCGCCGCAATTCTATTATCTGGCTGCCATGTTTCCGTTAAAACGTCGGCTGGCGATTCAACAACAACTGTTGCCTACAAAGTACCGGATGACAGCGCCATCACTAAAGCGGTGCATGATGCCTACATGGCCATCAGTTTTAAAGAAGGCGAAAAGCCGCGCCTCAGCGAAATAAAGAACTATTTTACGCCGCAAGCACAACTGATTAACTTTAGGACTGATACTGCGGATGTAACCAATATTACACAGTTTGTTGATTTGTACGGCCAATTTCTGCAGGCCAACAAAGTGCATATGTTTTACGAAGAAGAAATATTTGGCCGCACCGAGCAGTTTGGCAAAATTGCACACCGTATAAGTACCTATACAACCTATTTAAATACACGTGATTCGATTGCCGAAAGAGGGGTAAACAGTTTTCAGTTGATAAAAACTAAAGGTGGCTGGAAAGTATCAAGCATTATTTGGGATGTTGAAAAGCCGACGCTTAAAATACCAGGTTATTATTTGCCGCTACCCAAAAATCAGTGAAGTAAAAACTTACGAAGTTTAATTTGGCTTTGTTTTTTTTCAAAGGCCCTCATTGAGGGCCTCGTCGTTTAAAAACTTCGTAAGTTTCATATCGTTAAGTTTAATCCTAAAGGGTTTTTATCATTTGCACATCTGCACATTTGCACATCCGCACATCAATTCTCCATCAGCTTGATAAAATCATCAAACAAATACCGGCTGTCATGCGGGCCGGGAGATGATTCGGGGTGATATTGCACCGAGAATGCTTTTTTGCCTTTTACCCTGATGCCCTCAATGGATTGATCGTTCAAATTTACGTGGGTGATCTCAACTTTGTCCGATGCGCGTACAGCATCAGGTACCACGCCAAAACCGTGGTTTTGCGAGGTTACCTCACAATGGTCGATAATGATATTTTTTACCGGGTGATTTAGTCCGCGGTGACCGTTAAACATTTTTTTGGTGGGGATATCATTGGCTAATGCCAGCAACTGGTGCCCAAGGCAAATGCCAAACATCGGCTTTTCGGCTTTTAGTATGCTTTTCACTGTTTCAACAGCATAAGGCATGGCCGATGGGTCGCCGGGGCCGTTGGAAATGAAATAGCCTGTAGGGGCAAAATCTTTTTCCATTTCCTCGAAAGTGGTTTTTGCCGGAAAAACCTTGGCGTAAATATCGCGGTCGTCAAAATTGCGCAGGATGTTCTTTTTAACACCCAGGTCCAGCACGGCAACGCGGTACTTGGCGTCTTCGCTGCCGAAGGTGTAAGTCTCGGTGGTTGAAACCTTTGACGAAAGCTCCAGGCCATCCATCGATGGTACCTCGGCCAATTTGGCTTTTAATTCTTCAATATCCAAAATCTCCGATGATATGATAGCATTCATGGCGCCTTTGTCGCGGATATGCCTTACCAACTGGCGGGTATCAATATCTGAAATGCCTACAATGTTTTCCTCCTGGAAATAATCCTGGATAGATTCATCAGCTTGTTTACGGGTATAAAAAATGTTGTAGTTTTTACAAACCAGCCCGGCTATCTGTATCTTGCCCGACTCCACTTCGTTTTTGGTAATGCCATAATTGCCAATGTGGGCATTGGTAGTAACCATTATCTGACCGAAGTACGATGGGTCGGTGAAAATTTCCTGGTAGCCGGTCATCCCCGTATTAAAGCAGATCTCGCCGGTGGTGGTGCCCATTTTTCCGGCCGATTTTCCATAAAAAACAGTTCCGTCAGCCAGTAATAATACTGCCGGTAATTTGGTGAAATACGTCATTGTTCAAAAAAAATGAATGGTAATTTTGCTGGTTAGCTTTGTAAGAAGCTCCCTTTAAACTGATAGGAAGATTGAAGTAATTTACTTCTTGATTCACGCCGCAAAAGTAATAAATGATTTCGGAATTCGGAATGTTGATTGCGGAAGTTTTTTTAATTCGGAAGTATTTGTCAATTCGGAATTCGGTCCCGATAGCTATCGGGAGCCAATTGCGGAAGTTTTATTACTGTTTGATTAATTCCACTCCGCATTCCACCTTTCGCAATCCGCATTTAAATAGATCATTCCGCATTCCCACTTCCGCACTCCGCATTTTAAATAGATCATTCCGCATTCCCACTTCCGCACTCTGCACTCCGCATTCCAACTTTCGCAATCCGCATTTAGAATTATTCCGAAATCGAAATTCCGATCCGATAGCTATCGAATTCCGAAATAACTAACATACATTTGTACCCACAAAACTATCAGCCATGTCGGTACATAAAGAAGTTAAAAGAATAACTACCCATATTTTGCAGGAAATGAAAACGCGCGGCGAAAAGATCGCGATGCTTACTGCGTATGATTATTCGATGGCTAAAATTGTTGATGAAGCCGGAACCGATATTATTTTGGTAGGCGATTCAGCGTCAAACGTTATGGCCGGGCACGAAACCACGCTGCCCATAACGCTTGATCAGATGATCTACCACGCATCGTCGGTAGTACGTGCCGCAAAACGCGCTTTGGTGGTGGTTGATCTGCCTTTTGGTTCGTACCAGGGAAACTCAAAGGAAGCTCTGAACTCTGCCATCCGGATCATGAAAGAAGCAGGTGCACACAGTATTAAAATGGAAGGCGGGGTGGAGATAGCCGAATCGGTAAGCCGTATCCTTACAGCGGGTATCCCGGTAATGGGGCACCTGGGTTTAACGCCGCAATCTATCTATAAATTCGGAACCTACACCGTGCGGGCTAAACACGAAGCCGAGGCAAAAAAATTGAAAGAAGATGCCCTGAAATTGCAGGAACTCGGCTGTTTTGGCATAGTGCTTGAGAAGATACCGGCAGCGCTTGCCCGCGAAGTAACCGAAAGCTTAAGCATACCAACTATCGGCATAGGCGCAGGCCAGCATTGCGACGGCCAGGTTTTGGTTATACACGACATGCTGGGGATAAACAAGGGCTTTAAACCCCGTTTTTTACGCCAGTATGCTAACCTGAACGATGTGATGAACGGTGCGATAAAGAATTATATAGGGGATGTGAAATCAAAAAGCTTCCCCGATGAGAAGGAACAATACTAATATTAGTTCATAGTTGATAGTTCATGGTTCATAGCCGAATGCTTACGTGCTACATACCGACTGGCCGCATCGTATTGCAGCTACCATGAACTATGAACCATGAACTATGAACAAAATGACCCATGGCCAAACCTGTATTTAAATACACCAGTTACGATATTACCGATGATGATGTCCTTTATGAGGATAATCACCTTATTGCGGTTAATAAACGTGCGGGTGATATTGTACAGGTTGATGAAACCGGCGACGAATCGCTGGAGGATAAAGTAAAAAAATATATTGCCAAAAAATATGATAAGCCAAATGGCGCGTTTTTGGGCGTAGTGCACCGGCTCGACAGGCCTGTTAGTGGCGTTATCCTGTTTGCAAAAACCAGTAAAGCACTGGAGCGGATAAACAAAATGTTTAAAGCCCGCGAAATGCACAAAACCTATTATGCCGTGGTGCGCAACAAACCCTATCCCGAGGCAGGTAAACTCGTTCACTGGTTATTAAAAAACCCACAGAAAAATGTTACCAAGGCCCACGATCATGAAGTAGCCGGCAGCATGAAGTCCGAACTAAATTATAAACTGGTGGGCCAGCTTGATGGTTATTATTTAATTGAAGTGGACCCGATAACAGGTCGTCCGCACCAGATAAGGGTGCAGCTGTCGACCCTTGGCTGCCCCATAGTTGGCGATAATAAGTACGGCTATCCGCGGGGAAGCCTGCGCAAAAGTATCAGTTTGCACGCCCGCAGGCTACAGTTTATCCATCCTATAAAAAAAGAACCTGTGCTGATTACCGCCCCCGTGCCCAAAGATGGTTTTTGGGAAAAGTTTGAAGGAATGATGGAGTAGGTGGAGCATTTTAGTTCTGAGTCCAGAGTTCGAAGTCGCATACAGTAGACAGAAAGATTTGTCAACTTTTTAAAAGTTGACAAATCTAACTCCAACCGGTATCATTAGGCCGTTAGCAACCGTCCCTACATCGCCAACACCCTATCCCAAATCTTTTCATCTACCCAAACACCTTCTTTCAAACTTTTCTCCCGGGTTTTTAAGGTATTTTCTCCCGGATAAAAGACGGAAGTATCTTGATTAACAGGCCTGCTGGTTTTGGTATAGCTGATAATTTCTTCTACAAGGTAAGCTGTACGTTCGTCGTCGCCGGGTTTTATACAGATGAAAACCTGCGATAGCCCGCTTTCTTTTTCACTCTTGCTTATTGCGGCAGTTGATTTGCCCTTACTTAGCATCGTGGCCAGCAGATCGAGCACTAAGGACAAGCCCGACCCTTTCCAGAAACCAACGGGCAACAGTCTTTGCGATTCAAGGATGGCAGCGGCATCTGTACTGAGGTTGCCATCTTTATCATATCCCCCGGGCAATGGCAATTCGCGGCCGCTGTTTTTATACAAATTAAGCTTACCAACCGAATATTGTGATATGGCCATATCCAGCACCACATGGCCGCCTTCGCGCGGAATGGCAATAACCAGGGGGTTATTACCTAAACGCGGATCGAGCCCGCCCCAGGGGGGTAAGTTGGCAATGGTATTGGTAAAACAAATGCCAATCATTCCGGCTTCGGCAGCTTGCCAGCCGTAGGCGCCGGCCCGCATCCAATGGTTGGTGTTTTTAAGCGCTACGCAGCCTATGCCGTTTTCCTTTGCCAGTATGATGGCCCGGTCCATGCAAAAACGGGCATTTAGTATACCCGGCCCCAGGTTGCCGTTCCATTGTTCCAGTGCGCCGAACGCGTTATCCATGGTCGGCTCCGCATCTTTTTTTACCAATCCCTCCTTAACAAACTCAACAAAAGTGGGGAAACGGTTCAGTCCGTGCGTATAAACACCGTCCCTGCTGTTCTCAGCAAAAATAGTGGCGCACGTTGCTGCCTTTTCTGCCGAAAAATCGAGCATAAGCAGTACGCGGTTGAATTCTGATTGCAGTTTTTCAAATGGGACGTGCATTTTTAGTTGATTAGGTTGAAATAAGTTGGACCCGATAGCTATCGGGTGAGTTAAAATAAGTTGAAAAGAGTTGTAAAGAATTAGGGTCTAAAATCCATGGGCGTTGATTATACTTCAAAACAAATATATGTGAAATTTGAGTGTTGATTTATTTTGAGCTTTATATTGGTTGATTTGATAGGTTGAATATAACGCCATAGTGCAAAACATGATACAATCAAAAACATCAATTTAATCAGCGGTCCAAAATAATTGCCGCTTAAAACAGTTATCATTACATCCGGGCAAATAGTCAGCCTAAATTTCTATTTTTGCCGGTAAAGCTATCCATGAAAAGAAAAAGCACTTTTTGGTTTTTAATATGCCTCGCAGGTATCGGCCTGGTGGTAAACTCGTGTAAAAAACAAACCCAAAGCCCTATACAAGCGCTTTTTACGGGCGGGACCTGGCAGCTGGCCTCGGTTTTTGCTTTTAATTATATAGGTAATACACAAACCACTACCGATACTTTAAACGCCGATACTGCTTGCCACCTCACACAGTTTTTTACATTCAACGCCGACAATACCTGTACATACACCAATTTTGATTGCATAACACAAACGCCGGCAGCGGCATCGTGGACGCTTGCGCCCAACCAGCTTTACCTGGAAGCCAACGTTGTTTGCAAGGATACCACCAAGGCAGGTAGTTCAACGCCGTTTTCAAATGCAAAAATTATAAACCTGGGGCAGTTTTCGATGGTACTGCAAACGGGCGACATACAGCCCAATTACTCGCTTACCCAGCCCCGGCGTATTGTGCAATATGGTTTTGTAAGGCAAAAGCTGAACGGCACCGACTAAAAAATCGCGGTAAAATCCCGCACGCCATTTAATACACCACAAAAAATTAAAAAAGGCATTCATTTGCTGCCGATAGCAAACAAATTGCTGCGAAAACTCTTATATTTGGGTCGTTGCAGGAGGGTTTCCGGTGGTTGATAAGTGGCCGGATACTTCGTCGGTAAAGAAATCTAAATTATTGGATAGCTTATATTAGCATTAAAAAGGCATTTAAATTTTAATGAAAAAAAGAATCGCGATTTTTGCTTCAGGATCAGGGTCGAATGCTCAAAAAATAATGGAGCATTTTAAACGTAATGCCGAGGCAGAAGTGGTACTGGTACTTACTAATAATCCACAGGCTTACGTATTACAACGGGCCGATAATTTTGAAATCCCTTCGCATATTTTTACCCGGCAGGAGTTTTATGACAGCGATGATGTGATCAGGCTGTTAAAAAACCTGCAGGTTGACCTGATTGTACTGGCCGGTTTTTTATGGCTGGTACCACAATCCTTACTCAACGCCTTTCCCAATAAAATCATTAACCTTCACCCGGCATTGCTGCCAAAATACGGCGGCAAAGGCATGTACGGCGATCATGTGCATAAAGCCGTGCTGGCAGCAAAAGAAGAAGAATCAGGCATCACTATTCATTTTGTGAGCGAAAATTTTGATGAAGGCGAAGTGATCCATCAATCCCGCTTTAAGATCGATCCGGATGATAACCTCGAAGTCATCAAATTCAAAGGTCAGCAGCTGGAACACCAGTACTTTCCAAAGGTTATCGAGAGTCTGCTCAAAAAGATGAAGAGCTGATTTAGTCATTGGGTCATTAGTCATTAGGTCATTCGATGCCGCTTATATAATCCACACCCGGATCATCTTGACTGGTTAATGGGAAGAGCTAACACAATCTTTGCTGTAAAACGACAAAAAAATTCCGCTGTTCCTCTGGAACGGAAGGAACAGGGTGGAACAAAACACGGCAAGTAAATTAGGGCAAAAACCGCGTTTACACGCCTAATTGGCGGTTTTACACCCAAAATCCATCACAAAAAATGCGAAAAATGGTGACAAAATAGTGGCACCAAATCCTTCATTTTTATTGGCGATATTTGCAGTTTTATGGATGTCGGCCTGGTATGCTGGCCATCCTGCCTGCTTCCCCGCAAATTAAACCATTGGCTTACAGCCATTTTTTAAATGCCCGGGCGAATTGATTGCCTCTGCTCAGGCTCAACGATATTAAAACGTCTTTCCAAAATAGAATTCGGTTGGTTTAGGAAGAGCTGTTAGTAGCAGGCGATTTAAATAAAAATGCATCAATCAATTCGGACTTTAGGTTCCTAATAAAAGAGGCCTTCTGTAAAACAAAAAATACAAACCAGTTGGTATTTTTTGTGGTAGCTTTATGTTTTAGATTAGCGCCGCAGGCGCTATCGCGCCGGCAATATCAAGTTGCCATTATATTCATCGTTATGCAGAAATTATTTATCCTAAAATCCAGGAAGCGTTTTTTAAATATCGGCAACAACTGCCCGAAAATTTTAGCGGTATGCCTGGCCTTTTTATGTTGTATGGTTTCTCCCGCTCATGCGCAGGCGCCAAACATCAGTTATAGCAGCCCGCAGGTTTATAATCCGTTTATACCCATATCACCGCTATACCCTACGAATACGGGCGGTGCGGTCCCCGGTTTAACTCCTGCTCAGATAGGCCAGTTGGCCGTAAATATCTCCGGCATTGCTCTTGACACCTCGCGCAATGTGTATATCATTGGATCAAGCAGTACCGTAGTAACAAAATTAGTGGGCAATACTTATATCTCCTTAGGATCGGGTTTTTTGCATCCTGGCGGCATAGCGGTAGATGCCGCCGGTAATGTTTACATATCGGATGGCGGCCACAACAAAGTGAAAGAAATATTAGCGGGCAGTAATACCGTTGTAACCCTGGCAAACGTAAGCAGTCCGGGAGGAGTTGCCGTGGATGCTGCCGGAAATATTTATGTTTCGACAGGAACGTCTATAGATAAAATACCTGCCGGAGGCGGAAGTCCCATTACCTACGCTTCCGGGTTCAGTGCACCCAGGACTATCGCCTCGGATGCGGCAGGGAATATTTATGTGTCGGACTTTGGCACCAGTGACCAAATTAAAGAGGTGCTGGCCTCGGACAAAAGCGTTATCGCCTTAACCAATCAGGTTCCCCAGGCATCTGGGCTTGCCGTGGACACGCACGGCAATATATATTTTACTGAAAACTTCTCATCCGTTTATGAAGTGCTGGCGGGCGGGAGGCAGCCATTTGCTGTAGTAACGGGATTGAGTGAAGGGACGGCTGTTGCTGTTGACAAAAGCGGCAATATTTATACCGCCGGAAGTGCCAGAATTTACAGAGCTCCATACGGTATTTACACCTGCAGCCCGGCGTTGCCCGCCGGAATAAACATTGATCATAAAACAGGCTATATAAGCGGTGCGCCCCTGGTGCTTAGCCCTGCAACAAACTATAACATAACTGCATCAAATAGCAGTGGCAGCAGCACTACTACTATTAATATTACAGTTAGCGCTGCGAGCAAGCCCTATATCAGCTACAGCACACCGCAAAGCTACAATGCAGGAACGCCGGTTTCTATTGCCCCGGTAAATACCGGTGGCGTAGTGCCAACACAAAACCCGGTAACGCTGGAGTCGGGACTGCCTGCTAATGTTAGCGGGCTTGCCGTTGATGCCTCCGGTAATGTTTATGCTGCCAATATAAGCGGCACTTCTATTGTAAAGTATGGTCCCGGTGGCAACACTTGGGTGAACATAGGTTCAGGTTTTACAAATACAACAGGTGTCGCTGTTGATGCATCAGGTAATGTATTTGTTGTAGATAATGGCAATAAAGTAATAAAAAAGATACTGGCAAGTAACGGCAGTATTGTTACTTATTCATCAGGATATATTTACCCCTTAGGCATCGCAATTGACGCTGCGGGCAATTTATACGTGAGCGATCCATCTAAGAATGCCATATTAAAAGTACCTGCCGGCGGAGGCGTGGGGTCTGTTATGGTATCAGGACTCAATTCACCGGCTGGCGTTGCAGTGGACCCTGCCGGGAACGTCTATTTTGCCAATAAGGGCGAAAATACAGTAAGGGAAATACCAGCCGGCACCAGCAGTACCATCATAGTAGCTTCAGGCCTTAACGGTCCGTATGGTGTGGCTGTGGACCCGGGTGGCAATGTATTTGTGGCCGACGGGGTTAACAAAGCCGTAAAACGGATACCCGCCGGGGGCGGCGCGCCGGTTGCTATAGCAAAGAGTATCCTCTTTAAACAGCCCTGCGCCGTTGCGCTTGATGCCAATGGCAATATCTACGTATCAGATTGGGCGAATAAGGCAATATATGAGATAAACCCCGGTTACTACATTAACCCTACTTTGCCGGCGGGCTTAAGCATCGATCAGTCAACTGGTACCATCAGCGGCACACCGACTACAGTCACGCCTAAAACCAACTATACCGTTTCGGCACGTAACAGCGGCGGCGTTAGCGTGGCGACAGTTGAAATTACGATTAATCCCTACCAACCACCTTCCGTTAGTTATACCGGACCGCAGGTATATGCCACCAACTTGGCTATTACGCCCCTTGTCCCCAAAAGCAGCAATGCATTCCCACCAACATACCAAAGGACCGTAACGAGTTTTGCTTCGGGATTGACTGGTAATGTTGGAATTGCGATAGATAACGCAGGAAACGTATATGTCGCCGAAACTGGCAACACTCATATAGTAAAGATCGCTTCAGACGGCGTTACCATGACTAACCTGGGATCGGGCTTTAGCAGCCCGATGGGAGTAGCGGTTGATAATTCAGGAAATGTATACGTGGCCGATTATGGGAATCATGCAGTAAAGGAAATTACTACCGGCGGCACTATTTTAACCTTAGGCTCGGGATTTACTAATCCTATAAGTGTAGCTGTAGATGCATTGGGCAATGTATATGTAGCGGATTACACGTACGGCATAAAAAAAATCCCGGCAGGCAGTAGTACACCGGTCATCATTGCTCCGGCAGGTTACAGTTCTGCACAAGATATTGCTGTTGATGGTTATGGCAACGTGTTTTTTGGCGGTGTTTATGAAATATTGGCTTCAGACGGTTCTATAAAACAGTATTACAATTCCCTTTCACTCAGCGCGTTTAGTGTGGTGGTCGATGCCGCCGGGAATATTTATTATTCCGCCGATCTGGGCGATCGCGGTCCACGTGCAATTTTCGAATTTGGTGCCGGTATCTATCCAGGACAGCAGCTCTACTTTGGCTCTACGCAGAACAGTACAGACAAAGTGTACCTCGCGGTAGACGGGAAAGGTGTTTTGTATATGTCGGACCCCACTACCGGCACTATAACAAAGGCCATACCGCAGGGGGGATACTTCATTGATAAGTTTTTGCCGGCCGGATTAGGCTTTGATGCTATCACCGGTATCATCAGCGGCACGCCCAATGCCACCAGTCCGGCAACCGACTACACAGTAACAGCTTATAACACAGGTGGAAGCAGTTCAGGAATTGTGAACATAAAAACAGTAGGCGCAGGCAATACCAGCCTGACGAACCTGGCGGTTGGCAACGGCACTTTAAGTCCATCATTTGCTACGGCAACCACCAGCTATTCGGTTACCGAACCTTATACCACTACGTCCATTACTGTTACACCTACAGCAGCCGGGGGTACGGCGTCTATTTTGGTCAATGGCGTTTCGGTGACTTCCGGAACGGCATCGGCGGCAATTCCTTTGTCAGTGGGGGCCAATACCATCGGTATAACAGTTACTGATAATGGCGGCACCACGGTGAGCAATTATACCATTACGGCCAACCGCACCGGCAATGCCAGCCTGGCCAACCTGGCTATCAGCGCCGGAACACTGAGCCCGACCTTTGCATCCGGTACCTATAGCTATTCGGCCATTTTACCGGCCGGCGTAAGCATCATCACCGTAACACCAACCTTAACAGATGCCACCGGAACCATAACGGTAAACGGCAAAGGTGTTGCAACAGGCACGGCATCTACTAACATCCAGTTGGCTATTGGTTCCAATCCAGTCACCATAATAACTACTGCCGCTGATGGGGTGACCACGCAAACTTATACTCTGAACGCCATAAGACCATCGGCCAATGCAAACCTTTCGGCAATTTCATTCAGCAAAGGCTCGGTAAGCCCCGCCTTCAACGCAAATACCCTGAGTTATACCGTTGCTATCGCCAATACAGTAACTTCGGTTACGGTAAAACCAACAACTGCCGATGTAAATGCAACCGTCACCATAAACGGTGCAGCAGTAACATCAGGAACATCCTCGGCGCCTATCAGCTTAAGCGTTGGCGCTAACACCATAACCGTCGCGGTAACGGCGCAAGATGCTACAACCACCAAAACCTATACATTTACAGTAAACCGGCCACCTTCAAACAACGACAATCTATCGTCAATAGGCTTAAGCGCCGGCGCTTTAACGCCGGCCTTTGCTTCCGCCACCACAGCTTATACAGCCAGCGTGGTAAACGGCGTAGCATCTATAAAGGTAACCCCAACCGCCACCGATCCTGATGCGACCATAAAAGTAAACGGCATAACGGTGGCATCAGGAACTGCATCCGGCGCTATTGCGCTGACCGTTGGCGCAAATACCATCAGTATCGCGGTTACTGCATCCAACGGAACGTCAACCAAAACCTATACCTTAACGGTCACCCGTGCTGCATCCAACAACGCCAATTTAGCCGGCTTTTTCATAAGCAAGGGCACACTGACGCCGGCTTTTGCACCGGGCACAACCAGTTATACTGCCAGCGTTCCAAATAGCGTAACAGCCATAACCATAGTTCCTACCGCGGCCAACGATGCGGCAACCATCAAGGTTAACGGAACGGTTGTAAACTCCGGCACCGTTTCCGGTTCTATTGCATTGGCGGTTGGTCCAAATGCCATTACTACAGTAGTTACCGCACAGGACGGAACCACCACCAAAACTTATACATTAACCATAACCCGCGCTGCCGGCCCCATCAATATACCTGATGAATCGCTAAGTATTAACCAGCCTGTTGTTTCGCCTCCGATTGAGGGTGATGGCGTCATTGTCCACCAGGGGATATCACCCAACGGCGATGGCATCAACGACTATTTAACCATCGAAAACATCACGAATTACCCGGATAACAAACTAGCCATCATAAACCGCAACGGGCAATTGATCTTCGAAACGCAGGGTTACGATAACAGCACAAAAGTCTTCGACGGACACTCCAACAAAACAGGTCAGCTACAATTGCCGGGGACATATTTTTACCAGCTCGATTACACGGTAAACGGTATCATAAAACATAAAACCGGGTTTTTGGTACTGAAGTATTGAGGTTAGTTATTAGAGATTAGTTGATCAGAGGTTAGTTTAAAAAGTCAGACTAATCTCTAATCTCCTCCCGATAGCTATCGGGATAACTAATCTTCGGCCAAAATAATACAAACTAGTTGGTATATATTATGTTAGAGATGTTGTTTACCTTTAGTGTATGCAACAAGTCTCTTTGTTTGCAAAATCCTGCACCATTAATTTAACCCGCCATGAAAAAACTTTTTACGCAAAAAAAATCCGGAAATCATTTATTTCAGTTTGCTGACGCGCCTATGCGTTGGCTGATCAAACCGTACGCAGCCTTTGTACTGGTACTGATTTTAAGTATTATGCATGTTTGCGCGCAGGCGCCCACACTTAAATATACTGATGGGGTGCAAGCTTACACGCCCAACTATACTATTGCGCCATTAACCCCCACGGCCAGCGGCATTGCTTCCTACGGATACAGCAGCAGTGCCCAGCTTTATGGATCGGGGATCAACCAACCTTACGGCGTCGCCGTTGATGCGGCAGGGAATATTTATGTTGCCGATATTTATAACAACCTGGTAAAGAAAATTGACCCTGTTACCGGCCATGCGGTAGTGCTGGGCACCGGTTTTAATATGCCCTATGATATTATACTGGATGCTTCGGGCAACATTTACGTGGCCGATTATGGCAACAACGCAGTAAAAAAAATCCTTGCGGTTGGCGGTGCAACGGTTACCATCGGCTCGGGGTTCAATAAACCCAGCGGACTGGCGTTTGATGCAGCCGGAAATTTATATGTAGCGGATGCCGGTAACAATGCCGTAAAAAAGATGAACCTGAGCACAGGTAAAATTGTTTCTTTAGGTTTCGGTTTTAAAAGCCCCTGGGGCGTGGCGGTTGATAAGGCGGGCAATGTTTATGTGACCGACGCAGGCAATGGCATGTTAAAGAAAATACCGATAGATGGCGGACCTACCGTTCAGGTTTTATCAGGTTATAAAAACCTGCACGGAATAGTGATCGATCCTTCAGGAAACATATTTTTTTCAAATTACTATAATATAGATGAATATTCTCCGGCCACCACTTATTCGACAATCGCGGCATACGGGGGCGCGTTGTTGCCATTTGGGATTGCATTCGATGCGCAGGGCAATCTCTATTCCGCTAACCCCGGCTCGAACGCTATTTACAAATTCGTGTATGATTTTAACGGAGGAACCCCCATTTTTCGGGGTGGGCCTTTTGTTGCTGGGCTGAGCGGACTGAGCGGTATAGCCATAGATCACCAGGACAATATCCTTTTGGCAGGCGACGCGGCAAAAAAAATGCCCGAGGGATATGAAAATCCGGTGGATCCATATTATAATTATTATAATCAGAAAAAATTTTCTGCTGCGGGTATAGCTGTTGACCCTGCCGAAAATCTGTATGGGACCGATGTTCTAAATAATGCTTTGGACATATTAACCCCCAGTGGCTACGTATCCCTCGGCGGTTCGGGATATAACCAACCGGAAGGCGTGGCTGTAGACAACAAGGGTGTGATATTTGTTGCTGACACAAAAAATAATCTTATACAAAAGTTCCCCATCAATAAAAGAGGAGTTACTACAGGTTCAGGTTTTAACCAGCCGTACGGCATTGCGGTAGATTCCTCAGACAATGTTTATGTAGCCGACACCTACAATAATGCTGTAAAAAAGATACCCTCGGGAACGAACACTACCGTCACAATAGGTTCGGGATTTAACCTGCCGCGTGGCGTTGCGGTTGATAACCTGAATAATGTATTTGTAGCCGATGCCGGCAATAATGCGGTAAAGATGATCGCAGCTATTGGCGGAAGTACCGTAACCCTGGCCTCAGGATTAGCGCAGCCGCTTGGCGTTGCGGTGGACCTTGAGGGAGATATTTTCGTCGCTGATGGGGGAGACCTGTCGGTACGAAAAATTAAACAAACAGGCGGCTATTATATTAGCCCAAGGTTGCCGCGCGGTTTAGTTTTCAATCAAACAACCGGCATTATCACTGGCAAACCGACCGTTATCAGCCCGCCAACCTATTATACTATTACGGCCTACAATGCCTCGGGCTATGCCAAAACCTATGTGCTTATTGCGGTTTCTGCCGCCGCCGACCTTGCAAAATTACGGGTGAGCGGCTACAGGCTCTCGCCATATTTTCAGCCGTCAGTCAATAAGTACACCGATACCGTTGCCGCCACCATTCCTTCCATCACCGTAACGCCCACCGCTGCCGATCCCCATGCAACCATTACGGTAAACGGAACGGCTTTGGCATCCGGTGCAACTTCAGCGGCAATCCCCGTAGGCGAGGGCCCAAATACCATCACCACGGTAGTAACTTCAGCAGATGGTCTGGTTACTAAGATTTATACCATTACAGTTTTTAAACCATATTCAAACAACGCAAACCTAAGCCAAATGCATCCGGATGCGGGCACCATGTCGCCGGTTTTTTCGCCTAACGTAACCCATTATACGGATAATGTAACTTATACCAATACGTCTGTCACCATCACGCCCATAACCCAGGATACGCTGGCCACCATCAAGGTAAACGGCGTTGCTGTAGCATCGGGATCAAGCTCGGCAGCTATTCCGCTGGCCGAAGGTTCAAATACCATTACCACCGTAGTTACCGCGCCGGATGGCGTCACCACTAAAACATATATTTTAACGGTGATGCGGGCAGGTTCACCTGATGCCAACTTAAGTCAAATGAATCCCAGTGCAGGCCGGCTCAATCAGCCGTTTACACCAACTGTAACCAACTATACCGATGTGGTATTTTATCCCACTGCCTCGTTGAGCATTACCCCGGCTGCGCAGGATCCTTTGGCAACTATTAAAATAAATGGCACACCGGTGGCTTCCGGCTCGCCTTCATCGCCCATTGCGTTGGCGGTCGGCAATACCATAATCCACACAGTTGTTACAGCACCTGATGGCGCTACCACCAAAACCTATACGCTTACAGTTAACCGCAGAGGGCCGCAGGGCGTGGCGGATGCCGCCTTGCAGCCGGAAAGCGTTCAAATAGCCACCAGGCCGCAACTGGCCGACGATGGCATATCCGTACACCAGGGCCTGTCACCTAACGGCGACGGGGTCAACGATTACCTGACCATAGAAAACATCAGCAATTACCCGGATAATAAGTTATCGATCATGAACCGCAACGGGCAACTGATCTTCGAGGCGAAGGGTTATGATAATAGCACAAAGGTATTCGACGGGCACTCCAACAAAAACGGCAAAATGCAATTACCGGGGACGTATTTTTACCAGCTGGCGTATACAGTTAACGGAATCACCAGGTATAAAACCGGGTTTATCATGTTGAAGTATTAAAAATCGAAGCTGAATGTTTTTGCCTTGCAGGCTTTAACCAGTAGTTTTTTTAAAAAACAGCTATCGCCGCTAACTAACCTTTAAGGTTTGGTTGGTTAATGCAGCCAGGTCCATTAATATTAATGAACCTGGCTGCATTGCCATTGCATAGCATCATCAAAATTTTCTCGCCAAAAAGTCGTCTGCTGCCGGGGCCCGGCAACAGCATGAAGTGCTTTCGCAATGCGCTAACCTTTCACACTTGCTTTTTTTCGCCGGGATGCTTGACTATTCAAATAATATTTTTTTATATTTATTCAGCCAAATCAACATCGCAATTAGCGTAATAATACCATTGCACTTTGCGTAATAATACGCTTTAAGATGCTTAAAATGGTACCTACATTTGGCGGCGGAAATAAAATTTGACAACTGTAAACAACGAAAAATCATATACTTATACGATTGTAAGGCTTTGTGGACTTGTTTAGATTTACCCGGCAAGTATTGTCATTAACGGACAACATATGTTAACACAAATAATATTGTGCCGGTTAACGGTAAAATGTACCTGGTTTTCCACAAAGTGTTCAAATACAGCCGAATGTTTCCACGCAATCGAATATTAAAAAAATATGCTTTTTTAAGCGAATAGCTTTTTAAAGCCTGACATAAACAACAACAAACCATCACGCTATCATGACAAACATCAAAAGCCCGCTGCAAGTTTTGCGGGGTAAAACTGCCGCTACAAAAATCGCTTCACTTACCATCCTGATTTTATTTGTTTTCGCGCAAGGATCATTTGCCGGGATAAAACCCGGTATGAAAAATGAGCCGGTGCTCAAGATCGGGACAAACAACAAAAGGGATGTACCTGTAGCTCCAAAAACGGTTAAAAACTACCACATGCCTGCTTCCGAAAACGCAGGAGCATTAGGGTTGCCGGCGCTAGGCTATGCCGGGCCACAAGTCTATCAGGCGGGAACTGCCATTACACCACTAAGCCCATCCGGCGGCGGCGTAGCAGCACCTGGTTACAGTGTTAATACTACAACACTTGGCTCTGGTTTTAACATCCCCGCAGGGGTGGCGGTAGACTGGCAGGGAAATGTATTCATTGGCGACCAAAACAACAATGTAGTAAAGGAGATACCTGTTGGGTCAAATACACCTGTCGTAATCGGCTCGGGTTTTAACACCCCCGATGGGGTAGCCGTGGATGCCCAGGGGAATGTTTACGTGGCCGATGATGGCAACAACCTGGTTAAGGAAATACCTTACAGCAACGGCTTTTATGGTACGCCGGTTACAATAGGTACGGGTTATACATTTTTGCAACCGTTTGATGTAGCGGTGGATACTAAGGGTAATGTATATGTGGCCGACCGCGGTCATAATGCGGTGGTTGAGGTACCCGTTGGCGGCGGCACGCCGTTTATAATAGGGTCGGGTTTTACCACCCCAACGGGTGTAGCTGCAGATGCTTACGGCAATGTTTACGTAGCCGATTTTGGCAATAGTGCAGTGAAAGAAATACCTGTGGGCGGAGGTGCCCCTATAACCCTGGGCTCCGGTTTTTCCACCCCGTTCACGGTATCGGTAGACGGATCGGGTAATGTGTTTGTGGCTGATTATGGCAACAAACTGGTGAAAGAGATCCCGATAAACGGCGGCCCGATCACTACATTAGGTTCAGGTTTCAGTTTCCTGTTTGGTACAGCAGTTGATATTTACAACAATGTTTATGTGACCGATTATGGCCACAATGCAGTAAAGAGAATTCAGCCCTCTGGCGGCTATTATATCAACCCGGCACTGCCCGCTGGTTTAAGCTTTAATAACACCACCGGTGTCATCAGCGGTACGCCGGTAGCGGCAAGCCCTGCAACCGTTTATACCATTACCGGTTATAACCAGGACGGTGGCACTTCAACCACGCTAACCATTACGGTGAACGCAGTAGCCATGAGTTACACAAGTCCGCAAACTTATATTGCAGGCACAGCTATTACGCCACTTACGCCATCCGGCGGCGGTGCAGCGGCGCCGGGTTACAGCGTCAATACCACAACGCTCGGTTCGGGCTTTAACATCCCTGCAGGAGTAGCCGTTGATTCAAAAGGAAACGTATTCATCGGCGACCAAAATAACAACGTAGTAAAAGAAATACCCGGCGGTACCGGCACGCCTATCGTCATCGGTACAGGCTTTAACACCCCCGATGGTGTAGCGGTAGACGCCCAGGGCAATGTTTATGTGGCCGATGATGGCAACAACCTGGTTAAGGAAATACCTTGTAGCAACGGCTTTTATGGTACGCCTGTTACAATAGGTACGGGTTATACATTTTTGCAACCGTTTGATGTAGCGGTGGATACTAAGGGTAATGTATATGTGGCCGACCGCGGTCATAATGCGGTGGTTGAGATACCCGTTGGTGGCGGCACACCGTTTACATTAGGATCGGGTTTTACAACGCCGACAGGTGTGGCTGCAGATGCTTACGGCAATGTTTACGTAGCCGATTTTGGCAATAGTGCAGTTAAAGAAATACCTGTGGGCGGAGGCGCTCCCATAACCCTGGGCTCCGGTTTCTCTACCCCCTTCACGGTATCGGTAGATGGAACGGGTAACGTGTTTGTGGCTGATTATGGCAACAAACTGGTAAAAGAGATCCCCGCTAATGGAGGACCAATCACTACACTAGGTTCAGGTTTTAGTTTTCTATTTGGTACAGCGGTCGACAATTACAACAATGTTTATGTGACCGATTATGGCCACAATGCGGTGAAGAAAATTCAGCCAACAGGGGGCTACTATATCAACCCGGCACTGCCTGCTGGTTTAAGCTTTAATAACACCACCGGTGTCATCAGCGGCACGCCTATAGCGGCCAGCCCTGCCACAAACTATATCATTACAGCCTATAACCAATATGGCGGCAATTCTGTTTCATTGACCATTACGGTTAATGCGGTGAAGATGACCTATACAAGCCCGAAAATCTACACGGCCGGAACAACGATAAACCCATTGACCCCGACTGGCGCTGGTGCGGCGGCGCCCGGTTACAGCGTTAACACCACAACGCTTGGTTCGGGCTTTAATATACCGGCAGGTGTTGCAGTTGATGCTGCGGGAAATGTATACATCGGCGATCAGAACAACAACGTGGTAAAGAAGATACCTGGTGGCACCGGCACACCAATTGTTATCGCCACGGGCTTTTCTACTCCTGACGGTGTAGCTGTTGATGCCCAGGGAAATGTTTACGTGGCCGACGATGGCAATAACCTGGTGAAGGAAATACCTTACAGCAACGGCTTCTATGGTGCGCCGGTTACAATTGGTGCGGGTTACGCATTTTTGCAGCCATTTGATGTAGCGGTGGATACCAAAGGTAATGTATATGTGGCCGACCGTGGTCATAATGCGGTGGTTGAGATACCGGTTGGCGGCGGCGCACCGTTTACAATAGGATCGGGTTTTACAACGCCTACTGGTGTAGCAGCAGATGCTTACGGCAATGTTTATGTAGCGGATAACGGCAATAGCGCAATTAAAGAAATACCGGTGGGCGGCGGAGCACCGATAACGCTGGGCTCCGGTTTCTCTAATCCGTTCACGGCATCGGTAGATGGATCGGGCAATGTGTTCGTAGCCGATTACGGCAACAAACTGGTGAAAGAGATCCCGATAAACGGAGGCCCGATCACTACAGTAGGTTCCGGCTACAGCTTTATCTTCGGTACAGCGGTTGATATTTACAACAATGTTTATGTGACCGATTATGGACATAATGCTGTGAAGAAGATTCAGCCTAGTGGGGGGTATTACATCAGCCCCGCATTACCCCTGGGATTAAGCTTTAATAACACAACAGGTACAATTAGTGGTACGCCGGTGGCAGCCAGCCCTTCTACCGATTATATTATTACGGCTTACAACCAGTATGGCGGTAACTCCACAACGGTAAATATTACAGTGAACGCAGTCGTCATGAGTTACGGTAACCCCAGAACTTATACTGCGGGCACAGCCATCAATCCATTAACCCCCAGTGGCACCGGCGGTGCGGCGGCGCCTGGTTACAGTGTTAATACCACCACGCTTGGTTCTGGCTTTAATATACCGGCTGGTGTTGCAGTTGATGCTGCGGGGAATGTATTCATCGGCGACCAAAATAACAACGTAGTAAAAGAAATACCTGGCGGCACAGGTACGCCAATTACCATTGCCACGGGCTTTTCTACTCCTGACGGTGTAGCAGTGGATGCGCAGGGGAATGTTTATGTGGCCGACGATGGTAATAACCTGGTGAAGGAAATACCTTATAGCAACGGCTTCTATGGCGCGCCTGTTACCATAGGTACGGGCTATACATTCTCGCAACCGTTTGACGTAGCGGTAGATACTAAGGGTAATGTATATGTGGCCGACCGTGGTCATAATGCGGTGGTTGAGATACCCGTTGGCGGCGGCACACCGTTTACAATAGGATCGGGTTTTGCAACGCCGACAGGTGTTGCTGCGGATGCTTACGGCAACGTTTATGTAGCCGATAACGGCAACAGCGCAATTAAAGAAATACCCGTTGGCGGCGGCGCACCGATAACCCTGGGTTCCGGCTTCGCTAATCCTTTCACCGCATCGGTAGACGGATCGGGTAACGTATTTGTGGCCGACTATGGCAACAAACTGGTGAAAGAGATCCCGATAAACGGTGGTCCGATTACTACAGTAGGCTCCGGCTACAGCTTTATCTTCGGTACGGCGGTTGATGTTTACAACAATGTTTATGTGACCGATTATGGCCACAATGCCGTGAAGAAGATTCAGCCAACCGGCGGGTACTACATTAACCCGGCATTACCCCTGGGGCTGAGCTTTAATAACACTACAGGTACAATCAGCGGCACACCATTAGCGGCATCCCCAACCACCATCTATACAATTACAGCTTATAACCAGTACGGCGGCAACTCTACAACTTTGACTATTACGGTGAATGCAGTAAAGATGACCTATGCGGGTCCAAAAACCTATGTTGCGGGCACGGCAATCACCCCGCTGGTACCAACCGGTGGTGGCGGTGCAGCGGCGCCCGGTTACAGCGCCAATACTACTACACTTGGTTCGGGCTTTAATATACCGGCAGGCGTTGCAGTTGACTCAAAAGGAAATGTATTCATAGGCGACCAGAATAACAACGTAGTAAAAGAAATACCTGGCGGTACAGGTACACCAATCGTTATCGCCTCAGGCTTTTCCACTCCTGACGGTGTAG
>Ga0207667_10001979_pt1 | contig 25672 bp, 31 predicted proteins | sample KBSCornC52_FD_184301 | JGI IMG/M metagenome (GOLD analysis project Ga0207667, IMG submission 184301) | Corn rhizosphere microbial communities from Kellogg Biological Station, Michigan, USA - KBS Corn C5-2 (SPAdes) (version 2) | ecosystem: Host-associated > Plants > Roots > Rhizosphere > Soil ...
GGAATTTATAATTCTCTCATCAGGATAAAGCCTTAATAGCGCTTGATGGATGGCTAAATCAAATTTTAATTCATTGGCTAATCTGTCATGTTCTTCTTTGGCAACAACTTCCGCAAAGTGTTTTTGATCTTGAGGATTATCTGCATTTAAACCTAATACACTGGCAGGTGTTAACTGTTGATACCATAAGCCAGATTTGCCTTTCATTAAATTCTGATAACGTAAATATTCGTCAGGCGTTAAATTCCATTCTTTCGATTTATTTAACAGTGTATTATCTATTTCAATATTATTTTTTGCTAAAGCTGCATCACTGAAAATATTTATCAATAAAAATAAAACAATAAATTTTTTCATAAATTTACTCTTGGATAATTACTTTCACAAACTGACCCTTGTTATTTTGAAATTCAACTGATCTTGCTTGATAATCTGCAGTCGTCATTTTCCAATTGACTAAGCTATCGCCAACTTGTAGCGCTGTTTGATGATGCTCATAATCAATAGTAATAAATGGCTGACCTGATATCACATCAATGGAAATGACTTTAAACGGCAAGACTTTTTCATCTAAATAAGTTTTATTGATACCACCTGCAATATTTTTCTGAATATTATTCATTTGTGTGTCCATATCATTTTGAAATGAGGTCATTTGAGAAGATAGTTGAGAAAAATCATTTTTAGTGAGTAAATCTGTTTTAATGGATTCTATTTCATGATGAATATTAATTAACTTTGTTGATAAATCCTTTGAACTCAAAGTATTTTGAGACAAATCTTGTGGTTGATTATTAACGGCCTGAAGATTGTTTAATATAGAAGTTGTTTTAATTTTTTCATGTGCAGTAAAAAGAGAGATTTTTTCAGATTGGTAAATCATGCTGCCAGCAAGAATACTCAATATTATAAAAACTATTCCTGCAGATAAGACAGGCATTCGCCAAATATTTTTTTGATGCCAGAGTATCATTTTTAATTTAAAGTTTTTTAAAAAATTATTCATGATTCTTATTTCCTTTAAGCTTAAAATTCACTGTTCTGCTGACAGGATCAGAAGTTAGAGTAAAAGCAGGACCCATCAATGTTGTAAGCGCATCTTTTAAGCTCATTGGACCAAAGTCACGATCAATTAATGGCAGTGGTTTGGAAAGAGTGATCTTCAGTGATTCGTTTCTTTTATTAATATCTACAAAACTGTAGCCGCTTATTTTCAATAAATCATTACAAGCATCTCCAATAGTCATAACATTCTGAGGAAACCTAACTTGTATTGTCTGGTGCAATAAATCAACTTGTTCAGGTTTGGGTTTATTAAATACAGTTATGTATTTGCCAATAGCAGTAATATCGTCAGCAAAGACAGGTTGTCCAAATAATAATATCAATGAGAATAGAAAAAGAGATTTTTTTAACATGATTGGCTCTTGAGAAAGACTGAAATAAAAAACCCAGCGAGCTTTTACACGTCGCTGGGTTTGGAGTAGAAAATATCAGTATGGGAAATTTATATCATTTTATTCCAGACGAATGCAACAAAAATCGTGCTTAAAATTCAATAAATGAAAAAACCAAAATAATTTATAATCCTCCAGGAGCAAATTTCGATGTTGAATTTGTAGTAGATGTGTTAGTTTGATTATTATCGCTAGATGTCGCATTGTTTTGTTGTGGTGAAGTATTGCCTACTCGAAATGTACCCGTGCCATTATGTAAACCTGGAAATTGCGAATGAAAGTCTTTGGGTGTATATTTTTTCATTATGTCGTCTAATTCGTATGTAACTTGGCCTAGTTCCTGTACACACAATCCAAATGCATTTATGTTTCCTTGATTCTGTTTACCAATAGCGTCACTCATTTGTTGTTTTTCAGCTAAAGATAATTTTTTAAAATTCTCGTTAATTCGTTTAGGTAAATTCATTGAAGCAGCCATTATTTGGGGAGTTTGATCTACTGAAGAATTAAGCTGGGTTTCATCAACATAATAAGCTTTAATATTTTTGAGCTGCTCCTTTTCCATCTCGAGTTGAGAGATCTTTATTTTTAATTCTGATGCTCTCGATAGCAATGACATCATTCTAACATATTCTTCGAGGGGCAATTGAACACCTGGTTGAGTATTTTGGCCTCTGTATTGTTCATTCATCTTAATAATCCTCTTGTTCTGAAGTATGGTCATTGTAACACAATGGAATTATATGAAATTATTTTTTTGAAAAAAGTCTTCCAAGTAACCATTGCTTTGACATTTGAACTTGAAGATAAAACTGAGAGCGCGGCATATTAAGCTTTTTAGCATGACTTTTGGTACTGATATTATCTAAATACAACATTCTCAATGCCTTTGCCATTATCGGCTTAAACTCCGCCATCTCACAGATATATTTTTCCATTTCTTCTGCGTTTTCATTCACTTGAATCACAGGCGGACAAGCTTGATTCGCACCGATAATCATACCTTTGCGAATTAATTCAAGCGTGGATTGTCGAGGATATCCTATCCCCACAAAATTACCTCCTCTTAGCCATTCCGCCCAATCTTCCAATCTCGACTCTAAATAATCATCAATGGATTTGTTATTAGCCATCAATTTTCCTCATTGTTTTTATGTTTTTGATGCTTTAATAATTTATCCAAGAGTTTGATGTCTTTTTGAAGTTCCCGCATCTGACAGTGCAGCATTTTGAGGGGGTGAATTTTAAAATGAAGTGCGACAGTCAGAAGCTGTATATTCAAGTTCTTCGGAAACTGAATATGACTGCGAGGAGACTGCCGCATGAGGAAGTATATCCAATTCACGGTGACAGAGCGACGCCGTCTACATGTTTATCTTGAAATGGGTTTATCAGTAGAAGAAATAGCTAAAAAATTAGTCAGGCACAAATCAAGTCTCTATCGCGAGTTAAAAAGAAACAAGGAGGCGGAAGGCTATTTTCCTGTTAGAGCGCAAGAAAAAAAGAATGAAAGGACCAAACAAAAATATCGAAGCAAAATAGAAAAAGATAAGGCATTGCGCAATTATATTATTAAAGGACTTAAGAAAGGTTGGAGTCCAGAGCAAATTTCTGGTCGAATGAAATATAAAAAGAGAAAATTTTATGCGTGCACAGAAAGTATTTATCAATTTATTTACAACACAAAATGTAAAGATCTTTACAATCTTTTGGCTAATAAAAAGCCAAAAAGACAAAAGCGATACGTGAGAAAAAAACGTCCTTGTAGGTTTGGAGGAAAAAGAAGATTAATTACACGCAGACCTCAATATGTGGAAACAAGAAAATATATTGGTCATTGGGAAGTCGATACAATTGTATTTAGTGATTCAAGAGAAAAAGCAGTAACTACCTTAGTGGAAAGAAAGTCTAGATTGCTTTATTTAATAAAAAATGAACGCAAATATTCTCGAGGAGTTATGGATAAAATAAACACAAAGTTAGCCGAATTACCGAGCAAAATGTTTAAAACAATTACCTTTGATCAAGGGTGTGAATTTGCAGATTACAGATACCTTGAACGTCAGAGTAAATGCAGAGTGTACTATTGTGAAATTCGTTCGCCGTGGCAAAAAGGGACCAACGAAAATATGAATGGAAGATTAAGGCGTTATTTGCCAAGAGCAATAAAAATTGACAAAATAACTCAGCAAGAGCTTGATCAATTAGCTTTAAGAATGAATAAATGCCCTAGAAAATGCCTAGGTTTTAAAACACCGAAAGAGTTATTTATACAGCATTCTAAACATATTTGTCGCACTTCGCGCTAGAATCCACCCAAAATCACCACTAATTAAGCCATTGATATATATAGAAATTATTACTTGGGCGACTACACAACTTAGCCTCTGAGAGCATATAAAAGCACCTATGGTTCACGAAAAACTCACGAACAGCTATTTTACAGGTATTTCAGTTGGCTTATTTATATTGTAAACGAAAATAGATGAAAAAATACACTGGTTTATTTCATATCGTTGTTTTTCTATGATTTTCTCTTAATGCCTGGTTGAGAGTTTTAACCAGCGCATCAGTGTCAATTGGTTTGTGAAGTATGTAAAATACACCATACATTGTCGCAGTTTCTACATGTTTATCTGATGCGTAGGCAGTTAATAATATGACAGGAATATCTCTTATTTCAGGGATAAGACACAGCTTATGAAGCGCATCCAGTCCTGAAAACTCTGGCATTATGCGATCAAGAAGAATGGCGTCGAACAGGGTAGGGTGATCTCTTAGCAACTGTATACCTTTATGTCCATTGGAAGCTGTCTTGACAGAAAATCCTGCGTTCGTCAGCATTTCTTTTGCAATCATACAGAAAATATGATCATCATCAATTAATAAAATATGCGGATTAGTTTTCATGCTGCACACTCCCTTGTATTATCGAGCTAGTATTAACATTATACTCCTTTGAATCACAAAAGTGCACCAGCAAAGATATTTTGGAAAAAAATATAGGATAAATGGAGGCGCCTAGGTTAAATTTTTCAATTAGATTTTAAAGGAGAAAAAATATGTTTAAAAAAGTAGCTTTTACAATGTATCCAGTAACAGATATGAATCGTGCAAGAAATTTTTATGAAAAAACCTTAGAGCTTTCGGTGAGTAAAATTTCAGATGAGGGCGCATGGGTAGAATATGATTTACCAGGTGGCGGATGTTTTGCCATTACGACTTTAGCAATAGGAGTGAAGCCAAGTGCAGATGCAGGTGGAAGCATTGCATTTGAAGTAGAAGATTTGGATAAGCTGGTTTCTGATTTGAAAGCGAAGGCTGTAACATTCAAATTAGATATTTTTTCTTCTCCCGTTTGTCGAATGGCTGTGCTTGTAGATTCAGAAGGAAATGCAGTAACTTTACATCAGTTGAATAAATAGAATTAACTTGGAATAAAATTTTCTATGGTGTCATATGGTAGATGATGAGGGTAAAAAATACGATTTAATCGCATCAGGTTTTGCCAATATGCGAGATTCATTTGCTACTGAACAAAAATATATTGATTTATTCATTCAATTTTTGAATTCTGGAAGCCATATTCTTGATGTTGGTTGCGGATCAGGTTTTCCAATAGCTTCATATTTAATTGAACGAGGATTTGAAGTTACTGGCGTTGATTCTTCCAAAGAATTGCTAAAGATTGCTGAGAATAAATGTCCTGCAATGAAAACAATATTAGCTGATATACGTATCGTTAATATAGAACAGCAATTTGATGCGATCATTGAATGGTGGTGTTTAACTCATATACCAAAAAAAAATCACATTGAAATGATTACAAAATTTTCTAAGTGGCTCAAAATAGGAGGTATTCTCGAGTTTACAACAGGTGATACCGACTATCATGAGAAAGATTCAAACATGTTGAATCAAGAGCTTAATTTTTATAGTTTACACCCAGATGTTTATGAGAAGCATCTTAAACAAAATGGTTTTAAATTACTTTTAAAAGAAAGCGATCAAGAACAACATTTAGTGTGGTTTGCGATCAAAGAGTAACTTGGGTGTTAAAGTAATGAAAGGAGAAATAAATTTGGTGAATTTTATGAGTATGCAGGGCAATGATATTAATGCGATGGTTATAGCCAATTAAGTTGTTTAAACAATGTAGCTTCTGAAATCGCCCATAACTCACCAGAAACTCCGCAAATCTACATCTAAACACGCTTTATATTTTTTAAACAATAAATCGACAAAAATTAGATAATTTTTTGTTATTTTTCTTAACATATAGCAATTTTCGATTTATAATCCTTTTTTATCCTTTAAACATATCTTCTCGCTGGAATTTAGAGCGGTGATTTGGTGCCAGAGACATGAATCAGAAGCAAGGAGACTAAGGAAAATGCGTAAGTTTGGTTTTGAAAAGGTGTCTAACATGCCGTTAATCCCTTCGATCACAAATCCAATTGGAATATCAGGTTTAAATTTTTTAGAATTTGCTGCAGATACTCCAAATTTTCTAGGCAATATTTTTGTTTCCTTGGGTTTTTTAAAAATTGGCAAAAATAGTTCTGATGATATATTTCTGTATCAACAAAACAATATAAGGTTTATCTTAAATTGCAGTATAAAAAGTAGCGCGCATCACTTCTTCAAATTACACGGATATTCCATCTCCGCAATTGGTTTTTTAGTAGATGACGCGAATGAGGCACATAAAAAAGCAGTTGAATTGGGGGCTAAAAAATATCAGATTGCCGAGGGTGATATGGAGATTCCTGCAATTGAAGGGGTCAGTAATAGTCGAATTTGTTTTGTGGATTGTAAGAATGGAAAATATAGCTACGAAAATTTATTCTCTATGAATAACGTTTGTAAATCTGATCTTATTGGAGTGGGATTAAAAGAAATAGACCATCTAACTCAAAATGTTGTTTGTGGAAATATGGAAGTGCGAGCAGATTTTTATAAAAAAATATTCAATTTTACTGAAATAAGAAAATTTGATATTAAAGGTAAAGAAACCAGCTTAAGAAGTATTGCTTTAGCCTCTCCTTGTGGAAAAGTTAAAATTCCAATAAATGAATCTGATGAAGAAAGCTCTCAGATTAATGAATACATCCGCGATTATAATGGTGAAGGAGTTCAGCACATTGCTTTAGAAACAGATGATATTTATAAAACCGTAGAATCATTAAGAGCTAATGGCGTACCTTTTTTTGATAACACGCCAGATGTATATTACGAAAGAATAAATATTCGACTTCCATACCATGATGAAAATATTGAACGTTTAAAAACAAATAAAATACTTATCGATGGCAGTCAAAAAGAAAAGTCTAATTTACTTCTACAAATTTTTACCAAAAATATAATAGGACCTATTTTTTTTGAAATCATTCAAAGGAAGGGTGACGATGGTTTCGGTGAAGGAAATTTTCAAGCGCTATTTGAAGCTATAGAAGAAGATCAAAAAAATAGAGGTATCTTGTAATCCTAGAAAATTATTTCTGCGAGTAATAAAATGGTAAAAGCGATATTTCACCCAAATAAAATTAAAATTTATCAACCTGGTATCAATTTGGAACAATATAGTAAAAATTTTAACAAAATAGATCCTATAAAACTCTCTAGCAATGAAAACCCTCTTGGTGCAAGCCCAAAATCAATTTTGGCAGCTAAAAAATCTTTATTAAATTTGCATCTTTATCATGATGCTTCTTGCAGTCGGCTTAAAAAAATGCTCGCGGAAATTAATAAAATTAAAGAAAATCAAATAACAGTAGGAAATGGTTCTGAAAATATTTTAGAAATTATTTCAAAATCGTTTCTAGCAAAAAATGATACAGCTATTGTTCCTCAATATGTTTTTGCCACAATACCACTCATTCTTAGTACTCTGAGAGTTAAAATACTGACAATTTCTCTTGATAACTGGAAGCAAAATGTAAATAAAACAATAGAAGCTTGCAAAAATACAGGTAAAATTGTATATATTGTTAACCCTGGCAATCCTATCGGCACCTATTTAACTCAAGATGAGCTTAAGTTTTTGCTTAAATCTATTCCAAAAAATACTTTAGTTGTAATAGATGAGGCATATAAAGATTATGTTTTATCGTCAGATTACCCTGACACTATTAAACTGCTTATGACGCATAAAAACTTAATCATTACTAGAACATTTTCTAAGATTTATGGTTTGGCAGGATTACGTATAGGTTATTCAATTTCATCACAAGAAATTGCAAACATATTAAATTGTGGCAAAATGCCATTTAATAACAACGTAGTTGGAGTTGAAGCAGCGCTCGCAGCTTTAAGCGACGTTGAACACACCAAAAATAGCGTGCAAACGAATAATGTTGGCAGGAACCAAATTTTAACTGAACTTCAAAAAATGAAAATAGAATATTTGCCCTCTTTTGGAAATTTTATTACCATCGATCTTAAAAAAGATGCCCAAAAAGCGGCGGGATTTTTCTTACAAAATGGAATTATTATCAGACCTCTTTCTTCATACGGTTTAAAATCTTATATACGAGTCACAATTGGTAAAAAAGAACAAAATATTAAATTTCTAAATGTTATAAAAATGTTTTAAGCAAATCTAAAAATCTTTGATGATAGATCTTTCAGTATCTCGCTTTTTTCTAGTAATTCTTTGGGTAAATTATACGATTCACAATCTGTACAAAGAGTAAGTATCCTTTGGTTCATCGATTGTGAATCATATTCAATAATATTAATACCATTGAATTTTTTAAAAGATTTTCTTGCCTCCATCACTTTTTTTGCTTCCCTGCCATTTATTGGAACATGATTCCAAAGTAATATTCTAGAGATTTTTTCCTGACTTATTGCTTTTAATGGATCATTATTAAGAAGCCCTTCGTTTAAATAGGTGTTAATCCAATCTTCATCCGTGCAAAAGCGCAGTCTAGTATCATCTGGGCCAATCAATGTATAGTACATGTAAGTACAACCATATTGCTGAATCTGTTTAAAACATGAGTAAAACAAAACTTCAAAATCCTCAGTAAATTTTGAAGCATTGCCATCATATAGATTGTCCATACTAAACTCGCTATGTAGGTATTTCATCAAGTTTTCTTGGCCATACAATTAAATAAATGTATGATGTTAAAAGAACTATTCCAATTCCTGTGATAAATAATGCCAAATGAAAAGCACTTCCATTTGTAAAATGCCCGACAAGAGTAGCACATAATGCAGCAGTTCCTAGTTGTAAGAATCCTAAAAAACCTGAAGCTGTGCCAGATATTTTAGAGTTTCGTGATAAACCACTTGATGTTCCTAATGGCAATAAGAAACCATTTCCTGCGGCTATAATGCTCATAGGAACTATGATTGATAAAGGATTGTTAATTGGATGCTGAGTAAATATAACCATCAACACGCTTCCACTTAATAATATTAATATTCCTGATAAAATTAAATGATCTATTTTTATTTTCCCAATTAAACGCTTTCCAATTAAATTTGTTATTACGTATGTAACGGATAATGGCACATAAAAATATCCTATTTGATGACTTTCAAAGCCCATTGTTTTGAATATAAAAGATGAATCAGAGATGTATGAAAACCATGCTCCATAAGCACAGCATACAACAAGTGTATAACCCATAAAAAGTCGTGAAGTAATTAACGAGCCATAATTTTTAAAAATTTGTGTCAAACTAAAACTTGAGGGCTGGTCAAATTTTTTTGTTTCTTTTAAAAAACGGGTACTGCCAATAAAAAGTAAAACCGCAAGAAACAATAAAAATATAAAGTTTGCTTGCCAGGAATACATTGATGTTAAATACCCTCCAATGACTGGAGCAATTGCAGGCGAGCATCCAATAAACGGAAAAACTGTTGTATAAATCTTTGCTGATTCTTTTGCGTCGTAAGTATCAGAAATTATAGCCTTACTGATAACTATGCCAGCGCAAATACCAAGTCCTTGTAATAATCTTCCAATCAACATTTGGCTAATGGAAAAAGACAACAAGCAGCCTAAAGTACCGATAATATAAATTACAACTCCACTTAAGAGAATTTTTTTTCTTCCATATATGTCCGATAAAGGCCCATAAATAAGTTGCATAATAGCGATGCTAAATAAATATATACCAAGTGTTTGCTGTACTTGAGTAAAGTCAGCATGAAAATAATGCGATACATCAGGGAAAGCTGGCAAATATATGTCAGTTGAAATAAGAGGCAAGATACTCATCAAGATGATGAGTATCAGAAAATAATAATAATTGCTGTGTTTTTTCATATTGGCATTATCCTTTGAAAGTTTCTAAATCCTTTAAGATGCGTCGTGTAGCAGTAAATTTACCCCCAAATTTTTTCATCCCTTCTTCCCTCATTTTCTGTGCGTGATTATCAAAATAATTTTTTAAATCATTATATGTCTCCAATTCATAATGAATAATGAGATTTATTTTCCCGTCTTGAGGGGGATTCTGATCTTCATTCATTTCTTCAAGCAACTCTGCTTTCCTAAAGCCATTCAGACTTACGATTTCTCGTATATGAAAATTAAGCCAAGGGATATACTCTTCACGGATATTAGAATCTATTTGTAAATTAACTTCATAAACAATCATATTTACTCCTTCTATTTAAACTGAAATGATTTTGGTTTCAAAAACCAAGTGGCGATACACGACAAAAATGCAACGAGCATTAAATAATAACTTGGCGCATTTGCATTCGAAGTAATTTTTATTAGGAATAAACATACTAATGGCGATATCCCTCCTGATATAGCTAATACAGTTCCATAGCCAATAGCAACTGATGTAACTCTTGATGAGGCTGGGAAAATATCATTAAGTAATGCTGGCAACGCCCCATTTAGTGCTGCAAGCAAAATTGCATAAATAATAAAGGCTATTCTTGCGCTTATTAAATCGGAGGAATTTATTAAATCGAAAATAGGATATATAAAAATTAAGATCGATATAGACGCTAGAAAAATAATTTTTTTTCTACCCCATTTATCTGATAATAATCCAAATAATGGCAAAAATAATGAATACACCACCAGATTGGTAATAGTGATTATAACGATAGAGGATAATTCAATATGTTTTTGATGCGCAAGATGCGTGGGTAGATAAATCAAAAATATAAAAAATAAAGAGCCTGATAGAAAAGTAATGAAACCTGAAATGATCAATTCTTTTGTATTTTGGTAAAATACTTCTTTTAATATATCTTTTGTAAGAATATTTTTTGGTGAAGGCGTTGAATTTTTAAGAAGATATTTTCTGATTTTATAGCTCAAAAAATAAATTGGAATTCCTATAAGATAGGGGATTCTCCATCCCCAATTCATCAGATTAGCATGATTGAGATTTTTTATAATGACCAATGAAATCAAGCTGGATGCAATTATTCCAAGTGTCGCGCTTATAAAAGCACTACTGCTAATTAATCCCTTTATTTTTTTTGAGGAGTTTTCACTAATGTATACAATTGAAGTTATAAATTCACCTGAACAAAAAATTCCTTGCATTATTCTAATCGTTAATAGTAGTAAAGGAGCCGCTATTCCTATTGTGTTATAAGTGGGAAGTAGGCTCATGAATGAACTTGTCACAATCATTCCAGCAACAGAATAGTATAAAGCTTTATTTCTTCCATGTTTATCGACAAATATACCCATGAACAGCCCACTAATTGGTTTTATAAATCGTTCAATCGCAAAAATCGCGAACATATAAACCAATGCTAGCTCATACTTTTCAGAAGGAAAAAAAATATTTGCTGTCAATGTAGAAAAATATGCGTAATATGAGTAATCATAAATCTCAATGAAATTACCAAAACATCCTGCCAAAACCGCCTTTCTATCAGTATCCATTTTTCATACCATTTTCATAAATTTTATTGAAAATATCGGGTTTTCTATGCCAAATAACAGGAGCCAGAAATTTTGGTGGAACATTCATTTTGACGGGGTCAGAAACAGTAGTATTAGGATTTATACAAAATATATTCACTTGCTGTTTTTGTTCCGCTGGCCTAATCTGTCGAACAAAAATATCTTCATTATCTGTTTGAATTATGCAATTAACTCCATAAAGCTTATCTAAATATTCGAGATTTATTTTTTTGCCGCCTACATAATCACCTCGTGAGTAGTAAGGCTCCATTCCATCATCATTTATTAGTATGACTATTGCATCTTTGTTAGAACGATAAAAATTTTCTACATCTTTCTGAATTGAAAACTCATCGCTCCAATTAATGATTTCAATTGAATTATTACTGTCATCTTGTTTTTGCGAAAGATAATTTAATTCTTCGACTGTTTTTGGGGGGCTTCCCACAGCATGCAGTAGCCATTCAACAGAACAAATCAAACCAGCTTTACCAAAATACTCCATCAGTATTTTCGCCATTTTTTCACTGAGCGGGTTTCTTCCAATTTCCCAAGATTGAATAGTGCTTGAACTGATCCCTGAAAAGTCTTCAAACTGCCTTCTGGAAAATCCCGCTAATAAACGAGCAGATTTTATTCGCCTCCCACAAGAAATAGGGTCTTTGGTTTTATTAATCATTTTTTTTTAAAAAAACCCCGGGTAAATTTTTTATTCAATGACAAAAATAGAATCATGCATTAGGTTCCTTTCATGGCTGCTCAAAGCTCGTTAAATCAAAATAATAATGAATCAATTAACAGAGCTCGAAACACGTATTTTATAGAGTAAATACGCGATTTTAACATTAAATGTTGTCTATTAAAAGAAACTAGCGGAAAATAAAACATTAAATACGCGTATAAATATTTGACAAGTATCAAAAACGCGTATAAATTACGCCTGTCGTTATTCAATAACTTTTCATTCAAGGACTTATAAAGGGGACAGGTAGTATGCAAAAGAGCACTAAAACAAAACCAAAGAACATTCTAATCATCGATGATGACGCAATTTGTGCCAAGGTACTTGGGTCTTTCCTTACAAATATGGGCTACTCAAATTCCATAGTGGCCTCGACTGGGAATGATGCTCTTAAATTAATGTCTACTAAGGATTTTGCTCTAGTGTTTCTTGATCTGCATTTGTCTGATATGAGCGGCATAGATTTTTGTCATTATTACAAAAAAAATTGCCTACATAAAAATACACCCATTATATGTTGTAGTTCATCTCTTGTATTTATTACTGAAAAAGATCTTGCAAAAACATGCATTGAAGCTGGGATGGATGATTTTTTGCATAAACCTGTATCAGCGGAAAAACTAAAAGAAATTATTGAGCGTTGGTTACCAAAAAGAACTTTTAAGACAAGTTGATACTGACACAACTTTGTTCTTAAAACCACAATAATAAATAATGCCAAACGGCGAATTTTAATAAAAGCATACATAATAATTAAACTTAATAATAAAAATGCTTTTTATCTTGAAATTTTTTTATGTATTTGGAAAAAGTTTAAATTAATTATTTAGGATTGAATAAAAGGTTTAATGATGAGTAAAATTAAGATAGCAATAATAGGATGCGGCGCAGCATCAGTTGCATTTATTAGGTCTTTAATTGATGAATCAAAGTTCAATAATTTTAATCATTATAAATTAACTATTTTTGAACCCGCCCTTGATTTAGGAGTTGGGCTTGCTTACCAGGATGATTTATCCAACCTAATTATAAATAGACCTTTACAAACAAGCTCAGTTCATTGTAGCAATCTAAATGAATTTTATTATTGGCTAAAAGAAAAACCTAACATTCTCAAAAATATGGTTGTTGAATCAAACGAACATGATGACCAGCGATCTTATATTTCGAGAAAAATTTTTGGTCATTACCTTAAAGATATTTTTGAGATGACTTTATCGGAAGCGTCATCATGTAATATAGAGGTAGAAATTGTAAGAAAAAAAGTAACGAAAATACATTCTATAAATCCATTTATTATTGAAGCTGCGAAAAAAGAGATATTTATTACAAATTACGTTGTTCTTTGCACGGGAAACAATGAACCCGCGGATATTTATGGTCTTGTTGACACGCCGCGATATATTAATTCACCTTATCCATTAGAGCTTAGGGTTCAGCCTATAGATTTTAAACAAAATATAGGCATAATTGGCAATAGTTTAACAGCAATAGATATTGCTATTTCTCTTTATATATTAGGGCATACAGGCATAATTAATATGTTGTCACGTCGACATGTACATCCAAGAGTGAGAGGAAAAATATCAGATCATAATCTAGAGTTTTTTACTTTAAACTCTATTATCGCTACAAAAATTCAAAAAGGAAAATTTTCTCTTAGAGATGCGTTAAGACTTCTTAGGAAAGAATTACAAAAAATTGGTTTCTCATGGAAGCCATTATTAGTTGAAAATGATAAACAAAAACATTTGACTCAAATCTTGAAAGAGGAAATCGAGGCAGCTAAAACAGAAAGGAAATGGCAGACATTATTGAGTTCAACAAATCAACTTATTGAAGAGTGCTGGTATGCGCTTGATAATAAATCAAAAAGTATTTTTATGAAATATTATCAGCGAATATGGATTAATAATCGCTCACCCATTCCCTTGAAAAATGCCGAAATTTTACTTGAAATGGCGGAAAATAACCTGCTTTACTCGACAGCCGGATTACAAGATATTAAGTATATAAATAAATTAGATAAATATACAGCATCCTCGAAGAGTGGTCAGCAATTAGAGTTTGATTGGATAATAAACGCAACAGGGCCGTCAAGACATATCGAACCAAAAAATACCTTACTCTATAATTTAATTGAAGATGGCTATGGGCGTGAAAACTCTTTTGGTGGACTAGAAGTTGATTTTGAGACATCATCCCTGTTAAATAAAGCGGGCGAAATTAATCCTCATATCAGGGCAATTGGACACAATACGATTGGGGTACATTTTTATACAAGTTCGCTTGAAATGATCGCAAAACGTGCTAAAAAAATTTCAAAAAATCTAATTGAGTTTATGATTAAGGAAGCTTTGGATGGTTAAAATAAAGTGGCTGATATTGCCATTATTAATTGGATTTGTAATTTTACCAAGATTATCTATTGATCTTTACTTGCCCTCACTTCCTCATATTGGACTAGATTTACATACTAATGAAAAAATGCTCCAAATGACACTGACAGCATATATATTTGGTTACGCTTTATCTATGTGGCTCACTGGACATTTGTCTAACTATATGGGCAAAAAGAAGGTAATGCTTTCAGGATTAACTATATATCTAATTTCAACAATCGTTTGCATGTTTGCGCATTCAATTTTATTGTTAATTGTTGCAAGATTTTTTCAAGCTTTAGGGGGATGTTGTGGGACAGTCGTCGCTAGAGTGATGGTCAAAGAAGGATATTCTAAAGATGAACAGATTGGAATGTTGGCGCACCTATCAACCGCGATGGCACTATCTCCTTTAGTAACCCCTGTTCTAGGCGGAATATTGCAGACATATTTTGGGTGGCGATCAATATTTTTTGTATTAGCAATAATCTCATTCATATTATTTATTACTAGCAAAGATCAATTATTAGATAATGAAAAAAATATCAACTCCAGTTCACCAAGTAAAATTTATGCCCAATACAAAGATCTGTTAACAAATAAACAATTCATTGGCTATAGTTTAGCGATAAGTTTTGCCTGGTGTGACTATTTTGCATTTACACTCGAATCACCATTTCTAATACAAAAAACTCTAGGCTTTAGTTCAATCGGGTTTGGGTTTATTTTTTCCTTGATTGTCTTGGGATATGTTGTTGGCACACAGATGACGAGAATTTTAGCGAATAAACTTGGTTGGGATAAATTTATTTTGATTGCTTGCGGATTCTGTTTTGTTGGAGCAATGATATTATCGATACTTATTACAGTATTGCCGCTTAATTGGGAAATCATGGCTTTTCCGATGATGATAGTGATGGTAGGTGTAGGTATTATTTTTCCTTGTATACAAGGTGCGGTCATGCAGCCTTTTCCGCATATTGCAGGATTGGCATCAGGTTTATTTTTCTTTATTCAGATGTGTTTCGGTGGTTTAGCAGGATTAATATTGCAAGCAATAGGGCAGCCTTCAATAAAACTAATGTCATATTTTATTTTAATCAGTAGCGTACTGTTGTATGTAAGTTTTTATAAATTAATTTGGATTAATAGAGTAACAGAAACGCAACTTATCAAAGTTTAATAGGAGAAAACTATTGAAAGAATCAATCATGGGTTTATTTAAAAACAAAGGTTCACATCAAGCAAAAATGCCTACAATTGGTGTAGTTGGAGTAACAATTCCGGGAGCTGCAGATTGTATAAGCAAAATCAACCAAAAAAGCAGACAATATTTTTCTCATCACGAACATCCTAATATTATTCTGCACCAACTTAATTTTGGACCTACTCATCATGCTCAGAATATTGGACGATGGGACATAGTTGAAAACAGACTAGGACGTATCGACATTTAAATTAAAGCAATTAAAATACTCTATTATTTAATTAATGGAGGAAAACTGGATGTCAAAGAGATACGAATTATCGGATGACCAGTGGGAAAAAATAAAAGAAATATTAGCTGGAAAAGAATGAGATAGAGGACGAAGCGGGAAAAATAATCGAAATTTTGTAGATGGAGTTTTGTGGGTATTGCGTTCAGGCGCACGATGCTCAGATTTACCTGAGCGTTATGGAAAATACAAAAGTGTGCATAAGCGTTTTAGCCGTTGGTCAGAGAACAAAATCTGGGAAAAGCTATTTGCATTATTGATAAAAGATAAAAAGAATGAGTATTTGATGATAGACAGCACTATTGTAAAAGCGCATCAGCAGTCAGCCACCTATAAAAAAAAGATCAGGCGTTGGGGCGTTCCCGAGGAGGATTAACGACAAAGATTCATCTGTTGTGTAACACTATGGAACATCTAGCTCTTTTAGAAAATATAAATGAAATTAATAATACAATAGAAAATACTCAATTGAAAGATAATCAAAATACTAAAAATGAAGCAAAAATTATTTTAAATATGACGGAAAAAGCTGTACGAGAATCAGAAAATAGTTCTACAAATAAATATCTATATCGAAGAATATACGTCAGGTTACTTGAATTAAAACTAGGCTTTGAAATGTCTAATATGGTAAAAATTGAGGGTTCTTTGGCGGATTTATTAATTGAAGCATCCTCTTTATCAAAACCAGATGTGGAAATATTATCTACAGAAATAAAACAATATCATCATCAAGCACGATCATCTGCTCATGAAGCGGATGAAAAATTAAATCAACTTAAAAGAACTTTAGAAAAAACCCAAAATCTTGCTAATTTAGTTGCCGAAAATTCAATTAAAAATGGATTTAATGAAACCGCTCAAAGTGAAAAATTTTCTGCAAACTTTTTTCGGTGGTCGGCAATATGTGTTTTTTTAATAGGCATTGCCATTTCAGGATATTTTTTACATGAAGTGATTGTTCAATCAACACAAAACAATATTATAGAAGTTAATATATTTCGAATAGTTTTCGTGATATTAATTTCAATATTTGCATATTGTCTTTTTAAGGAATCTACAGCTCATCGAATTTCATTTAATTTTAATAAAAAAATGGCGTTAGATATAGAGGCGCTAGAACCATTTATAGCGGGTCTTGATCAAAAAACACAATCAAGAATTAAATTGAAATTAGCGCTTAAGTTTTTTGGACCATCTAATTTTTTGCTAAATTCTCATAAAGATAAAAATGTACCATTAAAAATTAACATTTCAAAATTAATTGAACAAGATTTAAATTCAAACTAATGCAATTTATATTGTCTTTAGTTTTATATTTAGTTCAGTAAAAACTTAAATATAAAATTTAATTGGAAGAAGAGTTCAAGAATAATCGGTTAATTTTTATTTATTGCATACATTGTTTCATATCTATATCGAGACGATATACCAAACAAACATATTAAAAATACGCTGCTTACTCCAGAGATTGTCCACATCGTTGGCACCAATCTTCCATCAATAAACTCAAGAAAAAAAGTTAAAATTGGCATAAATGGAGACGCAATAGAAATCGAAACTGGTTGTAATTTACTGATAGCATTTTGTAATATTAGTTGCGGTATGATAATTAAACTTATTGCGGAAACAATCATGGGATAAAAGAAACTAATACTAGTTGACGATTTAACAAAATAAAATTCCCATAAACCCGTTAAAATTATTAGCAGTAAAAACCTCACTGATAATGTGTCCAATGGAGTAAATTTCGCATCACTTAATTTTTTTGCATGGAAAGTGTTGAATGCCAATGCGATACCTCCAAGAATACTACTCGTTATCGCAAGTGTTATTTCAAAAACTGAGGTTTTGTGTTGGATAGCTGTTTTATCCGAATAGCAGAGATATGATAAATAAATCAACACAATTAACATTAATATCGCGGCGAAATAATCCTCATAAAAAACTTGTTGTTTTTTATAGAATAATTTTCCTATTGGTATTGTTGCAATGTATCTTGATCCCAATAAAATTGCGCCTACTATTGCTGGCTCAATTACTTTAAGCGGATAAAAAAAGAAAATCCAACAAAATACTGTGGTAATATTTATGGCTACAACTTTTTTTTTATTTTCTTTGATTTTGTTAAAGAGAAGAGGTAGATTGTTAAAATTCATTCCGGTGAAAAATATAAATGAAATTAAAAACGTATAAAAACAAACAGTATTTGGGGAAATGCTTTGTTCTGTTTTCCCAATAAACACATGAGAAAAAGAGGTGACTAGACACCAGATCAACATGTACAAAAAACCTATTTTTATTGAGCGATCATGAGTCATTTTCTAAATCCATTTTAAATATAATAGATTCACATTAACTCTTTGGTTTATCTAATGTAGCTTCAATACCTGCAGCATATCCAATTCGATGTGCATCTCTTGATGAAAAGCCGTCTATCATTTCAGGGTTTTTTGAAATATTCGCCACAGAGTCTGAAATGATTTCAGCTTTATTTTCTTGCTCAATGACCAACATTTGTTTTTTATGTCGACGAGAGAAGGTCATGGCTATAACGCGATATAAAACATTTCGATTAGAGTGAGGGGCTTTTTGAGCGTTAGATTCTATATGTTCTTTGCAGGCAAAATAAGTAATCGTTCGAACATCTAACGGTGAAAATCCGCTTAACATTTTATCGTCAGCAGCAAGTTCCTTCGAAGTCATTCGTAAAAATACATTTTTACCATAGACTTGAATGACAAATAGTTCGTTTGAAGTGTCTTTACAGATTTCCTTACCAACAATTTTATAGAGAGAGGGGATTTGAAATTTCTGCTGGATTGCTTGATAGTGTTTTAGTAGAGTCGAAAAATAATCAATCACTGATTGAAGCTGAATTCTTTTCATAAAAAATACCCTTTTAAAAATCATCATGATGTTTTACAAGCAGAAGTATAATATAAACCTTTAGGGTGGTAAATCATCAGGTTAATTTGATTTTGGCAGAATTGTTTAAAGGAAAAACATGAAAATTTATCTTATCCATTCAAGTGCTTATCCTAATTTTGAGCAAGAGCTTTATGAGCCATTTAAAAAGTCAGAATTGAACAAAGAGCATCAATTTATTTTTCCGCATGAAAATAAGGCTGAAACGGTTAACTCGAAGGTGATAATTTCAAACTGTGACTTGGTTTTGGCAGAAGTTTCATTTCCCTCAACAGGGGCGGGTATTGAATTGGGGTGGGCGGATATGTTTAACCGAAAAATTATCTGTTTGCATAAAGACAACGTAATCCCTAGTGATGCAATCAGGTTTGTTGCGCAGCATCTTGTCAGTTATGGCGATAGTGAATCTATGATTAGGGAAATTTCGGTCGCAGTGAAGGGTCTTTAAAGTCGTTTATTGTGTCTTGAATCTACGACACATGTTCGACACAGCAAAATTTTGAAAATTGGGAGATCGTCTGAGAGGCTTGATATTACTGGTGGCCGAAGGTGGAATTGAACCACCGACACAAAGATTTTCAGTCTTCTGCTCTACCGACTGAGCTATTCGGCCAATATTTGGGGCTTAGAAAAGTGCTCTATTAAACAGATTTAATTTACAACCGTCAAGTCTTGCATAAGTATTTTTTTTACAGGCGCTGCTAGCCCAATCCTGCTTGGGTTTCGAACATCATACCAATCATTGGAAAGGCTATCAAAGCTGCTGTTTTCCTTCAATTTTGCCTCAATAGGCAGGATATCTAAATGAAAATGTGAAAAAGTGTGCCGAAAAGTCGGCAATAAAAACATTTTGCCTATTTTTCCCCGATATTTTTTACTAATTTCATTCTTATTTTTAAATTCAGGCAATCCCCATAAACCTCCCCATATTCCTTTTGAGGGCCTTTTTTCTAATAATATTTTGCCAGCGTCATTTTTTAATATTAAAAAAACAGTTTTTTTAATAGGTAAAATTTTTGACGGTTTTTTGCCGGGATAAAGATGTTGTTCATTAGACTGATTTGCACGGCATGAATGGTTAAGAGGGCAGTGTTCACATTTTGGTTTTGTTCGTGTGCAAATTATAGAACCTAAATCCATCATAGCTTGAGTATATTCTTTTGATGGTTTTTGGGGTGTAAATAAATCTGAAATTTCCCATAATTTATTTTCATTTTTTATAATATTAATTGCATGATATCGACTTAGTACACGTTTTACATTTCCATCTAATATGACTCCACGTTGATGGAATCCAAAGGATAATATTGCTCCAGCAGTTGATCTGCCAATTCCAGGAAGCGTTTGTAATTCAGATAAAGTGTGTGGAAATTCCCCAGAAAAATTTTCTTTGATTATTTTTGCGGATTTATGAATATTCCTTGCGCGGGCATAATAACCTAAGCCTGTCCATAAATGCAGTACATCGTCTTCTTTTGCTTTGGCTAATGCAAACAGTGTTGGAAAACGGGACATGAAGCGAACATAGTATTGCATTACAGTGCTCACTTGAGTTTGTTGGAGCATAATTTCAGATATCCAAACACTGTAGGGAGATGTATCTATTTGCCAAGGCAAATTTTTTCTTCCATGTTTTTTATACCAATGGAGTACGGTTTTCTGAAAAGAGATGATATCTTTATTGTTCAAGTTTCTTACAAGCCTCGTTTTATTTCATAAAAAAATATTATTTAAAATGACGCCAAGCCTTTAAAGCCTTTTTTTTGTTTCCCTTAAATAAAACTCAGGTTACTTATGAGTAAATGCTTTATCGACTAAGTTTCCAACAGTTGGTAATTCTAAATTGTCATTAGAATTTCCATGATTTTTGTTGCCTTTATACCACCCTGGGGGAACTTTTCCTTTTTTTGCTAATCCTGGAGGAACTTTGCCTTGTTTTTGCAAACCTGGAGGCGGTACTGCAACAACATGTGTATGCTCTTTTCCGTGAGAATAAACATTTGTTGTAAATAAGAAAATTATCATACTCAGAAAAAAAGTGAATAATTTCATAAAATGCCTCCTTTAATCCATTAACGATTCTATAAGTAACTTTCGGGTTATATTAAGCTATTTGAGCTTAATTTCCTACTAAACTTTGTAATCCTTGTTGTATAGCATTATCAATTTTCTGGCCCCATTCTTCACCATGTTGTTGTAATTGAGCTTGAAGCTGATCCACTAAAAACGCTTGCCAATCAGGCCGAATTTTTGGTGAGTCAATATCACCTGTAATATTTAAAGGAATGGCAGGTCCTCTGGGTTTGGGTTCAGTTCCTTGCGTTAATCGTTGAAGGGAAATTTGATAATTTAAATTTTGGGTCACTAAACTGATTTGACCTTGGCCTTTTGCTTCCATTTGATTTGCTTGAATAGTTAAATTTTCATTGTTTACGATTCCATTTTGTATATCTAATGAAGCTTGTAATTGATTAAAGGGTGTTTCATGGGTGTCTTGCCTGGTGGGCTTTGTTTTGTGAACAAGAGCATCAGCTAAGTCACTGTAATAATACAAATCAATTCCTTTAAACGCTCCATGTTCACCGGAGACAGTCAATTTCCCAGAAATTGCAACAATGTCTTTTTTGTTTAAATCATCTTCAAGTTTTCCTTCCCACTGATATTGATTTGTTTTTGCATTGAGATTATCAGCAATGAGATTTATTTGATCTTGGTTTTTTTCCACAGTCATATCAGCAGAAAAAACAACATTGATAGGTTGTGATATTTTAGGCGTTGAGAATACAAAAGATGTTTGGATTGGAAAGGGTTTGTTTATTACGGCGTTTTTTAATGCGAAATTTAAATTACTCAATTTAAATTCTTTTTTATTTTGTTGATCTTGATAGTGAATTTGACTGTTTTTGACATCAATTTGTAATAGCGTTACAGAGGACACTTGAAATGCGCTATTATCCGATGAAGATGATGAGGTTTGATGAGTTTTATCAGTATTAACAGAAGTATTATATTGAGTATTTTTTAATTGCCAATTAGTTTGTCCTATGGAATTCTTAACTAAATTTAAATTCAAATTATTGAGAGTGAGTTTATTGATTTGAATTTTTTTCTGAGAAAGATAACTAAAATCAACACCTGCTGTAAGATCACCAATGCTCATAAAAGGAGCGTTGCTTGCAAAACCAGGCGGTGAGCTTATAATGACATTCGTTGCGTTTATTCCAAGAGTGGGATAAAAAGTCCAGTTTAATCTTCCTCCAATTGTGACCTCTCTTCCTGTTATTTCGTGAATGACTTCCGTGAGAGAATTTTTATAAAACTCAGGACTTGCAAAAAATATCATTGCTATAGGAAAAATGACTAATAAAATAAAAATACCTAAGCAAAAGTAAAAAACATATTTAAGTAGAGTCAACATAATTTTTCCTTTACATAAATAAAAAATTTCGGGTATGGATATGATTGTTCAGGACGGCGGCATTTTTATCTTTAACTATTCATTCCTAAATCCCTCTCCTTCATAGCCTGGTTTTAATTTTTAAAATTTGGCATATGGGCACCAATTCAGAAGGAATTATAAAACATTTTGTTATTTTTACTATTTGATTTAACATAAAAGCTCTATTTCAAACATAACAGTTAAAAAAACATAACCGAAAAATCAAGGAGTCTTCCATGCTATTACTCATGCGCCGTGTGGGTGAAACTATTCGTATCAATGATACCGTAACAATTCAGATTGTTAAAATAAGTAACGAAGGTGTCACATTTATGGTCGAGGGTCTTAACACAGAGGTAGATAAAGCCTCACAAGCGGCTCCCGTTAAACAAAAAAATGATGATAAAGAAAAATCTGATGTCTAAATCCTAATATTTTTTCAAATCCAAATATTCTTTTTAGAATTGGCTGGTTTAAGGCCGGGGATCTTTTTTCGCGAAAAAAGTTTTCAATACTAAAAATATGCCGTGACGCTGAGGTTTCATCTGCAGTGATTTATGAGTTTTATATAAAAAAATAATATAAACCGGTAAATTTTTGGTTAGAAATGCTATGAAAGACAACACTCTCGTTTTTGTTGAGGTTCGCTATCATCATTTATTGAATACAGGGTGTTGTAATTAGCCAAAGTTGAGGCTTTATCAGGATAAGGGATATGACAAAAAAATCTTGCAGTAAATTTAGCTGTCAATCCGCCAATTAGAGCTCCTGCAGGCGCGATAAGGAGTAACCAGTATAAGCTTGCGCCGGTGCCCCCGGCAGTTGCTATAGCGAATATTGTGCTCGCCGAAAAGCTGCCAAGCATGGAACCGCCTACAGCTGAGAGAGATTCACGATCACTGTTGATGACGTCTACATTTTTCTTGCTTATGGGTTTTAGTTCATTACACATCCTTCTTACTCTCCCGTATCAATAGCTGCATCAAACGATGATCCACAACCGCAAGTTTTTTCGGCATTGGGGTTATCTATGGTGAATCGTTCACCTTCCAAATCTTCCAGATAATCAACCGTCGATCCTGAAAGATAAGGATAGCTTTTGTCATCAATTAAAAGATTAACGCCATTGGTGGTTTCAACATGATCGGTTGCTCGAATATTGTCATCGACATCAAATTTGTATTCCAATCCTGCGCATCCACCAGGTTTAATGGCTAATCGTAAATTTAAATTTGAGGATGAAAGACCTTCATTCCCAATTTCAGCGAATATTTTCGCCGCTTTTTGCGCGGCATTTTCAGTAAAACATACAGGCAGTAATTCTGACAGTGGTTTGTCAGTGGCATAACGCGTACATCCAGACATAATTTTTACCTCAACATCAAAAACTTAGCATTGAGCTAATATGATAAAATAGCCCGAATTTCGTTTAAGAATGCACACTTACCTCAAAAATGAACGCACAACCAGGTATGAGGTAAAAGAGGCTTGGCATTATTATTGAGATCTCTCACAATAATGATGCCAAGCCTTTAAGTTCTTTTCAGTGCTCTCTTAAGCAAAATTCAGGTTTAATTAAATTTTACTTAGCTTTAAATAAAACTGATAAAACAATAAAGTAAGGCTATTTTATCAAAAATGTATTAATGAAAGACAGGACAATTTGATATGCCAAGAGCATTTATTTTATTAATGGACTCCTTCGGTGTTGGTGAAGCGGATGATGCTGATAAATTCGGCGACAAAGGTGCAAATACATTAGGGAGTATAATGACAAAATCTCAGTATTTACCTCAATTGTCTAACCTTACGCGGCTAGGGCTGATGCATATTTTAGAGAAAACATCGGGAATAAAATTATATTCAGAAAATTTACCTCCGACGGGTGCTTATGGATTTGCAGTTGAAAAAAGCACTGGAAAAGACACTCCAAGCGGGCATTGGGAAATTGCAGGAGTGCCTGTAATGTTTGAATGGGGATATTTTCCAAAAACTGTTCCTTGTTTTCCAAAAAAATTAACTGACGAGCTTATCAAGCAAGCTAAACTCCCGGGAGTATTGGGAAATAAACATGCTTCTGGAACAGACATTATCCAAGAGTTAGGCGAAGAACATATAAAATCGGGAAAGCCAATAGTTTATACTTCTGCGGATAGTGTATTCCAAATTGCAGCACATGAAAAATATTTCGGATTGGAAAAATTATTTGAACTTTGTGATATTGCAAGAAAAGCTGTTAATGATTACCACATTGGGCGTGTAATTGCGCGTCCATTTCTGGGTGAAGCAGGAAATTTTTACAGGACGAGTAATCGTCGAGATATTGCTGTGCCGCCTCCCTCTGAAACACTATTGGATCGATTAATTCAACATAAAAGAGAGGTAATATCCATTGGTAAAATTGCAGATATTTTCGCGCACAGAGGAATTAGCCAAAAAATAAAAGCAAATGGTAATAAGGAATTATTTGATGCATTATTGGAAATTACACCTGATGTTTCTGATGGCAGCTTAGTGTTCGTTAATTTTGTAGATTTTGATATGTTATATGGACATAGAAGAGACGTGGTTGGATATGCAAAAGCATTAGAAGAGTTTGATCGCCTTTTACCTCAATTTGAAGAGTTATTATTGCCAGATGATTTTGCGATAATCACAGCTGATCATGGATGTGATCCTACATTTCCAGGGTCTGATCATACCCGCGAATTTATTCCAATAGTAATGTTTGGGAAAAAAATTAAACCTAGATTTATAGGTAAACGCAATACCTTTGCTGATATTGGTCAAACCATTGCTGATCATCTCGATATTCCAGCTTTACAAGAAGGCGAGTCGTTTTTGTCGAGTAATAACCCGTAGTTGTTTATTTTTCTTTTTGTAGACGCTGGAAAAATTTTTTAACCCCCCCCTTGACATGAATTTCACGAGCGATTAGTATTATTTCATATTTGTAATACAATTATTTAACTCACAATTAAAAGGACTTATCATGAACGATGAAGCAGAACATCCGTGTAACTACCTTTCTATTAATTTGCTTTGGTTGTTAAAAGAACATAATTTGAACATGGCAGAATTGGCCAGACGATGCAACCTTTCTTTACCTGTATTATATAGAGTTGTCCAAGGCACCATCCGCAACCCTCAACTTCATACGCTATTACCTATTGCTGAATACTTTGATTGTTCTTTATTTACCGATCAAAAAATCTGTGAGTATTTTAACGAAAAAATTGGAATAAATATCTCTTTCATCCGGAAATCATCAACACCTTTCATGGCGATGTCTTTGTGGGGTTGAGGTAGAGAGTTGTATTAATATTAA
>Ga0207667_10001981_pt1 | contig 25666 bp, 19 predicted proteins | sample KBSCornC52_FD_184301 | JGI IMG/M metagenome (GOLD analysis project Ga0207667, IMG submission 184301) | Corn rhizosphere microbial communities from Kellogg Biological Station, Michigan, USA - KBS Corn C5-2 (SPAdes) (version 2) | ecosystem: Host-associated > Plants > Roots > Rhizosphere > Soil ...
ATGCCCACGCGCGGGCGGCGGAAGTAGTGGATCTCGCGCGTGGGCATGCAGTTGGCGTGCTGCTGCGGCGGCTGGTCGTAGTCCCACCACGGCGCGTTGCTGACGAAGAAGACCTTCAGCATCGGGAAGCCGTTGACCGAATCCAGCTGCGAGGCCACGTGCTCGGGAAGGTGCTGTGCGAGCTTGACCAGCGGCAGGCGCGGCAGCGCGAGCACCAGGCGCTGCGCGACGAGCGTCTCGGTGCCGTTCTTCGTGCGCACGTCCAGCGCGAGCGAGCGCTCGCCCAGGCCGGTGGGGCGGAAACCCAGCAGGGTATGGCCGCCGGCCAGCGTGACGTTGGGATGCGCACGCAGCACGTCCATCAGGCCGTCGGACAGGCGCGACGAGCCGCCTGCGATCGTCGCCAGCTTCTGGCCCACGGTCTTCAGGGCGCGCAGCCACCAGATGATCCACTCGGCCGCGTTCAGGTTCTCGGGGATCATGTGATAGAAGGTGCCGGTGTCGCGCAGCTTGACCACCGCGCGATGGCTCAGGATGCCTTGCGCCGACAGCGCGTTCCAGAAGCCCGTGGCCCACAACGGCTGGCCATGGAGCTGCGCGTGCTTGCGCAGGCGCATGTAGTCGGCTTCGGTGAGTGCATCGATCCAGGCCTGGTCGTCGGGCGCCCGGCCCATCACCAGCATGATCCCGCGGCGCAGCAGCTGCAGCGAGTTCAGGCCCTGCTCCTCGGGCGTGAGGTCGTCGTCGGGCGCCACGATGCTCTCGCCGGTGGGGCCGGCGAAGTCCACGAGCTCGACGCCCAGTTCGGCGCACAGCTGGGCGAAGCGCGGCTGCAGCGTGGGCTCGAAGCGCATCGGTCCCATCTCCGCGATGAAGCCGTCGAGGTCCTCCGTCTCGATGCGCCCGCCCCAGCGGTCGGACGAGGCCTCGAGGATGAGGATCTGGTGGCCGGCGTCCGCCAGGCGGCGCGCGCAATGCAGGCCGGCGATGCCGCCGCCGGCGATGACGATGTCGTGGGTCTTCATGCGGGGCGCCAAGGCGGCGGGGTCAGGTCTTGCATGCAACTCCGCGTCGCATCGACATGCAAGACCTGACCCCGCTGCCGGGTGACGCAGTGTTGGTGGGGTGGTGCATTGTCCCCGCTGCCGCGCCGCGCGGCCAATTCCGGCGTCACTTGCCTTTGGAGATGCTCCCCAGCCCGCCGCCGTGCGTGTTGACCTGCTTGGGCTCGCCGTAGTACGTCAGCGACCCCACGCCGCCGACGTTCGCGTCCAGCGCCTGGGTGGCCCAGACCTTGACGGAGCCGACGCCACCCAGCGTCACGTTGGCCACGTCGGCGTGCAGGTCGTGCAGGTCGATGGAGCCGACGCCGCCGACGTTGAGCCGGAGGGTCTTGACGCTGCCGTCGGCCTTGAGGCTGCCGGCGCCGCCGAAGCGGATGTCCAGGCTGTCGCCGCTGAAATGCGTGAGCGTGGTCTGCCCGGCGCCGCCCATCGTGAACGCGGTCAGCGCGGGCACGGTGACCGTGACCTTCATGTCGTTCCAGTGGCGGTTGTCGACGTGCGAGTCGTTGTGCAGCTTGATGTGCAGCTCGCCACCGGAGACCTCGGTGCGCACATCCTCGAGGTAGTCGTCGCTGCCCGACACCACCACCGACTGCGCCTTGCCCACCTCGATGACGAGGTTGACCGGGCCGGAGTTCGAGATCGTGCTGAACGGCGCCAGGGCACGCGTCTGGTCGGCGGCGTGCGCGTGCACGGTCAGGAGCGCGATGGCGACGGCGAGCGTCAGGGTCAAGGCGGTGCGCATGGGATTCCTCGTCGTTTCGGGGTGTTCGATGTGATCGATTCTAGGAACCCGTCCCGGGCCCGGCGACGGCCTTGCGACGAGGTGCGGCTGGGCAGGACGCGCTGCGCCTGCGCGCGACGGAGGCGGCCTCAGGGCGTGTCCGACAGCAGGGGCGAAATCACCTGCGTCAGCCAGGCCATGACGGCCTGCACCCGCGGCGCGAGCTGGCGTCGGTGCGGCAGCATCAGCGACACCGGCAGCGACGGCGCGCGGTACCCGGGCAGCACGTCGACGAGCGCGCCGCTGGCCACCAGCGCGTCGGTGCCGAGCGCGGGTGCCTGGATCAGCCCGAGGCCCGCGAGCGCCGCGGCCTGGTAGGCGTCGGTGCCGTTGACCGTGACCTGCGCATGCATCGGCAGCGTGCGACGCTGGCCCTGCGCGTCGACATAGTCCCAGGCCGCCCCCTGCGCATTGAGCGACGGCATGTAGTGCACCAGCCGGTGCGTGGCCAGGTCCGCCAGCGTGCGCGGCGTGCCATGCGCCCGCAGGTACGCCGGGCTCGCGACGTTGCGCATGGGCAAAAAGCCCAGCGGCCGCGCGACGAGGTCGGAGTCGGCCAGCGCGCCCACGCGCAGCACGCAGTCGAAGCCCTCGTGCACGAGATCGACGAGGCGGTCCGTGGTGCTGACGCCGATTTCCAGCCGAGGGTGCGCGGCAAGGAATTCGGGCAGGCGCGGCAGCACGAGGTCGCGGGCGAGGCGCGTGGGCAGGTCGATGCGCAGGCGCCCGGTCAGGCCCGTGGCCGCGGGCCGGAACATCGCCTCGAGCTGCTCGGCCTCGGTCAGCAGTTCCTTGCAGCGATCGAGGAAGCGCTCGCCGTCCGGGGTCAGGCGCACGCTGCGCGTCGTGCGCTGGAGCAGGCGCGTGCCGACCTGGTGCTCGAGGTGCTGCACGGCGGTCGACACCCGTCCTTTCGCCAGGCCCAGCTGGTCGGCCGCGCGGCTGAAGCTGGCGAGCTCGGCCACGGTGGCGAAGATGCGCAGTTCGTGCAGGTCCATGGCATCGATTGTTCTGTTTGAAGGAACAGTGTGGCTTTGGATGCGGACTTTATCCGGCCGGGAGGAATTCCCAAAATCACGCCATCGACAACCCGACCCGGAGCTCCCATGACCACGAACACCCCCTCCATCGTCCTCGTCACCGGCGGCAGCCGCGGCCTGGGCCGCAGCGCCGTGCTCAAGCTCGCCGAACGCGGCGTCGACGCGATCCTCACGTACAAGTCGAACGAGGCCGAGGCCCACGCCGTCGTGCGCGAGGTGCAGGCGCTGGGACGCAAGGCGGTCGCCCTGCAACTAGATATCAACGACAGCCCGGCCTTCGCGGCGTTCGCCGAGCGCGTGAAGAACGCGCTGGCCGCGACCTGGCAGCGCGCCGACTTCGACTACCTGGTCAACAACGCCGGCGTGGGCGGTGACCACGCGACCATCGCCGAGACGACCGAGGCGCAGTTCGACTTGCTGATGAACGTCCACCTGAAGGGCACGTTCTTCCTGACGCAGAAGCTGCTGCCGCTGCTCAGGGACGGCGGGCGCATCCTCAACACGTCCAGCGGCCTGGCGCGCTTCGCGCTGCCCGGCTACGCGGCCTATGCGGTCATGAAGGGCGGCGTGGAGGTGCTCACGCGCTACCTCGCCAAGGAGCTCGGTGCGCGTGGCATCGCGGTCAACACCATCGCCCCGGGCGCGATCGAGACCGACTTCGGCGGCGGCCGCGTGCGCGACAACGCGCAGCTCAACGCGTTCGTCGCGTCGCAGACCGCGCTCGGCCGCGTCGGCTTGCCCGACGACATCGGCAACGCCGTCGCCGCGCTGCTGACCGAGCCCAACGGCTGGATCAATGCGCAGCGCATCGAGGTGTCGGGCGGCATGTTCATCTGACACGCCACTCGAGCGGACGAGGCCGGCCCGGCGCCGGCGTCGTCCCGCTCAGTGGGGGCGGACGTGCCCGTGCTCGCCCAGCTTCGGCGCCTTGCCGGTGAGCGCGGCCTCGGCCTGCTTGTACAGCTGGACGAGCTTGTTCTCCTTCACGTCCCAGTAGTCCGCGTGCTCGATGCGCACGCGCACGAGCGCGAGGTCGGGGTCGTTCACGCCGCCCTTGAACCAGGCCTTCGCGAAGTCGTTCCACAGTGCCTGCTTCTTGCCCATGTCCTCGACGACCTGTGCGACGCCCGACACCGAGACATAGGTGTCCGACCCCGGGTCGGCGTACGAGACGTTGACCTGCTCGTCGCCTTCGAATTCGGCCACCGGGTCGCCCGAGCGCGACATGAAGAACCACAGCGAATCGTCGTCGATGTGCTTGTTCTGCGTGGTCATCGGCCGCGAGTGCAGATGGCCGCCGTGCGGCTTGTGCGTGGTGAACATCGCGAACTTGATGTCCTTGATCAGGTCGGAGAGCTTCTCCTGGCCCTGGGTGGTCTGGTCGTGGGTGTCGTACATGGGATGATCTCCTGCCGTGATGTCGTTGCACTCCCGAGGCAAGGCTCACGCCCACCCGACCATGCCCGACGCGTCCCGACGTCCGCAGTGCGCGCGCTGCGCCCTGCCCTTGCGCACTTGCGTGTGCGCGCTCGTCACGCGCGTGCCCAACGACGTCGACGTGCTCGTGCTGCAGCATCCCGACGAAGCGCGCGAGGCCAAGGGCAGCGCCCGGCTGCTGCGCTTGAGCCTGGCGCGCTGCCGCGTCGTCGTGGGCGAGGTGTTCGAGCCGGCCGCGTTGCTGGCCCTGCTCGACGGTGATGTATCCGGCAGCGCGCTGCTTTACCCAGCCGACATGCAATGGAGCGCGCAACCCCCTGGTTCAAGGGATGTCGCGCGTCGGCCAGCGCGCCTGGTGGTGCTCGATGCCACCTGGCGCAAGAGCGCGGGGATGCTTCGTGCGAACGCTTTGCTGCAGTCCTTGCCGAGATGGACGGTCGAGCCGGCCGCACCGGCCCGCTACCGCGCGCTGCGCAAGGCGCGCCGGCCCGGGCAGCTGAGCACGCTGGAAGCCGCGTGCGCGGCGCTCGCCCAGATCGAGGGCGTGCCCGCACGCTACGCGCCGCTGCTGGACGCGTTCGGTCGCTTCGTGGCGGACGGCGCCGCGCGCGCAGGCAGGATGTCGTCGCCGCAATGAAGATCGCCGCCGTGCCGGACGGACACGGCGGCGATCGCTCCGCGCTCCCCACATGTCGCGGGAGCCCGGGTCACCGGGAAGGCGCGGCCTCTTAGTTGCGGTCGGTGCGCGGGGCCGGCGTCGTGCTGGTCGACGACGACGAGTTGTCGGTCGAGGTCGACGTGGTGGAGGACGACGTGTCCGACGTGGCCGGCATCGCGGCGGGCGCGGTGGTCGACTGGTCGGTCGTGGTGGTGGTCGTGGTCGAGCTGTCGGTCGGCGCGGTGCTGTTCAGCGTGCTCGACGGGCTCGTCGTGGTCGTGCTGCTCGGCGCGGCGGTCGAGTCGGCCGGCTGGGTCTGCGTCGTCGTGGTCGTGGTGGTCGAGGCGTCGTTGTTGGTCTGCGCGACCGCCAAGCCGATCGCTGCCAGCAGGCCAGTGGCGGCGGCGAGGGCGGACAACTTCTTCTGATAGCTTTGCATGAGGGGTCTCCAGGTTGGGGTTGTGGCGGTTCGGCATGTGCCGAGCCTTCTGGCGGGGGTTGCTGCGGCAAGCGCGGTGCCGCACCTGTAAGGAAACGCTGCGGGCGTAACGCGACGCGGTGCGCTGTCGAGTTGTCCCGGCGCCCCGCCAGGACTCCCGATCTCTGCGAGCATCGGGGCCAGTTCATCGGCCTCGACGCGGAGACACTCCATGGAAATGACCCACGACCTGATCGTGATCGGCGGCGGCTCGGGCGGCGTGGCCGGTTCGCGGCGCGCAGCGGCGCACGGGGCCAAGGTCGCGATCGTCGAGGCCGACCGCTTCGGCGGCACCTGCGTGATCCGCGGCTGCGTGCCCAAGAAGCTGATGATGTACGCGGCGGGTTTCGCGCACCAGTTCAAGGACGCCGCCGGCTTCGGCTGGAGCGACATCCACGCGCGCTTCGAGATGTCGCGCTGGGCCGACGCCAAGAAGCGCGAGATCGACCGGCTCGAGAGGATCTACGACGACATGCTCGTCAACGCGGGTGTCGAGAGCGTGCGTGGACGCGGGCGGCTGGTGTCCGCCACCGAGGTCGAGGTCGACGGCCGTCGGTTGGCCGCGCCGCGCCTCCTCGTCGCGACGGGCGGCGCGCCGTCGGCGGACGCGTTTCCCGGCCTGGCCGCGGCGATGACGTCCAACGACGTGCTCGACCTGCGCGAAGTGCCCGCGTCGCTGCTGGTGATCGGCGGCGGCTACATCGCAGTGGAGTTCGCCAGCATCCTGGCCGCGCTCGGCAGCCGCGTGACGCTCGCCTACCGCGACAAGTGGCCCCTGCGCGGATTCGACGACGAGCTGCGCGGCCGCCTCGCGCTGGCGCTCGGCGAGCGCGGCATCACGCTGGCCTGCGGCGCCGCACTGCAGCGGCTCGAGCGCGACGCCGACGGCTTCGCGCTGCACCGCGCCGACGGCAGCGTGCTGCGCGCGCAGGCCGCGCTCAACGCCACCGGGCGCAAGCCCAATACGGCGGATCTCGGGCTGGAGCAAGCCGGCGTGCAGGTCAACGCGAAGGGCGCGATCGTGGTCGACGCCGAGAGCCGCAGCACGGCACCCACGGTCTGGGCCGTCGGCGACGTCACCGACCGCGTCAACCTGACGCCGGTGGCCATCGCCGAGGCACGCGCGTTCGCCGATACCGAGTTCGACAAGGATCCCAAGCGCGTGGACCACCGCGTCGTCGCCAGCGCGGTGTTCACCGATCCGCCCATCGGCACCGTCGGCCTGACCGAGCAGCAGGCCGCGCTCCGTGGCCCCGTCGACATCTATGCCGCCGACTTCCGCCCGATGAAGGAGGCCTTTGTCGGCGGCAGCCAGCGCACGTTCATGAAGCTGGTGGTCGACGGCCTGTCGCAGCGCGTGCTGGGCGCGCAGATGATCGGCCCCGAGGCCCCCGAGATCGTCCAGAGCCTGGCGGTGGCCGTGACCTGCGGCGCACGCAAGGGCGACTTCGACCAGACGATCGCCGTGCACCCCACGCTGGCCGAGGAGTTCATGCTGATGCGCACGCCGGTGCGCCGCCTCGCACAAGCCGTGCAGCCGCCGGCGGCGCCGGTGGCTGCGGGCTGACGACCGGCTGCCGAGATCGGCGCCAGGCACCTCATCGAATCGCGTTCGGCATCAACGCTGCCGGAGGCCGCGCAGCGCGATTCGAGGAGATGCCAGGCACCTTCTGGAGGCATCTCGCCGGCGCCTGCTCGAAGCGCACCCTTCAGCGTCGTGTGCCCGTCAGGCGCCCTGGCGCGGCGTGGCCCAGCGCTCGACCAGCGCGAACACGCCCTGCACCACCAGGGCCAGCGCCGCGGCGGGCACCGCGCCGGCCAGCAGCATCGCGTAGTCGTTGAGCGCCAGTCCCGTCACGATGCGCTCGCCCAGCCCGCCCGCGCCGACGAAGGCCGCGATGGTGGCGGTGCCCACCGTGATGACGGCGGCGGTGCCGATGCCGGCCATGATGGTGGGCAGCGCCAGGCGCAGGTCGACGGCCTGCCAGCGCTGCGACGGCGTCAGGCCCAGGGCCGTGCCGGCCTCGCGCAGGCCCGCGGGCACGCCCAGCAGGCCGGTGGCCGTGTTGCGCGCGATCGGCAGCAGCGCGTACAGCGTCAGCGCCACCAGCGCGGGTGCCGTGCCGATGCGCCCGAGCAGCGGGATCAGCATCGCCAGCAGCGCCAGCGAGGGCACCGTCTGCAGCACGCCGGCCGTCGCCATGATCGGCCCCTCGCTGCGCGGCCAGGCCGCGGCTGCGGCGCCCAGCGGCACGCCCAGCAGCGTGGCGCAGACCACGGCCACCGCCACGAGCAGCAGGTGCTGGCCCAGCAGGCGCGCGAGGTCGGCGGCAAGCAGGCGCTGCAGGAAGCGGCCGCGCAGTGCGGCGTCGTGATTCGCGCCGGCGGCGGCCGCGGGTGTGGCGTCGGTGCGGCTCGCGAGGAAATCCTTGGCGATGGCGTCGAAGGGGTCGTGGCGGATCTCGGCACGGCCGTTCATCGCGATCATCGTCGCGGCCGGGATGCGGTGGGCGAGCGCCTGCAGCGCCTGCCATTGCGCGGGGTGGCGCGTGGCGGCGTCGAGGCGGTACAACAGCATCGCGTCGTAGTGCGGGAAGTAGTCCTTGTCGTCGACGAGCACGCGCAGCCGGCGCGGCGCGATCTGCGCGTCGGTGGTGTAGATGTCGGTGACGGCGATCCTGCCGCTGGCCAGCGCGTCGTAGGACAGGCCGTGGTCGATGCCCACCGGGTGCAGCGCGAGGCCATAGCGCTGCGCGAGGCCCGGCCAGCCGTCGGCGCGGCCGAGGAACTCGTGCGACAGCCCCAGCACGAGGTCGGGGTGGTCGGCGAGGTCGCTGATCTTCGTGATGTGCAGGCGCTCGGCCGCATCGGCGGGCATCGCCAGCGCGTAGCCGTTCGAGAAGCCCAGCGGCACCGCCAGGCCCAGGCCCATGGCCGCGAGCTCCTTGTCGATCTGCGCCTTCGTCGACGCGCTGCGGTGCCCCAGGATCTCCTCGTCGACCGTGCCCAGGTACTCCGGGTAGACGTCGATCGCGCCGGCCTTGAGGGCCGCGAGCACGACGGCCGTGTTGCCGAGCCCGGGCCGATGCGCCGCCGGCCCGGCAGCGGCGGCCGCCTGGCGCAGGATCTCGCCGAGGATGTACGACTCCGTGAAGCGCTTGGACCCGACGATCAGCGCGCCTTCGGTGCTGGCCGACGCCGCCGACGCCGGGGCCAGCGCGAGGCTGCGCGGCACGGCGTTGATCTGCGGGTCGGCGGCGTGCGCGCCCGCGGCAGCCAGCAGGCCGGCGGCGAGCGACAGCGACGTGAGGAGGCGCCGGACGAGGCTCATGGGGATGCGCGACGGTTGGACAGGGGGGCTATCGTCGCACGTCGCGGCCGGAATTCGCGCGCTGCGGGAAAATGCAGCATTCGCTTACCTGGAAGTCGCGGCGACGCGGCGCGCGCCTCGTGTCCTCCGATCCCGTCGATTCCTCACCCCTGCAATCGGGCGCCGCCGCCCTCAGCGACCTCGCGCAGCGCGAGCGCTTCCTGTCCGCGCTTGCCGAGGGCCTGGCCGACGGCAGCGCGCAGCGCGTGCTTCTGAGCAAGCCGGTCGACAAGGGCGACGACCTCGAGCGTGTCACCGCGCGCCCGCTGGTGCTGCGCGGCGAACGCGTGCTGTCGTTCGTCTTCAAGCACCGCACCAAGGACATCACGAAGAACGAGCCGGTCGACGCGGCGCTCGCGACGATCGCCGACCTCGTGGGCACGCGCTTCGCGCACGCCCACCTGTTCGTGCGCGAGGCCGAGCTGCAGCTGATGATGAGCCGCAAGGGGCGCTACACGCTGCACCGCGCGAAGGTGGGCCCGGGGGACGCGACGCGTCCCGCCGTCGCCGCCGCGAGCGAGGACGAGCCCGCGTCGCACGACCGCCAGAAGCAGCGCTGGGTGAGCCTGGATGCGCCCTTCCTCGTCGCGCTGGGCGTGACCACCGCGCGCCATGAGCTGGTGCCCGCGATGGCGCGCAAGTGGAAGCAGATCAACAAGTTCGTCGAGGTGATGTCGCACGCGCTGGAGTCAGCCGGTGTCGGCCCGACCGCGCCGCTGAACATCGTCGACTTCGGCGCCGGCAAGGGCTATCTCACGTTCGCCCTGCACGACTGGCTGCGCCGCCAGGCCGCCGGCGCGCCGCGCGCGCTCGACGTCGTCGGCGTGGAGCTGCGCGCGGACCTGGTCACGCTGTGCAACGACGCGATAGCCCGATGCGGCCTCCAGGGCCTGCGCTTCGAGGCTGGCGACGTCAGCAGCTTCGTGCCCGAGCGCCTGGACGTGATGATCGCGCTGCACGCCTGCGACACCGCCACCGACCATGCGCTGCACACCGGCATCCGCGCCGGCGCGGCCATCATCATGTGCTCGCCCTGCTGCCACAAGCAGATCCGCCCGCAGATGCAGATGCCGTCGCTGCTGAGGCCGATGCTCCAGCACGGCATCCACCTGGGCCAGCAGGCCGAGATGGTCACCGACGGCCTGCGCGCCCTGCTGCTGGAGGCGCACGGCTACGACGCCCAGGTGTTTGAGTTCGTCGCGCTGGAGCACACCAGCAAGAACAAGATGATCCTGGCGGTGCGTCGCCAGGGCAGGCAGGACACGCCCCAGGCCGTCAGGCGACGCGATGACGTGCTCGCGCAGATCGCGGAGTTGAAGCGCTTCTACGGCATCCGCGAGCATTGCCTGGAGACCTTGCTGGGCGAACCGGGTTGACGTGACAGGTCGAGCGGGACGCGGCTGGGCGGCCGACACTTCTCGCCCGTACGAGGCGCGCGAAGTCCAGGCCGCCGTGCTGCGCCAACAAGGTGTCATCCTGCGCGCAGTCGCAGGATCCAACCCGGCGCGCTGTAGCCCTGGCCAACGTGGATCCTGCGACTGCGCGCAGGATGACACCGGTTCTGCGCCACGCGGCGGGGTGACTTCCGCACCGGTGCTTTCCGCCCCGCGCTTCGCGCCTTCGAATCAATCGACCGGATGGCGCCGGAACATCGCCAGCAGCATCAGGTCGTACGCGATCTTGAGCGCGCCGCAGGCCACCAGCGGCGCGGCCAGCACGCCGCTGACCAGCAGCCAGCCGCCGATCGTCGGGCCGAGCGCGGCGGCCAGGCTGCGCGGCACCGCGGTGAAACTGGCGGCGGCGGCGCGCTCGGGGGGCGTCACCACGGCCATGACGAAGGCGTTGCGCGCGGGCACGTCCATCGACGACAGCACGCTGCGCAGCAGCAGCAGCGCGAGCGCGGCCGGCAGGCTGGTCGCCAGCGAGGCCGCGATCAGGAACAGGCTGGCCGGGATGTGCGTGAACACCATCGTGTTGACCAGGCCGAAGCGACGCGCCAGCACCGGCGCGAGCAGCTGGGAGGCAGTCATCATCAACCCCGACCAGAAGAAGAACTGGCCCGCGGCCGCGAGCGACAGGCCGAAGCGCTGGAACAACCACAGCGCGAGCATCGCGTTGACCAGCAGGCCGCCGGCGAACGAGTCGATGCAGAACAGCGCGGCCAGGCGCACGACGATCGCGCGCGACGGCCCCAGCGGCTGCGGCGCGTCGGCGTGGGCGCCGGGGTCGGCCGCGTCGGCGGCATGTTCGCGCTGCTCCTGCGCGATGAAGGCGCGGTAGAGCAGCGCGACGACGGCGCCGATGGCGGCGTACAGCACGAACATCGCGCGCATGGCGGGCAGCGCCGAGCCGCCGGTGTGCGCGCTCCACCAGGCCGGCCAGGCGGACGCGAGCGCCCCTACCGCCGCGCTGAGCCCGCCACAGAGCGCATAGCGCGAGAACAGCGCCGTGCGTGCACCGCTGCCGTCGGCCGCGCGGGCCAGGCGCGCGTGCTCCAGCGGCAGGAACACGCTGACGTCGCCCGAGCTCGGGTTGAGCGTCCCGACGAAGGCCACCAGCGCGAGCGGCCAGAACGCGTGCAGGCCGGCAAAGCCCAGGCCCGTGCCCACCATCGTCAGCGCGGCGGCGAGCATCAGGCGGGAAGCCGGATAGCGATGGCCCAGCGCGCCGACCGTGATCGTGGCCACCGCCGAACCGGCGAGCGTCAGCGTGCCCAGCAGCCCGATCTGCACCACGCCCAAGCCCAGGGCGCCGAGGTAGGCCGGCAGCAGCACGGCGACGTAGCCGTCGGCAAAGCCACGCAGCATGCGGCTGGCCAGCAGCCACGCCGCCGACCGTTCCACGCCGCCGGGCAGCCACCACGAGGAAGTTCGCATGCGGCGATTGTGTGGCGCGGCTCGTCGTGCCGCGCCAAATGGCCGATTAACCGACGGAAATACACCGACGACCCGTGCCGTCCCATGAAGTGGGGACTTGGCGGCTTGGTGGACGCGCGATGGCGTGGAAGCATCGATGGCAGTGGATGGCGCGCCGTCGTCGTCCGGTCCGGGTCGTTGCAGGGTTGACTTGCCTCGATCGCCCGTTGATGCCGGCGCGGCGCGCCATCGTCTCGTTCTGTCCCGGGAGTTCCACATGTCTTCGTTCCCCGTGCCCGACTCGGCACGCCGCGCCGCCGTGCGCGCCCGCATGCTCGCTGCCGTGTCCTGCCTCGCGTCCGCGACGGCCTTGCTGGCATCGCTGTCGGCCTGCGGCGGCGGAGGCAGCGACGCGCCCACGCCTGTACCGCCCTCGCCCACCCCTGCCCCGTCGCCCGCGCCCGCGACGCCCATCGCCGCGCAGATGTCGGTTCCGACGCCCGTGGGCTACGACGCCGAGCGGCTGGCGGCGTTCAATCGGCTCAACGAGATCCGCCTGTCGGCGGGGTTGGGGATGGTGGCGCAGAACGCGCTGCTGGACCAGGCGGCGCAGGCGCATGCGGACTGGATGATTGCCAATGACGCCTTCGTGCACGAGGAAGCGCCGGGTTCGACGGGGTTCACGGGGGCGCACTTCTGGGATCGGGCTGAGGCATTGGGGTACTTGCCCGTGGGGGGTGATGAAGTGATGTCCTCGGGCGCATCCGCCAGCGCGGGCGTAGACGCTCTTGTCAATACGCTCTACCACCGCGTGGGAATGCTTGCGTTCGAACCTGTTGACGTAGGCATCGGTCGATCTGACGCAACGATCGGAGACGTTAGAACACCGCTGGTTATGGACATGACACGGCCCGGAACCGATGAGGTGCGCGGTTTGGGCCAAGCCGCTCAGCCGGGCATTCAAGGCGTGGCAATCTGGCCGCTGGATGGTGCGATCAGTGTGCCCACCCGTCTTGGCATCGAGAGTCCGAACCCGATCCCCGGCCACGACGTGTCTACACTTGGAACTCCGGTGACGCTGAATGTCGATCGACTGCAGACCATCCAGGTCTCGTCGTTCGTAATGACCAATGTCGCGACTGGTGGTACGGTGCCATCGAGGGTTGTGACCAGTCAAAGCGATTTGAACCAGTTGATTCCGCATTCATTCGTCGGTCTCGTACCGCTGCTCCCGCTGGATCCGAACGTCTCGTATCACGTGGCGTTCTCGGGCCAGTCAATCGCATTTCCATCCGCAAGCGCAGTTGATATCCGTCGTGACTGGACATTCACGACTGGTACCCACTAGATGACTTGGGAGTCAGACTATCGCTGCGCTGCGCAGTTGTTGAATGCGCCAGAGCGTTGGTAGAACTCGTTGGATTGCGTCCAATTTCCAAGCAGGCCATTCGAATAGCGACTCCCGTCAGAACAGGTAGCTTGGCTGCCGTCCGGGCATTCGCAGAGCGAGGTGATCGGCAGGATCAACTGTGCAAGCGCAGGATTGGTAGGGAGCCCAAGATCCTCCAGCGTTACTGTGGCTCCGCGGGGCACACTTACGGTCAAACGCGGGTTGAAGCTTTGCCAAAGGCCAATGACCCATCCGTAACCTCGTCCGGGAACGAACACCTCCGAGACGGACGCAACGTTGCCGTTGAACACGAATGGTGGATCGAGCTTGAACCAACCAGCGTCGACTTGGAACTGCACGCCGGGTAAGCAGTCTCGTGCGCACGGGTGGCTGGAAGGAAAGGTGAAGCTCAAAGTGATCGTGACTGGGACCGAGCTGCGATTGATGAACAGATCGGGCCTTACGGGACTTGGTATGCCCGTTTGATTCGCAACGAAGTCCCATCCCCAATACGCATAGCCTGAGGAAGGCACACCCCCAAGAGGCCCGCTGTACAAAATCGTATCGCGACTTTCGGTCGGCGGATCCGGCGTGTTCACCCCCGCCACCGCCGTCGCACACGTGCTATCCGCATCTCTCGGCCGGCAATCGCTCGGCCTCACGCCACTCGTCGCGCCCCCCGCCGCATGCGCCAGCGATGCCCCCAGCACCCCTGCGCTCAGCCACGCCATCCGGCGAAAAGCACGCTCGCTCGAACCCGCCATGTCCACACCCGCATCCGCCAGCCATCGTTCTTGAATCCGCCGCGGCGACGACTGCGTCGGCGCGACACCCTTCAGTCGATTCTGTGGCGGGACCCGCTTGGGCGCCCTGCGCGCAATGGCCGGTTAAGGCCGCGTCTTGTCGCCACGCAGCGTGCGCGCCACCGCGGCGAGAACGAAGCGTCACGACGCGCCGCGCAAGCCACATCGGAGCGCATGCGCTGAGGCTCAGCCCTGCGGTTCGACGATCCGGTACCCCACGCCCGGCTCGTTCATCAGCAGCTGCGGGTCGGCCGGGTTGTCCTCCAGCTTGCCGCGCAGCTGCGCCATGTACAGGCGCAAGTAGTGCGTGTGCTCGGTGAATTCCGCACCCCACACGTCGGCCAGGAGCTGGCGATGGGTGACCACCTGGCCGGCGCTGCGCACGAGGCGCGCCAGCAGGTTGAACTCGGTGGGCGTGAGGTGCACCGGCTGGCCGGCGAGCGTCACCTCGTGCGTGCCCAGGTCGATGTTGAGCGCGCCGACGCTGTAGCGCGTGACGGCCGGCGACACGCTGGTGCCGCGATGGCGCAGGCCCACGCGCATGCGCGCCAGCAGCTCGCGGATGCTGAAAGGCTTGACGAGGTAGTCGTCGGCGCCGGCGTCGAGCAGGCGCACCTTCTGGCCGTCGCTCTCGCGCGCGGAGATCACGATCACCGGCACCGTGTGCTTCTGGCGCAGCACGGCGAGCAGCTGTTCGCCGTCGCCGTCGGGCAGGCCCAGGTCCAGCAGCACGAGATCGACCGGGGGGCCGCCGGCGCGCGCGCCCAGGCCCGTGAGCAGGGCGAAGCCTTCGCTGAGGCTGGCGGCGGTGAAGACGTCGTAGCCTTCGGCCGTCATCGCGTCCTTGAGGGTGCGGCACAGTTCGCGGTCGTCCTCGACCAGCAGCACGCGCAGGCTCATGGCGCGCCTCCGTCCGGCGCCGGGCCGCGCTCTTCCACGCGCGGCGCCTCTTGCTCGCGCAGCCAGCACTCGAAGCTGGAGCCGCCCTGGCTGCGCGGTCGCAGCTGCAGTTCGCCGCCGTGCGCGCGGGCGATCGCGCGGCACACGGCCAGGCCCACGCCCGCGCCGCGCTGCGCCGCGCTGTTGTGGCTGCCGGAGCGCCAGTCGCCGCGCTGGAACACGTCGAAGATCCGCTCGCGCCAGGACGGCTCGACTCCCGGCCCGCTGTCGCGCACCGCGAAGACGACATGCTCGCCGTGGCGGCGCACGTGCAATTCCACCGGCGCGGGCGCGTCGCTGTACTTCAGGGCGTTGTCGATCAGGTTTTCCAGCATCTGCGAGAACAGGACGGCGTCGCAACGCACCAGCGGCAGGCCCGGTTCGGTCCACACCTTCAGGCGGCGCTCCGGGTCGTGCCGGCGCGCGCGCTCGATGGCCGCGCCGGCGAGTTCGTCGGGCGACTCCCAGTCAAGGGCGAGCTTGACGCCCGGCGCGTCCAGGCGCACGAGTTGCAGCGTATTGTCGGTCAGTCGGCTCAGCTGGCGCGTCTCGGCCATGATGCTTTGCGCGAGGCGCTCGCGCTGCTCGGGCGCGAGCTTGGCGCCCTGGTCGCGCAGCGACGACGCGGCGCCAAGAATGGCCGCCAGCGGCGTGCGGTAGTCGTGCGAGATCGCGGCCAGCAACGCATTGCGCATTGCCTGCGCCTGCGCCAGCGCGTTGGCCGATTCGGCGTCGCGCTGCGTGCGGGCGCGGTGCAGCAACTGGCCCAGCTGGTCGCACAAGGCCTGGGCCTGAACGAGCACGTCCTCGGTGACCACGGCGTTCGGGACCAGCGGCAACAGCGCCGCGCCGTAGGCCTTGGCCTCGGCGCCGCGCAGCGGCAGGTACAGCGCGGGCAGCTCGGGCTCGTGGCCGGTGCCGGGCCCGAAGGGTCGGCACAGGCGAACGCAGTGCCACAGGCCGACCAGCTCGTCGGCGTCCAGCTCGCCCAGCGTCGCGGCGGCGTCGTCGTCGGCGGGGGCGGCCGTGGCGTCGCGCAGCAGCAGCAGGCGCGCGGGCTGGCCGGTCAGTTCGACCAGCGCCTCGCGCAAGGCCTCGCCGCGCTGCAGCGGATCCTCGGCGTCGCGCAGCGCGTCGCCCAGGCGGCGCATCTGGTCGGCGTGGCGCGCGCTGCGGCGGGCGCGCGCCGCGAGCACGCGGCCGCGCGCGAGCAGCGCGGTCACCACCCAGCTCAGGACCAGGATCTCGACGACCAGCAGCACGTCTTCCGACAGCTCGACGCTGAAGGAATGCTTGGGCGGAACGATGAACCAGTCGAACGCGAGCACGGCCGCCGTGGTCGTCAGCAGCGAGGACACCAGCGGCAGCCAGATGGCCGCCAGCGCCGACGCCAGCACCAGCGTGATGGCCGCCTGCGCGAGGCCGATGTGGCGATCCAGGCCCAGCATCAGTACCCACGCGACGGCCCACACGACGCCGGCCCAGGCCCATGGCCAGCGGGCCGGGCGGCGCGGGGACAGCGGATCGTCATCGGTCATCGGCGCAACCGTACCAGAGGTGGCGGCCTCATGGACGGCGCGCCAGGCGCGGCGCAGGTGCGCAGGCCAGAAGTCGGCCGAGGCGTCGATGCCGGGCAGCGGGATCACAGCGTCGCGAAGCGGGCCTTGAGCTCCGCCGCCAGGTCGTGGAATTCGGGGCGCGACTCGATGTCCGGGTCCCACGCGAGGCCCATGCCCGCGAGGTCGTAGGTCTGCTGGATCGAGGCGCCGCCCGCCGGCCGGCCGCCGGCGTCGCGGTGGCGTCCCAGCAGCCACAGCGTGTCGGCGATGCGGATCGCGCAGTCGATGTCGTGCGTGACCACGATGATGGTGTTCAGCTCGTGCGAGGTCGAGACATCGATGAGCGTCTCGCACACAGCCGTCTTGACCAGCGGATCCAGGCCCGAGAACGGCTCGTCCAGCAGGAGGAAGTGCGAGCTGCAGAGCAGCTGCTGCGCGATCGCGACGCGCTGGCGCTGGCCGCCCGACAGCATCATCGGATGCGCCCGGGCGTGGTCGGCCAGCCGGAACTTGTCCAGCAGCGCGAGGCAGGCCTCGCGCGCGGCGTCCACGCTGCGGCCCCGGCGCAGGGCCGCCAGCATCAGGTTGCCCCACACGGTGCGATGGTTGAACAGCGGGTAGTTCTGCGCGACGACGCCCACCTCGCCGGCCTGCACCTCGCGCCCGGACCCGTTCAGGCGCACGCTGCCCGAAGTGGGCCGCTGCAGGCCGGCGATGCAGCGGAACAGCTGCGACTTGCCGATGCCCGAGGGCCCCAGCAGGCACACCACCTGGCCCTGCTGCCGGCCTGCGCGCCGGATGTTGTCGACGTGGCCGGTGACGCCGTCGAGGATGGGGCGGTCGTAGTGCACGCAGACATTGTCCAGGGTCAGCAGTCGTTCGCCCAGCGTGTATTCATGGATCGTGGTCATGACGCGGGGGTCTCCTTTCCGAGCATGCTCCAGGGGCACGCGGTCTCCTTGATCAGCGAGAGCAGGGCGTCCTGCGCCAGGCCCACCACGAGGATCGTGGCCTGGATCGCGAACACGCCGGCCAGCAGGAAGTAGCGGTTCTGGTTCAGCAACATCGCGCCGATGCCGCCCGCCGAGCGCGTCAGGCCCTCGACGAGCGTCAGCAGCGTCCAGCCGACGGCCGCGTTCTGGCGCACGAGGTCGAGGATCACGTCGGACTTGCCCAGCACCACCACCTCGGCGGTGATGCGCCAGTGGCGCATGCCCAGCGTGCGGCAGTGGTCGATCGGGTCGCGCGCGGTGGCGGCAAGCTCGGACAGCAGCCCCGTCACCATGAACACGAACATGCCGAACGCGAGGATGCCCACGCGCAGCGCGATCGCATCGCTGGACACCAGCATGAACACGTACGTGAGGCCGGCGAAGCCGAGGAAGCGCAGCGCCGCCGCCAGGCGCGCGAGCGGCATGAACAGCGGCGCCGTGGCCAGGCAGGCCAGCGCGACGGCCGCTGCCGTGGACAGCGCCAGCGCGAGCAGGCTCACCTTCACGCTGGTCCACAGTTCCACCAGCAGCCCCTGGTTCGCGACGAGGTCCCCCCACGCGCGCGCCACCTCCAGCGGGGACGGCAGCGTGCGTGAGCCGCTCAGCGCCCACAGGCCGAGGGCGGCCACGGCCTGCGCCGCGACCAGGAAATGCAGCCAGCGCACGCGCACGGGCGTGAACGGCAGCAGCAGGTTGACGGGTTTCAAGACGATTGCCTCCGTGGCGAGCCGCCCCGGACCGGGGCACGGGGCGGCTCGCTGCTGGTCATCATTCGGTGCGCACCAGCGCGATGTCGACGCGGCGGTTGTGCGCGCGACCGTCGGCCGTGCCATTGCTGGCCACCGGCTGCTGGTCGCCGTAGGCGCGCGTGCGCACCCGCTCCTTGGGGAACGACGACGACGCGTTGGCCTGCAGCCAGGCGCTCACCGCCTCGGCGCGGCGGCGCGACAGCGCGAGGTTGGACGACGGGTCGCCGACGTTGTCGGTGTGGCCCGATACCTGCACGGTCAGGCCCGACACGGCGACCTGGTCGAGCATCTGGTCGAGCACCGGCAGGGCCTCGGGGCGGAACGTGGCCTTGCCGGTGTCGAACTCGATGGCCCACGAGCGCTTGGCGAACGTCGATGTCGCGGGCGCCTGGGCGTCGAACACCGGCGTGGCCGGACGCGCCTGTGCCGCGCCCTTGGCCTCGCCCGCGAGCGCCTGCACGTACGCCACGTCCACCACCTGCTCGTAGGGCAGCACCTGCGGCATCTCCTGCGGGTACATCGACCTGGCGATGCCGCCATAGACGGTGTAGACGCGCTTGTACAGGTTGTCGTTGCCGTTCAGGCCCAGCAGGTACAGGTTGTCCGCGAGGTTGTTGGTGGTCGAGCCGCCGAGCCGGATGTCCAGGCCCCTGGAGTCCTTCTCCACGACGCCGCGGTGGTACTTGGCCCACCACTGCGGTGTCTGTTCCTTCATGACCTTGGACATCACCGTGGAGGCCGCCAGCAGGTTGGCGTCGCTGGTCTTGATCGCGTCGCTCGCTTCGAACGACGCGGCCAGCAGGTTCTTCACGAACGCCGGGTTCTGCGCCATCCACTGCTTGTTGCCGATGATCACGGCGGGCATCTGCCACATGTATTCGCGCGTCGACGCGACGGCCGCCAGGCCGCCCACCTCGCGCGCGACCTTCGCGTCGCCGGGCGTCCAGGTGGCCGTGCCGTTCTGGCAGACGCGGCGGCTCTCGCCGGTCGGCTTGCCGCCGCTCACGACGGGGCGCGTCTCGCAGGCGCCCTTGCTGGCGGCGATCAGCTTCTCGTCGGCCTCGGTGAACGCGCCGACCGAGACGAAGTTCATCGCGTCCGGGTCGTAGGTCTTCGGATCGGCATTGACGGGGATCCGGTTGTCGGCCGCGTACTTGATGCAGATGTTCCAGTCGCCATCGCGCAGCACGGCACCGATCAGCGAGCCACGCGCCTTCTGGGGGTCGGACGCGACCTCGGCGGGCAGCATGCACTTGTCCTCGCCGCGCGAGTAGCCGAGCGCGCCCACCACCTCGACCTGCTGGCCGAGCTTGTCCAGCGCCGCCTTCGCGGACGCGGCGTAGCCGGGCAGCGCGTCGCCCATGATGACGACGAACGCGGCGCCCTTGGCCGGATGCGCGACGCCGTTCGCGACTTCGCTCGCGAACAGCGCCTGCTCGGCCACCATCTGAGCGTAGTCGTCCTGGCGCTCGAGCGCGAGGTGCACGCCGTGGCGCGCCATCAGGCTGTCCGTGGCGGTGCTGGCGTCGCCGTTGGCGTACGCGAGGCCGGCCACCGCGTTCCACGGCAGCACCAGCGTGCGCGCGACGTAGTCGCCGGTGGCGGGCGCGAGCGTCGAGGTGACGAGCGCGGGCTGCACCGTGGCGGCGTTGGCGGTGGCGACGGGCACGTCGGCCTGGCTGGGCACGGCGCTCGCGGCGAAGGCCTGCGGGCGATGCGCGAAGCGGTCGAGCCCGTACCAGGCGCCGCCGACGGCGGCGGCGATCAGGAGAAGACGGGGAAGCGGCTTGATGGCCATGATGGTTTCCTTCGAAGTTCGTTGTTCGGGTTACTTGCCGGCCTGGTCGAACCAGTCCAGGTCGGGCATGTCGTTGCCGTTGCCGCGCGCGCGTGGCGTGCCCCCGCGCGTCTCGCGCGCGACGCCGTCGGGGTGGTTCTCGATCAGCAGGCGCTTGGCGTCGCCCAGCACGATCGAGTCGGCGTTCTGCTCCCAGTCGGCGAGCATCTGGACGGCCTGCTGTTCGTACACGCCATTGCGCAGGTCGATCGACTGCATGAAGGTGTCGGACATGCGCACGAAGTCCTCGATCTCGCCGATGCGCATGGCGTAGTCGGCCGCGACGTACTCGCTGGCCATGTCGTAGAGCTCGCGTGCGTTGCGGTCGCCATGCAGGATGGCCATCGCCGACTTCATCGCGGAGTACGCTTCCTTGGCCATCGCGCGCTTGCGCTCCTTGATGGCCACTTCCTGCGTCATGTCCTCGATGAGGAAGGTCGACACCTCCTGGTACTTCACCAGCACGCGATGGAGCAGCTCCATCTTGGCGAGCAGGTCCTGGTACGTGAGGTTGGCGTCCGCGATGCGGCCGGCCTTGCGCGACTGCGCGGCGGCCACCATCGTCAGGCCCTTCTTGCGCGCCTCGCTCACGAGGCCCAGCGCACCCGTCTTGGCCTGGTCGTTCTGGCGGATCTCCTCCTTGCAGGCGCGGATCATCCCGGACAGCCGCGAGATGCGCCCGTTCATGTCGGCGAGCTTTCTCTTCAGGTCCGCGATGTAGTTCTTCATGATCCCGATGGGATCGATCTCGACGAACACCTGCGTGATGCGGCGCATCGCGCTCATGTAGGCCCACGCGCCCAGGCGCCAGAAGCGGCGATCGGTGATGATGAAGGCCAGCGCCACGGCGGCCACCCCCAGGACCGCGGCGTAGATCGTGTTCTCGAGCAGCGTGATGACGTAGGGCAGCGCGCGATACAGGAGCGCGCCGGCGCCGCACAGGAGCGCGACGCCCACCACCTGGCCGGTGACGCCTTCCTTGCGCTCCCAGAAGCTGAGCGGCTTGTAGTCGGTGGGGATGATGTCTGACATGGTCTTTCCTCGTGGTCGTGCGTGATGGGGACGGCGTTCAGCCCAGATGGCGCAGCAGCGTCGCCTTGGCGGTGGCCAGCGCCTGCGCCACCGAACCGGCGGCCGCGTCGAACTGGCGCTGCACCGCGGCCAGTTCCTGACGCCTTGCCTCGACCTCGCGCCCGAGCAGCGCCTGGCGCTCGCGGTCGCGCGCGACGCCCGCCTCGATCTGCGCGATGCGCGCCTGGGTCTCGTCGCGCAGCGTCGCGACCTGGCGCGCGGCGGCGTCCATGCGCGCGTCGAGCACCTGCAGCTCCTGGGCGCGCGCGCCGATCTCGCTGCGCTCCTTGTCCTGCAGCTGCGCGGCAAAGCGCGTCGTCTCGTCCTCGAGCGCCTGCACGTGCTGCATGTCGATGGCCTGCACCAGCTGCTCCACGCTGCGCGAGCTCTTGATCAGCGCGTAGGCGGCCTGGTAGCGCGTGCGCTCGTCCAGCACGATGTCCTCGAGCGGCTCGAGCTTCTCGGTCAGCGCGGTGTAGGCCGTGGGGCGCGCGAGCACCTGGGCCAGCAAGGTCGTGGCCATCGGCGACAGCGGCGCCGGCATGGCATCCGATGCGGGCGCGGGTTCCGGCTTGTCCGCCGGTGCGCGGCCGCCCTGCAGCTTGGCGCGGCGCGCGGCCGCGACCGGGTCTTCCTCGACGAGCGCGCCCTTGACCGCGCCCCACAGCTGGGCGCCCAGGCCGGGCTTGTCGTCGGTTCGCGTGGTGTCCGTCATGGTGCTCGTCTCGTCATGGCGCGCCGGATCGGCGCATGGCGTGACTTGACCAGCGCGGTCGTATGGACCGCATATGACGGCGTCAGGAATCCGTTAGGACGTTGCTTCGGCGATGGCGAGCCACCCCCGCCAAGCGGGTCATCCTGCGCGCAGTCGCAGGATCCACGCTGGCGGGCTGCAGCGCTTCTTGCCGGGGTGGATCCTGCGACTGCGCGCAGGATGACGTTTCCTTCGTGGATGCGGCCCGGCGGCGCAGGGCAGCACGCGCGCCAGGCGCGTCGGATTCGCCAGGCGCGTCAGGCGATATGCCGCACGATCAGGTCGGCCAGCAGCCGGAAATCCAGTGGCTTGGCGATGTGGTCCACCATGCCGGCGGCCAGGCACTCGCGGCGCTCGTCCAGCATCGCGTGCGCGGTCTGGCCGATGACGGGCAGGTCGGGTGCGAGCTCGAGGATGCGGCGGGTGGCCTCGTAGCCGTCCATCTCGGGCATCTGGATGTCCATCAGCACGACGTCGGAGGACTCGCGGCCGTCGGCGAGCACGCGGTTGACCGCCTGGCGGCCGTCGCCCACGATGGTGGCCGCGGCGCCTTCGATCTGCAGTGCGCGTTCCAGGACCAGCTGGTTGACTTCGTTGTCCTCGGCCACCAGCACGCGCACGCCCTGCAGCCGGCGGGGCTGGTCGCCCCAGGCGCTCTCGGGCCGGGAGGCGCGCGGCGATGCGGCAGCGGGCACCCACGGCAGGCGCAGCTCGAACACGCTGCCTGCGCCCGGGGCGCTCGTCACGCGGATCTCGCCCCCCATCAGCTCGGCCAGGCGCTTGCTGATCGCCAGGCCCAGGCCGGTGCCGCCGAAGCGGCGCGTGGTGGAGGTGTCGGCCTGGTGAAAGGCGTCGAACAGGTGCTTCAGGTGCTCGGCGGCGATGCCGATGCCGGTGTCGGTGACGCGGTAGACCATGCGCGCGTCCAGTGCGTCGGTGGCCGGCTCGACGCCCGCCCACACGGTGACATGGCCGGTCTCGGTGAACTTGACCGCGTTGGACAGCAGGTTGACCAGCACCTGCTGCGTGCGCAGCGCGTCGCCCGTGCAGCGATCGGGCAGTGCCGGGTCGAACGCGAGGTTCAGCGTAATGGCCTTCTCGGCGGCGCGATCGCGCAGCAGCGCGACGGCCTCCTCGGCAAGCGCGTGCGGGCAGATGGGGCGCTGCTCCACGCGCAGCTTGCCCACTTCGATCTTGGAGAAGTCGAGCACGTCGTTGACGATGCCCAGCAGCAGCCGGCCCGAGTTCAGGATCGCGGCGAAGGTCGACGACGTGCGGGGATCCGTCGTCTCGCGCTGGCCGATCTGCGCCAGCCCCAGCAGCCCGTTGAGCGGCGTACGGATCTCGTGGCTCATGTTGGCGAGGAACTCGCTCTTGGCGTTGGCGAGCGCCACCGCGTTCAGCCGCGCGCGCTCGCGGTCGGCCTCCAGCGAGTGGCGGTCGGTGATGTCGCGCACGAACATGATCACCTGGTCGGAGCCGAGCGCCTGCGTGCGCGCCTCGAAGTGGCGCTCGCCGTCGGGATACCGCAAGGCGTATTCGACCATCACCATGCCCTTGCTGGCGATGGCCTCGTCGATCGCGCCGTGCAGCAGCCGGGCGACATGCTCGGGCAGCACGTCGACGATGCGGCGCCCGAGCAGGCGCGTGGTGTCGCCGAAGCTGTCCTCGTGGCGGCCCACGCGGAAGTCGACGACGGTGCCGTCCTGGCGCAGGCGGAAGTAGCGGTCGGGCATCGCGTCGAGCACGCGGCTCAGTTCGGCGGTGCGTTGCGAGACGATGCGCTCGAGCTCGAGCTTGCGTTCCTCCAGCGTGCGCGCGGCCAGGCGCTGCGCGGTGAGGTCGAAGTACGAGGCCACCACCAGGTCCTCGCGGCCGATGGACACCCGCATCGCCGAGAACGACGCGTAGAAGATGTCGCCCGAGCGCGTGCGGAACGGCGCTTCGACGTTGCGCACCTCGCCTTCGCGCTCCAGCGTGGCCATCGCCTCGCCGCGCAGCTTGACGTCGACCCAGGTGTTGAGCTCCAGGCCGTTGCGGTTGTGCGCCTCCTCCCACGAGTAGCCGAACATCTGGATGAAGGCCTCGTTGACGTCGATGTAGCGTTTGTCCTCGAAGCGCGCCAGGCCCAGGCCGGACGGGCTCATGCGGAACATCGTCGCGAAGCGGGCCTCGCTGTCGCGCAGGTCGGTCACCGCGCGCTCGCGTTCCTCGGCGAGCTCGTAGCTCTCGAGCGCGTGGCCGATGTCCTCCGACAGGCGCTCCAGCAGCGCGAGCTCGCCCGCGTCGAAGAACTGGATCGCCGACGAGTACATCGTGAAGACGCCCACGACGCGGCCGCGCGACTTCAGCGGATACGCCGACGACGAGCGGTAGCCGAGGGCCAGCGCGCCTTCGCGCCAGGTGGCCATGCCGGGATCGGAGCCGATGTCGGTGGAGTGCATCGCACGGCCCTCGCGGAACGCCTGCGCGCTCGGCGCGTGCCCGCGCGGGCCGGCGGCCAGCGAGGCGTGCGGCGGGTCCAGGTAGTCGCCCGTCTTGCCGGCCCATGCCACGGGCACGAGTTCACCCGCCTCGGTGTCGGGGCGGCCGATCCAGGCCATGCGCAAGCCGCCGTCGCGCACCATGATCTGGCACACGGCCGCGAGCAGCGGCTCGGGTGCGCGCTCGCGCGCGATGGCCGCATGCACGTTGGTGAGCACCTGGTAGAGGCGGTTGAGCCGGCGCAGGTGGCGCTCGTCGTCGCGGCGCTGGGTGACGTCGCGGCCGATGCTCAGCACGCCGGCGAGCTCGCCGTGCGAGCCGAACACGGGCGTGTGCAGCGATTCCACCTGCTCCTGGTGGCCGTCGTGCGCATAGGTCAGCGTGAACTGGTGGGGGACGGGCGCACGCACGTCGATCGCGCGCTTGTCGGCGGCAGCGAACTCCGCGGCCACGGCGGCGGGCAGGAAGGCGCTGGCGGCGTGACCGATCAGCTCGTTCTCGGGCGCGCCGATGAAGCGCTCGAAGCGCACGTTGCACGCCAGGAACTTGCCGTCGACGCCCTTGAACCAGACGAGGTCGGGCAAGGTGTCGATCAGCGTGCGCAGGCGCCGCGCCTGGCTGTCGATCTCGGCCGTCTTCTCGCGCACCGCCCGGCGCAGGAACAGGCCCCACAACAGCGCCAGGAGCGCGGCGAGCGCCAGCACGCCCGCGGCCACCAGCGCGACGTGCAGCCGGCGCGCCCCGGCCAGCGGCGCGCCGAACCACTTGTCCTCGACGACCTTCTTCTCGGCCGGGGACACCTGGTCGAAGCCTTTCTCGACCAGCGCCAGCGTGGCCGCGTCGCCACGCCGCACCGCGCGGTGCATGTGGCCGTAATACATGACGAAGGCCTCGCGGAAGCGCCGCGAGGCGTTGGCCTTGTACAGGTAGTACTCGGCCGACGGGCCGTCCATGCAGAAGATCTTCGGGCCGCCGGCCACCGCGGATGCGATCAGGCCCTGGTAGCTCGGGAAGGTGTCGATGTCCGTGACCCCGCCGGCGCGCAGGCGGTCGACGCAGACGTCGCCCGCGAGCGCCGCCACGTGGAAGCCGCGCAGCGAGTGCAGGTCGACCAGGCCCTTGACGCTGGAGTCGGCGTAGATCGGCTCGCGCACGTCGGCGAACGGCGCCGTGAAGTCCATCGTGCGCGCGCGGTCGGACGACCAGAAGATGGTGTCGATGACGTCGGCGCGGCCGTCGGCGACGCGGGCGAGCGCATCGGCCCAGTCCACCGGCTGCAGGTCGACGTGCACGCCCGTCTTCTGCTCCCACAGCGCCCATTCGTCGGCCACGAGGCCGGCGGGGCGGCCGTCCTCGTCGCGGAACAGGTAGGGCGGGTAGTTGTCGGCGCCCACCACGTGGA